>Ga0066256_1003728_pt1 | contig 14384 bp, 14 predicted proteins | sample ThiBio_1000_biof_FD_87107 | JGI IMG/M metagenome (GOLD analysis project Ga0066256, IMG submission 87107) | Wastewater bioreactor microbial communities from Cape Town, South Africa - Thiocy_expt_1000_biof (version 2) | ecosystem: Engineered > Bioreactor > Thiocyanate-remediating >...
ATGCCATCTGGGGCAATGCTGTTATTGTAGGTGACAGAACCATTGACGTTCACATAAGAAAAATCAGGCAGAAGCTTGATCTTGATTGCATCGCAACCGTGAAAGGCGTTGGCTACAAGTTTGAAGTACAACCTTAAAGCCGTTTTTTGCAATAACTCCTCAAAACTTCTACCTTCATCAAAGGTATGTTTGATCCAAAAAATCTATCTCCCCGGGAATTGTCGTTTTACACTGCATTAGCAATTGCAGTGCCGGTAAGCGTTTTTGTTTATTTATTAAAAGCCGATTGGGAACTCGCGCTGATTTTACTTGCCGTATTATTGTTAGGCGGGGATTTTCTTGTGTCATTTGTTTTAGAACGATTTATTTACCGGAAAATCAAACTTATTTATAAATTCATCTACAAAACCAAAGCCACCCGCCGCGAGGAAACTTATTATAAATATATTCTTCCCAAAAAAAGATTGAATGAATGGCCCGCCGCCGGGGAACCTGGGGCCACGGAAACGAAAAAACAAATGAGGATCCTAGAGCGAACTGACAAGTCCCGCCCCAGGTTTTTCCAAACCTGGCCCACGAATTTTAAACGCCCATTTTTGCAATTCAAAGCTATGTGGAAACACTGTTGCACAGCGATATGGAAAATCCCGAGTTGAATCAGAAATTTTTATCCAAAACCTCAAAGCACGTGGAGCGGCTTACTAACCTTTTGACAGACCTTGATGAAATTTCCAAGCTCGAAAGGGGAGAGTTGACAATAATTAAATCCAACTTTATCATCCAGGATTTAATAAAGGACACATTTGAAAGCATTTCGATAAAGGCCGAGCCGAAGCATATAAAGTTTAACATCAAGAAGGGATATGAATCGCCCATTGCCGTAAATGCCGATAAAGAAAAGATCAGGCAGGTGATTTTAAACCTTTTTGAAAATTCTATAAAATACGGGAAAAGCAATGGCAACATTTCTGCCGGCATTTATAAAACGGATAACCGCAGAATTCTTATTGAAATAAGTGACGACGGCATCGGCATTGAAGAAAAGAGCCTTCCACGCATTTTTGAGCGGTTTTATCGAACTGAGTCGGGCCGCAGCCTTGATGTTACAGGAAGCGGTTTAGGCCTTGCCATTTGTAAACACATCATTGAAGCTCATAATCAAACCATTCATATCAGAAGTACAGAAGGAATTGGAACAACTGTAGGATTTACATTGCCGGCAAAAAAAGATTAGAAGACCAGGCATTCTTTATTTTTGATCTTCGCATTGGTTAACTCGGTTACCAATTGAACATCCGGGATACTTTGAAGCAGGTTTTTCAACTGATCCAGATAATATTGGGTTACTGTGTCGTTCTTCATCAACCACAAAAAGTCGAGGTTTTTAAATTCAGGCAGCAGGTACTCACCGTCGTACAAATTATTATATAAATAGTGGCACAGTGATGTATTAGGCTCATGGTACTCGTACACCGAAAAAAAATACTTTCTTTTTCGGCGTTGAAGCATAATCTCTAAATCGTGGTTCACTCTAAAGTTGAGGTCAAGCATCTCGTTGAGGTTCCAGCAAAAGCGATAATCTTTCACCGTAGTTACAATACCAAGCAGCTTTGTATCTTCAAAAAATTCTTTAATTATGTCCTGAGTGCTTAAAGCTAAAACTGCCATCATGATTGGTTTAAAAAGTTAGCGAAACTTCCTTTTCCTCTGCCACTCTTTTGAATGTCACCGTTGTGGAATCCCCTTTTTTAAATTGCCCCAAAGCCTTCATATAAGCATTGATATCAGGTATATCAAACTCACCAATTTTGATAATAATATCGCCCCCCTGCAACCCGGCCTTTGCCGCAGGCCTTCCTTCGGTCACGCCATCTGCACGTACTCCTACACCGCTGTAAGTGTAATCAGGCATGATGCCTAAGGTTACTTTAAAAGATGTATTTACAATTTGCTGCTCCTTTGTTTTAGTGAAGGCCAGTTTGGGCGAATTATTAAGCTGTTGTATCAGGTTATAAATATTTTGTGTGATGAGCGCGGTGCCTTTGTAATTGATCTTATCAAAATCATCAGAAGGTTTATGGTAATCGGCATGCAGGCCTGTGAAATAAAAAAGCACGGGAATATCTTTTCTGTAAAAAGAAGTGTGATCGCTGGGCCCTGACCCGCTGCTGTCAATTTTTATATTGAAATCTTTATTGCTTTTGATCACGCGCGGCCAGGCCGGCGATGTGCCGAAGCCGCCAACAGTAAGGGTTTTGCTACTGTCATTCAATCGCCCGACCATATCCATATTGATCATATAATTAATATTTGCCAGATTGATTGTGGGGTTTTCAACAAAGTACTTTGAGCCGAATAAGCCCAGTTCCTCTCCTGAAAAAGCAATACACAAATAGTTGTTGTTTTTGGCTTTTGATGTTTTTAAAAGCCGGGATAGTTCAATCAAAGCCGCCGTTCCGCTGGCGTTGTCATCAGCTCCGTTGTGAATTTGTTTTCCCTCACCGGGCCAGGTCGAGTTGCCGTCTTCGCCATATCCCAGGTGATCAAAATGCGCACCAAGCACGATTGTATTTGCAGCGTTATTGTCAATATATCCGATCACGTTGTGGCCGGTTCGTATTTGGTCGATGATTTGTGTTTGTAAAAGCGGGGATTTCACCACACCAGGGTTTTCGAAAATATCAAAGATTTCTTTATGCAAATAAATAACCGGAATATGTAAGCGGCTGCCATTAAATTTTTTGTTGAACTGCGGGGCTTGCTTTCCGGCAGATGTTGTAAAATAAATTGCCTTTGCGCCTTCGCTTTGCAATTCTTCAGCTTTCTTAAAAATCGCATCATTAAAATCAAAATGAGGATTGCTCTCGGCCTCTGCCGACAAACTGTCAAGCGAAACCAGCACTGGAACAGCGGTGCTGATTGCATCGGCGCTGAAAGGAAACACAAAAAAGTCTTCGTCCTGTTTTAATTTCCTGCCGTTAATTTCCAGTTTCGTTTTGGAGCCCATTGCTTTCCCGTCCCTGATTTCAAAGGCCTGATAAAAGCTATTAGTACCCTTCGGCTGAAGTCCGTTATTCTTAAATTGTTGCGCAATATATTCCATCGCCTTTCGCTCGCCCCCGGTTCCGGCCCGGCGCCCCTCCAATTTGTCATCAGCCAAAAAAGAAATATGTTTTTTAAGGCTGCTTTCGATAGTAGATTGCTGCGCACCAGCTACCTGCGAAAGAAATATAAAAAGAGTGTAAATAAAAATCCTCATGATACAACTTTGTCATTTAACAGGCCACAATATTAATTATTTAAAAACTAATACTGCGGTGTGATGCAATTTTAAACCTCATAAAGACATGCCAACATTGAATTACCTGTTCTATAATTCAATGCTATTCTTATATTTGAGTGAATTGAATAAACTTTTTAAATATTTCAGGACAACCAAAGCCACAGCGCAAAATGTATTAAGAGAAAATGCAGCCTGGCGGCGATTGGGAAAGAACAAAGGAGCAATGGCTGGCCTGATCGTGATTATAGCATCAGTATTTATAGCTGTGTTCTGTTATTTTATTGCGCCGGATTCCTCGCCTTATGCTAACCGAATCATTCTTGAAATTGGAGGAGAACGACCCGGGTTTACGCAAAAATTTTTGTTGGTTAAAAAGGAAAACCCTCCAGTGCAATCTGGGTTTTTAAATCGTTTGTTGTATGGCAAACCGGATGAATTTGATTATGTACCGATCAATTCATTTCAAATATTGGGAGATAGCATTATTGCCGATAAATATATTGACGAAACCGTGAGTGAGCGAATCGGGTATCATAAAAACAGCCTTTCCTCCGAACCGGCTGTGATAAAAAAATACTGGCTGGGAACGGATAAGTATGGCCGCGATATTCTGAGCCGGCTGATCGTGGGCACAAGGGTTAGCTTAAGCGTGGGAATGATAACCGTTTTAATCTCTGTTACTATCGGTTTAATACTTGGTTCGCTCGCGGGATTTTACCGCGGCAGAACTGATGACATTATCATGTGGTTCATCAATGTAATATGGAGCATCCCAACATTATTACTGGTGTTCGCAATTACGCTTGCATTAGGTAAAGGGTTCTGGCAGGTGTTTATTGCAGTTGGTTTAACGATGTGGGTGAACGTAGCGCGCCTGGTGCGCGGGCAGGTACTTGCGGTACGCGAGCTGGAATACATTGAAGCCACACGCGCCCTGGGTTTTAAAAATTCAAGGATCATCGCGCGGCACATCTGGCCAAATATTATGGGCCCGGTTTTAGTAATTGCAGCCGCAAATTTTGCATCAGCAATTGTGATTGAAGCGGGCCTTAGTTTTTTGGGAGTGGGTGTACAACCACCACAACCAAGCTGGGGCTTAATGATTAAGGAAAATTACAATTTTATTATTACGCAAACACCCATGTTGGCTTTGGCGCCGGGCTTCGCAGTTATGATGCTGGTTCTCGCGCTTAATCTTTTCGGCAACGGATTGCGGGACGCGTTGAGCGTGAGGGGAAAGCTGTAACTAATCCAGCACCTGTACGTTTCTTGAAAAACTTTCCTCCAGAGAGATCAACGTTTCAGTTCTTTCAATACCTTTTATTTTTTGCAGTTTTTCGTGCAGTACATAGCGCAACTCACTAATGTCTTTACAAACGATTTCGGCAAACATACTGTAGTTGCCTGTTGTGTAGTTTAAACGTACCACTTCCTTCATTTTATACAATTCGCTTGCGACTGAATCGTATAAAGAACTTTCTTTTAAATATATCCCGATAAACGCAATTACGTCATAACCCAATAACTTGAGGTTTGTATTTAATCTCGTACCTTTGACAATTCCATCCTTCTGCAATTTCTTGATGCGCACATGGATGGTGCCACCTGAAACGAAAAGTTTTTTTCCGAGGTCGGCATAAGAAATTTCAGCATTTTCCATCATGTGCTGAATAATTTGAAGATCTAATTTGTCAAGATTTAATTTGTTGCTCATTTTGGCAAGTTTGATTTTATAAATTCTAATACAATTTACAAATATTTAGATTATTTCTATATTTTCAAAATTTTTATTGAAAAATTTGGAACGAATTGGCTATTTTGTTTATTTTTGTTCTATCGAACGAAACGATAAAGTTCTTAAACATTGTGGGGTGATGAAATTTTTGGCAGACATGCCCTCTTGTCTCGGGGGTGAAGATAAATGGATAAACATTGCATAAAGCCGATGGTGCTGCAGCGCCACCGACTGGGGTTGACCACCAGTAGGTTGAAGGGTTGCTCCTTCTACAATTTTGTGCAAAGGCTAACTACTTCGTGGAGGTTCGAGCCCTCCCCCTACAGCAATTTAAAAAAACAACAAAGCCCGGCAATATCATTTGCCGGGCTTTGGCATTTTAAAAAGTGTTTAGTCCTGCACCACCAGCCTGAAGCCGTTTCCATGAATATTCACAATCTCTATTTTTTCATCATCCTTTAAATACTTGCGTAGCTTGGCAATGTACACATCCATGCTGCGTCCGTTAAAATAAGTATCACTACCCCATATTTTCTTTAAAGCCTGTTCGCGCGGCAATAAATCATTAAGATGTTCCGCCAGCATTTTCAGTAATTCATTTTCTTTCGGGGAAAGCGTTTGTGTATTATTGTTGTGCGTTAATTGGCGCAGTTTGGGGTTGAAATGGTAACTGGCCAGTTGATATTCTTTATTTTCAGTTTCCTTGTTCAGCTCTTCATTGCGTTTCAAAATAGCTTTAATCTTCATCAGCAACACCTCACTGTCAAAAGGTTTGGTGATGTAGTCATCAGCGCCCAGCTTATATCCCTGAATAATATCATCCTTCATGGTTTTTGCGCTAAGAAAGAATAAAGGAATATCGGGGTCCACGTCTCTGATTTCTTCAGCCAGTGTAAAACCGTCCATGTTCGGCATCATTACATCCAGCAGGCACAAATCAAACTTTTCCCGCTGAAACGCGGCCAAACCCAAACGGCCGTCCCGTTCGAGCGTTACATCATAATCATTTAGCTCCAGATAGTTTTTAAGCACGTTACCAAGGTTGGGATCATCTTCACAAAGTAAAATATGCGGTTTTTTTGCTTCCATAAAAAAGTGTTTAATCTTATTTGATGACAAATAAAGATAATGCTTTTGAAGGTATTGCGAAAGGCCGACCGAATTTTTTGTTAAATGATGATTACCGAAAAATAGATTCTCTTAAAGATTTTAAACCCTGAACAGTTTAATTTTACAATGTATTTCTTTTTTTCAGATATTTACGCTCATTAAATCCTCGTTTAATAAATGTGATATGGCAGATACGGCAAAATTTTTAGAAGCAGTTCAACAAGGTTATACGTTTAAGGGCGAAAGCTATAAAATTGGCCGTGCAATGCTTCATGGCCAGGTGGTTGATGGCGCCGATGTACTCATTCCTTTTAAAACACTGAACCGGCACGGTTTAATTGCCGGTGCAACCGGTACCGGTAAAACAAAAACCCTGCAGTTGCTGGCCGAAGGTTTTAGCGATGCAAGCATTCCCGTGATGATGATGGATATTAAAGGCGACCTAAGCGGTATTGGCGCAGAGGGAACCGTAAATGATAAAATTATTGAACGAAGCCAAAAGCTGGGTATTGAGTTCAAACCCCAAGCCTACCCGATTGAATTTTTAACGCTGAGCCATGAAAAGGGAACAAGGTTGCGCGCAACAGTTAGCGAGTTTGGCCCGGTGCTGCTTTCAAAAATTTTGGATTTGAACGATACGCAGGGCGGCTTTGTTGCCATGATTTTTAAGTACTGCGACGATAACAAGCTACCGCTTCTTGATCTGAAAGATTTTATAAAAGTATTACAATATGTAAGTGATGAAGGCAAAGCCGAACTGGAAAAAACTTACGGAAAAGTTTCAACCACATCCACCGGTACCATTTTAAGAAAAGTAATTGAGTTGCAACAACAGGGCGCTGACCTATTTTTTGGGGAAAGAAGTTTTGATGTGGAAGACCTGATGCGCATCAATAATGACGGGCGTGGAATAATCTCCATCGTTCGTGTAACCGATATACAGGATAAGCCACAATTATTTTCAACTTTTATGTTGCAGCTGCTGGCAGAGCTGTACGCCTCCTCTCCCGAAGAAGGCGATATAGATAAACCTAAACTGGTGATGTTTATTGATGAAGCACACCTTATTTTTAATGAAGCCAGCCAGGCCCTGCTCAATCAAATTGAAACGATTGTAAAACTCATTCGCTCTAAAGGCATCGGTATATTTTTCTGCACACAAAACCCAATGGATGTGCCCGCTTCTGTGCTGTCGCAATTAGGTTTGAAAGTGCAACATGCGTTGCGCGCGTTTACTGCCGCGGATAGAAAAGTGATCAAACAAACAGCAGAAAATTACCCGCTCAGCGATTTTTATAAAACTGATGAATTACTTACGCAGGTTGGAATTGGCGAGGCACTTATAACAATGCTCAACGAAAAAGGTGTGCCAACCCCGCTTGTACATTGTATGCTGCGCGCGCCGCAAAGCCGTATGGATGTTTTAACTGATAGCGAGATTGATAACATCGTTTCCAAATCAAAAATTGCACGCATTTATAACGAAGAAATTGACAGCGAAAGCGCTTACGAAATTTTAAACAAAAAACTGGATGCTGCCGCAGCCCGCGATGCTGAAATGCAACAGGAAAAGCAGGAAGCGAAATCTAAAAAAGATGAAAAAGGAGTTTTAGATGACCCGCTGGTTAGGAGTTTTGCAAGGACGGCCGGTAATCAAATTATTCGTACGGTTTTAGGTGCAATAGGAATCAGTGGCGGATCAAGACGAAAGAAAAGGAGCTGGGTTTAATTTTCGCTGGTTTCTCCTTCAAGCCAAATACCCGTTGGTTTGTAACCTCTTTTATAACGCGCCCAGGAATCTTTCACGTATTTGTGAAAATTATAATCATCCGCTCTAACTGTAAAAAGATAAGAAGGCTGGTACATCAGCATAAATTTATTCAGTTCACTGTCATCAGTTTCCTGCGTAATTCTGCGCACCAGCAGTTTACTAAACCGATATTTTACAAACCCCTCCTGCTCCTGCGTTATCAGGCGGTCCTGAAAAGCAAGCGTTCTTTTATTTTTTTTAAACCGAAACGAATTAATCAGGTCTTCAAGCCCAACGCCAACTGTACCATTTCCTGAAACAATTGAAACGCCGGGTTTTGAATAATTGAAAATTTTTGCATAGTCCTCACGGTTTTGCAACGAATCCTGCCGGTAATTCCGGTTACGCGTTTTCACTTCCGGTAAAATAGGGATGAACGTCTGAATGGCAATATTGAAGGCGTAGGGTGTTTTAATATCTTTTACGGCAAATCTTTTGGTGGGTTTGTTCAGGTAACTGAACCAGATAGAATCCGTTTCATTCAACAGGATGCTGTAGTAGCCGTTGGAATCCGTTAACGTTCCGCTACCGCGGGATGACAAAACCGAAACCAGGTGAATGGGGTACATACCCGTACTATCGAGCACCTGGCCTTTTACGTTCACCTGAGCCATCGCCTGCTGCGAAATAGCCGAAAGACAAATAAATAATATAATCCAATATCGTTTTAACAAAACCATTTATAGGACGGCAAAGCAACTAAAGAAATTGCAAATAGAATGCAAAAGATTTTTAACGGTATAGCGCTCAAAAGATTGACAATTACAAAAAGTAGGCCATTATTGAAGCTAAAGCAAACTCTCAGGCTAATATCTGCATAGAGGAGAGTACCGCAGCCACTACAAACTGAAAGAATAATTTGCTAACGCTACACAGCCTAAAAGTGAAAAGGGCAAAAGCTTCCCGGTTATTCGTTGGCAGATAATGAATCTGAAAGGATGGATAAAAGGCATTCACCGCATTGCAGCGATAAGCACTATTAGAGCTATCTCGATGAGTACTGTTTCAGAACCAACTGATGCAATACTCAAAACAGCATTTTTAGCTGCCTGGTCTCACGATCTGCAAACCTGAAAACAACAACTTTCAAAGAGCTATGCCGTATTATGGCTTAAATTAATCATTCAAAAATTTAATACATGGTTAAAAGGTTGTATGTAAACCAACAGAGATTATACAGTTAGGGCAATTTACTGCAAGTCCGTTAATTTTGCCTTCTAATTTTTATTTGAATTGAGCAGCATTAAAAAACTTGCGGGTCAAACGGTATGGTATGGCGCCAGCTCCATTGTGGCAAGATTCATCAATTACCTTCTCACACCTTATCTTACACTTAAACTTACTACTGCCCAGTACGGAGAGCAGGTACTCGTGTATTCTTTTATTCCGTTTATGAATATTCTTTTCACGCACGGGATGGAAACGGCATTTTTCAGGTTTACACAGAACCGTGACAAAAAATCTGTTTATAATACCTCAAGCATTTCTTTAATTTTTTCATCGCTCTTACTCTCCCTGCTTTTAATTGTTTTTATAAATCCGGCTGCAAAGCTTATCAGGCTTGAAAATCATCCGGAATATATTCTTTTAGCTGCACTGATTATTGGGCTGGATGCACTCACCACCATACCTTTTGCCAAATTGCGGCTTGATGGCAGGCCGCGAAAATTTGCATTCGTAAAAATTACGGGCATTGTGGTGAACGTATTGAGCCTTTATTTTTTTCTGAGTATTTGCCCTGCAATTGTTAAAAATGACCCGCAGGGTTTTATTGCAACTTTTTATAAAGAAGACTGGAAAGTGGGTTATGTTTTTGTAGCCAATTTTATACAGGCGCTTGTCACGCTCCTGTTATTGTCAAAAGAATTTTTGGGTTTTAAATTTAAATTTGATAAACCGCTTTGGAGAACCATGATTATTTATGCCCTGCCCATAATGATTGCGGGGTTTGGCGGCATGATCAATGAAACTTTTGACAGGATTATGTTAGGCTGGTGGTCAACCGCTGGTAGTGAACACGCAATAAAAGAACAGGTAGGTATTTACGGTGCGGTTTATAAATTGTCAATCCTCATTACGCTTGCAGTGCAGGCATTTCGAATGGGCGCAGAGCCGTTTTTTTTCAACCAGTCAAAGTCTGATAATGCTCCGAAAATCTACGCAAGGGTGATGAAATTTTTTGAAATTACGCTTTGTTTGATGTTTTTGGCGGTTGTACTATACATGAACATCTGGAAACAATTCATTCAGAATCCTAAAATGTGGGTGGGGCTTAGCGTAGTGCCTATTTTATTGTTGGCAAACATGTTTTTGGGCATTTATTATAACCTAAGCATTTGGTACAAACTCGGCAACAAAACAATGGCCGGCGCCTATATCACGTTAATTGGGGCGGTAGTAACGCTCGTTATAAATTATTTGTTTATTCCAAAATTTGGATACACCGCCTGCGCCTGGGCTACCTTTGCCTGTTACGGATTGATGATGGTGATCTCATATTTTTGGGGACAAAAAAATTACCCGGTGCCTTACGCATGGAAAAAGCTTTTGGCATATATTATTTTGGCAGTGATGATTTATACAGCTCATTATTATATTACAAAATACTTCCCCAATGTATGGTTGTATTATATTTTAGCAACTGTTTTATTTGCCATGTACACTTTATTTATTCTTAAAGTTGAAAGGCGCGAATTTCAGCGGATGCCCGTCATCGGAAAATTTTTGAAATAAAATGCCCGGCAATACATTTTCAAAACAACAGCGATTAAAAAGCCGTAAAAAACTACAACAACTTTTTGCGGACAGAAAAGCTGTATTTGCAGCGCATATAAAATTGCTTTATGTAACCGAAGATGCGGAGCAGGGATTTGTAAAATGCGGTGTGGGCCTGAGCGGCCGCTATTTTAAAAAAGCGGTTGACCGTAACCGCGTGAAACGATTGCTACGAGAGGCTTACCGGTTACAACAACACGACCTGAAAACTCTTGCAGTGCAACAAAAGAAAGACATCTCTGTTTTTATTTTATACACCGGCAAAGAATTACCGTTGTTTGAAAATATTTACAAGAGTGTTGGCTTAGCTTTACAAAAATTGATAAAGACCTCTTCCTCCCTTGGAGCAGGAGAGCGAAATGAAATATGAAGGAATTATTAAAAATACTCAGTTGGCCATTTATCATACTAATCAAATTTTACCAGTATGTTATTTCCCCGTGGTTGGGGCCAAAGTGCCGGTTTACGCCCACATGCTCCCAGTATTCCCTTGAAGCATTTAAGAAGCACGGCGTGTTCAAAGGGTTTTGGCTTTCAATAAAACGTATTTCCCGTTGCCATCCCTGGGGCGGGCATGGTTATGACCCGGTGCCATGAGAAATGTAAAATTCAAAACGCTGAATGTAGAATGCAAAACGTTTTACCCTTGATATTTTAAATTTTAAATTCAATATTTTGTATGATTACCGGTATTGGTTTAGACGTTATTGAAGTGGAACGCGTGGCTGAAAAAATTGAAAAGGAACAGGGCTTTCGCGAACTGGTTTTTGCACCGCAGGAGATTGATTATTGCGAGCCAAAAGCCCATAAACACGAGCATTACGCCGCACGTTTTGCCGCAAAAGAAGCACTCTTCAAAGCCTTGGGAACAGGCTGGGCATCCGGCACATCTTTTAATGAGATTATTATTTTAGGTAATGATTTGGGCAAGCCGGAAATTAATTTTATGGGCGAAACGGCTGAAACATTAAAGCATCTTGATCTTTCGAAAATAAAACTCTCACTCAGCCATTTAAAAAATATTGCCGCAGCTGTAGTGGTCATTGAATCTTAGCGCAGGACAAGCCAATCAGCACAAAATCAAAACTAAAAAAGATAGATTTGGTAGAAAACCAAATCCGCTTGACCACCTGAGATTATTGTTTATATATTGTTTTCTTCCAAAACTATTTTTTGCAAATGCGCAAAATATAAATATTAGATCGTACATTCGGGCAAGGAGAGTTAAACAAAGCCCGGAGGTTCTCTAAAAAGCAAAAAAGAACACCACTTATTACCTAAATGTTGAAGACACCCTCAAAAAATACCTTAAAGAAAGTTATGGCCGTTGGTTGAAACTGCGCTCCCTGATGTATGAAGCCCTTCGATCACGCGAATATGTACTTTGTTCAATAGGCAAAACGCCACCAATGACAGGGCAATACGAAAACATCTTATTAAAAAACATTTGGCAAAAAAACAACAGACCTCTATTCCAAATAAAACAACTGACCTCTTTTTAACCAATTTTCAAACAATTAAAACTCCAAACCATGGACGAATTTATCGGAATCATCAAACTATTTGCAGGCAATTTTGCACCCCGCGGGTGGGCTTTCTGCCAGGGACAATTACTACCTATTTCTCAAAACACGGCGCTGTTCTCCCTTCTTGGAACCACGTACGGTGGCAATGGCCAAACCACCTTTGCCCTGCCCGATTTAAGAGGCCGTGTACCCGTAGGTTTCGGTACGGGGCCCGGCCTTCCTAACTATTCCCAAGGCGAGGTGGGCGGTGAGGCTGCGCACACGCTTGTACAGCAGGAGATGCCGGCACATACGCACGCCCTTGCAGTAGACAACACTAATGCCAGCACTTCAGTACCTGCACAGGGCAATGCTATTGCGGCACCTGGCGCAATGGTCGGCAGAGAATTTGTACCATCGCTGGGTTACAACAGCGCGGCTCCCAACACCGTATTGAGCCCGCAAAGCGTAGGCGCGGCAGGAAACAGTGTGCCCCATAACAATATGCAGCCTTACCTGGGGTTAAACTACATTATCTGCCTGGAAGGTATTTATCCTTCAAGAAGTTAAACTATTTTTTCATGAAAAATGCCTCAAAAGCCTTCATTTTAGGTTACGCGGCAGCGTTCCCGGAAATTTCAGGAAACGGTTTGCAGGTGCTAAAATACTTTTGAGGCATTTTCCTTAATTACTTTAATCAATGAAAAAGCTATTTATTTTCTTAATGGCTACCGCCATGCATGTTTCAATAACAGCCGTGGCGCAGTACACTGAAACATTTGAAAGTTTTAACGCTGGTGCTATCAATTTTACCAGCAATGGCAAACTTTTTACGATTACATCAATACAACCTAATACAAGTGCATTCAAAATTGGGAATTTCCCTGGTTTTGGCTGGAGTGGTACTGCTGCCGATGATAAGTTTATTGATAATACCGGTACGGGCAATATTAATGAGGGTACCGGAGGAGAATTCACTATTTCATCGGCCAGTGCTTTCACTTTAAAAAGTATGTATTTGTATTTGTCGAGGGAAAACCTTACTTTTCAAAACCTTTCAGGTTCCTGCACCATTACTGGTAAATTAGGAGGGGTTACTCAATTTACAGCCAGCTCGAGCAGTGGTTTCAATACTAATTTAGGTATTCAGAACGGGTACACTTTCATTAATTTGGCCAACTATGGGGGAAGCAACAATTCCAATATTTCTATTGATGCATTTACAGTAAAAACTACCAGTAATATCGGATATATAGGTTTAGATGCCATGACCTGGGCTTCCGGTAGCAGTTTATCCACCGGCATCACAGGCTCCAGTTTCTGTTCGGGGGCCACGGTTCCGGTTAGTTATACCTCCAGCGGGTACTCATTTGCAGCGGGTAATACCTTTACCGCCCAGCTTTCAAACGCAAGCGGTTCTTTTGCATCACCGGTAAATATTGGCACACTCAGTTCCACAGCAGCCAGCGGTACTATTATGGCCGCTATTCCAATAAGCACATCAACCGGATTTAGCTACAGAATAAGGGTGGTTTCATCTAACCCTGCTGTTACCGGGTTAGATAACGGCACTAATTTCAACATTATAAAAACAAGTGCGGGAACCACTTCTTATCTGGCGCCAGTAAATACTAATGAATCTGTTAGCGTATCAGGTACAGCATTTAATTACATTTCCGATGGTGATTGCAGGGCTATTGCAGGCATCACTCCAAACGGGGCTGCGCCGGTAAGCGGCAATACCAGTGCAAAAGTGTGGATTGAAGGCACACAACCTGCCGCCTTTGTAAGAAGGCATTACGAGATTACGCCAACAAATAATGCAGCCAGTGCTACCGGGCGTATTACCCTTTATTTTACTCAGGCCGATTTTGACGCTTTTAATGCTGTTAACTCCGTTAAACTACCCGCAAATAGTGGCGATGTGGCGGGTAAAACCAGTTTTTTGATTGAAAAAAGCCGGGGGAGCGGGAAAGCCCAAGGGGGATTTACTTTTTTCCCCCGGGGGGCCAGCCCCACACCCCCAGCGGGAAGAGCGGGGCGTAGCCGCCGGCCATGAAGATCTCGCCCTGCGAGAAGTTCGGCACGTCGGTGGTCTTGAAGACCATGACGATCGCCACCGCCAGCAGCGCATAGACGCTGCCGGTGACGATGCCGGACAGCACG
>Ga0066256_1003732_pt1 | contig 14376 bp, 14 predicted proteins | sample ThiBio_1000_biof_FD_87107 | JGI IMG/M metagenome (GOLD analysis project Ga0066256, IMG submission 87107) | Wastewater bioreactor microbial communities from Cape Town, South Africa - Thiocy_expt_1000_biof (version 2) | ecosystem: Engineered > Bioreactor > Thiocyanate-remediating >...
AAGAGATAGCCGTCGGGGTCGATGTAGACCATGTCGCCGACGGTGATCATGCCGCGGCGCTCGATCTCGGCGCGCTTTTCGGGGAGATTATGGTAGGTGAACTCGGGGTAGTAGTCGATCGATGAGTAGACCTCGCCGATCTCGCCCTGCGGCACTTCGCGGCCCTGCTCGTCCTGGATGGAGAGCGTGGCGCCCTTCGACGGCCGGCCGACCGTGCCGGGCTTCTGCAGCCATTCCTCGCTCGACACGATCGTGACGGCGCCGCTCTCGGTCGCGCCGTAGAATTCCCAGATGACCGGCCCCCACCATTCGATCATGGCGCGCTTGACGTGCACGGGGCAGGGCGCGGCGGCGTGCATGACGAAGCGCAGCGAGGAGACGTCATAGCGACGGCGCACGTCCTCCGGCAGCTTCAAGAGGCGCACGAACATGGTCGGCACCATGAAGAGCGTGTCAATGCGCTGGCGCTCGATGATGGCGAGCAGCTCTTCGGGCTCGAAGCGGGGCAAGAGAATGAGCGCCTCGGCAATGCGCGCGGCTCTGAGCACGAAGGCATTGGGCGCGGAGTGGTAGAGGGGCCCCGCCATGATCGTGCGAATGCCGGGCGAGACGCCGTACACGACGCGGCGCGCCTCGTTGAGAGCTTCCTGCTGAGCGGGCGTCGGTGGCGCGCGGCGCACGCCCTTGGGATGGCCGGTCGTGCCGGACGTGTAGATCATGCTGAGCGTCTGCGGGCGCGCCGCACCGGCCCAGGGGGCGTTGGTCGCGATGAAATCATCCCAGCTTTGCGCGTCCGCCGGGAGCTGGCACCGTTCGGGCGCGATGCTGAAGGCCTGCGCGATCGTATCGGGTGTCGGCGCAACAAAAACAGTGAGGCCGGGAGATGCGGCCTTTCGCGCGGTCTCGAGGAGGTCGGCTTGCGTGATGAGCACCTTCGCCGCGCAGTCGCGCAGGATGTAGGCGATCTCCTCGGGATGGAAATGCCAGTTGATGGGCACGGCATAGGCTCCGAGCCGGATGGCCGCGTAGGAAGCTTCGAGAAAAGCGATGTCATTGCGCATGAGAATGGCAACGCAGTCGCCCTGGCCGACGCCGAGGGCGTCGAGGCCGGCGGCGGCTCGCTCCACACGCGCGTCGAAAGTCGCCTGATCGATCGTGCGGCCGCCGCTCGCGATGCCGCGCACGAACCCTTCCTTTTCCCCCATGGGGACCTCCCGCTTGTCATCTTTTTTGGAGAGTTGAGCATGGGCCCCCCGCGCAAAGCAAGCTGGCGGGCGGCAGGGGCGGCCGCTAGAATTCGTCTAGAGATCATTTCAATCGGGAGAGACGCCCAATGTCGGAAGAATCGGTCATCGTGACCCGCAAGGACGGCATTGCCATCATTCGGCTGAACGAGCCGAAGACGATGAATGCCATGTCCGCCGGCATCAAGGCCGGCCTGGATGCCAACATCGTGCCGCTGCTCGAGGACGACAGCGTGCGCTGCCTTCTCATCACGGGTACGGGCGAGGCCTTCTGCGCGGGCGGCGATATCCGCAACATGGGTCGCGCGAAGCCGTCGGACACGCGCGAGCGTATGCGCCGTTCGTACCGCTGGGCGGGGCGCCTGCTGAAGGCCGACAAGCCGGTCGTGACGGCAGTGAACGGTGCGGCGGCAGGCGCGGGCGGGCGGCTCGCGCCCATGGGGGATGTGGGGGTCGCCTCGAACACCGCCTACTTTACGACGGGCTTTGCGAAGATCGGCGTGGTGCCGGATCTGGGTTTGCTGGCGACCTTGCCGCGCGCGGTCGGCACGCTGCGCGCGAAGGATCTGCTGCTCACGAGCCGCAAGGTTACGGCCGAAGAGGCGCTGCAGATGGGTCTCTGCTCGCGTGTGGTCGCGCCCGGCGAGCTCATGGACAAGGCCATGGAAGTTGCCGAGCAGTTCGGCAAAGGCCCGACGATCACCTACGGCCTGCTTAAGAAGATGATCGGGAAGGCCTATGATTCCTCCTTCGATGAGTTCCTCGATGCCGAGGCCTTCGCGCAGGGCACGGCCATGGCGACGGACGACTTCATCGAGGGCATCACCGCCTTCCGCGAGAAGCGCCGTCCGAAATTCAAGGGAAGCTGAGGGGCGAGGGGATGCTCATTGCCTTCAGTGGTTTGCCAGGAACGGGCAAGACGACGCTCGCGCGTCTCCTGGCAAGCCGGCTCGGCGCGACCTACTTGCGCATAGACACTGTTGAAGACGAACTGTTCAAGCTGGGCGGCGCATCGCTCGTCGAGAGTGGCGCGGGATATTGCGTGGCCTATGCGGTTGCGGGAGATAATCTCCGGCTCGGCAATACGGTCATTGCCGACTCAGTCAATGCGACGGCGATCACGCGGGAAGCGTGGCGGAAGACTGCTGTGGACGCTGGCGTCAGATTGGTCGAGGTACTCGTGACCTGTACGGACACAAGCATCCACAAAGAGCGGATTGCCGCCCGCGCGCAGGGAACAAGAGCATCTTCCTGGGTCGAAATCTTCGCCAGACCTATGGATGCCGCGCCCGAAGGTACGATCGTAATCGATACAGCCCTTCGTTCAGCGGAAGAGTGCGTGGCCGCGCTGGAGAATGCGCTCGGGCTCGGTTGAGGCGGAGCACGTCTTCTCGCCGACGATGAGGTCACGCACGGCTGCGAGTACGGACAACACCCAGGTCCGCAAATGCGGTTTCACTCTTATCGTGCCAGATCGGAATGAGCCGGTATTGCCTGAGTGTGACTGTCCTTGGAGGCTTGAGATGTGGTCCCCCGTACTCACTCTCGATCAGCTTTCGATCGTGATCTCCCAAGCTGCAGCCCCTGCCTTCGTTCTGGGCGCCGTGGTGGCGTTTCTTTCAGTGCTGGTCGGGCATATGAGCCGCATAATTGATCGATCGCGCATCATCAGCGCCATCCCGGACGAAGACCCGATCAAGGCGCAGCTTAAGGCGACGCTGCCGCTGCTGCAGCTTCGCGCCTCTCTCGTCATGCGGGCCATCTACTGGGCTATCGCAAGCGGTATCGCCACCTGCCTCTTGATGATCGTGGCCTTTGGGAGTGCCTACTTCGGCGTCAGGCACGAGCCCGGAGCCGCGGTACTGTTCGTGCTCTCGCTCGGGCTCTTTACTTTCTCGCTGATCTCATTCGGGCGCGAAGTCAAAGTCGCGATGAACCACTCCGAGGTCCACTGAGGCGCGGCGCATCTTGAAGAGATGGCACTACAGGACGCTGGCGAGGATCACCTCGCGCAGGATGCGCGCCGGCGGAATTCCCTGATCCTGTGCGCCATAGTTGCCGCACGTCATTGCGACGACGAGCTGCAGCGCAGGGATGATGAAGAGCCGCTGGCCGCCCTCGCCTTGCGCCACCCACAAGCGCTCCAGTCGTCCCGGTGCCCATCCCCTCGGCTTTCCGAAGGAAATGTCGAGCACGAACCACTGATAGCCGTAGCGCCGAGCCTCGTCGGTGCTCACCATGGGAGTGATCGAGCGCGCGACCCAGTCGGCGGGGACGATGGCGCGCTCGCCCATCCTGCCGCCACGGAGCATGAGCTGCCCGATGCGTGCGAGATCGCGGGGGGACATTCGCGCGCCGGACGCCGCGAACGGCTCGCCGTCGCGGCCCGTTACCCATTCGGTCGGCCCCATGCCGAGCGGCACGAACAGATTGTCGCGCGCGAATTGGTGCAGTGTCTTGCCGGATCCCTTCGCAATGATGCGCGCGAGGAGTGCCGTCGCGCCGCCGCAGTAGGTCCAATAGGCACCCGGCTGAGAGACCACGCGCCGCTCGAGGATATAGCGATACCGGTCTGGAGCATTGTCCATCGCCGTTTCACTGTTGCTCGGATCGGAATAGGGGAGGCTGCTCTCGTCCCAGTCCGTGCCCATGGTCATCGTCAGGACATGATGGATCGTCAGCCGGTCACGGCCTTCCTTGGCGGCGAGATCGCCGTATTCGGGAAATGCCGCGAAGAGCGGCGCTTCCGGCGCCGGGACCAAGCCTTGGCGCAGGGCGATGCCATAGAGCAGGCCGACGATGCTCTTGGAGCACGAACGCAGATCGTGGAGCGTATCGGGGCCGAAAGAGATGCGGCCGATCGAACCAATGCCGCGCGCGCGATCCTCACCCTCGAAGTACCGCCCCAGCACGAGCCGATCGTTCCTGAGAACGACGAGCCCATGCACATTCCAGATGCGCTTTTCGGCGATGGCCTTGTCGAGCCGCGCCGCAAGGTCGGGGGCAAAGCCCGCGTCCGCCGGCTCGGTGAGCGGCCATGCGCCCGACTGCGCGAGGGATGGCCCGGAGAGCTGGGACAAAGCAGCGGCGCCCATGCTCAACAGCAGTTGTCGACGACCGATGCTTTTCTCGTCCATTTGCCACCGCCGGGTCGCATGGGCACTTCCCAACTATAGCCCGGCGGGAGGCACTTGCGGAGTGCGGCTGCGAGAGCCGGAGGCCGCGCTACATGAGTGCGGCGTTGACCCAGAGATGGGTTGCGATGCTCGCGGCATAACCGAGCGCTATGGCCCAGGCCCAGCGAAGATGATTGAGGAAGGTGTAGTGGTTGCGGATGAGCCCCATCAGCGCCACGCCTGCCGCAGTCCCGATGGATACGAGACTGCCGCCGACACCCGTGCTGAGCGTGACGAGCATCCATTGGCCGCTGGACATGTCCGGATTCATGGTGAGCACCGCGAACATCAGCGGGATATTGTCGAACGCCGCGCCCAGAATGCCGATCGCGATGTTGGCATAGGTCGGCCCGAGATCCACGTACAGATAGTTCGACAGCAGCGCGAGATAGCCGGCAACACCCAGTCCGCCGACGGCGAATATGACGCCGAAGAAGAACAGGAGGGTGTCCCACTCCACGCGACCGATCTCGCGGAAGGCGTCGAATCCGAAGGCCTGATCGTTGCGGCGGCGCGCCTGCCGCTGCAGGAAGTAGCTGTACATCTGCAGATATCCGAGGCCCAGCATCATCCCGAGCGCCGGCGGCAGGCTGAAAATGCTCTTGAAGGAGACGGCGGTCGCGAGGGTCGCCACAAACAGCCAGATCACGACGGCGCCACCAGGCTTCAATCGCCTGACTTCGCTGGCCGATGCCGGTGTCCCTTTCGGGACGCGGAAATGCATGAGCGTTGCCGGCACGAGGAAGTTCACGAGCGACGGCAGGAAGAGGTGGAAGAACTCGAGGAACGAGAGCTTGCCCTTCTGCCAGACCATCAGCGAGGTGATGTCGCCGAACGGCGAGAAAACGCCGCCCGCGTTCGCCGCCACGACGATGATGATGCAGCCCATGACGATGAACTGGTAGTTGCCGACACCGACGGCCACGACCACGGCACCCATGACGAGTGCGGTAGTCAGATTGTCGATGATGGGGCCGAAGAGGAAGGCAAGCCCGCCGACGAGCCAGAAAAGCTGCCTGTAGGAGAGGCCGAGGCTGAGCAGCCTGCTTCTCAGCGCATCGAAGACGCGACGCTCCTGCATCGTGTTCACATAGGTGATCGCGACCACGAGGAAGAGCATCAACTCCCCGTAGTCGAGGATCACATGCTTGGCGGCAGCCTCCAGTGCGGCGCTCTGGCCCCGCACGGTGTAGACGATGCCGAGGAGAGCCCAGATGAGGCCCGCCGCCAGCATGACGGGCTTCGACTTGCGCAGTTGGATGACTTCCTCGACGGCGACGAAGCCGTAGGCGACGAAGAAGATGAGGAGCATCAGGTAGCCGACCGGATGCTGCGTAAGATTGATCTGGCTGGCCGCCTCAGCGGCGTACAGCGACGAGGGGATGAACGCCAGAAGGGCTGCAATCAAGGCGCAGGGCAGCCGATCAAGCATCCTCCTCATCATCCCCCCAATGGCCTAAAAGTGTCGTCTCCATCATCGTTCAATTGCGGAGCCAGCATCAAGAGTGAAGCCTACGTAAAATTACGGATCTGTCGATAAATATTCGGTGGCCGAAGACCGTGTACGGCGCCAAAAATCGCGTGCACTGCAGCAAGCGGCGATGTTCGACCATGCGCCGGCGCGTATTCTGTCGCGCGGCCAGCTACGACGCTCCGATCAATATGCCCGCCGCGAGCACGAGCCCGCCGCCGAGCACGACCTGGAAGGTGGCGCGGCCGAAGGGCGTCTCCATGTAGCGGTTCTGGATCCACACGATGGCCCAGAGCTCGATGAAGACGACGACGAGCGCGATTGCCGTCGCCAGCCAAAAATCGGGAATGAGATAAGGCAGCGCGTGCCCGAGGCCGCCGATCGTCGTCATCACGCCGGAGGCAATGCCGCGCTTCCAGGGCGAGCCGCGACCCGAGAGCTTGCCGTCGTCGTGGGCCGCTTCGGTGAAGCCCATGGAGATGCCGGCGCCGACCGACGCCGAGAGGCCGACGAGGAAGGTCGTCCATGGGTTCTGCGTCGCGAAGGCGGTCGCAAAGATCGGGGCGAGCGTCGAGACCGAGCCGTCCATGAGACCGGCGAGGCCGGGCTGGATCCAGGTGAGCAGGAACTGGCGGCGCGCGGCGAAGTCCTCCTCCTCGCGCGCGCCGTCGCCGAGATGCTTCTCCTCGAGCTTGTCGGCCTTGGCCTGATGGCCGGCTTCGGCGGCGGCGAGATCACCGAGCAGCTCGCGCGTGTCGGCATCGGTCGAGCGGCCTGCGGCGGCGATGTAGAAGTCGTGCGCCTGCCGCTCCATGTCGGTGGCCTCGTTCCGGATGGTGTCGAGATCGAGATTGGCGACGAGCCAGACGGGGCGGCGCGTGTAGTAGCCGGCGACGTGCTCGCGGCGGATGGGCACAATGAAATCGCCGAAGCGGCGCTTGTAGACCTCGATCAGGCGGCGGCGGTGCTGGTTCTCCTCGGCCGCCATGTCGTCGAAAATGCCGGCGCTTGCCGGGAACTGGGCGCGGAGCTTCTCGGCATAGGCAGCGTAGATCTGGCCGTCCTCCTCCTCGGAGGAGATGGCGAGGGCCAGGATCTCCTGCTCGGTGAGGTCATCAAAGCGACGCTTGCCGGTGGCAGAGACGAGGGAGAGGCGGGTCAGCACGTTGGCACGATCCAGATTAGAACTAATCTAAAGTGGATCGTGCGTACCCTGCCGCGAGGAGCCCGTCAAGCACCGCGGATGGACATCTGCCCCGAGCTTGAAGTGCATACCAAGCCCGCCTAGGGTCAGCGCCGGAAACGCCTGCTGACATACCTCAACAATAAGCGGTCAACGCCTCCCCAATGCCCTCCGACGAGCGGCCCTCATTTCCCCATCGCCGGGGTCTGATCATTGTGATGACATTGGCGACGGCCTACGTCGCCAGTCACTTCTTCCGCGCGTCCAATGTCACCATCGGCCTCGATCTGATGCGCGATCTGGCCATCGGGCCGGAGGCGCTCGGCGGGCTCACGGGGGCGTTCTTCTTCGGCTTCGCGGCCATGCAGATCCCCTGCGGCTTCTTCTTCGACCGCTTCGGGCCACGCTGCACCGTGACGGGGATGCTCGTCCTCGCGACGATCGGCGGCATCGTGTTCACGCTCGCGCCGACGTGGCCGATCCTGCTCACAGGCCGCACGCTCATGGGCGCGGGCTTCGGCGTCATGCTGATCGGCAGCATGGTGGTGATCTCGCGCTGGTTCCCGCCGGACCGCTTCTCGACGCTGACGGCCATGGTGCTTTCCATCGGCCTCGTCGGCAATCTCGTCGCGACCACGCCGCTCGCCTGGGCCTCCGAGGCCGTCGGGTGGCGCTCGGTGTTTGCCGCCGCCGTCCTCTTCACGGCGCTCGCGTCCATCGCTGTCTGGATCGTGGTGCGCGATGCCCCGCCCGGCCATCCGTTCCTCGCGCGCACGCCCGAGCCGCCGCGCGAGATGCTGCAAGGTCTCGTCGAGGTCCTGCGCAACCCGCGCCTCAAGTTCATCCTGGCGCTCAATTTCTGCCACTACGCCTGCACGTTCACCGTGCAGGGTCTGTGGGGCGGTCCGTACCTGCGCGAGGTGCACGGGCTCAGCGCGATCGAGGCCGGCAATGTGCTGTTCGCGGCTGTCATTGCCTATCAGGCGGGGATGCTGTTCTTCGGCCCGCTGGATCGCGTGCTGGATACGCGCAAGCGGATTGCGATCGGCGGCACGCTCGTGATGATCTCGATCCTCGCGCTCCTGGCAGTGCCGACGCGTCTGCCGGCCTGGGTGGCGATCGCGGCCATGATTGCCGTCGGTTTTTTCAGTGCCTGCAGCACGATGGTCATGACGCATGGCCGCGGCATCATTCCGGATCGGCTGATCGGGCGCGGCATGGCGACGATCAACACGTCCGTCATGTTCGGCGTGGCCTGCATGCAGACGCTTTCGGGCATCGTCGTCGGGGCTTTCGAGCCGCTGGCTGACGGCGCGCGCAGTGGCACGGCCTATCGTGCGCTGTTCGGTGTGCTCGCTGTTGTGCTGACCGTCGCGCTGGCCGTCTACAGCCGCTCGCAGGACGTGAAGCCGAGCGACCAGATGCGCGCAGTGAAACAGGAAGGCTAGTTGGCGGCAGCCCTGCGCTGCGGGCGCGGACGCAGGGACCACGCCACGCGGAAGAGCAGGAGGGCTGCGACGAGGGCCGCATAGATGAGCGGCTCGAGCGGCCAGACTTTCACGAGCATGATGAAGTGCAGCGCGGCCGCGGCCGCCGCCAGATACACGAGGCGGTGGAGTTTGCGCCAGTTGGCCCCGAGCCTGCGGATCATAGGACCATTCGAGGTTATGGCGAGCGGCACCAGCACCGTGAAGGCCAGCATCCCCACAGTGATGTACGGCCGCTTGATGATGTCGGCGATGATCGCATTGAGATCGAGCCCCTTGTCGATCAGCATGTACGTCGTGAGGTGGAGCGACGCGTAGTAGAACGCGAGCAGGCCGAGCGCGCGCCGGTAGCGGATGAGATTGGGGCCGCCGAGCTGGCGCAGCGGCGTGATGGCGAGGCTCGCAATCAGGAAGCGCAGTGCCCACAGACCGAGCGCGCGTTCGAGGATGTTCTGCGGATCGGCGCCGAGCTGATCGGTCACCCCCCAATAGAAGTACAACACGGCCGGCATCATGCCGGTGATGTAGAGCGCGCGCCGCACGGGATCGGCGCCGAGCACGACGCGCGAAAGGGAGCCTTTCTGAAGGGAGAGTGCGGCCATTCTCAATAGTACTTCTTGAGGTCCATGCCCGTGTACAGGCTTGCCACCTGATCGCCATATCCGTTGAAGGGCAGCGTCGGATGACGCTTGGCAAAGAGCCCGCCGAGGCCGCCGCCCGAGGCGCCGATGCGCCGCTCGGTGGCCTGGCTCCAGCGCGGATGATCAACGGCCGGATTGACGTTCGAGTAGAAGCCGTACTCGCGCGGGTTCTGCAGGCTCCAGGAGGTCTTCGGCTCCTTCTCGGTGAGCGAGATGCGCACGACCGACTTGATGCTCTTGAAGCCGTACTTCCACGGGACGACGAGCCGGATGGGCGCGCCATTCTGCTTGGGCAGCGTCTCGCCATAGAGGCCGACGGCGAGGATTGTCAGCGGATGCATGGCCTCGTCGAGGCGCAGACCTTCGACATAGGGCCAGGGCAGGGGTTGGAAGAAACCCTTCTGAGCCGGCATCTCGGCGGGACGTACGAGCGTCTCGAAGGCGACGTACTTCGCGCTGCCCTGCGGCTCGATCCGTGCGAGCACGCTCGCGAGTGGGACGCCGATCCATGGAATGACCATGGACCATCCCTCGACGCAGCGCATACGGTAGATGCGCTCCTCCAGCGCGATGCTCTTGATCAGGTCGTCGAGATCGTAGTCGGCCGGCTTGTTGACGAGCCCGTCGACCTTCACCTTCCACGGCTTGGTCGTAAGCGTGTGCGCATTCTTCGAGGGATCGTCCTTGTCGGTGCCGAACTCGTAGAAGTTGTTGTAGGTCGTGACATCCTTGAGCGGAGTCAGCGTCTCGTCCGTCGAGAGGGGGCTCTTGATGGCGGAGAGCGGCATCGCGAATGCGCTGGTCGGAAGGGCCGCGGCCATGCCGAGCGCCGCGGCGCCGTACATGAATTCGCGCCGCCTCATATAGACGGACTGATCGGTAATCTCCGACGGACGGATGTCAGTTGACTTTCGGATCAGCATGGCCGGAACCTTCCTCCGAGAGTTGTCCATCGAGGCATACGGTGAGCCGCGGCCTTCGGGAAGAGGGGTAAAGGGAGCATAACACGCTGTTGATGCAGTGTGACGACTGGCGGCGTGCACCCGCTCTCGGTGCCGACTTGGGGAGCTTGGTCATTCCGACAAAGCAATGAGGAATCATCCCGATGCCCGATCAGGAGCACGTTTACGAGGGCGGCTGCACGTGCCGCGCCGTGCGTTATCGCATGATCAGCCGGCCGCTCTTCGTCCACTGCTGCCACTGTACGTGGTGCCAGCGTGAGACCGGGGCCTCGTTCGCGCTCAATGCCATGATCGAAGCGGATCGCGTCGAGCTGCTGTCGGGCGAACCCGAGGTCGTGCTTACGCCGTCGAACAGCGGCAAGGGCCAGAAGATCACGCGCTGCCCGACATGCCGCATCGCCGTCTGGAGCAACTACGCGGGCTCGGGCGACAAGTTCCGCTTCGTGCGCGTTGGCACGCTCGACGAGCCCGCGCGCCTGCCGCCCGACGTGCACATCTTCACGGCCTCGAAGCAGCCCTGGGTGGTCATTCCCGAGGGCGCGCCGGCCTACGAGATCTTCTACAAGCGCGAAGAGCTCTGGCCGGCGGAAGCGATCGCGCGGCGTGCTGCCCAGATCGGTTGATGGATGCAATTCGTTTTCTCACCAGGATTGAGGCGGCATCTGACGACTTGAGCTTGTGCGCTCCGGGGGGCGAAGGCGGATGCCCGGCCCGGAGCGCACCGCTGCTCATTTCATCTTCTTCATGTCGTCGGTTTTCTTGGAGTCGGCTTTCATCGCCCCCGACTTCATGCCGCCGTCCGACTTCTTCATGCCGTCCGACTTCATGGTGTCGGATTTCATTTCGCCCGGCTTCATCATGTCCTTCTTCATGGCATCTTGCGCCTCTGCAGAGGCGAGGGAGCCCACGGATAACGCGGCGGCCAGAAGCGTGATGCGCACGATGGTCTTGGGCATGGCCTTTTCATCCTCCTGAGGTGTCTGTCGGGCGGCCGCGCTGTGCAGCTCCGATGCAGAGGAATTCGCAGCGAGACGGCCCGCGGTTACACGCCATCACGGCCTTGTGATGCGAAATTGCCCCGCTCTTTCGCCGATAAGCGAAGTGATGAAGCCGGTCGCACTCGGTGCGGCGGATCGAACCTGGAGCGTGGCGGCCCTGCAGCAGCTCGAAGAACGTTTGCGATCCCTGATGATCAGCGCGTTGGCGGGCCATGAGCAACCGTATCGCCAGCTCTTGATGGATATTGCCAACCGGCTGCGCGTCTACTTCAGCCGGCGCCTTGGGCGCGAGAATGCCGACGTCGAGGATCTCGTGCAGGAAACCCGGCTCGCCGTGCATCAACGGCGCTTCACGTACGACAGCGGCCGGGCGTTCTCTGCGTGGCTGCACGCCATCGCACGCTACAAACTGATCGACCATCGTCGCCGGAGCAACTCGGCGGTCTCCATCCCCATCGACGACATGGATGAGCTGTTCGTGTCCGATGCGTCGGAAGCGGCTGCGGCGCGCGTCGACGTCGAGCAATTGCTCGATGAGTTGCCCTCGCAGGCGCGCGGCTACATTCGCGCCGTCAAGATCGACGGCAAGTCCATATCCGAGGTCTCGACGAGCCACGGGGTGTCGGAGTCCGCGGTCAAAGTCGCCATTCACCGCGGGATAAAGACGCTCGCGCTGCGCCTGAAGGGGACGGACACGCCGTGACCACGACGCCCCAGCTTATCGACTCGCTTGCGGGAGGCCTGAAGCCTGCACCGCATGGTTTTGTCGCGCGATGCCTTGGCCTCGGCGTCGCATTGGGCGCGTCGATCGCGATCGCGGCGATGCTCCTCGCCTGGGGCCTGCGCCCCGACATCCTGCGCGCGGTTGCCTCGTCGTCGTTCTGGCTGAAGCTCGCCTATACAGGTGGCCTTGCGCTGCTCGGCTTCGTCTCGATTTTGCGCCTGTCGCGGCCGGAAGGTCGTGTGCCGCCGATGGTGTGGCTCGGGTTGGCGCTGGTGATGCTCGCCATGGCGGCGCTGGCCGCCGCCGAGCTCTGGCACGCGCCCGCGAGCGATTATCGCGCGCTCGTCATGGGATCGACATCCGCCGCCTGCCCGTGGCTCATCGCGATCCTCGCGATCCCGACCATCGGCGGCATCTTCTGGGCTCTGCATCGATTGGCGCCGACGCAGCTTACGCTTGCAGGCGCGGCCGCAGGACTGACGGCGGGCGCCACTGCCGCGTTCATCTACGCCTTCTCGTGCGACGAGAGCGCGCTGCCCTTTGTTCTCATCTGGTACGGCATTGGCATGGCGGTGCCGACCGCAATCGGCGCATGGCTCGGACGCGTCGCGCTGCGGTGGTGAGCCGCAGCGCGCAGGAGCTTACGCTTCCTTGTCGGATGCCGGGCTTTTGACGGGCGGCTCCGTCTCTGGAGTGCGCTCGCGGAGCGGCAAGGCGAGGAGCGTCTTCGGCGCCGGGATCTTGGTCTTGGGGCGCGGTGGTATCTTGGTGAGCTGGCGCACGGCGCGGGAGGCCGCGACCTCGCCCTCGTTGGCATAGGCCTCGTGATTGCGCTCGATCTCCTTGAGATCATAGCGGTAGTTGACCATGAGGCCGTGCGCCTCGCGCAGGCCCTTCTCGGAGACGTCGCCGAGCCAGTTGATGCGGTCGAGGCGAGCGCCATTGCCGAGATGGAACCGCGCCACCGGATCGACGGGCCGCCCATCGGCGGCGCGCGCGAACAGGAAGTAGTGCGCGGCAAGGCCGAGGAGGCACGTGCGCAGGGCCTCGGCCTCTTCCTCGTCCTCGATCCAGGCGAGGTTTCTGAGCCCGTGAAGGGCCTCGCGATCGGCGTCGCTGACGAGCCCCTCCTGGTCATCGGCCAGCACGCGATCGAGCCAGCGCGCGAATGTCGGCACAGGCGACAGCGTAACGAAGGTCTTGAGCTGCGGCTGCTCGCGCGCGAGCTCCTCGACGACCTGCTTGATGAGGAAGTTGCCGAAGGAAATGCCCTTGAGCCCTTCCTGGCAGTTCGAGATCGAGTAGAAGACCGCGGTCGTCGGTGGCGGCATGGGATTGCCGTTCTTGCGCGCCTCGCCGAGCACGGAGTGGATGCTCGAGGGGCTGTCGCCCATGAGCGCGACCTCGACGAAGATCAGCGGCTCGTCGACGAGCGAAGGATGGAAGAAGCCGAAGCAGCGCCGGTCGGCGGGATCGAGGCGGCGGCGCAGGTCGTCGAAGCCTTTGATCTCGTGCACGGCCTCGTACTGGATGAGCTTTTCCAGGATGGCCGCGGGCGTCTGCCAGTCGATGCGCTTCAGCACGAGGAAGCCGCGATTGAACCACGACTGCAGCAGATGCATGAGGTCGGCGTCGAGCGTGGCGAGCGAGGGCTCCGATTTGGGCATGCGGAGGAGGTCGCGGCGCATGGCCACGATCTCGGCGGTCGCGCCGGGGGCGAGGTTCAGGCGGCGGAAGAACTCCTGGCGCGGGCTCTCGACGGCCTGCTGCAGAGCCTTGAGCGACGCGTCGCCGGGGGCCGCGACATAGGCGGCGGCGGCCTGCTCGACCTTGTGCTCGTCGGGTTTGATGTGCTCGACGAGGTAGCGGAAGAAGGCGCGCCGGTGATCCGGGTCCAGCTTGCGATAATCGTCGAGGATGCGCCGCGCGATGGCGACGCCCGAGGCTTCGCCGCGCCCGGACATGAGGGCGGCCGACAGCGCGGTGATGTCCTCGTCGGGGCCATCGCCCATGAGCGCGCGCGGCAGGTACTGGCGGCCCTGCTCGGCGACGGCGCTGAGCAGCTCCTGGAGGAACGAGACGTTGACGGGCACGCTTAGCAACCTCGCTGGCTTGTGAGACCCGCTGCGCGGATCGGGTTTAGCTCAATTATGCCGCAAGGAGCGTTGCGGTTCCATGACCCAGCATGACGGTATTGCGGATGGCAGTTTTTCTCGACGGACGCCCGCGGGCACGCCATTCTGCCGCCCAATCAGAAGCACGTCCAACGACACCCCCAAGGAGGAGCCGCGATGTCCGAGACTTATGAAATCCTGGCAGTGAAGTACGGCGCCATGATGAACCGCACGCGCGCCGACAACTTCGTGCACCCGGACGACCACGCGGCCCCCATGCCGATCGACTATTTCGTGTTCGTGCTGCGCAACAAGAACCGCACGATCCTGATCGATACCGGCTTCGACCACAAGGAGGCGGCGCCGCGCGGCCGCA
>Ga0066256_1003736_pt1 | contig 14370 bp, 9 predicted proteins | sample ThiBio_1000_biof_FD_87107 | JGI IMG/M metagenome (GOLD analysis project Ga0066256, IMG submission 87107) | Wastewater bioreactor microbial communities from Cape Town, South Africa - Thiocy_expt_1000_biof (version 2) | ecosystem: Engineered > Bioreactor > Thiocyanate-remediating >...
GCCGATCCTCGACGTGGCGATCGCCACCGGTTTCCCCTCGCACTCCTATTTCGCGCAGAGCTACCGGCTTCAATTCGGCCGGCCGCCGAGCGAGGAACGGCGTACGACCTATTGAGGGACGCCGGTTCGTGGCGATGAAGCGGATGAGGAGAGGAGGGATGCCATGCCGCCCGTGAGTGCCGGCGCAAAACCCCGCTCGCGGCGGGGTGGCGGCCGCCCGACCATTGCGGACGTGGCTGCGAAGGCCGGCGTCGGGGCGAACGCGAGGATCGAGGCGAAGGCGCCGAAGAACGAGCGAACCAACGCCGAGCGAGCCAAGGCACTCGCACGATAGGCGGGAACGGCGCTAGCGGAAAGCTCGTTGGGGCTCAGAGCGAGGACGGCCGCACGAGGCCGCCTCGCGAGCGGAGGAGCTCGGCGGCGAGCTCGTTCGTTCCGCGTTCGCGACTTCGTGGCGGCGCCTTCACGTCGCCGAGGAGCGGAACGACCACCTCGCGCAGTCGAGGCGGAAGGACGACCTCGAGGTACTCGAAGGCCGTCCCGCGGAGGGCTGGGTCCTCCGCACCGAGCGCCCGGTACGCGATCGAGAGCGGCTCGCGATCGAGCACGAGACCGAGGAGCGCGAAGACGTGGCCGAGCCCACGCCGGAGATCGTCCCGCTCGATCCGTTCGTCCTTCGGTGACGGCGGGGCGGACTGCGGCATTCCTGACGCGGCGTCGCCGTCGCGCGATCGCTCGGGGGCGTCGCTCACCGGCTCGATGCTGACCCGGGAGCCGATGGACCACGTCGGCCGCCCGGTGGTGAGCTCGTGGAGGGCGAGCTCGAGGATCGTCTCGTGCTCGAGCGAGATCGCGCTGTCTTCGGCGAGCTGGCCGAGCGCGATGCCGACTTGCGCCCGCACCTCGAACGCAGGATCGCGGAGCGCAAAGACGAGGCCGCTCGCGACGCGCTGGGTGCGGCACACCTTGAGGATGCGCGGTATCCGGCGGCGCACGCGGAGGTCGACGTCGTGGTCGAGCAGGTGGTCGAGCAGCATCCCCGCGATCTTCGGCGCAGCTCGGCGGAGCGACCTCACGACATCGCGGACCACAGCATCGTTCGAGAGCAGCGGGATCACGAACGGAGCGAGCGTCGGGGACAGCGGTGAGGCGAGCGCTTGCTTGATCGCCGTCGGATCTCCCGAGCGGAGCGCCGCCCCGCGCGCCAGGACCTTGTCGGTCGGGTCGAAGAGCAGTGCGAGCTCACCGGTGGAGCCTTGCGGTGCACGTTCCGACAACGGCGCTCCGCTCGGGGCTCTCCCAGGGGCGATGGCGACGTTTCCCTCCGCAGCCTTCTGCCGCTGGAGCCGATCGATGTGCGAGATGAGCTTGTCGCGATCGAGCAGCGCCGTGGTCTCGGCGAGCGTCTTCCTCGTGATCAGATCCTCTGCGTCGTCGTCATCGAGGGCGACCGCGCCCGACTTGAGGCTCGACGCCAGTGCCGAGACGTATCCGTCCTGGAGCCGAGAGGCGATGAGCCATGCGGCTGCGGTCATCGCGAGGACGCCGAAGAGCGCGATGCGCGTCTGCAGGGAGAGCGGAGCGAGCCCGGCGACGACGAAGAGGAACGCGCTTCCGAGCGCAGTACCGATCCGGTCGACCCCCACATCGATGAGCGTCTTCGTGGCGCGCTTCTTCGCGGCGGGGACCGGCGTGTTGGAAAGCCCGTACGCGGGTCGATAGAGCGAGCCCCCGGGCACGCCCCCCCTCACCCGGGGGGCGAGGGCCCGCCCCAAGATCGGAAGCACGCACGCGAGGGCGACCCCCCCCCCGACCCCCCTCGGGTGGAGCCTGATCCTTCCGCCCACGCCCCGCCTCCCCAGGGCGACGCGCGTGAGCCCGATCTGCGCCGCGAACGAGAGCACGCCGACGATCATGTTGAAGAACGCGAAGAAGCCGAGGAGCTGCGGGCCCTGGCCGTACTCGTGCGTCGCGTGGGCGCTGAGGAGCCAGTCGAGGAGCGCCTGGACGACCGCGCCGGCACCTACGAGCAACGCCAGGAGGCGGAGGTACGGCTTCTCGCCGAGCACCATCACTCCCGCGCGGGTCACGATCGCGCGCGGCTTCGCCTTGCGTTGTTCCAAAGGCGCGGTGCGCAGCGAGCCCCAGAGTCCGGCGACGCTCATCGCCGCGAGGAGGGCGAGCATCATCGGAACGGAGATGTGCGACGACGCTCGCCACACGAGCAGACCGCCGATGACACCCCCGATCGTTCCGCCGCTCGTGATCCGGCTGACGAGACGCTTCGCCTCGTGCGGGTCGAAGCGCTCGTTGACGAGCGACCAGAATGCGCTCCCGATGGCCGTGCTGAAGACCGCCGTGTGGGCATAGACGGCGATCGCCGTCGCGCGCTCGCTCTCGAGGCTGATCGACCACTCGACGAGGAAGAGGATGGCCGAGACGGCAAAGGTCGCCGGGACGACGCGCGCGGGGCCAGCTCGCGTGAGCAGGCGCGACATGACGATGACCGACAGCGCGGAGAGAAGCGCCGCGCCGATCATCGCGGCGGGCAGGACCGTGAGCCCGAAGTGCGTGAGGAAGAGCGCGTCGCGCGTCGCCTTGCCCGCGACGAGCTGAGCCACGAGTGAAGCGGAAGCGATCATCGCAGGCCAGACGGCCGGTCGCGAATCGCTCGAGTTTTCGGTCTTGGATCCTCCCACGACGCGAGCGCGAGCTTATCAACAAAGTCCAAGCGATGTGATGCGGAGCCGGTATTCTCCAGCCCGACGATGACCGGGAGCTCGACGGAAGGATCGCGTTCGCCGCTCGAGCGCGCGCTCGGCATCGTGACGGAGGTGAAAGCGGGAGAGGGGGGCACGGCCCTGCTCCTGACGTTCAACGTCTTCTTGCTGCTCACGGCGTACTACGTCATCAAGCCCGTGCGCGAGGGGCTCGTCCTCGCGATGAAGTCGGGGGCCGAGTACAAGAGCTACCTCTCGGCCGCGATCGCCGTCGCGCTCCTCGTGGCCGTGCCGGCCTACGCACGCGTCGCGAGCCGGTTGCCGAAGAACAAGCTCGTCGCTGGGGTGACGCTCTTCTTCGCGTCGCATCTCGTCCTCTTCTGGGTGCTCTCGAAGATTCCGTCGGTGGAGCACAACCTCGGGCTCGTGTTCTACGTCTGGGTCGGCATCTTCAACATGATGGTCGTCGCCCAGTTCTGGGCGTTCGCGAACGACCTCTACACCCCGGAACAAGGCAAGCGCCTCTTCGCGCTCGTTGGCATCGGCGCATCGGTGGGGGCTGCGCTCGGGGCGTACGTCACGAGCTTCCTCAAGGACACGCTCGGCCTCGGCATCTACGAGCTGCTCCTCGTGAGCGGAGCGCTCCTCGTCGGGTGCGCCACGCTCACGCAGATGGCGCACGCGCGCGAGCATCGAGCGGCGCTGCGCGCGCCCCGGCATCCCTCCCGCGAGCCGGAGTCCGTCGCGGTCGGCGCGCGCGAGAACAGCGGAACGGACGGGGCCTTCGCGCTCGTCTTCCGGCACAAGTACCTCGTCGCGATTGCCGTCTTCTCGCTCGTCTTTTCGTTCGTGAACACCAACGGCGAGTACATCCTCAGCGTCCTCGTGAAGGCGAAGGCGATGGAGGCCGCGGCGGCAGCGGGGATCGTCGGCGACGACGCCGTGCGGAAGTTCACGAAGAGCTTCGGCACCAGCTTCTACGGCGACTTCTTCCTCTGGGTGAACGTGCTCGGCGTCGTCCTCCAGTCGTTCGCGGTCTCGCGGATCGTGAAGCTAGGTGGCCTCCGGATCGCGCTCTTCGTCCTGCCGGTGATCTCGCTCGTCGACTCCGTCGCGCTCCTCTCGCTGCCGGCTCTCCTCGGCGTTGGCGAGCTCTCTGTGCTCCGGCCCGGGAAGATCGCGGAGAACGCGTCGGACTACTCGGTCAACAACACCGTCCGGAACATGCTCTGGCTGCCGACGTCGACGGAGATGAAGTACAAGGCGAAGCAGGCAGTCGACACGTTCTTCGTCCGCATGGGCGACGTCGCCTCTGCCGGTCTCGTGTACGTCGGGGGCGAGCTCCTGAGCTGGCCGGTACGGAGCTTCGCCATGGTCAACACGGGGCTCATCGCCGTGTGGCTCCTCCTCGCCCGCACCATCATCCGCGAGAACCAGGCGATGACGAACGCCGTCGTGCCCGTCGCGGTTCCCGACGGGTCGAAGAAGGCGGTCGACGCCGCGTAGGGCTCGCGGCTCGAATGTCGTCGCCGAAGGGCGAACGTCACGACCGAGCTGCCGCGCCTCCTCGACGCGAGTAGGCGGCTCGAAGGTGAGCGCGACGTAGGCGTCAGTCGTCGAGCGCGAAGCGGTACTTGGAGCTCGCGCCGTCCTGGACAATCACGCTTGCGGTGCGCGCCTTGCCCGTGGCCGGCTTGCAGACGATCTGATGCGGACCCGCGGCGAGATCGATGCTCGCGAGCGGGGTGGGGCCGTGCTCCTTGCCGTCGATCGTGATCGTGCACCAGCCCGGCGATGCCGCGACGTTGAGGCGGCCCGAGCCCTTCGCGACGGGCGCGGCGCTCTTCGCGCCCGGCAGCGAGTCGACGCTGACCGTGGGGGGCTCGTTCGAAGCCGGCGCGGTCTGCTCAGGAGCGGGCGTCGTGATCGGGGCGGCGCTCGCCGGATCGGACGCGGGCGACTGCGGGGCCGTCGTGTCGGGCGTGCGCGCCGCGACCGGAGACGCATCCGTCTGCGGGCGAGCTGCTACGCCTGCGCCGATGCCGATCCCGCCGACGACGAGGGCCGCGCCCGCGGCCACGAGCCAGGCGGGGCTGCGCTTCTTCGGGACCGAGACGATCGACGCGTACGACGTGTTCGGCGTCTGCCACGACGAGCCGCTCGGGGCAGACGTGTTGGGCGCGGCCCACGTGTCCGACGGGACGTTCGGTGGAGGGGGGGGCACGCTGATGCTGCCCGAGCTCGTCATGCCCGGGACGGTGTCGCCCGTATACGGGACCGGGGCGATGGAGGGCGGACGATCGCTGGCGCGGAGCACCGGGAGCGCGTTGGTCGCGTCCGGATCGACGACGGCAGTGGCGATGAGCGGCGTCGGAAGGCGGATCGGCGAGGCCTCGAGCTCGGGCATCGCCTGGCGCATCATCTCGACGACCTCCTCGAAGGTCTGAGCGCGGCGTTTGAGATCCGTCTCCATGCACGCGCGCACGACGCGACGAAGCGAGTCGGGGACGTGCGGTGCACACGCGTCGATCGCCTTCGGCTTCGTCGTGGCGATCTTGACGATGAGCGCGTTGAAGTTCTTCGCCTCGTAGGGGCGGTAGCCGCAGAGCGCCTCGAAGAGGATCGCGCCGAACGCGAAGATGTCCGTCCGGCCGTCGAGATGCGACTCGCCGCGCGCCTGCTCCGGGCTCATGTAGAGCGGCGAGCCGAGGACGGTACCGGCGACCGTGAGCGCGTGGTTCGTGTCGTCCTCGAGGAACTTGCTGACGCCGAAGTCGAGCACCTTCGGGATCGCGACGCCGTCCTTCACCTTGTGGAGGTAGATGTTCGTCGGCTTGAGATCGCGATGGACGATGCCGGCCTTGTGCGCTGCCGCGAGCGCATCGCCGACCTCGATCATCACGATCGCGAACTCGTAGAGGGTCATCGGCGGCGTCTGCCGGCGGAGGGCGACCTCGAGCGGGAAGCCCGTGAGCAGCTCCATCACGAGGAAGAGCTGGCTCTGCTCCGTCTGACCGACGTCGTGGATGTCGATGATGTTCGGGTGGTTCACGCGCGCGGAGACCTTCGCCTCCTTCAGGAAGCGAGCCGCCGCCTCGGGCGTCTTCGCGACCTGCGCGTTCATGAACTTGATGGCGACCTGGCGCTCGGTGAACGTGTTCGTCGCCGACCAGACCTCGGCCATCCCCCCGCTTCCGAGGGGCTGGTTCAGCCGGTATTTGCCTGCGACGATGTCTCCCCGCTGCATCTCGATCCGTCCTCGAACGACCGCGCGATCACGCGATCGTCATACCTCCGTCGATCACAATGGCCTGTCCAGTCAAGTAACTGGCGGAATCCGACGCGAGGTAGAGGGCGCAGCCGGCGATCTCGTCGGGCTGTCCGTAGCGTTTCATCGGAGTCATTCTGAGCACTTCGTCGAGGAGGGCGTCGTTCTTCAGCACCGCGGCGGCGAACTTCGTGTCGACGAAGCCGGGCGCGATGGCGTTGACGCGGATCTTGTTCCCCGCGAGCTCGTACGCGAGCGTCTTGGTCATCGAGATGACCGCCGCCTTGGTCATCGCGTAGACGCCCTGGAGTGGCGACGCGACGATTCCCGCGACGCTCGCCATGTTGATGATCGAGCCGGCCGCGTCCCGCGCGCGTAGATGGCGCGCCACCTCGCGAGCCATCCAGAAGTAGCCCTTGGTGTTGACCTCGAAGGTCTTGTCCCAGGCGCCGACGTCGACGTCGAGCATCGACCCGAAGTACGGGTTCGTCGCTGCGTTGTTGACGAGGACGTCGACCTTGCCGAGCTTCTCGACCGCCGTCTGCACGAGCGCGACGCAGTCGTCCTCTCGGCCGGTGTGAGCCGCGACCGCGATCGCCGCCGGGCCGATCGACTCCGCGACTGCCGTCACGCCTTCGAGCTTTCGCGAGGCGCAGACGACCTTGGCGCCATTCGCTGCGAACATCCGCGCGATCGCCTCACCGATCCCGCGGCTCGCGCCAGTGACGATCGCGACCTTCCCCTCGAGAGTGATGGATGACGTCATCAGAGCGTACCGGGGCCCCTCGATAGCACGAACGCCGACAAGCGGCAGGCGGACGGGCCAACCTTTCGACAAAAGGCCCGTAATGCGACGCGTCAGCTGGTCAGTCGGCCGGCCGGGGCGGCCGAACGAGGGGACGACGGAGGCTCCGAGCCGATTGCGCCCGTAAACCGCGTCCCGGCCTGCGCGTCGACGATCCGGCCCGTCCGTCGCGTTTGGCCGCTACCCGACGAAGGCGCCGAGCTCGCGGAAGCGGACGTAGCGATCGCGTACCAGCTCGTCCGTCGTGCGCTGGAGAAGCTCGGCGAGCGTCTCGCGGAGGGCCGCATCGACGCTGCGGGCGGCGCCGTGCGGGTCCTGGTGCGCACCGCCGGCGGGCTCTTCGACCACGCGATCGACGACCTTCAGCTTCAAGAGCTCGGGGGCCGTCATGCGCAGGCGCGCCGCGGCCTCGTCGGCCTTGCTGCCGTCCTTCCAGAGGATCGACGCGCAGCCCTCGGGCGAGATGACGCTGTACGTACCGTACTCGAGCACGTGGACGCGGTTAGCGACGCCGAGCGCGAGCGCGCCGCCGCTGCCACCCTCGCCGAGGATCGTGGCGATGATCGGGACGGGCGCGCGCGACATTGCGGCGAGGCATGCGCCGATCGCTTCGCTCTGGCCGCGCTCCTCCGCGCCGAGGCCCGGGTAGGCGCCCATCGTGTCGATGAACGTGAAGATCGGCATGCCGAAGCGCGACGCGAGCTCGAACATGCGGCGCGCCTTCCGGTAGCCCTCCGGATGGGGCATGCCGAAGTTGCGCTTCACGCTCTCCTTCGCGCCGCGGCCCTTCTGGTGGCCGACCACGACGACGCTGCGCCCGTGGTAGCGCGCGACGCCGGACACGATCGCCGCGTCGTCGGCGAAGGATCGATCGCCGTGGAGCTCGAGGAAGTCCTCGAACAGGTGCGTGACGTAGTCGAGCGTGTACGGGCGGTTCGGATGCCGCGAGAGCTGCACCTTCTGCCAGGGCGTCAGGTCGGCGAAGAGCTCGCGGGCGAGGCGACTGCACTTCTCTTCGAGGCGGCGGAGCTCGACCTCGAAGCGCTTGTCGTTCTCCGCGAGGGCACGCAGCTCCTTCACGCGGGTGACGAGCTCGACGATGGGCTTTTCGAAAGGGAGGACGTGGGAGGCCAAGGAGACGGCTCAATACACCGGTCACGAGGGAGGGCAAAACGAAGACGCGTGTGGCCTCGCACTGGACCGGCTCCGCGGCGTCCGGTCTCGGCCGGGATGCCTCGGCGGTGCGTCCTCGTCAGCTCATCCTGAGGACGGAGTACCGCAATCGAAGTGATTGATTTGACGGCATTTCGGGTACTTGGAGCCGGTGTGGGATGGACCTCGTCCTGCATGCGGCGGGAGGCTGCGGTGGGCAGAGGCGAGGGGCGGCTCCGGCGCGGCCTTCGCTCCGCCGAGCCGCTGCGGGCACGCCGCGCGCGAGGTGCACGCGAGCGGCCCGGTGCTAGAGCGCGACCAAGCGAGAGAGAGGTAGCCGTGGGTTCACGAGAGGGGGAGACGTCGAGCGCGAAGGTCGGGGGCGGCGCTGCGGGGGCGGACTTCGAGGCGTTCGGGAACGACACGCACGACGTCGCGACGCCGATGGCCGCTCCGACGCGTCGCACGCTCACGTTTCCCACGTCGGAGGTGTTTCGCCGGCCGTCGGCTCGCCCACGCAAAGACGACCCGCGGTCAGGCTCGTCGTTCACCACGGAGGCGCCGCCGACCGCGCTGCTTCGCGGTGATGACGATCGCTCGAGCTCGGGGAGCGACGTCGAGCGGCCCAGCGAGCGCTCCACCGTGCCGACGCTCGACTCGACGGGCGTCGCAGCGGCCGACTCGAGCGCGTCGATGATCGAGCTGTCGGCCTCCGAGCTCGAGAGCGTGCACGAGGTCTCGATGCTCACGGACGAGGCCCTCGCTGCGCCGCCGGTGCCGAGGCTCGAGGCCAGCGACGGCAAGATCGCCCGGGCGATCAGCGAATGGCCGCGGCCGCTGCCGAACGATGCGCCGGCGGTCGTTCCTCGCGCACGCACGGCGCGCCGAGCCGCGGTTGGCCTTCTCGTCTCGCACGGCCTCGTCGCCGTTGCCGTTGCGCTCGTCGCGGGCTCGGGCGGCGCGCCGTCGTCGATGACGATGATCGTGCGCGAGCCGAACGTCGCGCTCTCGGCACGGACGCCGCCCTCCCGCCCAGGCGGGCCCGCGGTGCCTCCTCCTCCCCCCGGCGGGCGGGGGGCCGCCGGTGCTGCGCGCGTGCTCACGCCGCGCGCGCAGATCGGACCGGGCCTCGACGTCACGGTCCTCGAGACTGGGTTCGGGGTCGCGCTCGCGTCGGGGAGTAGGGAGGCCGTCGGCATCCGCGTCGAGGGATCGGGGCTGCGCATCGCCGAGACGGTCCGCGTGAAGTCGCCGACGCTCGTGAGCCATGCCGTCGTCGAGGCCGGGCTCGAGGAGGACTCCGACAGCCTCGACGTGCGCATCGATGCAGACGACGCCCGGACGATCACGAGCGCCGGCGAAGCACCAGCGTTTCGCATCGTCGCTCGCGGCGGGTCGATCATGGCGCTGGTAGTGGACGATCTTCGTGGCGTCCGCGCCCGCAGCATCTGGCCGTTGCCCGGCGGCGGGCCTGTCGCGCGGGCGACGGCGCCCGGCGTCGCCTCGCGCGCCTCCGCCGCCCCGAAGAGCAACCCGTATCGTCCGCCGGGGTTCTCGAAGCTGTCCGACGCTCCGCGCCCGTCGACCAGGAGCCCGCGCCCCGTCGCATTCGGACCCGAGCTCGTACGCGCCGCCGGTCGCGACGACGGCGGGGCGGTCGTCGCGCTCCGGCGGCCCTCGATGTTCTACGTCGGAGTCACCGACGCCTCGCTCGCGCCGGCGGGGCCGCTCGTGGCGCTCTCCCGCAAGGGCGCGACCGTCGGTACCCCTTCCGTCGCGCCATGGGGGGGCGGCGGTGTCATCGCGTGGGCCGAGCGCGAGGCGGGCGATCGAGAGTGGTCGATCGTCGTCGCCGGGTTCGCCCCGGACGGGGAGGGGGCGACGACACTCGGCCCCATTCGTGTAATCGGCAAGGGGATGTCACCGACGCTCGCCGCGCTGCCCGACGGTGATCTGCTCCTCGCCCACGCCGACGGTCTGCCGGGGGAGCATCGGGTGGTCGCGGTCCGCCTCGGGCGCGATCTCGACCCGCGTGGTGAGGCGCTCGTCGTCTCGCCGGAGTCGATCAACGCAGGGCAGCCGGCCCTCGCGGTGCGGCCCGACGGACGCGCGATCGTCGCCTTCTTCGCGGCGGATCGGGGACGGTCGGCGGCGGTGTTCGCCACGCCGCTCGCTTGCGATCCGGGCTTCTGAGCCTCCCGCAGCCGGACCCGGACCCGGGGTCGGATTCAGGCGCGGGGCCTCGCCGCGAGCTCGGGCGCTGCCCGCCGACCTCGAGCGCTCGCCCGCGGCATGCGAGCCCGCTCCCGGGGCGGGAGCCGATGTGCGCCGAGGGCTTCAGGCAGCAAAGCGCTCGCGAGCGCATCCTGATAGGATGTTCAACGTGATGGAGCGGACCGGCGATAGCCTGCCGACGACTTCGCTCGGACACTACAAGGTCCGAGCGAAGATCGGCTCTGGCGGCATGGGCGACGTCTTCGACGCCGTCCACACCGGGCTCGACAAGCGCGTCGCCATCAAGACCCTGCGCAAGCGCTTCCTCGACGACGAGATCGTGGTCGCGCGCTTCCTCCGCGAGGGGCAGCTCGCGTCTCGGATCCGGCACCCGAACATCGTCGACGTCACCGACGTCGGAATGATGGGCGGCCTGCCGTGCCTCGTGATGGAGCACCTCGAGGGTGAATCGCTCTCCGCGATGATCCGGCGCGAGGGGCGCCTGCCGATCGAGACGATCGTCGATCTGCTCCTCCCGATCATCGCCGCGGTGGACTTCGCCCACGAGCACGGGATCGTCCATCGCGACATCAAGCCGTCGAACATCTTCCTGTCTCGCTCGTGGAACGGCGAGATCGTGCCGAAGGTCCTCGATTTCGGCATCTCGAAGCTCGTTCACGACTCGCAGCAGGCCGCGCTCACGACGGACTCCGCGTTCGTCGGCACCCCGCATTACGCGTCCCCCGAGCTGATGCGAGCCGACAAGCAGGCCGACGGACGCTCCGATCAGTACTCGATGGGCGTCATCCTCTACGAGGCGGCCACGGCGGTCCGGCCGTTCGCGGATCTCGGGAACAACTTCGTCGCGCTGGCGATGGCGATCTGCAAAGGGGAGTTCGTCCCGGCGCGCGAACGCAACCCGGAGCTCCCCGCTCCGTTCGATCGCGTCATCCAGCGCGCGATGGCCCTCCAGGCGCAGGATCGCTTCCCTACGATGCGCGCGCTCGGCGAGGCGCTCCTCCCGTTCGCGAACGAGCGATCGCGGATGATCTGGGCACCGACGTTCAGAGGCAACAGCGGGAGCCATCAGTCGGCGACGGAGGTCCTCCACCACCACGCGCCGGGATCGACGGGCGGGTTCGCGACGGTGCAGAGCATGGCCGCCTTTCCCTCTGCGCCGGCTGGGGCGTCGCCTTCGGCACCGTACCCGGTGCGGGCGTCGAGCGCTCCGACGCCCGTTTCGCAGCATTCCCACCACTCCCACCGTCCGATGGCGAACCCGAGCGCATCGATCCCCCATGGCTCGATGCCGGGCGGCTTCGCAGCCGGGTACGGTTACGGCGAGCATCATCCTGGAAGGGGCGGAAGCGCGACTCCGCCAGGGGCGGCGGTCGACCGCCTCCCGAGCTATGGGGCGGGCTCGTCGGGGCCGCCGGGAACGGGGCCGCGCGGCTCGGCGGCGATCACGATCGTCATCGGCCTCGGCCTCGGGCTCGCGATCCTCGTCTCCGTCGTCCTCCTGCGCGGCGTGCACCGAGACGACGCAGCCCGGACGGTGGCCGCCGCGGCTTCCGCCGAGACATTCACGATCGACGTCAAGGTCACGCCGCCGACGGCATCGATCGAGATCGACGGCGTCGCGGTGGGAACGGGGGGCGTCTCGCGGCCGTTCGCTCGCGACGGGAAGACCCACACGCTTCGCGTATCGGCGCTCGGTCACGAGAGCATGCTCGTCGAGTTCACGGATGCTCCTCCGCCTGCGACGATCGGCTTGCGGCCGACCTCCTCCGCTTCCCCCGAGGGCTCGAGCGGAGCTCCGGCGAGCGCGTCGGCACCGACGGGGGCCGTTGCTCCGCGCGGCGCGGCGGCCCCCGGACCCCAGCCGGGACCGGCTCCGGTCGGGAAGGTGAAGGGAAACTCGGACGGACGCCCGAAGACGGATAACATCAACCCCTGGGAATGACCGGGCGACATCTCTTCGCGGCCATCGTCGTAGCCATCGGTGTTTCGGGCCAGCTCGTGCCTGCTCACCCACTCACGGGGGTCGCCGCGGCGGCGCCGGCGAAGGCGCCCGAAAAAGCCGCCGCCGACGTGCGCGCGCGAGAGCTCTTCGAGAAGGGCGACGCTGCCTATGCCGAGGGCCGTTACGAGGAGGCGCACGCATCCTTCGTCGAGGCGTACGAGCTCAGCGGGCGGCCGCAGCTGCTCTTCAACGTGTCGAACGCGCTCGAGCGGCTCGGTCGGTATGTGGAGGCGGTCGACGCGCTCGAGAAGTACCTCGCGAGCGGCAAGGCGAAAGATCGTGACATCGTCCAGAAGCGCCTCGTGAACCTGAGGAAGCGCGTCGAGGAGCAGAGGAAGGCCGACGAGCGCGCTCGGGAAGAAGAGGAGAAGCGACGCGCTGCCGAGAAGGAGCAGAACGGAGCCGAGCCCTCTGCGAAGACCGAGGAGCCCGCGCCGCCGAAGGCTCCCGAGCCGCCGCCCGAGAAGCCGACGCGTGTATTGCCGATCGTGCTCCTCGGCACGGGCGGCGCTGCGCTCGCGACCGCCGGCGTCTTCGGGGTGCTCACGCTCTCGGCGCGGAGCGACGCGGACGCGGGCTGCACGGCCGCTCCGGCAGGCCGGCTGTGCAACGCCGACGCGCGCGCGGCGATCGATCGAGACAAGACGTTCGGGCTCGTCACCGACATCGCCCTCGTCTCGGGCGTCGTGCTCGGCGGTGTGGGGCTATACTTCCTCCTCGCGGGGGACAGCGACGACAAGGCATCGGTGAAGGTCGGCAAGAACCAAGGGAACGCTACCGGTCATGGGCTTCGCGTGGAGGCACGGCCTGCGGGCGCGGGAGTCGAAGTCGTTGGCACTTTCTAGACTCGCTGCGCTCGGTGCCGTTGCCGCGATCGCGATGAGCTGCACGCTCACGCGCGAAGACGTCACCTCCTGCAACAAGAACGCGGACTGCCGGACCGCCTTCGGGGCGGGGCTCGTGTGCGGCGCCTCCGGGCTGTGCGAGCGTGCACCTCCGAGCCCGCGCTGCACCACGACCTTCCCGCCGGATCTCCTCACCCGCCCGAAGAACTACGAAGGCGTGATCACGATCGGCGCCTTGATGGACCGCAGCGTCGAGACCCAGCGCGGACGAGAGGACGCGATTCGGCTCGCGACGACTCAGGTGAACGAGGAGCGAGGGCTCGACGGTCGGCCCTTCGGCATCGTCTTCTGCGATGTCGCGGAGAACTCGCAATACGACTCGCTCAAGCGTGCCGACGCCGCCGTTGCCAGTGCGCGCTATCTCGCCGACGTGCTGGGGGTCCCCGCCATCGTCGGGCCGAGCGCGTCGGGCGACACCATCGCCGTCTTCGACGCGATCAAGGAGCAGGGCGTGCTCGTGATCTCACCGGCGGCGTCGAGCCCGGCGCTGACCGGTCATGACGTCGCCACCGCGACCGACCAGGATCCCGGTCTCCTCTGGCGGACCGCGACGCCGGATACGGTGCAGGGGGCGGCGATCGCGCGTCACCTGACGACGAGCTTCCCCACCGCGACGAACGTCGTCGTCGTGAACGAGAAGGGGGCATACGGTACGGCGCTCGCGGATGTCTTCACCGCCGCGTTCCAGAAGGATGGGCGAACCGTGCGGGCGATCCCGTACGAGACCGCGAGCCAGCGCGACGCCGCGATCGTCGACGCAGCCTCCACGAAGCCGCCGTTCGTCCTCTTCTTCTCCTCGCAGACGGCCGACGCGGTCGCGTTCCTCAACGCGGCGACATCGCTCGCCAGCTACGAGAACATCAGCTTCTTCCTCACCGACAGCGCCGCGAACCCCGACCTCTTGAGCGGTGCCGCCGGTGCCGCCTCGCTCTTTCCGCGCGTCGTCGGGAGCCGTCCTGCCGTCCCGGAGGGGCCGACGTTCGAGCTCTTCAAGACGAGCTACAACGCGGCCTTCAAGAAGGACCCGGGCGCGCTCGCATTCGTCCCGCACACGTACGACGCGACGTGGCTCGTGTTCTACGGCGCGGCCTGGTCGCTTCGCCAGGAGAAGGCCGTCACTGGGATCGGCATCGCTCGCGGGCTCCGGAAGCTCTCGGCGCCCGGCGCAGCGGAGATCCCGATCACGCCTGCGAACTGGACGAAGGTCGCCGACGCGCCCGGTGCCGGCACCCCCGTCAACGGCACCGGTGCATCGGGCCAGCTCGACTACGATCCGGTCACCC
>Ga0066256_1003737_pt1 | contig 14370 bp, 13 predicted proteins | sample ThiBio_1000_biof_FD_87107 | JGI IMG/M metagenome (GOLD analysis project Ga0066256, IMG submission 87107) | Wastewater bioreactor microbial communities from Cape Town, South Africa - Thiocy_expt_1000_biof (version 2) | ecosystem: Engineered > Bioreactor > Thiocyanate-remediating >...
CCCGGCGCTCGACGTGGGCAAGAGCGGCACCCGCAAGGAGGAGCTGCTCGTGCCCAAGGACCAGCTCACCAAGATGTGGGTCCTGCGCCGCATCCTCATGCAGATGGGCACGGTCGACGCGATGGAATTCCTCCTCGACAAGATGAAGGATTCCAAGACCAATGAGGACTTCTTCGCGACGATGAACCAGTAGGGTCGGCGATGGACTCGGGAGAGGAGGGCACCCCAGCACCTCGGATGGTTCTGCTGGCTGCACTGGTTTCCCGGGTCGAAGCCCTCGTGGTTGCTTCCATGCTCGAAGCCGCCGGTATTCTGGTGAACGTCGGGGCGATCCATCACGCTTCCGTGGAGGTGAATTCGCTCGCACTGGGTGGGCATCGGCTGTGGGTGCCCGATTTTCAGCACCGCGAAGCCAGCGAGATCCTGCTGGAGGTTCTAGGCGAAGCGGAATGGGGTTTCAGCTATGGCTTACGCCGGGCTGTTCTCAAGGTCGTCGGTTTTTGGACCATCTGCTACACTGCTGTGCTCACGCTGGCTGTATCGAGTGGCATTATGCCGGTTTGGATGATCCTGATGGCGCCGCTCGGTGCGGTAACCGTGCCGGTCAATCCGCAGGGAAGAGGCGACTATTTTCTAGCCCAAGATGCTGGAATTATTATGGAATAAGCACCGTCGATCCTGTCGTTCGCCTACCTTCCAATGCCTGATGTGCTTCCGCGGCGTCCGCCAGCGCGAACCGCTGGCCGATCGCCGGTTTCACCACGCTGCGGCGGATGCGGTCGAACAGGCGGGTGGCGGTGCGGGCGAGATCTTCCGGTGTCGCGATGTAGTCGGCCAGCGTCGGGCGCGTGACGTAGAGCGAGCCGCCGCGCATCAGCTCCAGCAAGCTGATCGGCGGCACCGCGCCCGAGGCGTTGCCGTAGCTGGCCATCAATCCACGGCGCCTGAGGCAGGCGAGCGAGGCGGACCAGGAATCCTTGCCGACGCCGTCATAGACCACCTCGACCCCCGCTCCGCCGGTGATCCGGCGCACCTCGGCCGCCAGCTCCTCGAAGGGGCAGGACAAGCGGTGGTCGGCCGCGACTCCGGCGATCTTCTCGGGCGAGCCGGCATGGGCGATCACCGTGACGCCCTTGTCGCGCAGCCAGGGCACCAGGATCGAGCCGACGCCGCCCGCGGCCGAGTGGACCAGTGCCGTCCGGCCTGGCTCCAGCGCGATGGTATCTTCGGCGAGGCAACAGGCGGTGAAGCCCTTGAGCATGGTCGCGGCGGCGGTCTCGGCCGGGATGTCGCCGGGCAGGCGCACCGCGCGGTCGGCCGGGATGCGCTGGTGCGTGGCATAGGCGCCCGGCGCGCTGACGCAGCCGACTCGCTCGCCGATCGCGAAGTCCGCGACGCCTTCGCCGATCGCCGCCACCCGCCCGGCGCTTTCCGAGCCTAGGGCGAGGGGCAGCGGTGCCGGGTAGAGCCCGGTGCGGTAATAGGTGTCGATGAAGTTGAGCCCCACGGCCTCGACCGCGATCAGCAGTTCGCCCGGCCCTGGCCGGCCTGGGTCGAACGCCTCGCGCTCGATGACCTCCGGCCCGCCGAAGGCGCGGGCGACCATGCGATAGGGAGTCTCGGTCATGGGACTCGCGCTCGCTTATCCGAGGTTGGCCGCGAAGAACTCCTCGGTCCGCTTGTCGGCGAGCTTGGCCCCCGCCTCGTCGCGGCGCGCGCCGAAGGTGTCGGCGAAGCCGTGGTCAAGTCCCTCGTAGTCGTAGAGGGTGACGTGGGCGTTGCCGTCCAGCCCGTCGTGCATCGCCTTCTGCGCTGCGGCGGGGACGAAGCCGTCAGCCGTCGGCACGTGCAGCAGCAGCGGCTTGGCGATGGCGTGGCTCTCGTTCAGCATCTGGTCGATGCCGACGCCGTAGTAGCCGACCGAGGCGTCCAGGTCGGTGCGCGCCGCGGCCATGTAGGCGATCTTGCCGCCCATGCAGAAGCCGACCAGGCCGACCTTGGCCACACCCTGCTCGCGGCGGATCCAGTGGATCACCGCCTCGACATCTTGAATGCCGAGGTCGAAGTCGTGCTTCATCATGTAGCCGACCGCCTTCTGGAATTCCTCCGGCACGTCGGGGTTGAACTCAAGGCCGGGCTCCTGTCGCCAGAACACGTCGGGCGCGACGGCGAGGTAGCCCTGGGCTGCCCAGTCGTCGGCCTTCTGCTTGATCCCGGGATTGATTCCGAAGATTTCCTGGATGACGATCACCGCGCCGCGCGGTGTGCCCGCGGGCTTGACCACGTAGAGCGGGATGGAGCCTGAGCCGTCGAGGGTGGGGGCCTGGGCATTGGTCGGCATGATCGCGCTCTCCTGAATCTGTGGGCCTGAATCTGTCTGTAGGGCAAGTAAGCCCCGGCGATGGACTTTGCCAAGGCCCTGTGACAGCGTGAAGCGCGACTGTCCGGGAGGAGCAAGCGATGAAGGTGAACGTGGAGATCGATTGTACGCCGGAGGAGGCGCGGCGCTTCCTCGGCCTGCCCGACGTCAGCAAGGCCAACGAGGCCTATGTCGAGGCGATGACCAAGGCGGTGAAGGGCGTCGGCTCGATCGAGCAGCTCCAGGAAATGGCCAAGCAGATCGCGCCGATGGGCGAGATGGGGATGAAGTTCTTCCAGCAGTTCCTCCAGAGCGGGATGGGCAAGGCGAAGTAGGACCGGCGTAGCCCGCCGTCTTTTTTGCAATGACCGATAGCGATACGATCTTCGCGCTCTCCAGCGGGCCGGCACCGGCGGCGATCGCGGTGATCCGGATCAGCGGGCCGGGAGCCGCCGAGGCGCTGCGCGCGCTTGCCGGGCGCGTCCCGCCGCCGCGCCGGGCGGTCCATGCGCCCTTGCGTGATTCCGCCGGGGCGCTGCTCGACCGCGCGCTGGTGCTGTTCCTGCCCGGGCCGCACAACGCGACCGGCGAGGATACGGTCGAGCTGCACTGCCACGGCGGCCGCGCGGTGATCGCGGCGGTGGAGGAGGCGCTCGCCGCGCTGCCCGGCCTGCTCCCGGCCCGGCCGGGGGAATTCACCCGCCGCGCCTTCGCCAACGGCCGGATCGACCTGGCCGAGGCCGAGGGGCTGGCCGACCTGCTCTCGGCCGAGACCGAATTGCAGCGGCGCAGCGCCCTAGCCATGGCATCGGGCGGCTTCTCGCGGACGGTCGAGGCTTGGCGCGACCGGCTGCTGGCCTGCTCGGCCGCGCTGGAGGCCGTGCTCGATTTCGCCGACGAGGATGACGTCGCGTTGCTCCCGCCGGACTTCGCCGCGCGGATCGCGGCCCTGCGCGAGGAGCTGGCCGACTGGCTCGCCCGGCCCCGCGCCGAAGCCCTGCGCGAGGGCTTTCGGGTGGTCATCGCCGGACCACCGAATGCTGGAAAAAGCACTCTGTTCAATGCCTTGGTCGAGAGCGAGGCGGCCATCGCGACGCCCATCGCCGGGACTACCCGTGACGTCTTGACGCGCCCCGTGGCGATCGCGGGCCTGCCCTTTCTGTTCGTCGACACTGCCGGCCTGCGCGGCGAGACCGAGGACGCGATCGAGGCGATCGGCATCGCTCGGGCGCGCGATGCACTCGACCGGGCCGATCTCGTGCTGTGGCTCGGTGCCGAAGGGGAGGGGCCGGCCGAGGCCTGGGAGATCGCGGCCCAGGCCGACCGCGCGGATCACGTCGTCAAGGCCGCGCCGCGCCACGGCGTCTCGGCCGTGACCGGGGAGGGAATGGACGCCTTGCGCGCGGACCTGGTCGCTGCTGCCCGCCGGGCCATGCCCAAGCCGGGCGAGGCCGCGCTCAATGAACGCCAGCACCGGCTGCTCGGTGAGGCTGAAGCCATGCTCGCTTTCGCGGAAAGCCTGGGCGATCCGCTGCTGGTCGCCGAGCACCTGCGCCTCGCCCGCGTGGCCTTCGACGCGCTGGTGGGCCGTAGCACGACCGAGCATATGCTCGACGCGTTGTTCGGACGCTTCTGCATAGGCAAGTGAGCCGCTCATTTGAGCGGCGGCGGCAAGTGATGTTCCACGTGGAACACGCCGAGCTTTGACCCCTCTCCGCCGCTCCTGTAGAGGCGCTGGCATGGCAGCATCCTTCGACACCATCGTCATCGGCGGCGGACACGCCGGGGTCGAGGCCGCGGCGGTCGCGGCGCGGATGGGCGCGCGGGTAGCACTGGTCTCGTTCGATCTCGATGCGATCGGGGCGATGAGCTGCAACCCGGCAATCGGCGGCCTGGGCAAGGGCCATCTCGTGCGCGAGGTCGACGCCTTCGACGGGATCATCGCCCGCGCCGCCGATGCCGGCGCGATCCATTACCGGATGCTCAACCGCTCGAAGGGCAGCGCGGTCCAGGGGCCGCGCGTCCAGGCCGACCGCAAGCGGTTCAAGGCGGCGGTGCAGGGCCTGCTGCGCGGGCAGGGGGACCTGACCCTCGTCGCCGGGGAAGCGGCCGCGCTGGAGCTGGCCGGCGGCAAGGTCGCGGGAGTTGCGCTGGCGGACGGCACGGTCCTGACCGCGCCGACGGTCGTGCTGTGCACCGGCACCTTCCTCGGCGGGACCCTGTTCCGCGGCGAGGAGCGGATGACCGGCGGACGGATCGGCGAGGCTTCGGCCCAGCGCCTCGCCGCCCAACTCCGCGAGGCCAGCCTGCCGATGGCCCGGCTCAAGACCGGCACTCCGCCGCGTCTCGACGGGCGGACGATCGACTGGGCGCGGCTGGCCGAGCAGAGCTCCGACGCCGAGCCGTGGACCATGTCGCCGCTGACCCGGACCCGGACGAACCCGCAGATCTTCTGCGCGATCACCCGGACCAATGCGCGCAGCCATGACGTCATCCACGCCAACCTCCATCGCTCGCCGCTGTTCAGCGGGGCGATCGGGGCGCAGGGGCCGCGCTACTGCCCTTCGATCGAGGACAAGATTCACCGCTTCGCCGATCGTGACGGGCACCAGATCTTCCTCGAGCCCGAAGGCCTCGACACGCCCCTGGTCTATCCCAACGGGGTCAGCACCTCGCTGCCCGCCGATGTCCAGCTCGCCATGCTGCGGACGATGGAAGGGCTGGAGGCGGTCGACTTGGTCGTGCCCGGCTATGCGGTCGAGTACGACCACATCGATCCGCGCGCGCTGCGGCCGAGCCTGGAGCTGCGCGCCATTCCCGGGCTCTACTGCGCCGGACAGATCAACGGCACGACCGGCTACGAGGAAGCCGCCGCGCAGGGGCTGATCGCGGGGATGAACGCGGCGGCCGAGGTGCTGGCACGCGCGGTGCCCGCGCTCGACCGCGCCAACAGTTACATGGCGGTGATGGTCGACGACCTGACCTTGCATGGGGTGAGCGAGCCCTACCGGATGCTCACCGCGCGGGCCGAGTACCGCTTGCGGCTCCGGGCCAACAACGCCTCGACCCGGCTCACGCCGCTCGCGCTCGAACTGGGGTGCCTCGGCGCGGAGCGGCGCGAATGGTTCGCGCGGCGGATGGCGCGCAAGGATGTGCTCGAGGGCGAATTGGAGCGCGAGGTCACGGGAGCCGAGCTGGGCGCTGCCGGTCTCCCGGTGCGCGCCGACGCCGGGCGCCTGCCCTTGCGTGAATGGTTCCGCTTCGGCGGCGTCGACCTTGCCGGGCTTTCGCCGTGGATCGCCGAGGAGGCCCTGGCCGACCGCGACCTCGCGGAGGAGGTGGCCGAGGACGCGGCCTATGCGCCTTACCTCGCGCGTCAGGACAGCGAGCTGCGCGATCTGCGCGCGAGCGAGGCCCTGCCGCTCGGCGATCACTTTCCCTATGAGGCGATCCCCGGCCTGTCCCGCGAGATGGTCGAACGCCTGTCCCGCGCCCGTCCGGCGACCCTGGCGGCGGCGGGACGGGTTTCGGGAATCACCCCGGCGGCGCTCGCGGCCCTGCTGGTCCACGCCCGGCGGATCGCCGCATGATCGAAAACGAGGACCAGGCCAGGGCCTGGCTGCGCGACCTGCCCGAAGCCGATCCCGCCGCCATCGAACGCCTGGAACGGCTGGTCGCGCTGCTGGCCGAGGAGAACACGCGCCAGAACCTCGTTTCCGCCGCGAGCCTTGGCGAGGTCTGGCGCAGGCACATCGTCGACAGCGCCCAGCTTCTCACCCATGTTCCACGTGGAACGACGCCCTGGCTCGACCTCGGGACCGGCGCGGGCTTTCCGGGGCTGGTGATCGCCGCGCTTCGTCCGGACTGCGAGGTGGTCATGGTCGAATCGCGGACCCGGCGGATCGACTGGCTCGAACGGGCGCGGCAGGCGCTGGGGCTGGAGCGGGCGAGGGTAGCGGGATCGCGTCTCGAATCGGTACAGGCGTTTCCGGCGGCGGCGATCTCGGCGCGGGCCTTCGCCCCCTTGTCGCAGCTCCTCGCGCTTTCGGCGCGCTTTTCCACAAGCGACACCGTGTGGCTGTTGCCCAAGGGGCGGTCGGCGACGCAAGAATTGGCGGAGCTTTCCGGATGGTCGCATCTGTTCCACGTGGAACAATCGGTGACGGATGCGGAAGCCGGGATTATCACAGGCACGTTGCAAGGCCCGATCGCGGGCCGAGGCTCGATCAAGACCAGAGGTAAGCGCAGATGATCCGCGTCGCGATCGCCAACCAGAAGGGCGGGGTGGGGAAGACCACCACGGCGATCAACATCGCCACCGCCATGGCCGCGACCGGGTGGCGGGCCCTGCTGATCGACCTCGATCCCCAGGGCAACGCCTCGACCGGGATCGGCATCGGCGCGGCCGAGCGCGAGCTGTCGTCCTACGACATGCTGGTCGACCAGCGGCCGCTGGCCGACTGCGTGATCCCGACGCGGATTCCCGGGCTCGACATCGTCCCGGCGACGGTCGACCTCTCCGGGGCCGAGGTCGAGCTGGTCGCGGTCGAGAACCGCACCGACCGGATGCGCCAGGCGCTGGCCGGCGATACGGCGCACGACATCTGCTTCATCGATTGCCCGCCCTCGCTTGGTCTGCTGACGCTCAACGCGATGACCGCGGCCGACACCATGCTGGTGCCGCTGCAATGCGAGTTCTTCGCGCTGGAGGGCCTGAGCCAGCTCCTCCAGACGGTCGAGCGCGTCCAGCAGCGGTTCAACCCCGACCTCGGCATCATCGGCGTGGCCCTGACCATGTTCGACCGCCGCAACCGCCTGACCGACCAGGTCGCCGAGGACGTGCGCTCCTGCCTCGGCAGCCTGGTCTTCGAGACCGCGATCCCGCGCAACGTCCGCCTGTCCGAGGCGCCGAGCCACGGGCTCCCGGCGCTGGTCTACGATCATTCGTGCGCGGGCAGCCGCGCCTACATGGCGCTCGCGCGCGAGCTGATCGGGCGCCTGCCCGAGCGAAGGAAGGCCGCATGAACGACGATCCGGTGATTCGCATCTCGGTGCCCCAGATCAAGGCGGCCCTGCCGGCCGGCGGCAAGAAGAAGCCGCCCGCCCTGGGGCGCGGGCTGGATTCCCTGATGGGCGAGACGCGCCGCGAGGAGCCGCTGGTCGCGCAGCCCGGCGGCGGCGCGGAGAGCGCGGCCCGGCTGAGCGAGGGCCTGGCCCTGCTGCCCGTCGCCGCGATCGAGCCCCATCCCGAGCAGCCGCGCCGCCACTTCGACGATGCCGCGCTCGACGAGCTGGCCGCCTCGATCGCCGCGCGCGGGGTGATCCAGCCAGTGATCGTCCGTCCGCACGGGGCGGGGCGGTGGCAGCTCGTCGCCGGCGAGCGCCGCTGGCGCGCGGCGCAGCGCGCGCAGCTCCACGAGATCCCGGCCATCGTCCGCGACCTCGGCGAGCGCGAGGTCATGGCCCTGGCGCTGATCGAGAACCTCCAGCGCGAGGACCTCAATCCGATCGAGGAGGCGCGGGCCTACCAGCGCCTGGCCGACAGCGAATCGATGACCCAGGCCGAGATCGCGCGGATGGTCGACAAGTCGCGCAGCCACGTCGCCAACCTCCAGCGCCTGCTGAGCCTGCCCGAGCCGGTGATCGCCCTGGTCGAGGAGGGCCGTCTGTCGATGGGCCACGCCCGCGCGCTGATCGGCTTCGAGGATGCGGCGATCCTGGCCCAGAACGCGGTCGACCGCCGCCTCTCGGTGCGCGAGGTCGAACAGCTTGTCCGGCGCCAGACCAAGCCCGCCGCCGGCCCGCCGCGCCGCGCCCGGGGCGAGAGCCCCTCGGCCGCCACCGCCGACATCGCCGCGGTCCAGGCCCACCTCGAGGAATATCTCGGCCTCGCGATCCGCATCAACACGGACCCCGATCCGCGCTCGGGTTCGGTGACGATCCGCTACCGGACGCTCGACCAGCTCGACCTGATCTGCCAGCGCCTGACCGGCGGAGGAATTTGAGGGCTTCTATCCTCGCATCCCACGCCCATCATGCTGAACTTGTTTCAGCATCCATGGGGTGAGGGCACGACGCAATCGGCCGTTCCGCGATAAGATGACGTTGCACCATGGACCCTGAGCCGTAGGCCAGCGCAGCTAAACGAGTTCAAGGTGACGAGACGGTTGGGGTAGAGGGCTGTATCGGGCGACTGCGCTTGGCGGATCGACAGAGGAAGTTGCGTCGCGCAACTATCCCATATCAACTAACTTATTGATATTAAATAGTTTTAACCCATACCAAGGAAGGCGCGCCCGCAGGCGCGCCTTCCGTTCAATAGGCGATGCGCTTGCTCGGCGTCATGGGCACGCGCTTGTCGTGGATCGGCACCCGCTTGTCGTGCACCACGCGGACGGGCCGCGCGCGGGGGCGGATCACGCGGCGGCGCACCGGCACTTCCTCGACGATCTCCTCGACCACTTCCTTGCACGGCTTGTTGCGCAGGACCGGGACCATGACCATCGGCACGGCATAGCCCATGTAGGCGCCGGGATAGGCGCCCGGGTAGGCCCCCGGATAGCCGTAGCCGTAGGGCATGGGCGGGGCGGGATAGCCGCAGTCGTCGTGATAGGCCGGGCCGTCGCGCCCGTCGCGGTCGCGGCGATGGTGATGACGGTCGCCGCAGCGCTCCTGCCAGTCGCCGCGCATGTGCTCCCAGCGCGGGTCCATCGGCGCGCCATAGGGCGCATAGCCGGGCGGCGGCGGGGGCGGCGGCATGTCCGCGCCCGGCGGGGGCATCGGCGGGCCGTCGTGATCGTGGGCGAGCGCCGGGCTGGCGAGCAGCGCGGCGCAGAGCAGGGCGGAAAGAGTCAGGCGCATGGACATCCCCATTCAGTCGGGCCCGTGAAGTTGCCCCCCAAGGGCCCGGGCCGAATCCGGCGTTAAGGGAAAATTTAGCATCCCGTGCGCCCCGCGACCAAGGCTTCGTCCGGGTCAATCGCGGCGCTGTCCCGAATCGGTGCAGAAGCATCCGGGTTTGCCTCGCGGCGTTGCTCGGCCTATCCCGGTGTCCATGAAACCGATCTTGCGCAAGCTCCTGATCGCCCTGGCGGTCGTCGTGGTCGTGGTGGGCGGATTCGCCTTCTGGGTCCTGCGCGGCGACCCCGCGCGGCACACCCCCGACGAGCTGTCGGGCAAGCATCCCGTGCTGGTCGAGCCCAAGAGCGAATGGATACCCAGCGTCTCGCTCGCTAGGACGATCGGCTGGGGCGCGAACGAGGCGCCCAAGGCGGCGGCGGGGCTGACCGTCTCGCGCTTCGCCGAGGGGCTCCAGCATCCGCGCACCATGCTGACCCTGTCCAACGGCGACGTGCTCGTGGCCGAGACCGGCGCGCCGCCGAACAACGCGCCGCCGGGCGTGACCGGCTTCTTCATGAGGCTGTTCATGGGCCGGGTCGGCGCGGGCGAGGCCTCGCCCAACCGCATCGTCCTGCTGCGCGACGCCGACGGCGACGGGAAGGCGGAAAGCCGCTTCGTCCTGCGCGAGCAGGATCTGGCCTCGCCCTCGGGCATGGCCTGGGCCGACGGCAAGCTCTACGTCGCCAACCACGACGCCATCCTCGCCTTCGACTTCGTGCCCGGGGCCACGGCGCTGACCGGCAAGCCGGTCAAGCTGATGGACCTGCCGGGCAGCGGCAATCACTGGATGCGCAACCTGACGCTGAGCCCGGACGGCAAGCTGCTCTACGTCGCGGTAGGCTCGGCCTCGAACATCGGCGAGCGCGGGATGGATGCCGAGAAGGGCCGCGCGGCGATCTGGGAATACGACCTCGCCACCCGCCGCGCGCGCCAATATGCCAACGGGATGCGCAATCCCAACGGTATGGCCTGGAACCCCTCGACCGGCGAGCTGTGGGCCGTGGTCAACGAGCGCGACCAGCTCGGGCCGGACCTGGTGCCCGACTACCTGACCAACGTCCCGGTCGGCGCGCAGTACGGCTGGCCCTGGGTCTACTGGAAGGACAAGCTCGACGAGCGGGTCGAGACCTACATGCCCGAGTACCTGACCGAATATACCCGCAAGCCCGAATATGGCCTGGGCGCCCACGTCGCCCCGCTCGGCCTGCTGTTCGCCACCGGCGGGCAGCGCCTCGGCGAGCAGTTCGCCAACGGGGCCTTCATCGCCCGGCACGGCTCGTGGAACCGCAAGCCGCTGGCCGGCTACGACGTGGTCTTCGTGCGGTTCGACGCCAACGGCAATCCGCAGGGCCTGCCGGTCCCGCTGCTGACCGGCTTCCTCACCGGCAAGGGCGACACCCACGGCCGCCCGACCTGGCTCGCTTGGGACAAGGGCGGGGCGCTGCTCGTCTCCGACGACACGGCGGGGATCATCTGGCGGGTGATCGCGCCCGGCGCCGCGCCCTCGGCCGCGCCCAAGCCGGTCGTCGCCGACCACATGCCGCCGAGCAAGGAGCTGATCGATCCGACCAAGCCCATGACCATGGAGCTTGGCCAGATCACCGAGCACCGGATGCCCTGAGGGTCCTGACCCTGGGGGCTAAAGCGTCTTCCCCGCGCGCCCGGCCAGTTCCGTGACGTAGTGCCAGGCGACGCGTCCCGAGCGCGCGCCGCGGCGGCGCGACCATTCGAGGGCGTCGGCCGGCTCCCACGCCAGCCCGAGCTGCTCGGCATAGCCGCCGATGATCGCCAGGTAGTCGTCCTGGCTGCAATTGTGGAAGCCGATCGACAGGCCGAAGCGGTCGGCCAGGGCGAGCTTGTCGTCGACCGCGTCGCGCGGATTGATCGGATCGTCCTGCTCGCTGAGGTGCCGGGCGACGATCGCCCGGCGGTTCGAGGTGACGGCCAGGCGGACGTTGCCCGGCCGCGCCTCGACCCCGCCTTCCAGCCAGGAGCGCAGCGCGCGGGGCCCCGCGCCGTCGCTGTCCTCGAAGCCGAGGTCGTCGATGAACACCAGGAAGCGGCGCTCGACCTGGGCGAGCGTGGCGAACAGGCCGGCGAGGGTGGCCAGCGCGTCGGGCGCGACCTGGACCAGAGCGATCGCGCCGGGATGGGCGGCCTGGGCCGCCGCGATGGAGGCGCGGAGCAGGGCGGACTTGCCCATGCCGCGGCTGCCCCAGAGCAGCATGTCGTGCGCGGCGTGGCCGGCGGCGAGGCGGCTCACGTTGGCCGTCACCGTCTCCTTCTGCGCGTCGATCCCGCGCAGCAGGGCGAGCGCCGGGGCCTCGATCCGCGCCACCGCGCGCGCCGTGGTCCCGTCCCAGACATAGGCGGGGGCGCCCAGCCAGTCGGCCGGGGCCAGGCGCGGCGGGGCCAGGCGCTCGAGCGCGTCGGCGATACGGGTGAGCAGGTGGTCTTGATCGGTCACGAGGTCAGGCTCTCCGTGTCGAGCTGATAGAGCAGGCCCGCACCGCCGGTCGCGGCGGCCTCCAGCCCCTGGGCTTCGGGCACGATGTGGGCGATGAAATATCGCGCGATCGTGGGCTTGGTCCGGGCGATGCCGGCGGGAACGCCCCCGCCGCCCGCGGCGCGGCCCTGGCCCCGCAGTTGCCAGCCGGCGGCCCCCACGGCGCACCTCGGCAGGGACGGGACGCCGCCCGCGGGCTTGTCCGCCGGGCCGGCGCCCGGCTGCGTCCCTTCGCCCGTCCGGGGCCCCGTCCGCGCCAGCTCGGCGAGCGGGGCGACGTCCTGCGCCTCGCGCGCGATCTCGGCCATCAGTGACGCCAGGACGCCACCGTCTGCCATGCCGAGCTTGCGGGTGACGAGGTCGGCGGCCTGGATGCCGTTGGTGCCCTCGTAGATCGGGGCGATCCGCGCGTCGCGATAGAACTGCGCCGCGCCGGTCTCCTCGATGAAGCCCATGCCGCCGTGGATCTGTATGCCGAGGCTGGCGACCTCGCAGCCGACGTCGGTGCCCCAGGCCTTGAGCAGCGGGACCAGCAGGTCGGCCCGCTCCTGCGCGGCGGCATCGCCGAGCGCGCCGCGGTCGACCTGGCCGGCGGTGTAGTAGAGCAGCGCCCGCGCGCCCTCGGTCAGGGCGCGCATCCGCATCAGCATCCGCCGCACGTCGGGGTGCTCGGCGATGGCCACCGGGGTCTTGTCGGGCGATCCGGCGCGGGCCGACTGCACGCGCTCCACCGCATAGGCCTTCGCCTTCTGCCAGGCGGCCTCGGCCACCTGCACCCCTTGCGCGCCGACGTTGATCCGCGCCGAGTTCATCATCGTGAACATCAGCTTGAGCCCGTCGTTCTCGTTGCCGACCAGCTCGCCGACGCACTGGTCGTTGTCGCCGTAGCTCATCACGCAGGTCGGCGAGGCGTGGATGCCCAGCTTGTGCTCGATGCCGACGACCTTGAGGTCGTTGCGCGCGCCGAGGGTCCCGTCCGGGGCGACGTGATGCTTGGGCACGATGAACAGGGAGATGCCGCGCGATCCGGCGGGCGCGCCGGGGGTGCGGGCCAGGACCAGGTGGACGATGTTGTCGGCCAGTTCGTGCTCGCCCCAGGTGATGAAGATCTTGGTGCCCTTGATCCGGTACTTGCCGGCGTGCTCGCCTTCGGTGATCGGGGTGGCGCTGGTCCGCAGCGCGCCGACGTCGCTGCCCGCCTGGGGCTCGGTCAGGTTCATCGTCCCCGGCCACTCGCCGCTGACCAGCCGGGGCAGGTAGAGCGCCTTCTGCGCCTCGCTGCCGTGGGCCTCCAGCGCCTCGATCGCGCCGACCGTCAGCATCGGCAGCAGGGCGAAGGCGAGGTTGGCCGCGCCGAGGTTCTCCAGCACGCAGCAGGCGAGGGCGAAGGGCAGGCCCTGGCCGCCGAAGGCCTCGGGCGCGGCGATGGCGTTCCAGCCCTGCTCGACATAGGCGCGATAGGCTTGCGGGTAGCCGGGCGGCAGCGTCACGACGCCGTCCTGCGCCTGGGCGCCCTGGCGGTCGCCGATCTCGCGCAGGGGGGCGAACTCGCCGGCGGCGAACTGGCCGACGCCTTCGGCGATGGCCTCGACCAGGTCGGGCGTCGCCGCGGCGAAGCGCTCCGAACGCGCCAGCTCCTCGATGCCGGCGTTGACCTTGAGCGCGAAGACCTGCTCGGCGGTGGGCGGGGTATAGTCCATGCGCGGGTTTCCTGGCTTGGCTTTGCGGGAAGGCGGCTATAGCGGCAGGCCATGGCGAGCGACAACATCCCTCCTGCGCCGGATGCCACGATCCGGCCCACGATCCGAGACGCCGATCCCGCGGGCATCGCCGCTGCGGCCGACCTGCTGCGCGGCGGCGGCCTGGTCGCCGTGCCGACCGAGACGGTCTATGGCCTCGCCGCCCGGGCCGACAGCGCCGAAGCGGTCGCGGCGATCTACCGTGCCAAGGGGCGGCCGGACTTCAACCCGCTGATCGTCCATGTCCTCGACCGCGCCCGGGCCGAGGCCCTGGCGCGGTTCGACGAGCGCGCGCGGGCGCTGGCCGAGGTGTTCTGGCCCGGCCCGCTGACCCTGGTCCTGCCGAAGCGGGAAGACGCGCCGCTGGCCGAGGCGGTCACGGCCGGCCTGCCGACCGTCGCCCTGCGCAGCCCGGCCCATCCGGCGATGCGCGCGGTGCTGGCGGCGACCGGCCTGCCGCTGGCTGCGCCCTCGGCCAACCGCAGCGGCGCGATCAGCCCGACCCGCGCCGCCCATGTCGCCGCCTCGCTCGGCGGCCGGGTCGGCCTGATCCTCGACGGCGGGGACTGCGCGCAGGGGATCGAATCGACCATCCTCGCCCTGCGCGAAAGCGGCGGCTGGCAGGTCCTGCGCCCCGGGCCGATCACGGAAGCGCGGATTTCCGCCGTCATCGGCGCGCCGGGCGACGCCGTGACGTCATCCGGCATCGAGGCCCCGGGCCAGCTCGCCAGCCACTACGCCCCCGGCAAGCCGGTGCGCCTAAATGCCGCGCGCGCCGAGGCGGACGCGTTCCACATCGGCTTCGGCGCGACGGCGGGCGGCTGGAACCTCGCCCCCCCGGCCGACCTCCCCGATGCGGGCGCGCC
>Ga0066256_1003740_pt1 | contig 14355 bp, 15 predicted proteins | sample ThiBio_1000_biof_FD_87107 | JGI IMG/M metagenome (GOLD analysis project Ga0066256, IMG submission 87107) | Wastewater bioreactor microbial communities from Cape Town, South Africa - Thiocy_expt_1000_biof (version 2) | ecosystem: Engineered > Bioreactor > Thiocyanate-remediating >...
TGTCAACATTGGTCATCATCCTTTCGCTGGTGATGATGCTGGTCATCCAGAAACTCGTCGGATTGGATTTTGTGCTATCAAGCCGTCAGAAGCGCTGACCGCTGTTTCGTGTGCTGCATTCCGAAACCATTGCCGGATCCCAATTTTGACTATTGCCGTGGAAAAGAAAAAGGGTGTCAAGCCGCTGAGTTCGGCGCTGAAGATCTTTGCATTGCTCGATCTTATCGCCCGGCAGAAGACGGCGGTTCGCCTCGTCGACCTCACACGTCTGACCGGTGAGAGCAAAGGCACCGTGTATCAGCGGTTGGTGACGCTGATGGAGGTTGGATGGATCGAGCAATCCGACCCTGGCAGCTATCGGCTGTCGTTGCGCGCAGCGATGATCGGCGACATGGCGCCGCCAGACCTCCGGCGCCGAGGGGCGGGCGATCAGATTCTGCCGCTCGTTTTCTTCGGCCAGGAGAGCGATGAAGCGCTCCAGGCGCTCCATTGCCGCGTCGTCCGCCAGATCCTGCACATAGGCTTTCGCCTGCTCTTCGCTTTCGATCATGCCGCGGCATCCACTCGCCGCCGGGCATGGACGAGCAAAGCGGCCAGGGCCGCGGGGGTGATGCCGGGGATGCGCCCCGCTGCGGAAAGGTTGGCCGGACGCGCCGCTTCGAGCCGCTCGACCATCTCGCGCGACAGGCCGGGCACCGCGGAAAACGGAAAATCCTCGCCCAAGGGCACTGCCTCGCTCGCGCGCAAATCGCGTAGCTCAGCTTCCTGCCGGGCAAGATAAGGCGCATAGACCGCGTCCTCGGCGATTTCCGAAGCGATTTCGCTGTCCGGATCGAAATCCCCGGGCAACCAGGCCGAAAGCCCGCGCAGTTCCACGCCCCCGAAACGCAGCCATTCGCGGAGGGGCCGCCTGCCGCTATCGTCGCGCACCGGAAGGCCAGCCCGGGCCAGTTCCGCGGAGGAAACGGTTCCATCCAGGGCCTCTTCCCACTGCCGGCATTCCTCTTCGCGCCGGCGGACCCCCTCCCGCCGTTCACTGCCCACGCAACCGGCCGCGATCGCGATCGGCGTCAGCCGGGTCGTTGCATTGTTCGCGCGCAGGCGCAGGCGATATTCGGCGCGGGCGGTAAGCATGCGATAAGGCTCGCTGACGCCATGCAGCGTCAGATCGTCGATCATCACGGCCATGTAGGAATTGGCCCGGTCCAGCGCCGGCGCTTCCCCCCCGAGGACGGCGCAGGCGGCGCTCAGCCCCGCGATCAGCCCTTGCGCCGCGGCCTCTTCATAGCCCGTGGTGCCGTTGATTTGGCCCGCACAATACAGGCCCGGAATGGCCCGCAGCTCCAGCGTTCCATGCAAGGCGCGCGGATCGATGTGATCGTATTCGACCGCGTAGCCCGGAACTTCCATCACGACATGCTCCAGCCCATGCATGGTCCGAAGCATGTCCAGCTGCACGTCGGGGGGCAGCGAAGTGCTGATGCCGTTGGGATAGACCAGATGCGTGTCGAGCCCTTCCGGCTCGAGGAATATCTGATGGCCGTCCCGATCGGCGAAGCGATGGATCTTGTCCTCGATGGACGGGCAATAGCGCGGCCCGCGCGCATCGATCGCGCCGGTGAAAAGCGGCGAGCGATGCAGATTCGCGCGGATGACGTCGTGACTGCGCTCGTTGGTGCGCGTGATCGCGCAGAAAAGCTGCGGATTACGCCTCCTTCCCGTCAAGGCGGACATGGTCCAGCACTCGGGGTCGGAAGGCTGCTCGGCAAGGCGCGACCAAGCGATGCTGCGCCCGTCCAGCCGCGGCGGCGTGCCGGTCTTGAGGCGCGCCATGGGCAATGCCGCATCCCGCATCTGCGCCGCAAGCCGTTGCGCCGAAGCCTCGCCGATCCGGCCGCCGACGATGCGCTCCTCGCCCCGGAAGAGCGTTCCGCCAAGAAAGGTTCCCGTGCACAGCACCACCGCATGCGCGCCGATCCGGGTGCCGTCGGCCAGCAGCAGCCCCACCACCCTTCCCTGTTCGAAGATCAGCTCGGCCGCTTCGCCGGTCACCACTTCGAGACTGGGCTGCGCGGCGATGGCGGCCTGGATTGCCGCCTTGAACAACTTGCGATCGGCCTGGACGCGCGGGCCCCACACCGCGCTGCCCTTCGACCGGTTGAGCATGCGATAATGGATCGCCGCGGCATCGGCCGCGCGGCCGATAAGCCCGTCGAACGCATCCACTTCGCGCACGAGATGCCCCTTGCCCAGCCCGCCGATCGCGGGATTGCAACTCATGGCCCCGATCGCGGCCGGGTCGAAGCTCACCAGGGCGGTGCGCGCGCCCATTCGTGCGGCCGCCGCCGCCGCCTCGCAGCCGGCATGGCCGCCGCCGACCACCACGATATCGAAGCTCCGCATGATTGCGGCCGTTAGAGCCTCACGCGGTTGCGGTCAAAGCCCGTGAGTGTTCCACGTGAAACATCCACGCCGAAACGGGCCTATTTCCCGATGCAGAACCGCCCGAACAAGGCGTCGAGCATGTCTTCCGTCGCAGCGCGCCCCGTCAGGCGATCGAAGGCGACACGGGCAAGACGGAGCCGTTCGGCGACGATCAACTGGTCCGGCAGCTGCCCGCCGATGCCTTCCCCGATGTCCTGCAGGGCCTCGGCCGCTTCTGCCAGCAAAGTCCGCTGGCGAAGGTCGAGCGCCGCTTCGCCCGGCCCCGGCATGGCGCCCATCGCTTCTTCGACCAGCGCATGCTTGAGCTCCGCCAGCCCTTCCCCCGTCAGCGCTGAAACGCGGTTGCGCGGCGCAACTTTTGCCTGACGATCCGCCCGGTCGGCCTGGGCTTCGATCTCCCACGCCCCCGCGGGCCCTTCTCCCTCGGGGCCGAGCCACAGCACCAGATCCGCGCGGCCGAGCTCCGCCAATGCGCGGCCGATCCCGATCGCTTCCACTTCGTCGGCACCGCCTTCCTCCCGCAGGCCGGCGGTATCGACGAAGCTGAACGGCACGCCGGCGATCGCCACCGGCCGGACCAGCACATCGCGCGTCGTGCCCGCCAAAGCCGAGGTTATCGCCGCTTCGCTTTCAATCAATGCATTGAAAAGAGTGGATTTTCCTGCATTCGGAGGGCCGGAGAGAACGATCCGGAAGCCCTCTCGCAGGGTTTCCGCATGCGGTGCGTTCAGAAATCCGGCGATGTCGCGCCCCAGCGCATCCACTTCGGCCGCAAAGTCCGGCGGAAGGCCCGCGACGTCCTCCTCATCCTCGAAGTCCAGCGCCGCCTCCAGCCGGGCGGACAGAGCAAGCAGCCGCTCGCGCCAATCTGCCAGCCGGCGCGAGAACGCCCCGCCCGCCATTGCCAGGGCGGCGCGGCGCTGCATCTCGGTTTCGGCGGAAAGAAGATCGGCCAGCCCCTGCGCCTCGGCAAGGTCGATCCGGCCATTGGCGAAGGCCCGGCGGGTGAATTCGCCCGGCGCGGCCCGGCGCAGGCCCGGCAGGGCGGCCAGGGCCGCTTCGACCGCCGCGACCACTGCCCGGCCGCCGTGAAGGTGCAGCTCGGCCAGGTCTTCGCCCGTTGTGCTGGCGGGCCCCGGAAACCACAGGATCAGCCCCCGATCGAGAAGCGCGCCCGAACCGTCGCGAAGCGCGGCGAGGCGCGCCCGGCGCGGAGGGGGCAAGTCGCCCGCGAGCGCCCGCAAGACCTGCGCCGCCTGCGGCCCGCTGATCCGCAGCACTGCGATCCCGGCAGGCGGCATGCCGCTGGAAAGGGCGAAGATCGTCTCCATCGCGGGGCGCCTAGCCCATTCTTCGCAAAAGGTCAGTCGCCCTTCTTGCCGGGCTTGCCGCCCTTGCTCCGGGCGCCTTCGGTGAAGGCGGCGCTGCCTTCCATGAAGTTCTGGAACAGCTTCAGGCCGAACTGGCCCATCGGCGCCAGCTGTTTTGCGAATTCCTGCAGCTGATCGACGTTGGAAACGCCTTTCATCGCGTTCGAAATCGCATCGACATAGATCTCGTTGGCCTTCTCCACATCGGGCAAGCCCATGAAACGGCGGGCTTCCTCCGGCGTGCAATCTATCTCGACATGGACCTTCATCGACGCTGGCCTTCGCAAAGCTGACGAACATCGCAAACCTGTCACACGGGCTTGGCAAAGTCCATCGTCCGGTCCTAGGCTCGGCGCGAACCACCGGCTTTTGGGAGAGGACTGCACCATGCCCACCAATATCGCGATTCCCGCGCTCGACGGCGAAGGCTCCATTCCGGTCTATTGCGCCCGCCCCGCGGGTACCGCTCGCGCCGCGATACTGGTGATTCCGGAGATCTTCGGCGTGAACGCGGGAATCGCCGCGAAATGCGACGCCTGGGCCGATCTGGGCTATCTCGCGATCGCGCCCGACATCTTCTGGCGCTTCGCCCCGGGCAGCGAACTGAACCCCGATATCGAAGCCGAGTTCAAGCAGGCGATCGACAACATGATGCAGTTCTCGGCCGATGACGGGGTGAAGGACATCGAGGCCTGCGCGAAGCATGTCCGCCATGCCGAAGGGGTAGAGAAAGTCGGCGTCGTCGGCTTCTGCCTCGGCGGCCGGCTCGCCTACATGGCGTCCACCCGTACCGACGTGGATGCCAGCGTCGGCTATTATGGAGTGATGATCGACCAGATGCTCAATGAAGCGCACGCGATCGCCCGCCCGTTGATGCTCCATATCCCGACCGGCGACCATTTCGTCGGCCCCGACGCGCAGGCGGCGATCCATGCCGAGCTCGATCCGCATCCGCGCGTGACGCTGCACGATTATCCCGGCCTCGACCACGGCTTCGCGGCCACTTCGGGCGGGCGACGGAACGAGGAAGGCGCCCAATTGGCGGACAAGCGGACGCAGGAGTTCTTTGCGGAGAATTTGGGCTAGTGGTATTCAGAGCGCATATCGTTTTGCGATCTGCTCAACCGTATCAGCTTTCCGGCGCACAACTTTTGAAAGACTTATGATCTCCGCTGCGGCTTTCAGAGAAGGAAGCGTTGAGACATTACTATCAACCATAAATGAGAAAGCTAGTTGACCACTCCCAAGCAAGTCGATCACTTCTTCCTTGCTGCAATAAAGGACCTCACGCGCTGTCACAACGAAGTGGCCTGAGGCTGTTGCGAACTTTAACTGGGTGCCGTCCATAGAAACATCGCCGATTGTCTCCGGACAAGCCTTCGCAAAGCTCTCCATGGCTTGTTTGATCCGCTTCGGACGAGCACCAAGTTCCAAAAGCCGGTTTATCGCCCGTAGAACTACAAGATCGCGAAATGTGTAATTGCGATGTTGGCCATGATGCCGGGAACGCAACACCTCCGGAACGAATATTTCCTCGCGCTCAAGATGATTGAGCATCCACGGCTTTGAAAAGCCAGCAAGACGTGAAACTCCGCGAGCTGTCAGCATTTTTCTAGTATTGCGCAAAACTATTTAAAAACAATTGGGAATTGCACAGATTCAATATCTAGTGGCAACATTCAGGAAGAGACAGCTATCAGTGGTGTTCAAATGATTGTTGCGGAAATTCGAGCCGTCAACTTGGGTGACTGGCGAGGGCGACTCAGAGATACCGACACTGGAAAGCCGATTGGAACGGAATGGCGTGCGGACCAACGCGGAGCTCTGATTGGCTTAATCAAGCAGTGGGTTCCGCTTAGTCACCTCGTCTTTCTCGACGTCGACGATCCCGGCTACGATTAATAAAAAGGGCGGGATAATTCCCGCCCTTTGCTATCAAAATGCTCGATAAACCTACTGATTCATCGTCGCGAAGAAATCCTCGTTGGTCTTGGAATCCTTCATCTTGTCGAGCAGGAATTCCATCGCGTCCACCGTGCCCATCTGCATCAGGATGCGGCGCAGGACCCACATCTTGGACAGTTGGTCCTTGCCCACCAGCAGCTCTTCCTTGCGGGTGCCGGACTTGCCGACATCGAGCGAGGGGAAGATGCGCTTGTCGGCCACCTTGCGGTCGAGCACGATTTCCGAGTTGCCGGTGCCCTTGAACTCTTCGAAGATCACTTCGTCCATGCGGCTGCCCGTGTCGATCAGCGCGGTGGCGATGATCGAAAGCGAGCCGCCTTCCTCGATGTTGCGCGCGGCGCCGAAGAAGCGCTTCGGCCGCTGCAGGGCGTTGGCGTCGACACCGCCGGTCAGCACCTTGCCGGAGCTCGGGACCACCGTGTTGTAAGCGCGGCCGAGGCGAGTGATCGAATCGAGCAGGATCACCACATCCTTCTTGTGCTCGACCAGGCGCTTGGCCTTCTCGATCACCATTTCGGCGACCTGCACGTGGCGGCTGGCAGGCTCGTCGAAGGTCGAGGAAATGACCTCGCCCTTCACGCTGCGCTGCATGTCGGTGACTTCCTCGGGCCGTTCGTCCACCAGCAGCACCAGCAGGAACACTTCCGGATGATTGTCGGTGATCGCCTTGGCGATGTTCTGCAGCAGCACCGTCTTGCCGGTGCGCGGCGGAGCGACGATCAGGGCACGCTGGCCCTTGCCCTGCGGTGCGATGAGATCGATCACCCGGGCCGACTTGTCCTTCACCGTGGGATCGGTGGTGTCGAGGTTGAGCCGTTCGTCGGGATAAAGCGGCGTCAGGTTGTCGAAATTGGTCCGGTGGCGCACCGCGTCCGGATCGTCGTAATTGACGGTGATCAGCTTGGTCAGCGCGAAATAGCGTTCCCCATCCTTGGGCGCGCGAATCTCGCCTTCCACCGTGTCGCCGGTGCGCAGGCCCCATTTGCGGACCTGGTTGGGCGAGACGTAGATATCGTCGGGCCCGGCGAGATAGTTCGCCTCCGGGCTGCGCAGGAAGCCGAAGCCGTCCTGCAACACTTCGATCGTGCCGATGCCGAGGATCTCCTCCCCGTCTTCGGCAACTTCCTTCAGGATCGCGAACATGAGGTCCTGCCGGCGCATCGTGGATGCGCCTTCGACGCCAAACTCTTCGGCCATCTCGACCAGTTCGGCCGGCGTCCTTTTCTTCAATTCTTTCAAATGCATGTGTGGGTTTCCACTGAGATGTAAGGATGCCGGCGGGCCAGTTGGGCTTGGGGAAAGCAGACCCGGCCGCGCGAGGATCGGCGGCCTCTGCCGGAACGCCACCGAAATAGGCGCGGCCGGCCCCTTCGTCAATTCGCAAACGAAACGGGCATCCCTCGGTCCGCCGCAAAATGGAAGCGGATCAGAACGGCTTGATCACCACCAGGATGACGATCACGGCCGCCGCGATGCCCGGAACCTCGTTCAGCATGCGCAAGGTTCGGCCCTGCAACCGGCGTTCTCCGCGCGCGAGCTGCTTCGCATAAGCGGACAGCCAGCCGTGATAGCCGCTCAGCAGCAGCACGAGCGCCAGCTTGGCATGGAACCAGCCCTGGCTGAAGGCCCCGACATGCCAGGCCAGCAGCAGGCCCAGCACCCACACAACGATGATCGAAGGCAGCAGGATGATCTTCAGCAGCTTGCGCTCGCGATCGATCCAGACCGCGTTCTGCGGCGAATCCGGCGGGCATTCCTGATGGTAGACGAAATAGCGCGGCAGCATGAACAAGCCGGCCATCCAGAAGATCACGAAGATGATATGGCCGGCCTTGAGCCAGTAATAGGTCATGGAAAGCACATCCTGCATGGCGCGCATTTAGGGCAATGCGCGGGTAAAATCACCCCTTCCAGCCTCGCACGATCCCGATAAGCCGCTCGACATTGCCGATCGGCGTATGCTGGCCGATCCCGTGGCCCAGATTGAATATGTGCGGCCGGCCGGAAAAGGCTTCGAGAATGCGCACCGCCTGCCGGTCCAGCTCTTCGCCGCCGGACAGGAGCAGCAACGGATCGAGATTGCCCTGGACCGGAATCCCCTCCGGCAAGGCTTCCGCCGCCCAGGCCGGGTCCACCGTCTCGTCGATCCCGACCGCATCGACGCCCGTCTCGCGCGCATAGGCAAGCAGCTTTCCACCCGCTCCCTTGGGAAATCCGATCACCGGAACTTGCGGAAACCGCGCCTTGATCGCCGTTGTGATCCGCGCGTTGGGCGCAATCACCCAACGTTCGAACTGGTCGGGGGAAAGGCTTCCCGCCCAGCTGTCGAACAATTGCACGGCTTCCGCGCCGGCTTCGATCTGGCCGGCGAGATACTCGATCGTGACATCCGCGATCGCATCAATGATCGCCTGGAAGCCGGCGACGTCGCGATAGGCATAGGCCCGGGTTTCATGCTGATCGCGGCTGCCCTCGCCCGCAGCCATGTAGGTCGCGACCGTCCAGGGGCTGCCGGCAAAGCCCAGCAGGGCGGTTTCAGGGCCCAGCGCCGCCTTGACCTGCCTCACCGTCTCGTAGATCGGCTGCAGCCGGTCCGGCACGGCTTCGAGCGTTTCGAGCGCCGTGTCGACCAGCCGGGGCGAAAGACGGGGGCCTTCGCCGGCGAGGAACTCCAGCCGCTGGCCCATCGCATAAGGCACGATCAGGATGTCGGAGAACAGGATCGCCCCATCGAAACCGAAGCGCCGGACCGGCTGCAGCGTGATCTCCGCCGCCGCTTGCGGATCATAGACCAGCTCGAGGAATCCTCCCTTGCTGGTCCGCAGTTCGCGATATTCGGGAAGGTAGCGCCCGGCCTGGCGCATCAGCCAGATCGGGCGCCTGTCCGCATTGCGGCCTTGCAGGACATCGAGGAGGAGACCGGGCATTTCGGTAAGGTCCAATCCAATAATACTATTTAGATTCTAAGGATTATGGACTCTGTTGGTCCTGTGGATTTCGGGGATGGCGGCGCCTTGCCCGATTTCTCCCGCGATGAACAGGGCAATGGCGGTGTCGACTCGCCGCTGGCAGCCGTCAAGGAGAGGATATCCCCACTGTCCCCAACCTGTCGAAATGTCAGCCAACATGTTCAAATCTGCAAGGGACGGAAGCCGTTTGCGGTGACGGAATCTCCTCCCATGCTTGTCCGCATCGCCCTCCCGTGGTTTATGCCGGGGATTATCCACAAGCCCCCGCGCGGCGCGTTCCTGAGGTTCGATGACCCGGCTCCACCTCCATCTCGTTTCGGACTCGACCGGCGAAACGCTCGAAATGATAGCCAAGGCCGCGCTTGCGCAGTTCGACGGGGCGGACATCGTGCGCCACTTCTGGCCGATGGTCCGCTCGCAGCAGCATCTCGACCGGATTCTGGGCGAATTCGCCGCCAATCCGGGCCTGGTTCTCTTCACGCTGGTCAATCCGGAGACGCGGCAGCGGCTGGAAGAGCATTGCAGCGCATTGGGCCTGCCCAGCGTGGCCGCGCTCGATGCGGTGACGGAAGCGCTCGAAGGCCAGCTGGGCCAAGAAGCGCGCGGCCGCCCGGGCCGCCAGCACATGATGGACGAAGCCTATTTCGCCCGGGTGGCGGCGATCCACTACACCATCGCGCATGATGACGGCCTGCTGTGGGAGGATTGGGAGGAAGCCGACATCGTCCTTGCCGGCGTTTCCCGCACCTCCAAGACGCCGACCAGCATCTATCTCGCCAATCGCGGCTACAAGGTCGCCAATGTGCCGCTGGTGGTGGAAAGCCCGCCCCATCGCTCGCTGTTCGGATTGGGCCATCCGATGATCATCGGGCTGACGACGGCCCCGAAGCGGCTGATCGAGATTCGCCGCAACCGGCTGCTTTCGCTCAACGAGGCAACGGAGACCGCTTATGTCGACGAGGATCGCGTGGAAAAGGAAGTCCAGTATGCCCGCCGCCTGTTCGCGGACAATGGCTGGCCGGTGATCGACGTGACTCGCCGATCGATCGAGGAAACCGCCGCGGCGATCATCCGGCTGTACAACGAAGGCAGGGTGGGCGGCGCGGAAGGCCAGGATTCCGCCGGAAACGCTGCCGCGCCCACATGATCGTGCTCGCATCGCAAAGCGCCTCCCGCAAGGCCATGCTCGAGGCGGCGGGCGTCGCGTTCGAGGCGCGGCCGGCCAGCCTGGACGAACGCGCGCTGGAGGAGGGCCTTGGGGGCGCTTCGCCAGAAAAGATTGCGCTCGCCCTGGCCGAAGCCAAGGCGTTTGCCGTGTCGCGCGAGCTGCCGGAGCGGCTGGTGCTCGGCAGCGATTCGCTGGTCGCGGTCGATGGGCGCCGTTTCGACAAGCCCGCCAGCCGCGAGGATGCGGCGGCGCATCTGCGATTCTTCTCCGGCAGGGAAATGCGCCTGCACAGCGCGGCGGCGCTGGCACGCGACGACATGCCTGTCTGGAGCGCGGCTTCGGAAGCGGTGCTGCGGGTCCGGACCTTGTCGGACGCTTTCATCGAAGCCTATCTCGATGCGGAGTGGCCGGCGGTGGCGGGCTGCGTGGGCGTTTTCCGGATCGAGGCGATGGGCGTGCAACTGTTTGAGAGCATCCGCGGCGACCAGTTCACCGTGCTCGGCATGCCGCTGCTTGCCGTGCTTGAAGCGCTGCGCGCCGAGAAGGAGCTGCTTGCGTGACGCTCCCCTACGCCGAAGTGATCGGGGATCCGATTGCCCAGTCCAAATCGCCCGCGATCCACAATTACTGGCTCGGCCAGCTCGGCCTCGATGCCGAATACCGCGCCTGTCACGTCACCGCGGAAGGCCTTGCCGACTATCTTGCCGCGCGGCCGGCCGATCCCGCCCGGCGCGGCCGCCACGTCCCCATGCCGCACAAGCAGGCGGGGGACCCCCCGGGCGACCCGCGCCGACCCCCGGGCCCCCAGGGCCGGGGGGGGGCAACCCCCCCGCCGGCGGAAGATGGCACGCTCGCCGGCTTCAACACCGATGCCGGCGGCTTTATCGAGCCGTTGCGGCCGCTGCTGGACAAGCGGCATCTCTTTCGCATGGCGCGCGTGCTGGGCACGGGCGGCGCGGCGCGGGCGATCGTCGCTGCCCTGGCGCAGGAGCATGTCGTGATCGTGCTTGCAGGCCGCAGCCCGGAAAAGGCGCGCGCGCTGCTCGACGAGCTCGATCCGGAAGGCGAGCATCATGTCGCCCCCCTTTCCCATTTCGCCGCGCCGACCGATTTCGCGTTCGACGACAGGGTGGGCTGTTTCGATCTCGTGGTGAACGCCAGCCCGCTGGGCATGGTCGGGCAGCCGCCGCTCGATTTCGATCTCAGCCATGTGCCGCCGGGCAGCGTGGTGTACGATATCGTCACCCATCCGCTCGACACTCCATTGCTCCAGGCAGCGCGGGCGGGAGGCTTTCGCACGGTGGACGGGCTGTCGATGCTGATCGGCCAGGCCGCCGAAGCGTTCGAGCGATTCTTCTATGCAGCCCCTCCCCGCGATGACGGCGATGCGGAGCTGCGGAGCTTGCTGGGGGCATGAGCTACCCGTTCATTCTCGGCCTCACCGGCTCGATCGGCATGGGAAAGTCTGCCGTCGCCGGGATGTTCTTGGAACTCGGCGTGCCGGTGTTCGATTCGGATGCGGCGGTCCGGCGGATGCAGGGGCCGGGGGGCTCGCTCGTTTCCGCGATCGAGCATGCCTTTCCGGGGACCACCGGCCCTTCGGGCGTCGATCGCGCCGAACTGGGGCAGCGCGTCTTCGGCGACCGGCACGCGCTTCGCCGGCTGGAGGGGATCATCCACCCCGCCGTGGCGGCCGAGCGCGAGGTGTTCCTGATCGAACATGCGGGCCAGCCGCTGGTCGTCTTCGACATACCCCTGCTGTTCGAGACGGGCAGGGACGAACGGGTCGATGCGGTGCTGGTGGTGTCCGCCCCGGCGGAGGTGCAGCGGGCGCGTGTGTTGGCGCGGCCGGGCATGAGCGCGCAGCGCTTCGCCGAGATTCTCGATCTCCAGCTTCCGGATGCGGAGAAGCGGGCCAGGGCCGATCATGTTATCGATACCGGCACATCTCTTGCCGAAACGCGCAAGGCCGTTGCCGAGCTGGTCGAAAAACTGACTGGATAGAACGCGCACCCCCTTGTCAGCGCGGCTGGCGAGGCAGATATTGGCTGCAATGAGAGAGATCGTTTTCGATACCGAAACCACCGGTCTCGACCCTGCGCGGGGCGACAGGCTGGTGGAACTCGGTTGCATCGAGATGGTCAACCGCGTGGCGACCGGCCGCGTGTTCCATGCCTATTACAATCCGGATCGTTCGATGCCCCTCGAAGCCGAGCGGGTGCACGGCCTTTCCGAAGCTTTCCTGGCCGACAAGCCGCGCTTTCACGAAAGCGCCGGGCAACTGATCGAATTCATCGCGGATTCTCCGCTGGTGGCGCACAACGCCACGTTCGATTTCGGCTTCCTCAATGCCGAACTGGCGATCTGCGGGCTCGATCCGGTCAGCGAGACGCGGATGGTCGACACGCTGGCCATCGCGAAACGGCGCCATCCCGGCGCCAAGCTTTCGCTCGACGCGCTATGCGTGCGCTACGGCATAGATCGCAGTCATCGGACGAAGCACGGCGCGCTGCTCGATGCCGAATTGCTGGCCCAGGTCTATGTCGAGCTTACGGGCGGGCGGCAGATCGGGCTGGAACTGGCGGCCGACAGTGTTGTGAGCGAAATCGAGATTGCGAGAACGCCGGTGCGCAAGCGCGAATTCCGCGCGCCGCGCCTGCATGTGGCGAGCGCGGAAGAGCTGGCGCGCCACAAGGAGTTTCTTTCGACGATCGAAACCCCGCTCTGGAGCGATTGAGCGATGGGCCGGGGTGAAGACGTTCAGCAGGAGTAGGTGTTGAGATGGATATTCGCGTGTCTGGCCATCAGATGGATACCGGTGCGGCGCTTCAGGAACATGCGGCCGATCGTCTCACGACCATGATCGACAAATATTTCAGTCGCGCGCTTTCCTCTCACGTCATCTTCGGCAAGGCACCCACCAGCGCCTTTGCCTGCGACATCGTGATGCACGTGATGCAGGGGCTGATCCTGAAGGCGCATGCCGAAGCGCATGACGTGCACCAGGCGTTCGATCAGGCTGCGGACAAGATCGACAAGCAATTGCGGCGCTACAAGCGCCGGCTGAAGGACAGGCACGAACAGATCGCCTACGCCGCGCGCGAGGAGGATGCCGCCTATGTCGTCTTCGCCGCCGAAGAGCCGGAGGCGGAAGTGGCGAGCGATGCCCCGCTGGTCATTGCCGAAACCCGCGTGGACATTCCCGAGACGAGCGTCTCGGACGCGGTAATGATGCTCGATCTGCGGCACACCAATGCGCTGTTCTTCAAAAATGCTGGAACTGGGCGGCATAATATGGTCTATCGCCGCGACGATGGCTCGATCGGCTGGGTCGAACCATCCTGACCGGCTGCGCACTGGGGGTGCGCATCGGCTTTCGCTTCCCGCAACACAATGAAATTGGCGGGTTTTCAGTCCCTTTTCGTATCGCATCGTAGACGTGACCGCGGTCACCGAACTTCAACAGGCGGACTTTCCGACAAAGTGATGACTTCGCTTTTTTCCCTACTTCCCGACGCGGTGGCGACGGTTCAGGCAGAGACCAAGCAGGAAATCCTCGATGTTCTGGCGAGGCGTTTTTCCGAGGTTTACGAACTCGACGCCACCGAGGTTCTCGAGCGGCTCGAAGAGCGCGAGAAGCTGGGCAGCACCGGTTTCGGCCGCGGCGTGGCCATTCCGCACGCGCGCGTGCCCGGCATCAAGCGGCCGGTCGCCGCCTTGCTGCGGCTGAAGGATCCGGTCGACTTCGCCTCCGCGGACGCCATGCCGGTGGAGCTCGTCTTCGGCCTGCTCTCGCCGGAGAATTCGGGCGTCGCCCATCTGCACGCGCTGGCGGCGATCTCGCGCATCGTGCGCGACGAGCGCATGCACGAGGCCTTCATGGACGCCCCCGATGCGGAAGCCCTGCGTGCGCTGGTGACCAATGTCACCGATCGCGACGCCGCCTGAAAGCGTGATGGGGCCTGAAAGCGCGGCGGGGCCTGAAGGCGTGGAAGGTCCTGAAAATACGCCTCTTTCCGGGGCAGAGCCGCATTATCGCGCGCTCGAAAGCCTTTACGCTTCGGCCCCCATCAACCTGCTGTTCCCCTCCCGGCTCCGCGTAACCGGGCCGGGCACGGCGCGGATCGAATTCGAAGTGGACAGCCGCATCTATCACGCCGCCGGCGCAGCGCATGGCACAATCTATTTCAAGATGTTGGACGATGCGGCCTTCTATGCCGCCAACAGCCTCGTGTCCGACCGTTTCCTGCTGACGACCGGCTTCAACCTGCATTTCACCGCCCCGGTCCGCGTTGGCCGCCTGATCGCCGAAGGCCGCTGGGTCAGCGGCAAGCGGCGCGTCTTCGTGGCCGAATCCCGGCTGATCGACGAAGACGGGGAGGAAGTGGGGCGTGGCACCGTCACCTTCATGCGCTCGCAGATCGCCCTTTCGGGCCTG
>Ga0066256_1002098_pt3 | contig 14340 bp, 12 predicted proteins | sample ThiBio_1000_biof_FD_87107 | JGI IMG/M metagenome (GOLD analysis project Ga0066256, IMG submission 87107) | Wastewater bioreactor microbial communities from Cape Town, South Africa - Thiocy_expt_1000_biof (version 2) | ecosystem: Engineered > Bioreactor > Thiocyanate-remediating >...
CCAATCTGGTGACCGATACGATGGCGAATGAGGTGACGATCGATCCCGTCACCGGTGTCGCCTTGCCGCTTCACAATGCGCTGATGCGCAACCTCGGCGTAACCTTCACCGAAATCACGCAACTGGATGAACTGGCGGACGACTGCGCAGTGGACGGGCAATGGACCTTCCTTTATGCCGCCGCGCCGTTGAAGATCGTTGGCGGAACGGGCGCACCCGTGAACCCGATTGCGGTGAAATAAGCCAAAGACATATGCGGATACATTATGCGGACATATGGGGTGCGCACATCGCACCCGCACCAACAACAGACATGAGGAGGGCAAACAGGTGGCACAGAATACAGCAATCGCCTCGCAAGATTTCAACTGCACAGGTTTTGACGTTGTTGATCATGTCGCAACAATCACGCTGAACCGGCCGCAGCGGCGCAACGCCCTCAATTTCCGGGCGTATGACGAACTCGAATCCGCGTTTCGCATCGCTTCCGCCGATCCGGAGATACGCTGCGTGATCGTGACCGGGGCGGACCCGGCCTTCTGCTCCGGCGACGATGTGCAGGAGATCATGGCCGGGCCGAAAGCCGTATCGCAAACATCACAGCCACCGATCGTGCGCCCGAGACCGACCCCGGCCGCAATGGCGGCGCTGGATTGCGAATGCCCGGTCATTGCAGCGGTGAACGGCGCGGCCGTCGGATGGGGCATGGAACTGGCACTGTTCGCAGACATCCGCATCGCATCCCAGAAGGCGAAATTTGCGGAGCTGTTCGTGAAGCGCGGCCTGGTCAGCGATATTGGCGGTTTTTTCCCGCTGCCCCCTATCGTGGGACCGGCCAAGGCAGCGGAGCTTCTGTTTACAGGCGCCGTGATCGACGCCGACGAGGCGAAGCGGGTCGGGCTTGTCACCGACGTAGTGCCCCCCCAGCCAATGCTGGGGCGCGCACGCGCGCTGGCCGCCAGCCTTGCGGCGGAACCCCCACCCCCGGCGCGGTCATTGAAAGAAGGCTTGCGCCCCACCGCCTATGGCGATCCGAAAGAGATCGGCAGTTGGGCGATCGACCGGATCCGGCGGCTGATGCAGACCGAAGATCACAAGGAAGGCGTGGCGAGCTTCCTCGAAAAGCGCGCGCCCAAATTCAAGGGCCGCTGACCGTTCAGGCGGCAACGGGCGGGAAAGGCCCTGCCCTGCTGACCATGGCGGGAAGCTCCGCCAGATTGAGGCGTGGTGCGAGCCACGGCACCATGCCTGTAATCTTCGCGAGGTCGTAGCCCGTACTGAACCCGGACCGGTTCAGCATATAGAGCAGATCTTCCGTCGCGATGTTGCCGGTCGCGGCCGGCGCGAAGGGACAGCCGCCAATACCGCCAACACTGGAATCCAGCCGGCGGACACCGCATTCCAGGGCAGCGAATGCATTCGCAATGCCGGTGTTGCGCGTATTGTGGAAATGGCAGCGCAACGGCATATCCGGCAGCGCCTTACGCAACGCCGTCAGAAGCGATTTCGCCTGTGACGGCACGCCAACACCGACCGTATCGGCAATTGCGATCTCGACCGGTTCCGCCTCAGCCAGTTTCTGTGCCATTCCCACGACGCGGCTTTCAGGCACTTCCCCCTCAAACGGGCAACCGAACGCCACAGCAATTGTCACCTGCGCACGGCGGCCAGCACGTTTGGCATCGCGCAGAACGCGGCATGCCACATCCACGGATTCCGCAGATGTCTGTTTCTGGTTGCGAAGGCCGAATGTATCGGAAGCAACCGCGACCATGCCGATCTCATCAACCTTTGTCGCCAGCGCGCGTTCCAGGCCGCGCTCATTCAGGACCAGCCCGATATAGGTTGCATCTGCCCGCGACGGCAGCGCGTTCAACACCGCCTCACCATCCGCCATCTGCGGCACGCGCTTGGGATTCACGAAGCTGGCCACTTCAATACGGCGCGCACCGGCATCGAGCAGGCGCATGATGAGCGAGACCTTGTCTTCCGTTGACAGGATCGCATCCTGATTCTGCAGCCCGTCGCGCGGGCCGACTTCGATGATTTCAACCTGCTCAGACATGACTTACGTCCGCGAACCAAGATCGATGATAGCATCTTTCGCCAGTGCCGCGAGTGCATCGGCATCGAGATTCAGGAGCTCTCCCAGAATCCGCGCGGTATCCTGCCCAACCGCCGGCGGGGCGGGATAAATGTCCGCATACGGCTCCGACAATTTTATTGGATTTCCCGGTTGCGCCACCGTGGCGCCGCCGGTCAGGGGCACATCGACCTTCATATTGCGGGCCAGCGCCTGCGGATCGGAGAAAGCGTGCTTCAACTCATTCACCGGGGCGGCGGGGATGCGGTAGCGCGCCAGAGCTTCCAGCCAGTGCTCACAGGTCTCTTTCTCGAAAGCGGCCTGCACCCGCTCCTCAATAAACGCCTTGTTGGCAAGGCGGCCGGGCTGTTTGAGAAACTCCTCACGGCGCAGCGCGTCATCGCCCAAAAGATCAACCAGATTGACCCAGAAATTATCGGTGATGACGGCAATGATGAGATAGCGCGTCTTGGTGCGGAACGTATTGTAGGGCACGTGCACAAAATGCCCGTTCCCGGAACGGCCAGGCGATATACCGGACATCAGATACATGGTCGCCATGTAGTTCAGGAGCGACAACTGGCTATCGAACATGGAGATATCCACGTTCTGCCCGCGGCCGGTGACATGGCGCGCCTGCAGCGCGGCCAATACGCCCAACGCACCAAACATACCACCGGCAAGATCGCCAATCGGAATGCCCGCGCGAAGTGGCTCACCATCCGGGTATCCCGTCAATGACATGCCGCCGCCCATACCCTGAGCAACCAGATCAAACGCCGGGCGATTGGGGTCCGGCCCTGTCTCGCCAAAGCCGGAAATCGTGCAGGTGATGATGCGGGGATTGATTGCCGAAAGGCTTTGATAATCGATCTTCAGCCGCCGCGTGACGCCGGCACCGAAATTGCTCATCACGATATCGGCCTTGCGCACCAGATCGTAAAAAAGGTTCAGGCCCTTTTCCGTTTTCAGATCGATCGCAACGCTTTCCTTGTTACGGTCGAGCGTGAGGAAATAGGCGCCCATCCCCTCCTTCGAAAATTCTTTCGAGGTTTCAAGAAGCCGCCTGGTACCTTCCCCCTTCACCGGTGGTTCGATTTTGATCGTGCGCGCGCCGAGATCCGCCAACAGCATGGTGCCATATGGCCCCGAGAGCATGTGGGTCAGATCCAGAACAACGACATCTTCAAGCGCACGCATTTGACACATCCTTTGAACAGCCCGGCACCGGAATACCTTTCCGGTGTTTCGCAGAACCGGGCATACAACATATTTCTCAACCCATTCGATTGCGAGAGGCGCTTATCCCGGACCCTCATCCGCCTCGCTTCGGGCCCACGATGTACGAAGCCAATCCTGTACACCCGGAGAAACCGGCGCGGGAATTTCGACCACCCGCTCGGGCACGTCATCATATTCCAGCCGCAACGCCCTGGTTGCCGTTGCATGCAGGCTGTACATGTTGACGGCATAAGTCAGTATCAGAATTTCATCATCGGAAAGGTGAGCGCGAAGGCTCGCAAAAACTGCATCATGGATACGGCCGTCTTCTAGGATAAGACCGTCGGTATAGGCAAGAACTGCGCGCTCCTGCTTGTCGAACACGTCCGACACCGTCCAGTACGGAATCGCCTTGATCTTCTCTTCCACTACGCCTGCTTTGCGGGCACTTTTGCTGTGCTGCGAAAACACAAACTGACTGGCACGCAGATAGCCCGTGCGGACCAGCGCAATCTCCCGCAGTTCAGCGTTCAAAGGGGCATCACGAAGAGGATATGCGCTAAAGGCGCCCAATATGCCCGGAACACGGGCCCACACCGTCCACCAATTGCCTGGCGTGCCGGTCACAGTTCCCTTCGTGCGGTCAGGCCCGAATATCTCGTTCAAACGCTGAGCCAGCTCCACCGGCATAGTGTCAAATGAAAGCCCCTTTATTCTGGGCATTGAGGACCTCCTATGCCCTTGCCGCCGAAGCGGTGCCGGCGCCATCTTCCGCCCAGGCTTCGGCACGTGCGAGGCTCTCGCGGAACGGCTTCAACCCAAGCCACAGAATAACGATCACGATCGGCAATATCAGTGCTACGGCGGTCGATAGCGAATAGCCGACAGCGCCTTCGGAGCCATACCCATAGTCCGTGATCAGGGCCACGAAAGTCGGCCCCAACCCAAGCCCCATGATGTTTGCCGCAAACAGATAGATGGCCAGCACCTGCGCGCGCATCTGGTTCGGCGTAATGACCTGAAGCGCTGCAACGCCAACCGCAACAGGAAAGCTGCTCAACAATGTACAGACAGCAAGGAGCGCCAGCGACAATTCCGCCGTCGGCATCAGCGTACAAAGGAATTGTGGGATCGCAATCACTACGCAGACGATCAACGGCACGCGAAAATAAGCGTCCACATAACCCTTTGCCAGCAGCCGCTCCGCAAACCGGGCACCCAGAACAACACCGGCGGCGCCAAGCGTTCCCACCATCAGACCATAGACATATCCGATGTCATGCGCTTCCCAGCCATGGATACGGATAAAGTAAGAGGGCATCCAGGCCACTGTTCCAAAACCCAGGATCGAATGGATTGAGAATGCGGCATAGTGCGCGCCGAAGGCGCCTTTGTTCAGACGCAGGAATGCCCACAACTCCGACAGCGTTGCACCCTTGGCGGCCGGGCCGGACTTGCCATCCATCAAGCCGCGGCGGACAGGCTCCCGCACAAAACTGAGCGGTATCAAGACGAGTATCCCGATCGCGCCGACGGCCAGGAAAGTCGTCTGCCAAGGGGCGATCTGTCCGAAAAACGGCAAGACCGGCGGCGGCATCTGCGCAATCAGCTCGATCACCAACCCACCGACCACAAGCGCAAGCCCGGCTCCGACATATTGCGCACCGGAATAAACGCTAAGCGCACGGGCCAGACGATCCCGCGAGAAATAATCGCTGATCATCGATGTGGCCGAAGGGCCAAGCGTCGCTTCCCCCACACCCACGGATACACGGGCGAGAAACAACTGGAGAAAATTGCGCGTGAGGCCGCAGCTCATCGTCGCAAGGCTCCAAAACACAACGCCGATCATGATGATGCGCTTGCGATTGGAGCGATCCGCCAGCCGCCCGATAACGAGGCCAAACACGACATAAAAAAGAACGAAGGCAAACCCGGCCAGCAGGCTGACCTGTGTATCGCTGAGACCGAAGTCCTTCTTTATCGGCGCAAAAAGGAGTGTCGGGATGAGCCGTTCGACATACGACACCATATTGGTGAGCGCCAATGCCGAAACGACGAACCAGGCGTAAATTGCGCTTGGATATTCCTGTGCCGGAACGCCCGCACCATTGTGCAGCCGCTCGTCCGCCACATCCTGCACGGCTTCGGGTGAAGTGGTCATAAAGAGTTCGTCTTATCCGGGCCGCGCAACAGAAACATCCCGTTTCAGGGCGACACGTTCGCCGGATTCGTTGACGGGCTCATGGCGGACGTCGGTATCGTCAAAGGCACGCGTCAACGCCGCGAATTCCAGATGTATGCCATTGGGATCACGAAAATAGATTGACCGAATCCAGGTTGCATCACTGACTTCAGCCGATCCGTGCCGGTCAGTATCCTCGTGATTCAAAACCTTGATCTTTACACCCTTGCCCCGAAGGCGTTCTGCATAAGCGTCGAATTTTTCCAGCGGAATGCTGATGGCCAGATGGTTCATCGAGGCATGCGCGGTTTGCGATCCGACGGTCGCGTAGTCCGGATGCATCGATGCAATGCCCGGCGCAGCTTTGGGCGCGTTTGGAAACCAGAAGAACGCAACCGTGTCGCCGTTTCCACAATCGAAGAAGAAGTGCTGGCCACGACCGTTCGGAAGATCGAGGGTCTTGACCAGCTTCATCTCCAAAACGCGGGTGTAGAAGTCGACCGTTTCAGCCATGTCCCTGCAAACGAGGGCGACATGATTGACGCCACGGAACTCAAACGCTTCTTCGCCGTGAGACCCCTCAGCGCTGGTCATCTTCTAGACTCCCTTTCGTTCATTCCTCCACCGCCGGCGTTTTCGCCATTGCGTTTGCCCCCTATTCCGCCGGCGCATCGAACTTCACGTTCAGATTGATCCCGAACGTGCGCGGATCGGCGAAGTAGAGTTGCGTGAAGTCGTTGGTGCTCGGAACGGCCGACAGCAGGTGAACCTTGCCGGTGATGTTCTTCGCCCACAGCGAAATACCATAGTGCCCGATCGGGTCGGTATAGGTCAAACCGCCGCTCAGTATCGTATAAGCCAGCTGGGTGCCATATCGGAGACCGGACCACCTCACTCAATTGATCCACCATCCGAGGGCTCCGACGAGGCAGACGGCTGAGAAGGAAGAAGGCGTCTGCACGCTTGAGGCATCCGGACGTCACGATGCCAACCCAATAGAGCCTCGCCGTGTTGCACTTCGTTATTAATACATTAACGGCCTGCAAATATGATCCAAGCCTGTGTGTTCGTTGTGCAACATGTTGCAACCGAATGAGCGTCGGACGGTCGAACCTGCCCGCGCGGACGCTTTCCCCGTTGCCCCATTTCCTTAGAATACTTATCAATCCCACGCAGAGAATCAAGCGGATCTCCGATCACGGGGCCTTGAGAAGGGTACGCCGTGAGAAGATTGTTAGAGGGATACACCATGAATATCCGGTCTGCCCTGATGATGGGCGCAGTGTCTGGCGTTGTTATGTCGATGAGTGGGGTCGCGCTGGCCCAAAGCACGGACACTGGCGGAATAGAAACAGTCACAGTCTCGGCGCGCCAATATTCGGAATCGATCCAAACTGCGCCGTTGTCGGTAACTGCACTCAGCGCAAACGACCTTGAGGGCCTGTTCGTCCAGAATCTTGCCGACGTCAATCACCAGGCACCAAACTTCACCATTCAGGGGGTAGGTGCCATTCACCGCAATGCGGCGGTCGTCTTCTCGCGCGGCATCGGATACGCCGGTGTCGACATGGGACAGGATCCCGCAGTGGGCGTGTCGGTCAACGGCGTGTTCATGCCGAGCAACATCGGCATGCTGAGCAATACGCTCGACGTCGACAATATCCAGATATTGCGCGGCCCGCAGGGCACGCTGTTCGGCAAAAATACCGTCGGCGGCGTCGTCAACATCACGACGAAACTGCCGGGCGATGTCTATAGCGTAGAAGCTATGGTTCGTGTCGGAAATTTCGGACGGCTCGACTTCTTCGGCGCCGCGGACATTCCGATCGATGATACGCTGGCGGCGCGCATCACACTTCAAAGCCAGACCTCTGGCGGCCCATTCAAGAACGCCTATACCCCGACGACCAGCACCCCGACCATTGCCAAGCATCTGGGTGGCGATGATATCAAAACAATCCGTGGCACACTGTTGTGGAATCCGGTTTCCAACTTTACGGCAACCCTGGTGGGCTCATACTCGAAAGATCGCAGCACGTCGGTCGGCGGTCAGAACGGTTCGATCCCCTGTTCTTACGCGACGGACCCGGCCTATCATGGCTATTGCGACGCCCTCGCCACATATTTTGGCCACCCCGGTTTCGACTACCGTACGCCCGGTCAGCCGTATCCACTCGGCCCCAATGCGCCTTACACAGTGTACCGCAATTTCCCGAGCGGGGACTATCAGGATACGACCAGCGTCTCGCTGAATGCGCGCTACCATACGGATATGTTCGATGTGGTGTCGGTGACGGGTTTCGTTCGCAATGGCAATTTGAGCTACAGCGACTATGACAACACCGAGCTGGATTTCTTCGAATCGACCTTCGGTCTCGATAACCGGCAGTGGAGTCAGGAATTTCGCCTCGAATCGAACGGTGATTCACCTCTGAAGTGGGTGGCCGGCGCGATCTATGTCGCGAAGACCTGGAGCGGATCCCAGTTGTTCACCTCGACCTTTCCGACACTCGACAACTACATCGATTATGCCAAGCAGAACGATGCTTCAGTCGCGGGCTTCTTTCAGGCAGACTATAATGTAACGTCAGCCTTGCAGTTGACGGCAGGCGTTCGCTACACGAACGAGCGCAAAGATATCGAGCGGGTCAATTCGCACCTCAACTCGCTGCCGCTAACGCCTTGCGATCCGTCAATCCCGAATTTTACGACCATCAACCCGGCCAGTGTCGTTCCGAATATGGCCTGTACGTACAATTTCAAGAAATCGTGGGGCAACGCGACATACCACATTGGTGCAAACTATCAGATCGACCCGGACAAGATGCTCTATGCGAGCTTCTCCACCGGTTTCGTGGCTGGTGGATTCAATACGCGCGTAGACTCCGAATTCCTGACAGGAACGCCCTATTCGCCTGAAACTGCGCAGGCATGGGAAATCGGCCTGAAATCGGACTGGTATGATCACCGTCTGCGGGTCAATGCGGCTGCCTTCCTGAACAAATATTCCAACATGCAGGTTGGCGCATTCATTCCTGGCGGCGGTCTACAGCAGGCCATTGTCAATAACGCCTATGAACGGGCGCAGGGGGTGGAGCTCGAGATAACTGCAATTCCGGTCGAGCATCTGACTCTGAAGGCAAGCGTCGGCCTGCTTGACGCCAACTATACGAGCTTCAACGCGAACGTGTTTGGGACAGGAACGGCAGACTATTCCTTCTTGCGCCCGGGCTTTGCGCCAAAGTGGACGATGAATTATTCCGCGTCCTACGACTTCGACCTCAATGGACACGGCGTCTTGACGCCGTCTGCTTCGGTGCAGATTGAAACGTCGCATTTCACGAACCTGACAAACAATCCGGTCGGTTTCCAGCCTACCTATGCGACGGTCGACGCCAGCCTCGTCTACAGTGAACCCCAGGGCCGCTGGCAGGTCGCGCTGTGGGGCAAGAACCTGAACAATGCCCTATATCGTCTCTCCGCGGTGCCGAGCTCGGGTTATTTCACCCAGCTTTATTTCGCCAACCCGGCGACCTATGGCATGGATTTGACCTTCAAGATGTGACCTGACGGTCAGCAGATTTTTGGGGGGCGCAGCTCGTCTGACGCCCCCCTTTTTTTGATCAGCACCGAATGGAAGAAGATATCGAGTGCTCGGCATCAGCGCTTCTGAGACAGGCTTAGAGGCTTGATGAGCGAAGAATTTCTGGCCCATTTAACCACCAGGGACTGGAGATAAGTCAGAAATCCGGAACTGTAGAATCGTCGTCCGAGCGGCTTGTGAAGAGCAAGCCGCCGGACAACCCGCAAGCACCATTCGTCGAAAGAGAAGATTCGTATCGCCCTGGAGATGGCCTGCGTGGCGCAGTTTGCCCGCCCGGTGCGCAAGGCGCGGCTGGCCAACGGGAAGTGCACACTTACTGTCAACAGTGTGCCGAGCTTTGCCGCTTGCTGGCTTCTGCCGCGATTGCCCGCCTTTTACCGAGAGCACCCTGGAATACAGCTCGAGATCAATGTTGTCGGCAATCCAGGGCAACCGATCGATATTGATCGTCAGCCGGCGTCCGGAAGGGTGACCCGAATGGCTTCAGGGTGCAGCCGGGAACGGCGCAAATATCACCGGAATGGACCCGGCAGCGGGGCCGAAATTCGACACGATCCAAACGGCAACATCGGCCGCGATTGAGGAATGGGGGATTGGGGGTCGCGATGGGGCGCAGGCCACTGATCGATAGCACCCGCGCCGACGGCCTGTTGGTCGCACCCTTCGGCCTCAAAATCCTCAGCAAGGCGGCTTACTGGCTGATCTTGCAGGCCGGGAACGCGGGCGGCGCTGATCGTCGAAAAATTGGCAATGACCCGGCAATGGCTACGCCGGGAACTGGCTGTGGGAGACAGAGCCGCAGGGCTATGCCGCCGTCTCCAAAGTGGCCGCCCGGCCCGCAACATACGCGTTCAAACAGGTACCCAAATAACAAGGGCGCGGCTGCCCATGTCAGGCAGCCGCGCCCTATTCAACCTCATGAATTGCGGCGCTTACTCCGCAGGTTCCATGACCAGTGTTTTCTTTTTGCCCTGCGCATCCACCGGTTCGTGGCGAACATCGACCTTCGGATCGAGCACGCGCGTCCATGCTGCGAATTCCAGACAAATACCGTCCGGATCAGAGAAATAGATCGAACGCACGAATGTTGACGGCGAAATTTCGGGGCTCACCTGACGCTCCGAATCGTCGTGGTTCATGATCTTCGTTGCTTTGATGCCGCGGGCGATCAGCTTCTGATAATATTCGTCGATCTTCTCCGCCGGCACGTTGAGCGCGACGTGATTCATCGAACCGTGCCCCGAGGCGATGGACCCTTCACCGGGCAGGTTGGCCGCAGACGAGACGCCGGGTGCCGCTTCGGGCGCATTCGGGAACCAGAAGAATGCAAGCGAGTCGCCATTCCCGATATCGAAGAAAAAATGCTGCCCCATCCCGTTGGGAAGGTCGATCGTCTTGATCAGCGGCATGCCCAGGACGTTGGAATAGAAGTCAACAGTGCGCGCCATATCCTTGCACACGAGGGCGAGGTGGTTGACGCCTTGAATGTCGAAAACCTTGTTCTGCAGATTGGCCATGTGATGTTTCTCCCTGGAGAGCCGGACTTCTTCATAACACTTTTTGCAACCGCGGACTATATAGAATTCTAAGCAATCCGTCTAAAACAGACCAGGTTCAAAAGGAGGAATATCAATGCCCAGACTGCGACAGGTCCCTCTTTCCGAGGCAACTGAAAATGTAAGAAAATTTTACAAGCAGCTTTTTGGCGACAGGGACCCGGTGGCGGAGCCGGGAACCGCGACCGGGACCCCCGGCAATTGGTGGACAGTGTTCGCATTGGTTCCGGCGATCTTCGATCACGCGACAGCCCAGTTCGGCATGTTCGGCATGTTTTCCGATCGCAGCGTCAGCAAGCTGGACCCCAAGGTTCGGGAAATCGCCCTGCTCCGGACCGGATTCGCCGTCGGTAGCCAGTTTGTCTTCTCCCAGCATTGCAAAGCGGGACGGCGGAACGGCCTTTCAGAGGAAAAGATTGCCGCTATCCCCGACTGGGGTGTTTCCGATGTTTTCTCTCCGCTTGAAAGGGCCGTCCTGGCCTATACGGACTGCCTCGTTCTGCAGCATGGCCGCGTGCCGGACGGGACGTTTAACGCCCTGCACAGCCTGATATCGGAAGAAGATATCCTCGAGCTGAGCTACCACGTCATGGCCTACAACCTGCACGCGGTGATGTGTAAGGCGCTCAAACTGGAATTTGACGATGTGCCGGAGCGGATTCGTGAACTCCCTGTTCCGAAGGACGGAAAGCTGACGGCCGATTGGGCCGGTGCGGCCTGGGCGAAGCAGGAAGGGTAAGTTCCTGTAGCGACTGTTACACAAACGCCATAGCAGAAAAAAATCCCATGCGTGCCATTGAACGGTGCGCATGGGGACGCTATTTCGCACCCTTAGCATCCTAATGATTTTGTGTAGCGATGCAGGGGGAAAATATGTCTCGACTGAAGTTCAGAACATACGCGTCCACCGCGGCCCTGGCGGCCGGGTTCGGCGTCTCGGTGGCGCTTGCGGCGGGCAGCGTCGCGTATGCACAGGAAACCGGTGTTGAGTCCGTCACGGTCACGGCACAGCGCGTAGAACAGAACCTGCAGCAGGTGCCTGTTGCCGTATCCGCTTTCACGTCAGAGCAATTGCGGGTGAATTCGATCAACCGTATCGCAGACGTTGCCCAACGCACCCCAAATTTCACAACCACGGCCTATAACCAGGCCGAACCGGAATACTACATCCGCGGCATTGGAACATCCGTCGGGGTGGCCGGAAACGCAGGCGGCGATCCGTCCGTCATCCTGATGCTGGATGGCGCCTATCTCGCCCGTGGCGGTGCCAATCTGGATCTCTACGATCTGGAACGGATTGAAGTTCTTCGCGGGCCGCAAGGGACGCTGTTCGGCAAAAACGCACTCGGCGGCGTGATGCAGATTGTCACGCGCAAGCCAACCGATGAGTTCTTCTACGAATTCAGCGGCACCTACGGGAATTACAACCGTACCGATGGCCGTGCGCTCGTGAACGGGCCGATCTCGGATACGGTCAGCGGCACCGCCTCTCTCGCCATCACGCGGCACAACGGCTACACATTTAACGAGACGACCGGCCACCACGACAACGATGACAACAACTGTGTCGGCATCAACCCCAGCCCGCGGGTAACAAACTCCACCGACGATGGATTTCTGCATCGCGATGTGTGGGGCATCAATTCGAGCCTCGACTGGAAGACGGAGTTCGGCACCTTCACCTCCGTTACCGCCTATCGCGACTCCAAATACGATCATCTGGACACGTTCTTCAGCAATCCGATCAATCCGCCCAACCAGATTGAATCAATCAACCGGGTGACGGAGCATTCCAAGGATTTCAGCCAGGAATTCCGGCTGGCCTTTAGTGCGTTTGACGACAGGCTGACCGGCCAAACCGGCGTCTATTATTTCAACGAACGCGTGGACCGGAATTACTGGTTGAACCAGATATTCCCGGTGCCTGCGGTGACCGGAAAGGTGCAGTTTCCGCAAGTCGTGAATTCGCAAAGCACCGCAGTGTTCGGTCAGGTCAATTACAAGATTATTGACGAGATCACGCTTACAGCCGGCCTGCGCGCCACGTGGGAGTCAAAAACCGCCCGCCTGCAGGGCGAGGTGCTTGCCGGACCCGGCTTCGGCCCCCCGCTCTCCACCCCCTATGACGTGAAAGCCGGCAAGAGCTGGACCGCGATGACACCGCATTTCGGCATCGAATGGCGGGCGACCGAGGATGCCATGCTTTACGTCACCGCATCGCGCGGTTTCAAGAGCGGCGGATACCAGGGCAGCGCAAGTGACGGTGCCAGCGCGGCAACGGCCTATAATCCGGAATATGCATGGTCATACGAAATCGGCGCGAAGACACAATGGCTCGACAACCGGCTGCGGCTGAACCTCGATGCCTTCAAAACCCTGCATAAGGACCTTCAGGTTTCGCAGCTTGTGCCGCTTTGCTGCATTGTGATCGGAAACGCAGCCCGCGCACGCGAACAAGGCGTTGAAGTGGAGATGGTCGCCGTTCCCCTGCCCGGCCTGCAGATCAATGCGAGCTATGGCTACCTGGAAGCGAAATATACAAGTTTCGCGACGGGCGCCACGAGCGACAATACCGGCAAGCGCCTGCCACGCGCACCGCAGAACAAGATCAACATCGGCGCCCAATACAGCTTTCCCGCATGGGGATACGGGATTGGCATGATCCGCGGCGACTGGAGCCACCAGTCCAGCATCTTCTTCGACCCGAGCAACAACCCGACGACGTTGCAGGATGGCTACTCCACCTTCGACGCCAGGCTGTCGCTAACCTCTGAAGACGGGCGTTGGGAAGCAGCCCTGTGGGGTAAGAACCTGACCGATGAACTGGTAAAGGACTACATCGTGGCGTTTGATGCCTATCACCAGCAGTTGAACACCTACACGCCGCCGCGGACGTTCGGGATCACGCTCACATTTCATTCGTGATCTGGTCATTCGTGATCTGGCCGCTTGCAATCTGAGCGCAAGCATTCAGACAAAAAGCGGGCGCACCTTTCATCAAGGTGCGCCCGTTCTGCTTTCCAGGCTCTGATAAACCTCAGACCCGCTTTCCGATCCAGGCCGCAATCATATCCGCGACCTGGCCGCGATATTCCGGAGCATCGTCGAAATAATGCGCACCGGGCGGCGTTTGAAGAGACTTGTCCTTGGCACCAAGCGATTCAAGAATCTGTTTGGCATCACTCGGGAACACCCCCATGTCACCGGTGCTCTGGATCACCAGCGAAGGCATTTTGATATTGCCGAGATGCACTTCGCCGCGGCATTGCGACGTCTCCAGACTCCACATTGAAAGCCAGGTCTTCAATGTGTTGGCACGGCCGATGCCGCTTGGGGCGCGGTTGGCGACCGCCGGATCGCCCCTGTAGCAGCCCGGGCATGGCCGGGTGGATGGATCGATGGCCGGATCGATAAAACGCAAATCGGCCCATGTCCGGAACAGCGGGAATATGCGATCGGGAATACCGGCCTTGTTGAGGCGCGCCAACTCCGCCTTGGCCCAATCCGTGATCCGCTGATTGCGCGCCCGCTGCGCCGCCCGGTAACGGGTGATAAACGCCTGTGAGAATGGCGGGCCGTTATCGGGATTGAACGGATTCAGGCTTTCATCTGTTTTGGTGGGATCGGTTTCATCGGTCACCGAACCGTCCATCCACGCCGTCAACACTTCGGGCCTGCCCAGATGGGCGTT
>Ga0066256_1003744_pt1 | contig 14338 bp, 13 predicted proteins | sample ThiBio_1000_biof_FD_87107 | JGI IMG/M metagenome (GOLD analysis project Ga0066256, IMG submission 87107) | Wastewater bioreactor microbial communities from Cape Town, South Africa - Thiocy_expt_1000_biof (version 2) | ecosystem: Engineered > Bioreactor > Thiocyanate-remediating >...
CAGCTGGTGAAGGGCAAGAACAGCGCCCGCGTCGCCGAGATGCTGGGCATCCACGCGCGCAGTGAACTCGTCCACCGCGACAACCTGGTTTTGTTGAGGGGCAGCCGATGAGCGCCGTCGAAACCACCGATCTCGCCGCACTGATGCTGGACCTCGGGCGCCGGGCGCGCGCCGCGGCCGCCGTCCTCGCCTTCGCGCCGGCGGAAAAGAAGCGCGCCGCACTCCTCGCCGCCGCCCAGGCGCTCGACGAGCGTCGCGACGATATTCTCTCCGCCAATGCGCTCGACATGGCGGCGGCCCGCGCCAAGGGCATTTCGGGGGCCTTCCTCGACCGGCTGCAGCTCAACGACAAGCGCGTCGATGCCATGATCGAGGGGCTGCGGACCATTGCCGAGCTGCCCGACCCGGTGGGCCAGGTGGTGGCCGAATGGGACGTGCCGAGCGGCCTCCATATCCGCCGCGTGCGCACCCCGCTCGGGGTCATCGGCGTCATCTTCGAGAGCCGCCCCAACGTCACCGCCGATGCCGGCGCGCTGACGCTGAAGGCCGGCAATGCGGTGATCCTGCGCGGCGGCTCGGACAGCATCAGCTCGTCCCGGGCGATCCATGCCGGTCTCGTCGCCGGGCTGCGCGCAGCGGGACTGCCGGAGGACGCCATCCAGATCGTCCCCACCACCGATCGGGCGGCGGTGGGCGAAATGCTGCGCGGGCTTGGAGGCAGCATCGACGTGATCGTGCCGCGCGGCGGCAAGACCCTCGTCGCGCGGGTGCAGGACGAGGCGCGCGTGCCGGTCTTCGCGCATCTCGAGGGCATCTGCCACACCTTCATCGACCGAACCGCCGGCCTCGACATGGCGGTCGACGTCACCGTCAACGCCAAGATGCGCCGCACCGGGATCTGCGGCGCCACCGAGACGCTGCTGGTGCATCGCGACGTGGTCGACACCCACCTCAGGCCCGTGGTCGCGGCGCTGGCCGAAAGGGGCTGCGAAATCCGCGGCGACGCGACGGTGCGGGCGCTGGTGCCCGATGTCACGCCGGCGACCGAGGACGACTGGCATACCGAGTACGAGGACGCGATCATCTCGGTGAAGGTGGTGTCCGACGTGGGCGAGGCGATCGCCCATATCAACCGCTACAGCTCGCACCATACCGAGGCCATCCTCAGCGAGGACCCGGCTGCCGTCGCCCGCTTCTTCGGCGAGATCGACAGCGCCATCCTGATGCACAATGCCTCGACCCAGTTCGCCGACGGCGGCGAGTTCGGCTTCGGCGGCGAGATCGGCATCGCCACCGGCAAATTCCACGCCCGCGGCCCGGTCGGGGTCGAGCAACTCACCAGCTTCAAGTATCTCGTCGAAGGCCAGGGAACCCTCAGGCCTTGACGATGCTGACTGAGGGACCCCTCATCCGCCCTTCGGGCACCTTCTCCCACAAGGGGAGAAGGCCATGGAGCCGGGAGTCCTGCAGTCGGGAAACCTTCTCCCCTTGTGGGAGAAGGTGGCGCGCAGCGACGGATGAGGGGTCCATCAGTCGGCAGCAGGGGCGCGACGCTCTGGTAGCGCCCCGCCTGCAGTGGGTGTGCCGTGACTGACCTCTCGCTTCCGGGATTTGCGGCGGGGATGCGGATCGGGCTGTTCGGGGGCAGCTTCAATCCGCCGCACGAGGGCCATCGGCTGGTGGTGACGCAGTGCCTGAGGCGGCTGCAGCTCGATGCGCTCTGGGTGCTGGTCTCGCCCGGCAATCCGCTGAAGGATCATCGGCAACTGGCCCCGCTCGGCGAACGCATCGCCGCGACGCGCGAGCTCATGGACGATCCGCGGATAAAGGTGACCGGGTTCGAGGCGGCGCACGATTTTCACTACACCTTCGATACCCTGAGTTACCTCAAGCGGACCTGCGAAACCGCCCGGTTTGTATGGATCATGGGCGCCGACAGCCTCGCCGGCTTCGACCGCTGGGAACGCTGGGAGGACATTGCCGCCCTAGTGCCCATGGCGGTCTATGCACGGCCGGGATCGACCCTGCGCGCCACGTCGTCCCGCGCGGCAGTCGCTCTCAAGCGCTACCGCATCCCCGAGGAAGCCGCAGAGGTGCTGGCAGACCGCGATCCGCCCGCCTGGGTGTACCTGCGCGGCATCATGTCCAGCCAGTCCTCGACGGCGATCCGCGCGCGGCACGGCCCTGTGCCGCAAAATTGACACTGGTCGAGGCGCCAGTAGCACCTTACCTTTCCTCTCAACTGCGGCTCCGAACGAGTACCATGCGTCCGATCACCCTGCTTCTCGCCCTGCCCCTCATCGCCCTGCCGCTCCAGGCGTTCGCCGAATCCGCGGTGGTGCGATCGGCGGTGAACACCCGGGCCGCGCCCCGCTCGGCCCACAGCCCGGCGGTCGGCCCGCCCAAGGCCGGCGAGGGACTGCCGGTCACCTGCCGGCGCGGCTGGTGCGAGGATGCCCGCGGCCGCGGCCTCGTCCCCCGACCCATCCTGCCCCTGCGCGCCGGCAGCGCGGCGCGCCCCCGCCCCCGGCGCCAGCCGGCCCCCGAAACGCCCGTGGCGACGGCGCAGCCGGAGCCGACCCCGGCGCCCGTCCCGGCCCCGGCAGCGCCCGAAACCGGCGGCATCTTCAACGGCGTCTGGGTGGCGCGCAACGACACCGGCGCCGCCGACGTGACGCTCACCATCCAGCAGGTGGACACCAACGCGCTGGCCACCATGGAGATCGGCGACATCACCACGACGATGAGCGGCCGCATCGAGGGCATGCGCTTCATCTTCGATTGGGAGAACACCCGCGGCGGCCAGATGCTGGTGAACGGCGACGGCTTCCTCAATTTCGTCGGCGACGACGCACTGTCCGGCGTCCTGATGCACAATGGCAGCGCCATCTCGAGTGTCACGGCAACGCGTTGATCGCGAGCCACAATCGAAATTGCATCATTTGCCTGCCTTGCACGGCGGCGGACGAAGCGCATATTAGTGACTTGTGATCCCGATCACCCCCAACGGCAGCGAGCCCGCAGCATTTGCGACGGCAACACCGAAACCGCCGAGGATTGTTGAAACACGTAATGACCCGTGCTGAACACGCGCGGGCCGGGGCCATCTGATGGCCGCAGCCCGCAAGACGAAGACCCCGCCGCCGGAAGCCGCTCCGGCTCCCCAGATGATCGATGTCGTGCTCAGGACCCTGGAAGATGCCAAGGCCGAGGAAACTGTCGCCATCGACATCACCGGAAAATCCTCGCTCAGCGACCACATGGTGGTGACCTCGGGCCGCTCCAACCGGCACGTCAGCGCCGTTGCCGACCAGCTGCTCAAGGCCCTGCGCGAAGCCGGTTTCGGCAAGCCGCGCATCGAGGGGCTGCCGCATGCGGACTGGGTGCTGGTGGATGGCGGTGACGTCATCGTCCACATCTTCCGGCCCGAAGTGCGCGAGTTCTACAACCTCGAAAAGATGTGGGCGGTGGATTTCGCCGCCGACGCCCACTGACCGACGGGGGCCCCGGCCTCTGAGATGCGCATCGTCGTCGCCGCCATCGGCCGGATGAAGCAAGGGCCCGAGCGCGAGCTGGTGTCGCGCTATCTCGAACGGGCGCAGGCCAGCGGCAAGCCGCTGGCGCTCACCGGCTTCGACGTGGCGGAACTGGCCGAATCCCGCGCCTCCGCCCCCGCCACGCGCAAGACCGACGAAGCCAAGGGCCTGCGCGCCGCCCTGCCCGACGGCATCGTGGTCGCGCTCGATGAACACGGCAAGACTCAATCCTCGGAAGCCTTTGCCCGCCAGCTCGCCCGCTGGCGCGACGACGGCCGGCCGGCGGCAAGCTTCGTCATCGGTGGAGCCGACGGGCTCGACCTCGCCTTCACCGCCGCCGCCGACCTCACGCTCAGCTTCTCGCCGCTGACCTGGCCGCACCAGCTGGTCCGCATCATGCTGGCCGAGCAGCTCTACCGGGCCACCACGATCCTGTCGGGCCACCCCTATCATCGCGAATAGGCCGGGCGAGCCACCCCGCCATCCTCGCGCCAAACCCTTAGGGCTGATGGCCCGGGGCTTGCTATGGTCTGGTCCGTGATTCGAGGGGTTTCATGCGGGCACGTTTGCCGAGGCTGAGGACGACGCTGGCGCTGGCCGCCATCGCCTCGGTGGCGCTCGCACCGCTCCCGGGCCGGGCGCAGACCGAAGCCACTCCGTCGCTGGAAACCGCGATCGAAGCCGCGACCGAGGCGCAGGCCGCCGCGGCGGTCGAGGCCGAACAGGCCCCCGCCGATCCCGCCGAAGCGGAACGCTCGGCTCTTGCCGAGCTCGAAGCCTCGATCAACGTCAGCCAGGAGCGGGTCAACGCGCTCAAGGCCGAAATCGAGGACATGCAGGGCGACCGGCCGCGCCAGAACGCGGCGCTCATTGCAGCGGGCGAGCGGGTGAAGCTCGCCGAAGCCGACGTGGCGGCGATGGAAGCGCGGCTGGGAGACCTGATCGTCGCGGAGTTCGAGGTGCGCGGCCGCCTCGAAGGCGCCTCCGGCACCATCTCGGGCGTGCTGGCGGCCCTGGAGCGCATTTCGCGCAACCCGCCGCCCGCGCTGATCGTCGATCCCTCCGATGCGCTGGGTTCGGCGCGCAGCGCCATCCTCATTTCCGCCATCGTGCCGCAGCTGCAGCAGAAGGCCGATGAACTGATCGCCGATCTGGGCCGGCTGAACGCCATCAAGGCCTCGGCGCTGGAAGAGGAGGCGCGGCTCAAGGCCAATTTCGAGATCCTCGAGGAAGAGCAGCTGCGCATCGCGACGTTGATCGCCGCCCGCAAGGCCACCGAGGACCGGGCCAGCAGCGACCTCGCCGCCGAGGAGGCCGCGGCGGCGGAGCTGGCGGCCAAGGCCTCGACGCTGAAGCAGCTGATCGACGACCTGACCCGGCAGGCGATCGCGGTGGCGGTGGCGGCGGAAGCGACGGCGGCCGCCAATGCTGGCGGCTCGGCACCGGTGCTCGACCGCGAGACCATCCGCCTGGCCCTCGCCAACACCGACCGGACCGAACCGGCCGTTCCCTTTGCCCAGGCGCGCGGCTATCTCGCGCAGCCCTCAAGCGGCGTCCGGGTGGTCGAATACGGCGCCTCGGACGGCTTTGGCGGCATCTCCGAGGGCGTTTCGGTCGTCACCCGCGCCGAGGCCACCGTGGTGGCGCCGTCGGACGGCTGGGTGCTCTATGCCGGCGACTACCTCAATTATGGCCAAATCGTCATTCTCAATGTCGGGCAGGAATACACCATCCTGCTCGCGGGACTCGCCGCCGTATCCGTCAATGTCGGCCAGTTCGTCTTGATGGGAGAACCCGTGGGAACCATGGGCTCACGGACAATTGGCCAGACCGTGAGTACCGGTGCTGGTGTCTCCCGGCCGACCCTTTATATTGAGATGCGAAAAAGCAACGTGCCCGTCGACCCCACCGGATGGTGGGCCTCGGCAGAAACCCCGACCCAGAGTGGATAGAACATGCGACTGACGCCCGTCCGCGCTTCCATAATTGCCCTCGCCGTGGGGCTGATCGGTGCCCCGATCGCCTTCAGCGTGCCCACGCTCTTTGCGCAGGACCAGGCCGCGGTCGACCCGATCAAGCGCAGCAACGAGGAGGTCTATTCCGACCTCACGCTGTTCGGCGAGGTATTCGACCGCATCCGCTCCGAGTACGTGGAAGCCCCCGACGAGCGCGAGCTGATCCACGCCGCCATCCAGGGCATGCTGACCTCGCTGGACCCGCATTCGGGCTACCTCGAGCCGGTCGACTACGCCGACACGCAGGAAGATGTCAGCGGCCAGTTCGGCGGGCTGGGCATCGAAGTCACGATGGAAGAAGGCATCATCAAGGTGGTGTCGCCCATCGACGATACCCCGGCGGCCAAGGCCGGCGTGCTCTCCAACGACTATATCGTCCAGCTGGACGGCCAGCAGGTGCTGGGCCTGTCGCTCGACGATGCCGTCTCCAAGATGCGCGGCCCGGTTGGCAGCAAGATCAAGCTCACAGTCATCCGCGAAGGCTCCGACGACCCGATCGAGTTCGAGCTCGCCCGCGACATCATCGCCATGCGCGCCGTGCGCTGGAGCATGGAAGGCGATGTCGGCGTGATGCGCCTGCTGCGCTTCTCCGAGCAGGCCTATGTCGGCATCCAGCAGGCCATCGAGGACATCTTCAAGCAGCGCGAGGGCGTTGCGCCCAAGGGCCTGATCCTCGACCTGCGCAACAATCCGGGCGGGCTTGTCGACCAGGCCGTCTACGTGACCGACGCCTTCCTCAAGCAGGGCGCCGTGGTGCTGACCCGCGGCCGGCTGGAGCAGGAAAGCGCCCGCTACGACGCGCGGCCTGACGATCTCGATGCGCGGATCGCGGAAATCCCGCTGGTCGTATTGATCAATGGCGGCTCGGCCTCTGCGGCCGAGATCGTCGCCGGGGCGCTGCAGGACCACAAGCGGGCGACGCTGGTCGGCACCCGCTCGTTCGGCAAGGGCTCGGTGCAATCGATCATCTCGCTCGGGCCCAACGGCGCCATGCGGCTGACCACGGCGCGCTACTACACGCCGAACAACCGCTCGATCCAGGCATCCGGTATTCACCCGGACATCACCATCACCCAGGACGTGCCCGAGGAGCTGAAGGGCCGCGACGAGATTCTCGGCGAGGCCGCGCTGGCCGGCCAGATCGGCGGCGGCTCGGAGGAGATCGCAACGGTCGGCTCGTCGGTCTATGTGCCGGCCGACAAGACCAAGGACACGCAGCTGCAATACGCCATCAAGCTGATCAACGGCGAAGAACAGAGCGACGCCTTCCCGCCCAAGCAGGGTTGACGGCGCCGCCGCACTGGATGCACGAAAGGGTCTTCGCCGCTGGCGGAGACCCTTTCGTTTTGGTTGAGCCGCGTCCTTAACAATCCGTTACCCATTCCCTGCTCAACTCGCTGCCATGAGCGAGTCGGGCACTCTCAATTCACCGCGGACGCGACGGCGTGCACGCGGGCCGCAGGCGATGAAGACGGCAAAGCGCAGCCTGCCGGTGGCACGGCTGTCGCTGCTCGGCATCGGCGTGCTGGTCGCCTTCGTCGCCGGCCGGGTGCTGCTGGTCGATACGCCGGAGGGCGGGCGGCCCTTCGCCGAAGTCGCCATCAACACTACGCACAACGCCAACACCATCGCCGGCAGCAATTCGAGCGCCTCGATCGAGGTGATCGATGTCGGCCCCGAGATCACGCCCGAAGAAGTGAATGCGGCGCTGGCCGAGCAGGAAGCACGGGACGGCGGCACGGCCTTGCCGGCCGACACGATTTCGCCCTCCGACCCCTACCGGATGCTGCCTGACCTGGTGGAGCCCTCGGAGTTCGGCCCCCTGCCCCGCATGGCGGCCAACGGCGAAACCCCGTTCGCCGCCTATGCGCGCCCCTCGGTGACGCCGACGACCGCCGCGGGCAAACCGCTGATCGCCATTGTCGTGACCGGGCTCGGCATCAATCTCAACGGCACGCTGCATGCCATCACCACGCTGCCCGACAACGTAACGCTGGCCTTTGCCCCCTACGGCAAGACGCTCGAACGCACCGTCGGCACGGCGCGCGAGGAAGGGCACGAAATCTTCCTCGAGGTGCCGCTCGAGCCGTTCGACTACCCCGACAACGACCCCGGCCCGGATACGCTGCTGACCGGCCAGGCGCCCCGCAGCAACATCGACAAGCTCTACCGCGTGATGGGCAAGTTCGGCGGCTACGCCGGCGTGATCAACAACATGGGCGCCCGCTTCACCGCCTCCAGCGCCGATTTCAACCCGATCATGGAAGAGCTGGGTTCGCGCGGCCTGGGCTATGTGGACGATGCCTCGTCCAACCGCTCGCTGGCGCCGCAGCTCGCCTCGGCCAATCGCGTCCCCTTCGCCAAGGCGAGCATGGTGCTCGACACCAATCCCTCGCGCGCCCACATCCTCTCAAGCCTCGTGGCGCTGGAGGAGAAGGCGCGCAACGACGGCACCGCCATCGGCCTGATCGCGGCGCTGCCGGTATCGGTCGATACCGTTGCCGAATGGGCGCAGGGCCTCGAAGAGCGCGGCTTCCTCATTGTCCCCGCCAGCGCGCTGATGCAGAAGTAGCGCATGAAGCGCGAAGACATGCCCTACCGCGACTGCGTCGGCGCAGCCGTGTTCAACCGCGACGGCCGCGTATTCGTCGGCCGGCGCAAGCCCGACAAGATGCTGGAGGATGCCAGCGAAGTCGCTGCGCCCTGGCAGATGCCGCAGGGCGGCATCGACAAGGGCGAGGAGCCCTACGCGGCGGCGCTGCGCGAACTGTTCGAGGAAACCTCGATCCGCTCGGTCGAGCCGGTGGCCGAGGTGCCGGGCTGGATCTACTACGACCTGCCGGACGAGGCGCTTGGAATTCTGCCCGACCTGATCGTGCCGTTCAAGCGCGAGGCGTATCAGCAGATCGTCGCCGCACTGGCCGATATCCCCGCCCGCATCCGCGCCGGCTGAGCACGGACGCGCCCATGCAGACCATCGGCCTCATCGGCGGCATGAGCTGGGAATCGACCGCCCATTACTATGCGATCCTCAATCGCGAAACCGCCCGGCGGCGCGGCGGTCTCCACTCGGCGCCGGTGATCGTCCACTCCGTCGACTTCGCGCCGATCGAGGCGCTGCAGCGGGCGGGAGACTGGGAGGCGGCAGGCGAAATCCTCGCCGGCATCGCCGGATCGCTCGCCGCGCAGGGGGCCGGCGTGCTGGGGCTGGCGACCAACACGATGCACATCTGCTACCCGCGGATCGTGCGCGACCTGACAGTACCGATGATCCACATCGCGCACCCGACCGCCGATGCACTACTCGCCGACGGCATCGAGCGGGTCGGCCTGCTCGGCACCCGCTTCACCATGGAAAAGAGCTTCTACAGCGATGGCCTGCGCGAACGCGGCCTCGACGTACTGGTGCCCGATGTCGGCATCACCAACCTCAACGGCATCATCTACGAGGAGCTTTGCCGCGGCATCGTGCGCGACGACTCCCGCCGGATCTATGTCGAGGCGATCGGGCGGCTCGCGGCGCGCGGCGCCGAGGCGGTGATCCTCGGCTGCACCGAGATCGGCATGCTGATCGACGACAGCGTCAGCCCGCTGCCGACCTACGACACCACAGACCTCCATGCAAAGGCGCTGGTCGACGCCGCGCTCGCCTGAGCGCGGCGACGGCAACTCGCCGGGCTAGAACTCCGCCCAGTCCGACTTCAATGCCGCGTTGCCGGCGGTGAGATAGGTCTTGGCCGCGTCGCGGACCATGGCGGCACGCGCCGCCGGCTTCAGCGGCCGACGATCGGGAACGACGGCCACCGGCGCACTTTCGGCCAGGACGAACACATCGACGATCCGGTCGAGCTCGCTGGCCTGCCCTTCGGTCTGTTCGATGGCGGCGTTGGTTTCTTCGACCAGGGCGGCGTTGTGCTGGGTCATCTCGTCCATCTGCCGGACGGCGGTATTGACCTCCTCGATCGAGCTCGCCTGCTCGCGGCTGGCGGTGGCGATGCCATCGATCAGGTCGGCATTCTCGCGCGCCGCCATCAGCATGCTGGCCAGCTTGCCGGCGGCCTCGGCCACGAGCCGCGAGCCGACGCTGACTTCGGACGCACTCTGCTCGACGAGCGCCTTTACCTCGGAAGAAGCTTCCGCCGCCGACTGGGCGAGCCGGCGGACTTCCACCGCGACCACCGCGAAGCCCTTGCCGGCTTCGCCCGCCCGCGCCGCCTCCACCGAGGCATTGAGGGCGAGAAGATTGGTCTGGAAGGCGATGTCGTCGATCATCCCGATGATGTTGGAGATGCGGCCCGACGACGTGGTGATGCGCTCCATCGCCTCGTTGGCATTCTCCATCACCTTGCCGCCTTCGGTGGCGGTCTGGCTGACGGCGCGCGCCTTGACGCTGGCCGCTTCGGCCCGCTTGGCGTTGTCGACCACGGTCTGGCTCAATTGCTCCATGGCCGCCGAGGTCTCCTCGATGGTGGCTGCCTGGCGCGTCGTCCGCTCGCTGAGATCGTTGGCGCCAGAGAGGATTTCGCCGGTGGCCGTCTTGAGCGTCCGCGACGTCTCCTGCAGGCCCGTGATGATCTCGACGATCCGCTCCAGCGAGCCGTTGTAGGCGACCCGCAGCGCTTCGTATTCGCCGGTAAAGGTCTGGTCGATGCGGCCGGTGAGATCGCCATCGGCCATGCGCCGGAGGCTCTGGCGCAGCATCTCGATCACCGCTTCGGCGCGCTTGCGCTCAGTGATGTCGGTGGCGAATTTCACCACCTTCACCGGCACGCCGTTGGCATCCAGCACCGGATTGTAGGATGCCTGGATCCAGATTTCTCGGCCGCCCTTGCCGAAGCGCCGGAACTCCGCCGCGACGAACTCGCCGGCCCGCAGCCGATCCCAGAACTGCTCGTACTCCGCGCTCTGGCTATAGGCCGGATCGACGAACATGCGATGGTGGCGCCCCTGGATCTCGTCGAGGCCATAGCCCATGGCGGCGAGGAAGTTGGGGTTGGCCGTCAGGATCGTGCCGTCGAGCCGGAACTCGATGACCGCCTGCGAGCGCGAGATGGCGGCGACCTGGCCGGCATGGTCGGCGGCGCGATTCTTCTGCTCGGTGATATCGTGCGCGAACTTCACCACCTTGATCGGCCGGCCGCGACGGTCGAGGATCGGATTGTAGGTCGCCTGCAGCCAGATTTCGCGGCCGCCCTTGCCGATGCGATGATACTCGCCGCCCTGGAACTGGCCGCTGCCCAGCGCTCGCCAGAACTCGGCATAGGCGACAGTCTGGGCGTGCGCCGAGTCGACGAACATCCGGTGATGCTGGCCCACCACCTCGGCGAGCGAGTACCCCACGGTGGCGAGAAAGTTCTCGTTGGCCGTCAGGATGACGCCATCGAGCGTGAACTCGATCACCGCCTGGCTGCGGTCGATGGCGGCAATCTTGCTGCGCTCTTCAGAGTGGGCGCCCGTCCCAAGGGCAGAAAAAAGGGAGTGAGCCATCGTGTCCCCCAGACACCGTTTGCATCGACCTCATCCCCACGAGACCATCATCCGCATTACTTAATGAGGAGTGAACTGATCCGTATAAACACATGGAAAAGCGGCAAAGCCGGGGGTTCTACTGTATAGATGTGATCGCTTCGGTCTATCCGGCAGCCCGTAGCCGGACGGGCGGCTGCTGTTCGAGCGGCGGCGGGGACTCCACTTCGAAGACGGCGACGACCCGATCGAGCTCGTTGGCCTGCGCCTCGGTCTGCTCGACCGCCGCGTTGGTCTGTTCGACCAGCGCGGCATTGTGCTGGGTCATCTCATCGAGGGCGCGCATGGCACTCGACACTTCCTCGATCGCCGAGGCCTGCTCGCGGCTGGCTCGGGCGATGCTCTCGGACAGCTCGCTGTTTTCCCGGGCGGAGGCCAGCATGGCGAGCAGCCGTTCGGCCGCCTTCGCCACGAGCTTGCTGCCGTCATTGACGTCGCCGGCGCTCTGCTCGATCAGCCCCTTCACTTCCGACGAAGCTTCCGCGGCCGATTGCGCGAGGCGGCGGACTTCCACGGCCACCACGGCGAATCCCTTGCCGGCCTCGCCGGCCCGCGCCGCCTCGACCGAGGCATTGAGGGCCAGCAGGTTGGTCTGGAAGGCAATGTCGTCGATCAGCCCGATGATGTTGGAGATCTTGCCCGACGAGGTGGTGATCCGCTCCATCGCCTCGTTGGCCCGGCGCATGACCTCGCCGCCGTCGGTGGCTGTCTCGGTGACCGACTTCGCCTTGGCGCTCATCTGTTCGGCCCGGCGCGCATTGTCGATGACGGTGGCCGAGAGCTGCTCCATGGAGGCCGAGGTTTCCTCGATGGTGGCGGCCTGCTTGGTGGTGCGCTCGCCGAGATCGTAGGCGCCCGAGAGAATTTCGGCAGTCGCGGTCTTCAAGGCGTGGGACGTATCGCGCAGCTGCAGTACGACGGCCGTCAGCTTCTCGCCCACGGCATTGGTGTCGTCGCGCAGCTGGCCGAAGGCGCCCTCGTAGCTGCCGCTGACGCGGTGGGTGAGATCGGCATGGGCGATGGCGGACAGCACCGTGCCGGTTTCGGCGAGGCCGCGGTCGACCGTCTCGACCAGGTTGTTGACGCTGCCGGCGAGCCGGTTGAGCTCCTCATCGGCAAAGCGCGCCTCGACGCGCCGGGAGAAATCACCTTCCACGGCGGCATCGACCACCTCGCCGAAGGCGCTCTGCAGCTCGCCCATCATGTGCGCGCGGTCGACCCGACGGCGCTCGGACGCGGCGCGTTCTTCTGTCGTCATATTCTGCATGCGGGCGGCGTTCTCGCGGAACACCTCCACCGCGCGCGCCATGGCGCCGATCTCGTCGCGACGGGCGGCACCATCGACCACAACCTCGAGATCGCCGCCGGCCAGTGAGTCCATGGTGGCGGTCAGCCGCGTGATGGGACGCGCCATGGAGCGCGAGACGAAGATGCCCAGCAATGCCGCGACGCCCAGGGCGACAGCACCGATGGCGAGGATCCAGTCGCGCAGCTGGTAGACCGGCGCCATCGCCTCCGCTTCGGCGATCGTCGCGACCACCGCCCAGCTGTGGTCCCCGAACGTCACCGGAGCGGCAACCGCCAGCATGGGCATGTTGCGGTAGCTGCCGACGCGGGCCACCGAAGAAATATTGCCGGCCAGCGCGCTATCGACCTGGGCGGTGCGATAGCCGGTCGAGAGGAGGTCATCCTCGGGCGAGAAGGCGGAATCGTTGTGAAGCAGGTAGTCGGGGCCGACGTAGAGCGCCTCGCCCGTCTCGCCGAGACCGGCACGGTTGTTCATCATCGCATTGATGCGGTCGGTGGAGAGCTTGAAGGCGACGACGCCGACCAGATTGGCGCCATTGTAGATCGGGCTCGCCATGAATGCGGCCGAGCGCCCCGCGGTGGCGGCGTAGGGCGCAAGGTCGGCGAAGGCCACGTGACCCGGCTCGGGCATCGCCAGCGCCGCCTGGAACACAGCGCCGAGGGCGGTGCTGGCATAGGCCCCACCCTCCATGAAGTTGGTCGCGTAATCGGCTTCCTTCTGCACCGAGTAGATCAGGTTGCCGCGCGGATCGAACAGCAGGATGTCGTCGTAGCCGCCGGCGAGCATCTGCCCGCGCAGCCCCGGATGCAGCCGCTCATGCGCCATGTCGTAGGTGATGCCGGCGTTGAGCTTGCCCTTGTTGAGCTGCGCCCGCTCGCCCTCCGGGAACGGGTTGTCGGTGATGAAGGCCTGCTGCAGCCGCGTCGTCTGGTCCTGCATCTGGTCCCAGCCGGCCATCAGGTTGGCGAGCGAGTTTGCGGTATTGCCCGATGAGGCCGTGACCAGCAGATCGTCCCGCACCCCGGCAAAATAGCCGCTGAGCTCGCGCGCCCGCTCCATCGCCACCGCCGTCAGCTTGTCCTCGGTGAGGGCGGTGACGGTATTGGCACCGATGACGTAGCTGCCAAGGCCGATGCTGGCCCCGGCAAGCAGCGCTGCCGCTATGGCGACGAGCGGCAGTTTCTGGACGAATTTCAGCTGCGGAATAAGCGTCACCTGGTCCCCCTCCATGGCGCGCACGAGGCACCGCCTCCCCGGCTGGCCTCATGTCTATGGCGGCGAAGCGTAGTCAGACGTGACTAAGTATTAGTTACGACCCAGAATACGGTGCAGTATCAATGTATTATCGACAACTGTATCGACTCGATTGCGTAGCCGCTGCGGCGACAAGGGAAGTGTGTCCGGTCGAACAGAAACAAAAAAGGCGCCTCGCGGCGCCTTCTGAAACCCAATGGAAAAATCGGCCTAGTGAGCCGTACCCGCCGAAACGCTCGAGGCCTCGAGCAGCAGGTTCTTCCAGGTATCGAGCTCGTTGACGAGCGCCGACTTCTCTTCCGGCGTCGTCGCCGCATCGGCCGCCGACTGGCGGGCGGCGATAAGCTGCTCGATCTCGGTGCGGCTGAAATCGGCCGCGTTTCGCGCCTCGTCGGCGAGGATCGTCAGCCCGGCCGGCGAAACATCGGCAAAGCCGCCGCGCACGAAGATCGCGTGCGTGGCGCCAGCGAGGTCGATGGCCGTGACGAAGCCCGGCTTCAACGTCGTCATCAGCGGCGCATGGTCACCGAGGACCGTGAAATAGCCCTCGGAGCCGGGGACGGTGACCGAACGCACCGTCTCGGAGATGACGAGACGCTCGGGCGAGACGATCTCGAGCTTGGTGCCTTCGGCCATGGTTCGTCCTTACGCGGCCTGAGCGGCCAGCTTCTGAGCCTTCTTGACGGCGTCGTCGATGG
>Ga0066256_1003746_pt1 | contig 14333 bp, 4 predicted proteins | sample ThiBio_1000_biof_FD_87107 | JGI IMG/M metagenome (GOLD analysis project Ga0066256, IMG submission 87107) | Wastewater bioreactor microbial communities from Cape Town, South Africa - Thiocy_expt_1000_biof (version 2) | ecosystem: Engineered > Bioreactor > Thiocyanate-remediating >...
CCGCCCAGCCCAAACGGGGGCGGCGCGGCGTGGGCGCGGCTCCCGGCCGCCGACTGCACAAGGGCGGCCGTGAAGCCCGGGGTGGGGGCCCCGCCCCGCAGGCGCGCGCCGTGCGGGCGCGGGGCCACCCCGTAGCCCCGCGCATCGGAGGCACCCAGCAGGCGGTGCAGCACCCCAACAGCACGGCGGGCCCGCACCCAGGCGGCGGCATCGGCGCCGGCGCCTGCCGCCGCCGCCACGCCCTCTGCCAGCACGCCCAACACGCGGTCCAAAAACGCTGCCACAATGGCGGCAGCGGACGGCGTGCCGGGCGGCGCGGTGGGTGGCACGCAGGGCGCAAAGGAGGGGTGCGCGGTGCACAGCAGCGCAATGGCGCGCGCCGCCACGTCGCCATCCGCCGCGCCCAGCGCCACGCGCCACATGTGCTCCATGCCCGCCAGCGGCGCGGGGTCGGTGGCGGCGTCAAACTCGGTGTCGCCCACGCGGTCCAGCGCGCCGGACGCGCCGTGGTGGTCCAGGAAGAAGCCGCGCAGGGCGTCAAAGCCGGCGGAGGTCATGGCTGCGGCGTCGGCGTCGGCGTCCACGTCCAGCGGCAGGAACACACGCCCGCCGGGCGGCGCGGTGGCGGCGCGCGCGGGCGTGGGGCAGATGTGCGTGGTAAAGAACGCTGCCTCTGCGTCGCCTGACGTCAGCGCGCCGGAGCCGTGCAGGCTGGTGCAGGTGGCCAGGAAGTCGAGGAAGGCGCGGCGCTGCGCGCGCGTCAACGCGCCGACGTATAGGGCGGCAAACAGGTCGCCCAGCTGCGCCGCCGTCAGGCCCAGGGCAACCTCCGTCGTCAGCTGGCGCAGCGCGGCGAGGCGCGCCGCCACCTGCGCCGCGTGCGTCAGCCCGTCGCGCGGCACCGTCACCAGCGCGTTCAGGTCCACCCGGCTGCCGTCCGCCCGCACGCCGTACCCGCCCGCCACGTCCTCTGCCGTGAGGCCGGGCAGGTCAGCCAGCGCGGGCACGGCACCGGGCGCGGGCGCCGCGGTCGACACCACGCCCGCCGCCACCGCCGCGGCCGCCGCCACGCCAGCGTACCGGCTGATGTCGGCCAGCAGGTGCTCCGCCAGGCGGTGGCTGGTTACCAGGTCGGCCACCGCGGCCGCGTGCGTCAGCTCGCCCTCCGCCGCGTACGGCGTGTACGTCTCCATGAGCCCCGCCAGCAGGCGCAGGGCGCGCGGCACCTGCACGCCGTCCCGCACGCAGGCGACGCACTTAGCGACGGCGGCACGGCGGCCGTCGCGCAGGTAGTAGCCCGCCAGCGCGTCGGTGAGGCGCGGCTCCACCCGCGCCGCCGCCTCCACCGCCGCCGCGTCGGCGTCCGGCGGGAGGGACATGCACAGGCCCCACAGCACGTCCACCAGGTCGCTGGCGGCGCCGGGTGCGCTCACCGCCTGGTACGACACCGCCAGCTTGCGCACCAGGTCCAGCACGTCGGGCGTGAGGAGGCGGGCACGCGGCAGAGCACGCAGTGTGTCCACCAGCGCCCGGAAGTCAGCTGGCGCAGTGTCGTAGATGCAATCATCAAACACCTTCACCACCGCCGCCGCCACCTCGGGGTCCTCGCACTCAGTGGCGCGCCACATGAGCGCCAGCAGCGACGGCGGCAGCGCGCGCTCGCGCAGCTGCAGGCGCACCACGTCGACGGTGCGGCGCAGGAGCTCGTGGTGGGCGGGGCGGAGTACTGCCGGCGGCGGCGGCGGCGGCGACGCCGGGTCGCTACCAGCCGGCGACACGACGGGGTACGCTTCAGCCGGCGCGCCGGTGAGGAAGCGGGGGAAGGCGCCCGGCAGCGTGCCGCTGCCGCCCTCCACGCCCTCCCACCCAGGCGGCACCTCGCCGCTGAACAGCATCTCCAGCAGGCGGGTGGCCCGTAGCCAGGCCAGGAAGGCGGGCGCCGTAAGTGCCGTCGTGCGCCCAATGCGCACTTCCGTCGCCGCCTCCACCACGATCTTCATGCCCTGCACACGCTGCGCGATAAACGACGTGTGCAGCATGCGCAGCGCCAGGTCCATGGATGCCTGCTCCAGCAGCTGCACCGTGATGGCGGTCGGCGCGATGCGCGCGCCCACGTGCATGAGCGCCTTGCCCACCGCGCGCGCGTGCTCCAGCGACAGCAGCCGCAGCTGCGCGTCGCCAGCGTGCAGTAGGGCAAGCAACGCGGCGGTGCGCAGCGGCGGCAGGATGCGCGCGGCATAGTCGCGGCTGTACAGGGTGGCGGCGCCGGCGGCGGCGGCCAGCAGGTTGCACAGCAGGGCGGGCGCAATGGGCCAGGACGCAGGTGTGGGGCGTGGTGTGCCGGGGTAGCAGGCCAGGGCGCCAGTGGCGGCAGACGCCAGCTGCAGGCGCGTCACAATGGCGTCGTAGCCGCCGGCCGCTGCCACGGCACCCGCCAGCGCCGCCAGCCGCGCACCGGGGTACTGCGTGCCCACGCGTGGCGCCAGGCGGTCGCCTGGGAACGGCGCGGGTGCCGTCAGGGGTGCCCCCACCGACGGCTCGCCCAGCGGCGCGTCGCCCACGTCAGACACCGCCGCGATGGTGGCCACGTCGTCGTCGCGCTCCACGCCCACGTAGTCGCTCATGCCAAACACGCCCCTGGCGGCGACACAGGTGTTGCGCGGCGCCAGGCGCGGCGACCCAACCGGCAGCCACTCCACCGCCGCCACGCCCCACGTCTCCAACGTCACCTTCACCTCTGTCACCTTTGTGCCGGGCGCCAGCAACGTGGCCAGCAGCGCGCCGCGCGCTGCCATGCTCGTCGTCTCCCGCTCATTGTTGCCCGCCGCGCTGCCACCACTGCTGCCGCCGTGCCCCGGCCCACGGCCGTCCCGTGTTGCTGGCCCCGCCACAGCAGCATTGGCGGCGTTGGCATTGGCGTTGGCGGCGTTGGCAGCCGCCGCCGCCGCCGCTGCCGCATACGTGCGCTTCACACCGGCCACTGCTGCCGCCTCACTGTCATCGCCAGCCGCGGGCGCGGGTGCCGGCGCGGCGGCGGCGGTGGCGGCAGGGTCGGCAGACGCGCCGGCGGTTGCCGCTTCCACTGCCGCCACGGCCGCTGCAGTCGCTGCCGCTTCCGCCGCCGCTGCCGCCTCGGCAGCGCGCGCCGCGTCTGCTTGCCGCAGCACCTCGGATGCCACCAGGTCGCCCTCAAACTTGATGTCAGCAATGCGGCCGGGCACCCACCGGCCACCCGCATCCAGTACATCCAGCTGCACGGCCAGGTTGAGGGCGGGGAAGACGCGCCACGGCTGCACCGCAAGCACCGCCGCCGGCACCACCCGGCTGTCCGCCTCTGCAATCTGGGGGTCCCACCGGCTGTACATGCCGTTGGTGGGCGCCGGCATGTACTGGCACGACAGCTTGAGCGAGCCGGCCGCCGTCACGTCCGTCACCACCGCCGTCACCCACGTGCGCGCACGGTCATGGTACAGGTCCACCGCCTCGCCCGCCTTGATGGCGGTGCGCCATGCCTCCGCACCCTCCGCGCTGGCGCCTGCAGCGCCACCGCCGGTGGCCGCCACGGCCGCTGACACCGTCGCGGGCGTCTGTGGCAGACCGTGCGAGCGGAAGAACGGCCGGGTCTTGTCGCCCGCGCCCGCCAGCAAGCCGGCCATATCCTCCGGCACCTCACCCGCCGCACCACCCGCGCCCACCACCGCCACCACCTGCCGCGCCACCGCGGCAACCACGCGGCGCAGCAGGGTGAATGCGGCATCTGCAGCGGCGGCGCCGGCGCACTTGCCCGCCAGCACCGCCGCGCCCACCGCCGTCACCTGCCGCCACGCCGCCGCGCGCTCCGCCGCGCTGCCACCGCCCTCCCCCTCCGTTGCCAACAGCTCCAGTAGGCTGTCCACCAGCGCCGCGGGCGCCGCCAGCTCTGGCTCAGTGATGTCTGCGTTTGTTGGGTGGGTGGGTTCGTGGTGAGAAACATGGATGCCGCGTATTGCAGCCATAGCCAGCGATAGCTGGCACGCACCTCGGCTGCCCTTGAACGCTGCCATCGCCTCCGTCACCACCTTGGCGGGCGGGAACCGCGATGCTGCGCCACCTGCGCCGCCGCCGCTGCCGCCGCCGCTGGGCGTGGCACTGCCAGCAGGCGATGGCGTATCCATGGCTGCTGCTGCTGCTGCTGCTGCTGTTGTGTTGGCCAGGTGCTTGGTCCCCACTGTCACGTGGTGGTGCCACTCAGCCACTGATTGCGTACTTTCACTGGCACTGTGCCACTGACAGTGTGCCACTCCCTCGCAATCCTTCTCTTTCCCTCTCCGTCACTCCTCTCGCCTGCTCTCCCTCTCCCCCCTTCTCTCTCCCCTCTCTCTTCTTCTCTCTCGACTCCCTCTGGCGCTGGTAACACTGGATTGCGTGCAAAAAATCAAAGCAACCGCCACGTGCCCCACAAATAAAAATGGAGGGCGCGCGAAGGTGGGCCAGGTGGGAGTTGGGGGCGCCGGCATAAATATTGGCGCACGCGGCGTTGTGGTGCACTGGCGCGACAAATCCTGCCTCCCCCCTGTGCATATCTGCATCCGAAGGGTAGGTTGGAAGTTCCAAGGCAGCGGGGGTTGGAAGATTGACGCCGGCAGGGCGCTGGCAGCACAGTGCTAGCACAGTGAGCACACGCATGGGTCTGGACTCTGGAGACGGTCTGGCACATGTGTACATGGCAGGCGGGTGTCGCGGTGCTGCTGTTTGCACATGCGTGCTTTATTTATTTATTTATTTATTGGTTTTAGTGCAGTATTGCTGGCAGACAAATGGAGCGGGTCAGTACTGGTACTTCTAGGCAACCGCGCAGCAGCATCTGGTGGTGTGGCGCACTCATTATATTAGGGGTGACGGTGCTGGTGATGAACGGGGACCTGCCGCTGGAGGCACTGCGCCTGCGACAGCAATTGTTACCGGTACAGAGTGAGGTGCCGCTGGGTGGCGCCACCGTGGCGGTGCCGTCTGGACGGGCCGTGTGGCGCATGTGTGACGCCATTGAACGCGCGCCCGCGGCAGACAACGGCACTTTGTTTGTTGAGTCGGTGACGTTACTCAACGAGGACAACGCAACGGTACCGGTAGTCAGAATCGCGGTGTTTCACGAGGGACCACACTTTGGCGCGGAGGGTTTGTACCATGGGACACAGGGCGGCAATGAGGGGATCAGCTACTGGTTGACTGGTGACCGTAGCGGTACCGGTAGCGTGCCCTGCCAGGCGGTGCAGTCGCACCTGCCGTCCGTCACGCTGCTGACGTGCGTCCCAGATGCCAATACTACCGGTAGCTACGGCATACCCCCTGCATATCCCAACGCGACGCGATGGGAGCTGACTCTGCGCTGGAATTACAGCGGTGGCGGCGCAACATTTGACGCACGCATCCGCATGTGCGCTGCCGCCGTGCCGGCCATGTACACTCGCACAAACCCCGCGCGCCGCGTGCCGCGCCTGGGCATCTGCGTGTCCAGCCTGTCAAACACGCACCGCACGCTGGCGCCCAAGCTGGTGGTGGACTTCATTGAGTACTACCGGCTGCTGGGTGTACATCATATAGCTATCCACATGCGCCCAGATGTTGCGACCGGCGTGGGCGCCGCGCTGGCCGCCGCTTACGCCGCCGATGCGCCGCATTTCGTGTTTGAAGCCATACCGTCCGGCTATGTGACGGCAAACCCCGCCAACCTGGATCGGTGGGCGTACTATGATCAAGCTGCGACGCTGAATAGCTGTCTGGGTCACATGCGCGGCCAGGTGGAGTGGCTGGGCCTGTTTGACATTGACGAGTGGCTGGTGGCTGGCAACGGCACCACGGCCGAGCCACTTGTTGACACGCTGACGCGGTGGGGCTGCAGTGGCACCCTTGCTGCCAGTGGTGCGCCACGCGTCCATGCCACCGCGTGCACCGACACGCCGGCAGCGTCAGCACAGGCAGCGCGGCTAAGTTGCCTGCATATGTACCGCGAAGACGTGGCAGCGCAGCGTGTGCCGGGTGGCGCGTACCCCGGTGGTGCCACGGCGTTGCAATACTTTGCACACGCTGTTGATGGCAAGACAAACATCGGCTTGTCCAAGTTGTGGTGCGACCCCACCGCAATTGCTGCCACGTGGGTGCACCATGCCATTGCAGAGCCGGGCGCTGCTTCCGTCCAGGTCCCCGCAACTGCGGTCTTATTCCGTCACTTTACATCGTATTTCAGCAAGCGCGCAGAGTCTGGCACCCTCCCCCGCGCCTCCGACACCGCTTTCGCGCAGCGCCTGGCGGCCGCCAGTGCCGTGCGTCTGGCGCACCCTGCTTTTGCACTAACTACCGGTAGTTAATTGTCGATTGCTTGAGTAACTAAATGCCGCTTCAATAATGGCAGGCGAGGAAGGCACACACAACACGTCAACACAATCCAGCAGTGGGCAATCAACATCGTCAGCTAGGAGTGCGCGGCAAATGCAGTGCCGCGATGGTGCTGGCCGGCTGCAGGAGCACCAGCCACGCTACGCGACGACGGGCTGGCGGCGGCGACAGCGAGCGCCGCGGCGGTGGCAGCTGCGACGGGGGACGCGGCGGCAAGGCCGGCAGCGTAGGCGCGGGCCAGGCGCTGCGAGCGCGAGCGCGGCAGGCTGGCCTCTGATGCCGCCAGCGCAGCAGCCAGGACAGGTGATGCAACGGGTAGGGTGCGGGGGCCATGCGCCGTCACCGTCGGCGGTGCATGGACTGCCCCACTATGCGGCAACGGGCTACCTCGTACCGTGGCGGCGGCCGCTGGTGCGCCGGCACCGCGTGATGGCAGCGTGGCTGTGCTTGCGTCGGCGGCAGGTGGCGGCGGACTGCGGCCGACAGCAGCGCGTGCAAGCGCCAACGTGCCTGCTGCACGCGCCGCCGCGCGGTACGCCGTGTCGCTGGGGGCAGGCACCCGACCGGGTGACGGCTGTGGTGGGGGCCCACGCGGCGGGTGGACAGGTGATACTGCGGCGGCACGGCGTCGGGCGGCGTCGTCGTCATCGTCGCTGTCGCTGCCGTCCCCACCGCCACTGCGCAGGCCAAAACGGCCGCGCCAACCTGACTGTTGCAGCTGATGCATGACCGGCGTGCCGGCGCTGGCAATGGCGGTGGCGGTGGTAAAGCGCGATGCGAGGGGCACTGGAAACTCTGGCTCCGCCACCGCCTCCTGCGCTTCCAGGTCGTCCAGCACGCTGGGTGCGGCGCGCGATGCTGCGATGCGCGCCGCCACAGCGGAGGCAGCGCGCGACGCGGTAGTAATGGGCGACACACGGCGGCCTGGTGACGTCCCGTCGGTATTCACCACCGCTGGCGGCGGCGGCGACCGCGGCGTCACCCGTGACGGCTCCTCCTCATCGCTGCTGGCAGCGGCGCCACCTGCGCCAGACAGGGTACTGCTGCCCCGGAAGCTGAGAGCGCGCAGCGCCGCCTTCATGATGGATCCGTTGCTGCCAAAGTCGTCAACATGCGCGGCATGTGAAGGCGGCGCTGGCGGCGGCGCAAACGCCTTGGAGCGAGGCGACGTAGGCAGCACGTGGGTGCTGGCGCCTGCCACCAGGTGCGGCAGCCGGCGCGCATCGTTCACGTGGTAGAAGGTATGCGCCGGCTTGCGCAGAGCAACGCGGTGCGGCGTCGGTGCGCTGCCGCGCACAGGCACGTGGATCATGCCAGTGGTCAAGGGCGTCCCCATGCCCACCGACACGGGTGCCATTATGCCGCTGCCATCATCGTCGTCAGCGCCCTTGCCGGCATCGCCGCCGCCACCGCTACCGCCACTAACGCCACCATGCGTGGCAGCCGGCGGTTCAAGCGCCTTGGCGCCAGCAGGCGGCAGCGGCGACGTGGCGCTGGGTGGTGATGATAGAGCAGGCGGGACGGTGCCAAACGCGTGGCGCGTCATGGCGGCAATGAATGGCAGTAGGGCGGCCCGGGCGGCGTGCGCCGCGGACAGCCACGCATACAGCGCGGCGGCCGAGATGCTTGCAACCGGCAGCGCGGCGGCGTCAATGTCTCCCAGCAGATGGACCACTGCATCTTGCGTGGCAAATGCAGCCACCACATCGGCGGCGGGGCGGCGCGCCCACGCACGAGCCAGCTCCGGCGGGATCGCCGCCGGGTGCGTCGGGGTAGCGCCGCGCAGTGCCGCGGACGCGGCAGCAACCAACACGTGGTAAGCCACCCCGCCTTGCAGCACGTTTGCATTGACAATGCGCGTGATGGCAGCTGGCGTGAGCGCTCGCGTCACGTCACGCCACGCTGTGCCCACCTCCGCCGCGTACGCCACCGTGTCGCGGCTGTCGCCCTCCCACTCTGTCTCCCGCTCCGCACCACGCAGCGCCGCGGTCACGTACCGCGCGGCTGCCGCCAGAGCGGGCGTGAGGCGAGGCACAATGCGGTGTGCACGCGTCAGTGCTACGCCGTCCGCCCACATCTCGTCCTCAGCAAACGCCGCCTGCAGCACCGCGCCAGGTGGCGACGCCCAGGACGCGCAGGTGGCGGCCTCAGTGGCGGCCGCCTGCGCATCTGCCACCGCCTGCGCCACGCCGCCGCCGTCGCCACCACTTGCTACGTCCACGCCTCCGGCCACCAACGCCGCCAGCAGCAGCTTAAATAGCGGCAGCGGCGGCGCGGATGTCGTCCACCGCATTGCCGCTAGCCCTGCCAGCACGGGGTCCGTGAGCAGCAAGGCGCGCATGCCCGACAACGCCACAGAGTGCCGGTGCAGACCAGGCGCGGCGTCACGGCAGGGGATGGGCAGCTCGTGGATGCCACATTCCAGGCCGCCGTCGGCTCCCACTGCGGTACTGTATGCAAAGTGCTTGCCGCGTGGTGGTGGTGCAGCGGCGCTTGTAGCAGGGGCGGCCGCGTCGCCTGACGTCGGTGCAGGCGCTGCCTCCTCCACAGGCACCAAGGGCGGCAGCTCCACAATGCAGCGTTGTGCACGGCCACTGGAGTCGCCCGGCCGCGCTGCGGCATGCTCCAGCGTTGCAGCTATGTGTGCAGTGCACTCGGCACAGGGGCACAGCATGCACGCCACCTGCTTCACACCCGGGTACGAGGGTGATGCGGCGCTGGCAAAGAGGTCATGCACGTAGCGGGTGGTGGGGTCGTGGGCGGCTGTAGCAGCATCGCTGGCGGCAGGCAAGTCGTACGGCACCGCCAGGTCTGCTACCATCTGGTGATGGTCGCCATGACCCGCGGGGAGCTCAACACTCGACCGCCGCGTACTGCGCAGCGCCGCCAGTACCGTGAGCAGCGGTGGCGGCGTACGGGACGCCGCCGCTGCCGCTGCCGCTGCTGTTGTTGCCGCGCGACTGGCACGAGGTGGTGACGACGCAGCGCCGCCAGTGGCACACGGGACACTGCGCGACAGCGCATCGTAGGCAATGGACGCAATGCACCGCCCGCCGCCGCCGTCACGCGGCGACGTGGTGGCGGCGGCATAGCGCCGCGCAAAGGCGTCGGCAAAGCGGCGCGCCAGGTCTTTCTGATACACCGCGTTGGAGGCGGCTCGCGACGACACCACCGCCTTGCGGCGCGCCAGGCCGCCGGCGGGGGCGGCCAAAACCCCGCCTTCCACCCCCGCCGCCCGCACCCCCCCCTCCCCCACGAGGGCGGCGGGGCACAAGGCCCCCATGGCCAGCGTGGCGGCGGTGTGCGCCTCCGCCGCGCGGGTGAGCACGGTGGCATGCCGCTGCCACCGGCCCGCCAGTGCCGCCACATCCGCTGCGGCGCACGCAATGGCAATGCGTGCATGCGACCGCACGCGTGCACGGGAGGATGCCGGTGCGCCGGCAATGGCAACACCCAGCGCCGCCACCTCTGCGCCCACCGTCGCCACCGCGGCGCGCAGCAACGTCAGGGCAGCAGTCAGCCACTCTGCGGTTGCCTCTGCTGCGCCCGTCATGTCGTGTGCAAACTGCATGTCGTACGCCAGCGTGACGGCGCCGCCCGCCACCCACGCCAGGTCGGGTAGCCCGCCATTGGCGTCATTGAGGCCACAGCGCGCCAGCAGGCCGGCAGCCGCGGCGTACATGTCATGCGCCGCCCCCGCAAGTGGCGCCGCAAGGGTGGCAGGCACGTCGTTGCTGATTGGCGGCGGCGGCGCCGGCGGGTGCGACAGGCCTGCGCTGGCATCCATGCCAGCGGACGCCGCCCAGCTCGCTGCCGCCGCCAGGTAGGCGGCATGCGCGTCCACCAGCGGCGGCACGGCTGCCGCCAGTGTGCGCAGCGTGACGCCCCACGTGGTGTGTCGTATGCGCGCCTGGCCTGACAGCAGCGACGCCACGCGCAGCATGGGCACGCGGGGCGGCGAGTGGGTGGCACGGTACTGTTCCACAAGCTCCAGTTTCAGCTGCTCGCGCCACGCGCTCTGGTACGTCGCCGCCGCGGAACGGAACTCGCCCTCTGCACCCGCCGCCTCCTCCTCCGCGTCCGCTACCGCAGCCAGCAGCTGCCCACCGCTGCTGCCGCGCCGGCCCACCGCATCCCCGCTCGGCACCCGGGTCTCCACCATTCTCTTCTCCTCGCCCTCCTTCTCCTCCACTGCAGCGGTCTCCGCGCCAGCGGGTGCGGCAGTTTGGCTTCCCAGCTGGTTCAGCAGCGGCGGCATTGGCGGCGGCACAGTGCGCCGCGCTACAGGCACCGGCGGCAGCAACCCCAGACGGGCAGAGAGGGTGTCGCCCGCCGTACTGCCGCCAGCAAACGGGCTAACCAGCGCCGGCGCGCTGCCGCCATCCTCGTCCTCGCTGTCTGCTGCCGAGGTTGTAGTTGTTGTGATCTGGGGTCGTGCTACCGGCTGCGGCGCCCGCACCACACGCCGCAGCGGCGGCGACGCGGGCGTGTGCGCGCGCGCCAAGAAGCGCGCCAGCACTCCCGTCACACTGTTTGTCCTCTTCACTGCTGCTGCGGGCGCGGGTGCGAGAACGGGCGCGGGCGCTGGAGCGGGCGCTGGCAACGCGCCACCGCGCGCTGCAGCGAATCCAGGAGAGTCTGCCATTGTGTGCGACAGCAGTGCGTTGGTCAAGCAGACGCCGAGGTGACACCGCTGCTGCCCACAGCGCAACGTTACTGGGCAGCTGGCGCTGGCGCTGCGATGGTGCTGGGTGCGCGGAAGTAACGGAACACTGCCACACTCAGATGCGATGGCAACGCAAATAGGCACGCGCCACCGACAGCAATGCAATACAACAATGCCCACCGCAGTGTAATACCTAGACACTAAAATGCGCGCGCTTTCCGGCGCCTGCCTGCCGCGCGGCGCTCTGACCCGCAGTGACTCACCCGCACAACACCGGGGTAACACAGTGCGGAAGGGCGCGAAGGAGGAGGAGGCGGCGAGGAGGAGGAGGTGGGTGCATTAACAGGGGTGCTTTAATGATGAACCCACACGTGGGTTAATCCCACAATGCACTGCGCAGCCACCACAAGAACACACATACGGGCGCGACGCACACGGCGGTTGACACCCGCCGCTCACTTATCGGTGCCGCAGTATGCGTGTGCGCCTGCCACATTGTGACTATCACTGCTTCCCATCATCTGTGCGCCCCGCACCACTCACCATTGGGTCCCACGGTCCCACCACACCATCTAGGAGAGGAGAGGGGGAGAGGAGAGGGGGAGGGGAGAGGGAGGAAGGAGGGGAAATTGAGGCGGCGCGAGTGAGACACGGACACAAAGAGGTGGAGAGGAGGAGGCGTGGCAGAGGTGAGATAAGGGGGAGGCGAGTGAAAGGGGGGCAAGTGAAGGAGAAGGGCAAGTAGTCAGCAAGTTGGAACAGACGTGTTGGTGGCCACAGCCACACCAACCAACAACCACAACCAACAACCTACCACCTACCACGATAAGAGGATGCAGCTGGTGGTGACGTCCACCATGGCGGTGGCCGCGTTTGGGCGGCACCTGCTGGCGCTGCACCGGTACAGCGGCGTGGTGGCGGGCGTGTACGAGGCGCCGGCGCGCATCACCTCCATGGCGGCGGTGGCGGTGGGCGCGCGGGGCACGGGCGGCGGCGCGGACGGCGTGTGGGCGCACGTGGGCTTGCTGACGGACGACAAGCGGCTGGTGAGCCTGGCGGTGCGGGAGAGCGGCGGCGGCGGGGAGGTGGTGAAGGTGGCTGACGTGGGCATCCCCAAGCGCGGCACCACGCTGGCGCACATGACGCTGCCGGTCACCGCCACGGCGGCGGGCAACCCAACGGGACTGTACGCGGCGGCGGATAAGTGGGGCGACGTGACAGCGTTTGCGGAGCCGGCGGTGGCGGTCAAGCGCCGGCCGCTGCTGTCGCACACCGGCTGCGCCGCCCCCGCCATGACCGCCACGCCCGACGGCGCCTTCTTTGTGACGGCGGAGCGCGAGGGCCGCGTGCGCGTGTCGCACTGGCCCGCCACCTACCGCATCCAGTCGTTCTGCTTGGGCCACACGCGCTTTGTGTCGGCGGTGCACGTGCTGGTCAGCGGTGTGGCGCCGGGGTACGCCACCGGCGGCGGGCGGGCGCCGGGCTACGATCCAGCACATGCACGCAGCACTAGCGACGGCTGCAGCGACAGCTGCGCGCCGCTGCCGGCGGGCATGATGAGCCCACCTGCGCCGGCATCGCCCACCACCCCCGCTGCCGCTGCCGCTACTGCTGCCGCCGCCGCCGATGCTGATTCCACATCCCCCCTCGTCGCCACCCCTGGCAGCTACCGCCGCAGCGAGTTGCTGGTGACGGGCGGCGCGGACGGCACGGTGCGCCTGTTCCATTGGCTGTCCGGCACCCTGCTGCACACACTGTACCTGCTGCCGGGCGAAGTCATTGACTTTGGTGCGGCGTACACGTACCGCACGCCGCCAACCTGCATGGCAGCTACCGCCGCCGCTCCCGCTGCTGCACCCGCCGGCGTGGATGGCCGCCTGGGGTCGGGAGGCGCACACAATGACGGCGCCATGGTGCGTGAGGCAGACAGTGACACCACCACCGGTGACGGTGGCGGTGATGGTGGCGAGGGAGGCGGCCCGGCAGCAAAGCGAGCACGTGGCGGGGAGGGTAGTAGCGCGGCCGGCGCAGGTGGCAGTGCGGGTGGCGCGCCGCCCCTCATTCCGGTGCGCATTGTAGAGTGCGCCACCAGCGGCTTGCTGGCGGTGCTGGTGGCGGCGGAGCACGTCGTGCGCCTGCTGCGCGTGGCCATGGATGTGGAGCCGGACGTCATCCCGCTGGCGGTGGGGCATGAGATGGACTCGCCGCCCCGCCTTCCGCAGGCGCGGCTGGTGCAGGTGGGTGTGCTGCCCATGCCGTCCCGCCCCATTGACATCGCATTTGACCCGCTGCAGCCCGCCACGCTGCTGGTGGCGTGCCTGGCGCCCGCAGACGCTGCATCGCCTGACGGCGCGCACGTGTACCAGATATCCACGTGGCACTGCGTGCCCAGCCGCGGCCAACCGACACCGAGCGCGTCGCCGGCCGTCACCGGCGACCTGAATGACATGATGGCGGTGCGCTTGCCACCGAGTGACGTGGAGCGGTGCCTCAATGCTGCCCTGGCTGCCGCACCCCTGTCCATGCCCGCCGCCGCCGCCGCCGCTGTGCGGCCATCCAACTTTGTTGCCGCGCTGCCGGAGTACGACAGCTGGACGGAGCCGCCGCCGGGCGCGCCCCGGTGGCACGGCGGTGGCGGAGGTGGTGGTGGCGGTGGCGGTGGTGGTGGCGGCGGCGGGGAGAGCGATGACGATGGAAGCGGCGGTGGCAGCGGCGGGGAGGAGGGCAAGTAGGGCAATGCTGGCAGCCTGGTGTGCCACCGTGTGCGCGCTATTGTTTTGTGCAAATTGAATCGGTATGCAACCTTGGCTTGGATTGACCCCATCACTGAGTATCGATGTTAGTTAGGTGGCTGCGTCCAGCCAGGGTGCGCGGCTTCGACGTGTGCGCGGTAGCGGGCAGCAATTGCTGCAATGTCGTCCAGGTTAGCTTGGAGCGCACTTCTATAGTTGCCTGCCGCGAGGGAGACATAGTACGTGAACCCCAGGTTGCGGGCAAGGCAGTACCAATCGGTCGGCAGCGCCATGTTGGCGTCAATGTACCCAATCTCCAGCACCCAGGACGGTGAACCGGGCGCCAGGTAGAACGAGTTGTGCATGTTGGCGCCGTGCGGGCCAATGAGGAAGCCCCCCTACCCCAGCTCTTTATGGCAGCAGTAGGAGCGAGAGAAACGAGGAGGGGCGCTGGCGCGACCGGGCCTTGAATGTGAATCACCGTCGGGGCCCGGTGGAAATCCGTCGATGCCTGGGCGGTACTCCTTCGGTATTTAATCCATTGCATTGGGTCGGGAGGTGTG
>Ga0066256_1003747_pt1 | contig 14330 bp, 14 predicted proteins | sample ThiBio_1000_biof_FD_87107 | JGI IMG/M metagenome (GOLD analysis project Ga0066256, IMG submission 87107) | Wastewater bioreactor microbial communities from Cape Town, South Africa - Thiocy_expt_1000_biof (version 2) | ecosystem: Engineered > Bioreactor > Thiocyanate-remediating >...
CTCGCTCGTGCCCATGTATGATCCGAAGGCAGAAAGGGTACGGGCATGAGCAACCTCGCCGAACGCCACCAGCGCTTCCACGACCTTCACCAGTCCGGCTGCTTCGTCATCCCCAATCCCTGGGATATGGGCTCCGCCCGCATGATGGCCGCCTCCGGCGCCGTGGCGCTCGCCACCACCTCCGCCGGCTTCGCCTTCACGCTCGGCCGGCCCGACATGGGCCGCGTGACGCGCGAGGAGATGCTGAAACACGCCGAGGACATCGTGCGCGCCACGCCCCTGCCCGTCTCCGGCGATTTCGAGAACGGCTTTGCCGATGCACCGGATGATGTGGCCGAGACCATCCGCCTCGCCGCCGAGGCCGGCCTTTCCGGCTGCTCGATCGAAGACACGCAGATGGTGGCCGGCAACCCGGCCTATGACTTCGACCTCGCCGTCGAGCGCATCCGCGCCGCCGCCGACGCCGCCCGCTCGCTCGGCCGGCCCTTTATCCTGTGCGCCCGCGCCGACGGCGTGATGAACGGCGTCTACGATCTTGACGAGGCCATCCGCCGCATCCAGGCCTTCGAGACGGCCGGGGCGGACCTCCTCTATGTCCCGGTGCCGCCCGGCGAGGCGGAATTGCGCCGCGTCGTGCAGTCGGTGTCGAGGCCGGTCAACGCGCTTGCCGCCGGACCGCTGCGCCAGCTCACCGTGCCGCAGTTGGCCGCCATCGGCGTGCGGCGCATCTCCCTCGGCTCGACGATCGCCCGCGTCACCCACGCGGCCATCGCCGAGCAGATGGAGGCCATCGTCAGGGACGGCAGCTTCGCGAAATTGTCCGCCGCCGCGTCGGGGGACGAGATCAACCGGATGCTTGCCGCCGGTGCGGGGGAGACCGATCATGAGTGAACAGGCAGTCTTGTCGCGCAGATCCGGCGGCCGCGCCGCGCGCGTCGCCATGCGCGCCGCGCCGCTTGCGGAAAATGTCCGCCCCGTGCGCCCCGGCCTGCCGGGCGGCCAGTACAAGCCGCTGACGGAGGCGGGCGTGCGCCGCATCCACGAGGCGGCGCTGGATGCGCTGGAGAATATCGGCCTCGCCAACGCCCCGAGATCCGGCGTCGAGATCATGACCGGCGCGGGCGCCATCCTCGGCGAGGACGGCCGCATCCGCTTCCCCCGTGCGCTGGTGGAGGACATGCTGGCGCTCGCCGCGCGCGACATCACGCTTTACGGCCGCGATCCGAGATACGACCTCGAACTCTCCGGCACCCGCGTCTATTACGGCACGGCCGGCGCGGCGGTGCATATCGTCGACGTCGAGAAGCGCGAATACCGCGAATCGACCGCCAGGGACCTCTACAACGCCGCCCAACTCGTCCATCACCTCGACAACGTGCACTTCTTCCAGCGCGCGATGGTCTGCCGCGACGTGCCCGACAATTTCCTGATGGACATCAACACGCTCTACGGCTGCTGCGCCGGCACGTCCAAGCATGTCGGCACCAGCTTTTCCGATCCCTCGCACGTCGCCGGCTGCTTCGACCTCATCCACATGATGGCGGGCGGCGAGGACAAGTGGCGCGAGCGCCCCTTCGTGTCGAATTCCAACTGCTTCGTCGTGCCGCCGATGAAGTTCGCGGAGGAAAGCTGCATCACCATGGAGGCCTGCATCCGCGCCGGCATGCCGATCCTGTTGCTGTCGGCCGGACAGGCGGGCGCGACGGCCCCCGCGCCGCTCGCCACCGCCATCGTGCAGGCGGTCGCCGAGTGTCTTGCCGGTGTCGTCTACGTCAACGCCATGGCGCCCGGCCATCCCGCGATCTTCGGCACCTGGCCCTTCGTCTCCGACCTCAGGACCGGCGCCATGTCCGGCGGCTCGGGCGAGCAGGCGCTGCTGACGGCCGGCTGCGCCCAGATGCACCAGTTCTACCGCCTGCCGGGCGGGGCCGCCGCCGGCATCGCCGATTCCAAGCTGCCCGACATGCAGGCCGGCTGGGAACAGGCGATCTCCAACGTCATGGCCGGCCTTTCCGGCCTCAACATGGTCTACGAGGCGGTCGGCATGCACGCCTCGCTGCTCGGCTTCTGCCTGGAAAGCCTCGTGCTCGGCGACGACCTGCTCGGCCAGGTGCAGCGCTGCGTGCGCGGCATCGACGTGACGGAGGATTCGGTCTCGCTGGAGACCATGCGCTCCGTCTGCCTCGACGGCCCCGGCCATTATCTCGGCGACCCGCAGACCCTGTCGCTGATGCAGACGGAATACATCTACCCCGCAGTCGCCGACCGCACGAGCCCGAAGGAATGGGCCGAAATCGGCAGGCCGGACCTCGTGCAGAAGGCGATCGAGCGCAAGAACCGCATCCTTGCCGAAGCCGGCGGCCCCCTCTTCGATTTCGCGACGGACCGGGCGGTGCGCGAGAAGTTCAGGATTTATTTCTAGCCGCGACGGTCGAAATGGGTGCGCAGCGAAACGTGCGTCTGCACGGTCGCGATGCCCGGCGTCGTCGCGATCTGGCGGCGCACCGTGTCGAGCGCGGCGTTGGACGCGCATTCGACGAGCAGCATCAGGTCGGTCGGCCCGGCGAGCGACCAGCAGGTCACGACCTCGGGAATACCGGCCAGGTGCGGCACGATGTGATCGCAGTTGCGCCCCTGCTGGAAACCGATGGCGACCAGCGCCTCGACGCCCGGCCGCACGCGGTCGATGCCGAGCTTCACCGTATAGCCGGCGATCACGCCCCTCGCCTCCAGCCGACGGATGCGCTCATGCACCGCGCTGCGGGAAAGCCCGGCGCGGCGCGCCAGTTCCACGAGGCTCTGGCGGGCATCGGCGCGCAGCGCGGCAAGCAGCAGCCTGTCCTTCTCGTCCAGTTCGTCCATCCGGGGATTTCTCCTTGTTTCCGGACGATCGTCCGGCATTCCGTCACCTTGCTGCGCGAAACCGGACGGAAAAGCAACTATCCGTCGGTCATCGCTTCAAGGAGAGACCGATGCCGACCATACCGGAAAACGCCGTCCTGATCCCCATCGACATGCAGCAGGCCTTCGACGCCACACCCTGGCCGCGGCGCTGGAACGACAGGCTGGACGAGAACGGCCTTGCGCTCGTCACCGCCTGGCGCGCCGCCGGGCGTCCGATCATCCATGTGCGCCACGACAGCGTCGAGCGCGGCTCCTCGCTGCGCCCCGAGGCGCCGGGCAATGCGCTTCGCCCCGGCTTCGAGCCGCAGGCGGGCGAACCGCTGGTCACGAAAAGCGTCAACGCCGCCTTCATCGGCACCGACCTCGATCTGCGCCTGCGCCGTCTCGGAACCGATACGGTCGTGCTGTTCGGCATATCGACGGACATGTGCGTTTCCACCAGCGTGCGCGTCGGGTCGAACCTCGGCTACCGGGTGATTCTCGTCGAGGATGCCTGCGATTGCTTCGACCTGCCGGACGGCAAGGGCGGGACCGTCCCGGCGGAGGAGATCCACCACGCGCATGTCGCGACGCTGCGGCACGAATTCGCCGCGGTGTGGCGGACCGGCGAAGTGCTGGCGTCCCTCTAGCGGCCGGCGGCCCGCACCTCGCGCACGCCGAAGTCGAATTGCGGCGTCGTCACGGGGTTGAGGTCTATGCCGGGAAAGACCGCGAAGGTGCTGAAGGGCTGGGTTTCGCCCGGCAGCACGCGCAGCACGACGAGCGCGCTGTCGCGGCCGGCCTCCCGGCAGGCGCCGCTCGGGCAGTCGGAGAGCACGACGTCGAGACGGAAGGACTGCATGGGTGCGCTGCCCTTGTTGGTGACATGGCCGGTGACGCGATAGCTCGTCTTCGTCTGGCCGGCGCTTGCCTGCATGTCCGAGAGGTCGACGCTGTCGACGGTGAGCGCCGGCGTTGCCGTATTCGACGTTACCGGTCCTTCGGACGGCGCGCGGTCCTCGACGAACCAGATCAGGATCGCCGCGGCAAGGCCGATGGCAACCGTGATGGTGAGGACGGGTTCGACCCAGCTTTGGAAACGCCGGAAACGCAGTGCGAGATAGAGAGTAGCCGCTGCCGCGACCGCAAATGCCCAGATCATTCAGGTCCTCCTGGACATTGTATAGCCTGCGTGGCGCGCGCCCGGAAGGGCAAGCCGGGTCAATTTGCCTTGAGGTCGATCCAGTAGGCGCCGTCGAAGGGCACGGCGGCGAAGCGCTCGTTGATTTCCTTCAGCGTCGCCGCAGGGTCGACGCCGGAAAAGACGTCGGGACGCAGCCAGCGGGCGAAGGCTTCCGCGGCGAGGATGTTGAGCGGCACGGCGTTGAAATAGTTCCACAGGCCATGGACGCGCCCCTCGCGCACCGCCCGCAGGCTGGCGAGCGGCGGGTTCGCGACGATGCGCGCCAGCGAGGCCTTCGCCGCCTGCGGATCGACCCCGGGGCCGATGGTAAGCGACGTATAGGCGCCGTCCGGCAGGCCCGTCGCGATATAGGCGTCCGGGTCGGCTGCCACGATGAATTCCGCGCTGACGCTGCCACCCTGTTTCGGCAGCGCCTCGGCGATGTTGCGGCTGCCGGTGACGGCGAGGAACTCGCCAAGGCCCCCCGTGCCGAAGGCGAAACAGCACTTCTCGGGATTGGGCAGCCCGTCCAGGAAAACGGTCGGACCGGGTTCGGGATGGGCGGCCGCGCTTTCGCGAAGGCGGTTGACGCGCCCCTCGTAGAAATCGGCGAAGGCATTCGCCTGGTCCTCCCGGTTCAGGATCTTGCCGAGGAAGCGCATGTTGGCCGCGGTGTTTTTCAGCGCATCGCTGTTGAAATCCACCACCACGACCGGAACGCGGGCCTGTTCGAGGAAGGCGATCGCCTGCCTGCCCGTGTCGGTGTCCGCCTGCCAGTTGGCGAGGATGGCAAGGTCCGCGTTGAGCGACAGCAGCGCCTCGAAGGAAACCGTGATGCCGTCGCCGATGACGGGCACGTCCGCGATGGCGGGAAATTTCTCCTTGAAGCGCGGATAGAGGCCGGCCGTGTCGTTCTTCATGTCGCCCGCCCAGCCGGCAAGCAGGCTCACCGGATCGGGGTGGATGAGGGAGAGCGCCACAAGGTCGAGGCCGGTGCCGAGCAGGATGGCCTTCGGCTCGGCCGGGATGGTGACCTCGCGCCCGAACGCGTCCGTCACCGTCAGCGGATAGTGTTCCTGCGCGCGGGCGGAGCCGGCCACCAGCAGGATGAGGGTGGCGAGGACGGTGAAAAGGCGTTTCGTCATTGCTTCCTCAGTTCGGGCAGGGCGCAGAGTTCGCCGCAGCCCGCGATGCCGGGCAGCTTGTGGCGCAGGCAGCAGACCTTGCGACGGCAGTGGACGACCTCCCCTTCCCTCTCGTGGCGAAGGCATCCATGGAAAGGATTGCGGCTGCCGTCGGCAAGCCGCGGGCTGTCGAAAAGCGGACGGGCCGGCCAGCGGTCGCCATCCTCGGAGGTGGAATCGGCGGTGGCGTTGAAGGCGTAGTCGATGTAGACGGCCGCGTTGTTCCAGGCAAGCCGCCGGGAGATGCCGGCCTTTTCGGCGAGGATCGCGACCACGCCGGAAAGGTGGCGCTCCACCAGCGGCGTGACGAAGTCGACGAGGTCGGCTCCCTCGCTCCAGTCGCCCGTGCCGGAAAGGCCGAAGGCGCGGGGCAGGCCGTCCTCCCCGAGCGCGATCGTCATCGTATCCAGGGCGATCGGAAGCGCCGTCTCCGCGCGCCGGGCGATGACATAGGGGATCGCCAGCGCCGAGAAATAGTAGAGCGACCAGAAGGAGGCCGCCGCCCGCCTGTCGGCGCCGCCGAAGCTTTCGGCGTAGCGGTCGAGCGTTTCGTCGAGGCCGTCGCCGGCCAGGAAATCGGCGAGCGGCATGGCGTCCCCGAGATCGGACGAAAGCATCATCTTCTCGCCGCAGGCGGCGAAGGCGCCGGTGAAAATCGCCTTCAGGTCAGGCCGGAAGACGGGCGCGGGAGCCATGCCGGAACGCGCCATCACGCGCCTTTCGCGGCGGCTTGCGGCTGCCGCCCGTCGGCGCTGTGCGGGAAAGGTCTGTGCATGGGACGAATGTGCGATCGCGTTCTATAATATGAACGCTTTTATCAGGATTTCATCCTCCCGCACAAGCCGCAAGGCGAGGCAGATCGTCCCACCGGGAACGCCCGCTCAGAAGGCCAGGCTGCCGGCCATCACCGCAAGCACCAGGAAGATGAGGAAGATGACAAGGGCGAGCACGAAGAGCACCTTGGAAATGGTGGCCGTCGCGGCCGAAACGCCGGAAAAGCCGAGGAAGCCGGCGATCAGCGAGATGACGAGGAAAATGAGTGCCCATTTCAGCATGGCGATGCCTCCGGTGAAATCGGAGGAAAGACGCGCGGCGGGCAAAAATGTTCCGTCACATGGGGCACAAGCCGTCGTCCGGCAGGGCATGTCACGAGGACGGGACGGCAACGGTCGGCAGATCGCCTGCCGGGGAAGCTCTAGTCACGTCCCCCTTCTCCCACCTGCGGGGAGAAGGGGCAGACGGCACTCGGCCCGTGCGATACAGACCGCGACTCAGCCGTGGTTGATCATCACATGGCGGACGGCTGTGTAGTCCTCCAGCGCGTAGATCGACATGTCCTTGCCATAGCCGGATTGCTTGACGCCGCCATGCGGCATCTCGTTGGTCAGCATGAAGTGGGTGTTGATCCAGGTGCAGCCGTATTGCAGGCGGGAGGCCGCCTTCATCGCCTTGCCGATGTCCTTCGTCCAGACCGAGGAGGCAAGGCCGTAGTCGCTGTCGTTCGCCCAGCCGATGACCTCATCGGCATCGGAAAAGCGCGTGACGGAGACGACCGGGCCGAAGACCTCGCGGCGCACGATCTCGTCGTCCTGCGTCGCGCCGGCCACCACCGTCGGCTGGAAGAAGTAGCCGTCGTCGCTGCCGGGGCGCCCGCCCGCGGTGATCTCGATATGCTTCACCTCGGCGGCGCGCTCGACGAAACTCGCCACGCGGTCGCGCTGGCGCTTGGAGATCAGCGGGCCGATCTCGTTCTGGGTGTCGTCCGGATCGTTGTATTTGATGGTCGAGACGGCGGCCGAAAGGTCCGCGACGAGCTTGTCGTAGATGCCGTCCTGCGCATAGATGCGGCAGGCGGCGGTGCAGTCCTGGCCGGCATTGTAGTAGCCGAAGGTGCGGATGCCTGAGACGACCGCTTCGAGATCGGCATCGTCGAAGACGACGACCGGGGCCTTGCCGCCGAGTTCCAGATGGGTGCGCTTGACCGTCTTGGCGGCGGCGGCCAGCACCTTCTTGCCGGTGGCGACGTCGCCGGTGATGGAAACCATGTTGATCTTCGGATGGTTGATCAGCGCATTGCCGACCGTCTCGCCGCGGCCGAGCACGATGTTGACGACGCCTTCCGGCAGGATGTCGGCAAGGAGCCTGGCCATCTTGAGCGCCGTCAGCGGCGTCTGCTCGGAGGGCTTGAAGACGACGGTGTTGCCGCCGGCAACCGCCGGGGCGAGCTTCCAGGCCATCATCATCAGCGGATAGTTCCAGGGCGCGATGGAGCCGACGATGCCGACCGGGTCGCGGCGCACCATCGAGGTAAAGCCGGGCAGGTATTCGGCGGCGACCGGCGCGTGCAGCGAGCGGATGGCCCCGGCGAAGAAGCGCCAGCAGTCGACGATGGCGGGCAGTTCGTCGTTGCGGGCGGCGTTGATCGGCTTGCCGCAGTTGAGCGATTCGAGCGCGGCGAAGGCGTCGGCGTCCTTCTCGATGGCGTCGGCGATGCGCAGGAGATAGCCGGAGCGCTCGCCGGGCGTGGTCGTCGCCCAGGAGACGAAGGCCTTTTCGGCGGCGGCGACGGCGGCGTCGATCTGCGCGTGGGAGGCCTCCGGCAGGTCGATGATCCTGGCGCCGGTCTTCGGGTTCAGGATATGCTCTTCCGCTTCGGTGCCGGCCTCGAAGCGCGAGCCGATCAGCATCTGGGTGTCCATGACGTTCTCCCTTGTCGTTGGGTTCATTTGCCGCTGCCGGCGACCTGGTCGCCGTCGCGGGTGAGGTAGTAGGCGCCGAGGATCGGCAGGAAGGTGACGAGCACGACCACCATGGCGACGACATTCGTCACCGGCCGCTGGCGGGGGCGGACCAATTCTTCAAGCATCCAGATCGGCAGCGTGGATTGCTGGCCGGCGGTGAAGGTGGTGACGACCACCTCGTCGAAGGACAGCGCGAAGGCGAGCATGCCGCCGGCGAGCAGCGCCGTGCCGATATTCGGCAGGATCACGTAGCGGAACGTCTGGAAGCTGTCGGCGCCGAGGTCCATCGAGGCTTCGATCAGCGAGCCGGAGATGCGGCGAAAGCGGGCGACGGCATTGTTGTAGACGACCACGACGCAGAAGGTCGCGTGGCCGAGCACGATGGTCCAGAAGGAGAAGGGAATCTCGACGAAGGAGAAGGCCGAGCGCAGCGCGATGCCGGTGATGATGCCGGGCAGCGCGATGGGCAGGATCACCAGCAGCGAGATCGTCTCGCGGCCGAAGAAGCGTGTGCGGGAAACGGCAGCGGCGCAGAGCGTGCCGAGCACCAGCGCGACCGCCGTCGAGATCGACGCGACGCGGACGGAAAGCCCGAGCGCCTCCCACACGTCCGGCCGGTTCCAGGTGGCAGCGAACCATTTGAGCGTATAGCCCGGCGGCGGGAACTGGTAGCTCTTCTCTTCCGTGGTGAAGGCGTAGAGGAAGATCAGGAGGATCGGCAGGTGCAGGAAGGCAAGGCCCGCGCCGGCGGCGATCTTCAGGCCGAGCGGGGCGGAGGTGTTCTTGTCAGAGCGCATCGAAGGCCCCCTGTCGCTTGGCCATCCAGAGATAGAGGCCCATGATGACGATCGGCACGACCGAGAAGGCGGCGGCGAGCGGGATGTTGCCGGCCGTGCCCTGCTGGGCATAGACGGCCTGCCCGATGAAGAGCCGCGACGACCCGATGATCTGCGGGATGATGTAGTCGCCGAGCGTCAGCGAGAAGGTGAAGATCGAGCCGGCGATGATGCCGGGGAGCGCCAGCGGAAACAGCACGTAGCGGAAGGTCTGGCCGGGATTGCCGCCGAGGTCGGCGGAGGCCTCGATCAGGTTGCCCGGCACGCGCTCCAGCGCGGCCTGGATCGGCAGGATCATGAAGGGCATCCAGACATAGATGAAGACGATGAAGGTGCCGGTATAGCTGATCGAGAGAGACGAGCCGCCGACGACCGGAAGCGAAAGCCAGGCATCGAGCAGCCACGAGAGATGCAGCCTGGCGAAGAGCCAGGTGAGGATGCCTTCCTTGGCGAGGATCAGCTTCCAGGCGTAGATTTTGACGAGGTAGCTCGACCACAGCGGCAGCATGACCCCGAGATAGAAGATGACCTTCCATTTGCCCTTCGCATAGCGCGCCGCATAGTAGGCGATCGGGAAGGCGATGGCGGCGGAGGCGAGCGTCACCAGCGCGGCCATGAGGACGGTGCGCAGGATGATGTCGAAATTCGAGGGAATGAGGAGCTGCCGGTAGGTGGCGAGCGTGAACTCGTAGTTGATCAGCCCGGAAAAGTCGTCGATCGAGAAGAAGCTCTGCAGCAGCAGCGCGAGGAGCGAGCCGAGATAGATGATGCCGAGCCACAGCAGCGGCGGGGTCAGCATCAGCAGCAGCAGGATCTTCGGGTTGCGCCAGAAGAAATCCGAAAGCCGCCCGGAAGCGCCCTGCCTGCGCGCGAGGATGGTGCTGTCGGCGAGCGCGCTCATTGCGCACCGTCCATCGTGTGCAGGTCCTGCGGCGGCGATGCGGGCGCCCGCCGCCTCGACCGTTACCCGGTTCGCCGCCCCGAGGAAGCTCCGCGCCACCACGCGGCCGGCGAACTGCTTGCGGCCGGCGCTGGTGTCGCCGAGCACGATGTCTTCGGGCCGCAGGCTCGCATAGCTCCGGCCGAAGCCGAGATCGTCGACGAAATCCGGCGGCAGCACGTTGGAGGAGCCGACGAAATCCGCGACGAAACGCGTCTGCGGCCGCTTGTAGACCTCCTCCGGCGTGCCGAGTTGCTGGATCCTGCCGTCGTTGAACACGGCGATGCGGTCCGCCATCGACAATGCCTCGCCCTGGTCGTGGGTGACGAAGATGAAGGTGATGCCGAGCGACTTCTGCAGTGATTTCAGCTCCTCCTGCATCTGCTCGCGCAGCTTGAGGTCCAGCGCGCCGAGCGGTTCGTCAAGAAGGAGCACGCGGGGGCGGTTGACGAGGGCGCGGGCGAGCGCCACGCGCTGGCGCTGGCCGCCGGAGAGCTGGCCGGGCCGGCGCGTGCCGTAGCCGGGCAGCTTCACCATGGCGAGCGCCTCTTCCGCCGCCTTCAGCCGCTCGGCCTTGCCGATACCCTTGACCATCAGGCCGTAGGCGACGTTCTCAAGGATCGAGAGATGCGGGAAGAGGGCATAGTCCTGGAAAACCGTGTTGACGTTGCGCCGGTACGGCGGCACGCCCTCGGCCGTCTCGCCGAAGATCTCGATATGGCCTGATGTCGGCTGCTCGAAACCGGCCATCAGGCGAAGGCAGGTCGTCTTGCCGGAACCGGACGGCCCGAGCATGGCGAAGAACTCGCCCTCGGCGACGGCGAGGTCCACGCTGTCGACGGCGCGCACGGCGCCGAAGTGGCGGGATACTTGCTGGAACAGGACGGCGGTCATGGGGGCTCCCGGTGGTTGGTTCCTGGCGATGGCGGGGCGTCCATCGCGGGGCGTCGTCGTGGCGGAAGAACGGCGCACGCCCCGGATCTTCCGCGGAACGGCTTGTCGATAGATGTTGTGAGGGGCCGTCCTGCCCCCTCTCCCCGGCGGGGAGAAGGTCGCGGCAGCGGGATGAGGGGAGCCGGAGGCGAAAGCCCCTCATCCGACCCTTCGGGCCACCTTCTCCCCGAGGGGAGAAGGGATGGTCGGCATCGGCGTGCCCCTATACGGCCACCGCCGCATCGTGCCGCCCCGCTGGGAGGCCCTAACCCCACCCCCCGCCCATCACGCCCGCATAGTCGGGGACCCCGCCGCGATAGGGCGCGCGCTCCCCCTGGCTTTCGCACTTGGTCGTCGGCGTGCGCCAGAAGGCGATCTTGTCGAAGTTGTCGAAGCCGTTGGTCGCGCAGCCCTCGTCGGTCAGCAGCGCATTGCCCTTGCAGGCGGCCGGAACCGAGGGAACGGCGCCGAACCAGGCGGCCGCGTCGCCCTGCACCTTGGCGGACAGCGAGTGCTCCATCCACATATAGGCGCAGTTCGGATGCTGGCTTTCGGCATGCAGCATGGTCGTGTCCGACCAGCCCGTCACGCCCTCTTCCGGGAAGGTCGAGGCGATGGGCTGGTTCTCCGCCTTCATCAGGTTGACCTGGAAGGGCCAGGAACCGGAGGCGACGACGCCTTCGTTCTTGAAGTCGTCGATCTGAATCATCGCGTCGTGCCAGTAGCGGCCGACAAGCGTGCGCTGGACGCGCAGGAGGTCGAGCGCGGCCTTGTACTGGTCTTCGTTGAGCTCATAGGGATTCTTGATGCGGAGCTCGGGCTTGTGCGCCATCAGGTACTGCGCGGCATCCGCGATGTGGATCGGCCCGTCATAGGCCTGCACGCGGCCCTTGTTCGACTTGCCGTCCGGCAGCGTCATCTCCTCGAAGACGACCTTCCAGCTCTTCGGCGCCTCGCCCTTGAAGGCCTCGGTATTGTACATCAGCACGTTCGGCCCCCAGAGATAGGGCGTGCCGTAGTGAACGCCGTTCACCGTATGCCAGGGCGCGCTCTGCAGGCGCTCGTCGATGGTCTTCCAGCTCGGGATGAGGTCGGTGTTGATCGGCTGGACGCGCTTGCCCGCGACGAGGCGGAGCGAGGCGTCGCCCGAGGCGGTGACGAGGTCGAAGCCGCCCTCGTTCATCAGCGCGACCATTTCGTCCGAGGTCGCGGCGGTCTTCACCGTCACCTTGCAGCTCGTCTTCTTCTCGAAGTCGGTGACCCAGTCATAGGCCTTGTCCGTCTCGCCGCGCTCGATATAGCCGGCCCAGGCGACGATGGAGACCTCGCCCTCGCCGGGGCCAAGCTCCTTCAGCGGCTCCTGCGCGATGGCGGCGGTGGTGAAGGCGAGCGAAAGGGTAAGCGCGGTGCAGGAATGCAGAAGTCGCTTCATGACAGTCTCCCGGTTTGGTCCGCTTCGAGCGGTATTGTTCCCGGATGGAAAGGTGCCGCGCTTTTGCCGCCTTCGCAAATTCATTAATCAGAATGGCGCTATCGGAAATTCCGAAACCAGCGGAATCTCGCGACAGCTTGGCGTTTCAAGCCAGGCCCTGCCGATGCGCCGGGAGTATTCCCGCCCTACCCTCGCCCGACGAACGGCATCGCCGTCGCCATCACAGTCATGGTCAGCACATTGGCGTCGAGGGGCAGGCTGGCCATGTAGACGACGGCGTCGGCGACGTGCCGGACCGGCATGGTCGGCTCGCTGGCGATTTCACCGCTCGGCTGGAGCACGCCGGCGCTCATCCTTTCGGTCATGTCCGTCGCCGCATTGCCGATGTCGATCTGGCCGCAGGCAATGTCGTACTTGCGCCCGTCGAGGGCGGTCGACTTGGTGAGCCCGGTGATGGCGTGCTTCGTGGCGGTATAGGGGGCGGAATTCGGCCGCGGCGTCGTCGCGGAGATCGAGCCGTTGTTGATGGGGCGCCCGCCGCGCGGGCTCTGCGCCTTCATGATCCTGAAGGCGTGCTGGGTGCAGAGAAACGCGCCCGTGAGGTTTGCGGCAAGGATGCTCGACCATTCCTCGAAGGGAATGTCCTCGAGAAGCGCCGGCGAGACGTTGGAGCCGGCATTGTTGACCAGCAGGTCAAGCCGGCCGAACGCGCGCTCGACGTCCGCGAACACCGCCGCCACCTGCGCCGGGTCGCCGACATCGCAGGCGATGCCCCGGACGGGATTGCCTGTTTGCGCGGAAATCTCCGAAGCCGCGGTCTCCAGCACGGCAAGCCGCCGCCCGGTGATGACGACCCGGTAGCCCTCGGCGCTGAGGCCGCGCGCGACCGCAAGCCCGATTCCCGTTCCGCCACCCGTTACCAGGGCGATCCTGCCCTTGCCGGTGCTGCCCCAATCCGTCATGTCCGACACTCCTCCAGAATCGATGCCACAGGCCCTGCGTCAGGACCTATCGCGACGAGGAGGAAATGTCATCGGCGGACACGATATACCACCCGGAACCGGTATGCCCCGGCTCCGGGCGGCAGGCTTCTTGATCATGGCTCCTGCTTCACGAAACGCAGAACTCATTCGAACAACAGGCGTTGATCAGGAATGCAGAAGGATGTGCTCACGGCGTTCGTTCATCGCCGCAAGGCCTTGCTGGATATGAATTTTTCGGGCGTCCTCCATCGCGGCCGCGATGGTCTCGGTGATCACGCGGAGGCTGTCGTCCGACACCAGCGGCGATGCCGCACGGGTTTCGGCTGAATGCAGTTTGCAGAGCGCGCTGGCCAAAAGCTGCGCGTATTCTTCCGGTTTGCGACCCATTGTCCCTGTTCCCCAACCTTTTTATTATATCCACATAAAACCACAAAAAGCGGCACAAAGCCACAATTTTCTCACATGGAAACGAATAAAATCGGGAAGGCCTCCGCGCCCGGAAAAAAAGCGAAACATTGGAAAACGGGACTGTACGCGACGGCCGGGTCGGGCCGCGCGGAGGTGTCAGGCCGGAACGGAAAAGACGATCTCGGCCTGGAAACCGTCAAGACGCCCGGGGATGGGCGACGACAGGACGAGACTTGCCCGCATCTGCGCGAGCAGCCGGTCGGCAATGGAGAGACCGAGGCCAGAGCCGGCGGCCGGCGTCCTGCCGCGGGCGAAGCGCTCGCGCACGGCGGCAAGCTCGGCCTCGCCCATGGGCGTCGCGGCGTTTCGGATGCGCACCGTGCCCCTTTCGGTCAGGCAGATGTCGACCGGCGCATCCGCGCTGCCATGCAGGAGCGCATTCTCGATGAGGTTGCGCAGCACGATGGCGAAGGCATCCGCCGCCCCCTCACGTAGCGCCGGCCCGGCCAGTTCGCTTTGGAAACGGATGCGCCCCGCATCGTCCGAGGCGCGCTGGAAATCGGTGACGACGACGCCGATGACGTCCGCCACGTCGAAGGTGGTTTGCGCCACCCCGATGCCGGCTTCCGCACGGGCGAGCTGCAACAGCTTCTCCGTCAGCCTGGCGAGCTTCTGCAGCGAGGCTTCGATCTGCCGGGCCCGGCCGCGCGCCGGGGCATCCGTCAGGCCGGCAAGCAGAAGCTGCGTCTGCGCCAGCGCACCGGCGATCGGCGTGCGCAGTTCGTGGGCGCTGTTGGCGGTGAATTC
>Ga0066256_1003554_pt2 | contig 14329 bp, 15 predicted proteins | sample ThiBio_1000_biof_FD_87107 | JGI IMG/M metagenome (GOLD analysis project Ga0066256, IMG submission 87107) | Wastewater bioreactor microbial communities from Cape Town, South Africa - Thiocy_expt_1000_biof (version 2) | ecosystem: Engineered > Bioreactor > Thiocyanate-remediating >...
TCGCCCCAAAGCGGGAGGGGCGGGGGCCCGCCCGACTCGCGGTTCTTCCCCTGCCCCCGCGCGGGCTCGGCCACCGAGGTCCCCCGCAAGGCCATCCAGTCCATCGGCCCCTGCCGCCTCCACCGCATGAGTTTCCGGCCGCTGCGGCAGGACTGACCACCTGCGGCGAGCGGCCGACGCCCGCTCCGCGGAGCCCGGCTCCGACGTTCATACCGACGCGACCCGGCTTCGCCCCTACGCCGGCGCCGCATTCGCTTGTGGCCGCGGCGCGGCAATGGACGCCGCTCGTTGAAAGGCCGGCCTGTATCGAGCGACCCGCTTGCCATCGCGGCTCTCTGCTTCGCCGCCCCTCGTCTCAGCCGTTCTCAGGGGGCGTAGGCCCTCCCCTCCGGCGCGTTTTTCCCGTACGCTCACACCGGTATTGGCGTTGCGGAGAAAGACATGGAGACGGCCGTCAGGAAGCTGTTCGAACGACACGAGCGCCTCTTCAATCGATCCCTCGGCGGCAAGGCCGACATGGACGAGCTCGTATCCCCTCTATGCCTGCGAATTCATCGGTGCGGCCCCGGCCGGGGTGCGCACGGGCAAGAACGACGCGCAGTTCCGGCGCGCCCTGGCGGACGGCTACGCCCGCTACCGGGCGATCGGGACGAAGGCGATGCGGATCCGCACCATCCGCCTCTCCCCGATGGACACGCTGCATTGCGTGGCCCATGTCTCCTGGGTCGCCACCTATGCCCGGAAGGACCAGCCCGACGTGACAGTCGACTTCGACGTTCACCACCTCGTCCGGATGCTGGATGGCGAGGCGACGGTGTTCGGCTGGGTGACGGGCGACGAGCAGGCGCTTTTGGAGAAGCACGGCATCGTCTAGCCTTTCGCGCGTGACTGGACCGACCGTTGCCGGGGCGGCATCCGGCGAACTGCCGCCCAATGCAAAAGGCCGCCCGGTGGGCGGCCTCCTGAAATCGTTCCCGTGAAGGGCCTCAGTTGAGGCGGGACTTCACTTCGCTGACGGCGTTCTCGAAGAGCGCCTTGCCGGTGGCGGCATCCGCCTTGGCGGCGATGACCTTCTCGGCGGCGGCGACGGCGAGGTCGACGGCGGCGGCGCGCACGGCATTGATCGCGTCGGCTTCGGCCTGGCGGATCTTCTGCTCGGACAGCGTCGTGCGACGGGCGACGTATTCCTCGGTCTTCTGCTTGGCGTCGGCCGTCAGAGCGCTTGCCTCGCGTTCAGCGGCGGCGACGATGCTTGCGGCTTCCGCCTCGGCATCCTTGCGCTTGCGCTGGTATTCGGCGAGCAGGTGCTGGGCCTCCTCGCGAAGACGCTTGGCTTCCGCCAGTTCGTTCTGGATCTTCTCGGCGCGGGCGTCGAGGCCCTTGGCCATCATGCCCGGAACCTTGAGGTAAGCGATGAGGGCCAGGAACAGCAGGAGGCCGACAAAGGCGTAGAATGTTGCGTCGAATTCCATCGAAACCTCCCTTACTCGCCTGCGGCCGATTTGACGGCGGAAGCGATCTCGGCCTTGGTGGCCTTGGCGCCGATGAGCTGTTCGACGACGGCCGCCGTGGTTTCCTCGGCGATCGTGCCGACATCGGCAAGCGCCTTGGCCTTGATCTCGGCGATGCGGTTCTCGGCGCCGGCGATCTTGTCCTGCAGCGAGGCTTCGATCTTGGCGCGCTCGGCGTCGGCCTTGGCCTTGGCTTCTTCGCGGGCGGTCGAGGCGATCGCGTTGCCCTTGGTGCGGGCGCTGGCAAGGTCCTGCTCGTAGGAAGCAATCGCGGCGTCGGCTTCCGCCTTCAGGCGCGAGGCCTCGTCGAGATCCTGCGCGATACGGTCATGACGCGTCTCGAGGATCGAGCCGATGCGCGGAATGACGACCTTCGACATGAGAAGGTAGAAAAGACCGAAGGTGATCGCCAGCCACAGGAGCTGCGATGCGAACGTGGTCTGGTCGAAAGGCGGGAAGACGCCGGTGGCGTGCTCTTCACCATGTGCGACACCCGTTTCGGTGTGCACTTCGCCTGCCGGCTGGGCCTCATGCGTGGTAACGGCAGGAGTCTCGGCCTGGGCGATTTCGAAAGGGGTGGACTCGGCCGACGCCGGGGTCACGGACATGCTCACCTCCAGGGGGCATTCTCAATCATGTACTCAAGCGTACGGTGGACCACGGCCCAAGGGGCCATGGTCCGGTCCTCGGCCGATATCAGACGGCGAAGAGGAGGAGGAGAGCGATGAGCAGCGAGAAGATGCCCAGAGCTTCCGTAACGGCGAAGCCGAATACGAGACGGCCGAACTGGCTGTCAGCAGCAGACGGATTGCGAAGAGCGCCGGCCAGGTAGTTGCCGAAGATGTTGCCGAGGCCGAGAGCCGTGCCGGCGAGACCGAACGTGGCAAGACCTGCGCCGATGAACTTTGCTGCTTCCGCTTCCATGTTGAACTCCTTGAATGGGTTGTTGCGGCTTATGAGCGACGCCCGAGGGCGCCGGCGACTGTTTCCTTAGTGACCACCCGGATGCACGGCATCGTTGAGGTACATGCATGTCAGAACTGCGAAGACATAGGCCTGCAGGAACGACACGAGGAATTCGAGACCGGTCAGGGCGACGGTCATGAGAAGGGGCAGGATCGCACCGGCGACACCCACGGCGCCAAGCGCGCTCAGCGAGGTGACGAAGCAGGCGAAGACCTTCAGCGTGATGTGACCCGCCAGCATGTTGGCGAAAAGACGGATCGAGAGGCTGATCGGACGCGAGAGGAACGAGATGATCTCGATCGAGACGACCAGCGGCAGCAGCGCGCCGGGCACGCCTGACGGCACGAAGAGCTTGAGGAAGCCGAAGCCGTGCTTGTAGAAACCGTAGACGACGACCGTGCCGATGCCGAGGATCGCCAGCGCGAAGGTGACGATGATCTGGCTGGTGACCGTGAAGAAGTAGGGCACCATGCCGAGCAGGTTCGCGGTCAGCACGAACATGAAGAGCGAGAAGACGAACGGGAAGAACTTCATCCCGTGGCTGCCCGCCCCTTCCCTCAGCATCGAGGCGATGAACTCGTAGGACATTTCCGAGACCGACTGCATGCGGCTCGGAACGAGGCCGCGCTGGCCCGTGGTGAAGTAGAGGAAGCCCGCGGCGGCCGCGACGGTGGCGACCATGAACAGCGAGGCATTGGTGAACGAGAAATCGATGCCGCCGATCTCGATCGGAACAATCTTGTTGACCAGGAACTGATGGGTCGGATCGTTGGACACCGTTTATCTCTCTCGCTTGCCCGCCTTGCGGCGGAAGTCACCCACTAATGGGAACGCGCCGTCAGGCGCCGTCCCTCTTCTCGGTCTCTTCCCGTCCGCTGCCAGGCCCTGCAGGCTCGCGGCCCGCCAGCCTGTCGACCGGGTGGGGCGATGCCACCATGCCGGCCGCGCGCATGACGTTCAGAACGCCGGCACTGAAGCCGAGGAGCAGAAGAACGATCATCCCCCACGGCCCTGTACCCGCAAAATGGTCCAAAAGATAGCCCAGAAGCGCCCCGACGATGACGGCCGCGACGAACTCGCTCGAGAGCTTCATGGCGACCGCGTAGCCCGTTCGGCTCGCGGCGGCCCTCGCCTCGGCGGCTTCATCCGCCCCGTCTGTCTTGCGCCGCTCCGCGAGTTCCGCGTCGAGGCGCTTCAGCCGGTCTTCCAGACTTTCCTTTTGCCGATCGGTCATGGCGCCCTTCTCCTCCGGTTCCGCGGGAGCTTTCGCCCCATTGCGGACATATTCAAGGCTAGGCTGCAAGCCATATCCGACCCCTTTCGAAGTCGGGCGCAACATAGTTTTAGGTGCCAGCATAGTCAAGGCATGGCGAAGCTTTGCGCAGCACCAAAAATACCATGAAATATCAAATGATTACGGAGATTCACGCGAAGGCCGCGACTCTCGGCCCCGGGAATCACGCGGGATGTGGCGCGGACTCACCACGCCGTCATCCGGCTGCGGGCAACACCCTCAGCTCCAGCCGCCGCCATAGGTGCGGTAGAAGATGTGCTTGCCGATCTTGGCGACGCGCTTCATGGACCGTCCCCATGGCGGGTTCACGTAGGTGGCGTGATAGTGGGTCGCCGAGCCGACGTCGTCGATCCAGATCTTGCCGGCCGTGACGGCCATGGCGATCTCCTTGGCGGTCTTCCAGTTCCAGGGCGAAAGAATCAGGTCGGGGATGCGGTCGCAGGCGAAGGAGAACTGGCAGCGGCCGCGCCAGTTCTGGTTCTGGTAGACGACGCCGCAGATGGTCTTGGGATAGGCGGGATTGCGCACGCGGTTGAGGATGACCTGCGCGACGGCGGCCTGGCCCTTCACCTCCTCGCCGCGCGCCTCGAAATAGATGCCTTCGGCAAGGCACTTCTGCTCCTTGGCGCTGAAGACCTCCGCCGGCAGCGCCGTCGCCGCCCAGGCATGGTCGTCCGGGGCGATTTCGGGAATGAAGCGGCCCAACTCCGTCTTCGGCTTCAGGATCGAATCGAAGGGCGATTCCCGGGCGTAGTCCGGCTCGACGCGGGCATAGGCGGTCGCCAGGATGTCGGCCTTGTCGCTGGTGACGAGGCTTGCCAGCATCGGCGAGACGCCCGCATCGGCGTGGGCCGGCTTCTTCTTGTAGAAGGCCGTGGCGATGGCGATTTCCTTGCCCTTGATCTGCGGGCGGGCGAAGGCCATGCGCTCGCCGGTATCGAGGGCGGGCGTGAAAAGCGAACTGGTGCGCTCGAGGATCGAGCCGGCGGTGAAGCTCTTGGGCGGCTGGACCGGCAGGACGGCGACGATGCGGCCCTTCTTGTCGCGGCGGTTGACGCGGTCCTCGTCGGGGATCGCGCCCTTGCCCTTCCCCTCGCCGAGCACCGCGGCCTTGCCGCCGCCGGGCAGGTCCACCCCTGCCCCGCTCTCGATGCCGCCGGTCGTCATGGCGTCGGCGAAGTCGATCTCGATCTCGTGCACGGAGCCGGCCGCCGAGCGGGTCAGCACCATGGTCTGGTTGCCGCCCTTGCGGTTGAGGCCGGCCATGTAGGTGGCGATGTCCGTGTGGGCCGCCTGGGTGGGAAGGCTGGCGACGAGGCCGGCGCCGAGCGCGAGAGGCAGCCTCCACCGGCGGAACGGCTTCAGATACGAAAAGAAGCCGCCTGCCCCTGCATGACGAATGCTACGCTTACGCAACTGTCTACTCCGCACGCATGTGCAGGCCCCGCGCCGATGGTCGACCGGCGTGTCCTCCTGCCCGGAATGTTCGTATGAGAGCCTGCCGCGCCGAAGCACGGGCCAAAACGGCTCGTTGTCAGCGTAAAATGAAGCATTAACCTTGATGGTTGGTTAATGCCGGCTCGCCGGACCGGACAGGCGGACGCCTCCCCTTCACGTTTTCGTCAGACCGCGTGATGCCGGTGTCACGCAGGCCCTAGATGACGACGTGCGAGCCGAGTTCGACGACGCGGTTGGTCGGCAGGCGGAAATAGTCGGAAGGGTCGGTCGCCAGGTTGGCGAGCGCGATGAAGAGGCGGTCCTGCCACATGGGCATGCCGGACTGGGCGTCCGGCACCAGCTTGCGGCGGCCGAGATAGAACGAGGTCGACATGATGTCGAACTTGTGCCCCGCCTTGCGCATGAGGCCGAGCGCCTGGGAAACGTTCTGCGTCTCCATGAAGCCGAAGCGCATCTCGATGCGCGAGAAGCGCTCCGATATGCGTTCCACGGAGAATCGCTCGGCGGGAGCCACGCGCGGCGTGTTCGCCGTCTTCACGGTCAGGATGAAGTTCTGCTCGTGCAGCACGTGGTTGTGCTTGATGTTGTGCAACAGGGCGGCGGGCGCGAAATCGGGATCGCTCGTCAGGAAGATCGCCGTGCCGGTGACCTGCACCGGCGCATGGGCGCTCTGCTTTTCCACCGACTTGACGAAGGCCGGCAGCGGCACCTCGATGCGGCGGGTCTTGTCGCGCAGGATCCGCGTGCCGCGCGTCCAGGTCCACATCAGGACGACGACGGCGGCGGCGATGGTGACCGGAACGTAGCCGCCGTCATGCACCTTGAGCAGATTGGCGCCGAGGAAGGTGAGCTCCAGCAGCAGGAGCGGCGTCAGCGCGGCGGCGGCGGCGAGCGGCGTCCAGCGCCAGCGGGCGCGCAGGAACTCGAAGGCGAGCACGGTCGTCACCACCATCGCGCCGGTGACGGAGATGCCGTAGGCCGTCGCCAGCGCCTCGGACGAGCCGAACAGGAAGACGAGCAGCATGACGCCGAACAGAAGGACCGTGTTGACGCCCGGCAGGTAGATCTGGCCGGTCTGGGTTTCCGAGGTGTGGAAGATCTCCATGCGCGGCAGGAAGCCGAGATGGATCGCCTGGCGGGTCAGCGAGAAGGCGCCCGTGATCACCGCCTGGCTGGCGATGATAGTCGCCGCGGTCGCCAGGATCACGACGGGCAGCAGCGCCCATTTCGGGAACATCAGGAAGAACGGGTTGCCGATGGTTTCGGGGTGGGCGAGCACCAGCGCGCCCTGGCCGAGATAGTTCAGCGTCAGCGCCGGGAAGACCAGGCAGAACCAGGCCCACTGGATCGGGCGGCGGCCGAAATGGCCGAGGTCGGCGTAAAGCGCCTCGGCCCCGGTGACCGTGAGGAAGACCGCGCCGAGCACGACGAGGCCGACATAGCCCTCGTTCAGCATGAAGGCCACGGCATAATAGGGATTGAAGGCCGAGAGGATGCCGAGGTCGTCGCTGATATGGGTGATGCCGCCAAGGCCCATGACGACGAACCAGACGGCCGTGATCGGCCCGAAGAACTTGGATACGGCCGCCGTTCCGAGCGACTGGACGGCGAAGAGCATGACGAGGATGACGACGGAGATGGGCACCACGTAGTCGCCGAGCGTCGGCGTCACCAGCTTCAGGCCCTCCACGGCGGACAGGACCGAAAGCGCCGGCGTGATCATGGCATCGCCGATGAAGAGCGCGGCCCCGACCGCGCTCATGAAGAACAGCACGGGCGCGCGCCGTCCGGCCGTCTTCATCAGCAGCGCCAGGAGGGACAGAGTGCCGCCCTCGCCGTGGTTGTCGGCGCGCAGCAGGAAGAGGACGTACTTGATGGTGACGATGATCGTCAGCGTCCAGATCATCAGCGAGATGAGGCCGACGATCTCGGCGCGCGTGACGCCGTCTTGGGCGACGGGGCGCAGCGCCTCGCGGAAGGCATAGAGCGGGCTCGTGCCGATGTCGCCATAGACGACGCCGACGGAGCCGAGGGAAAGAAGGAACAGCGTGCGCGCCCGGCTGTGGGACTGCGGCGGGCTACCGGCGTGTGGCTGCATGGGACGATCAGGCCTTAAAGCCAGCCTTTCCAGCGAAAGAAGAAAAAGGGAAGGATCGCCGACAGGAGCATCGCGGCGAGCGTCAGCGGATAGGCGTAGGCGATGCGCAGTTCCGGCATGAATTCGAAGTTCATGCCGTATGTCGAGGCGATCAGCGTCGGCGGAAGCAGCACGACGGAGGCGATCGAGAAGATCTTGATGATGGCGTTCTGCTCGAGGTTGATGAGGCCGAGCGAGGCGTCGAGCAGGAAGGTGATGTTGCCGGCGACGAAGCCCGCATGTTCGGAGAGCGACTGCACGTCGCGCGTCACCGTGCGGCAGAGTTCGAGGCTCTCGCGGTCGGATTGCAGGGCCGGCAGCGCATGCAGGAAGGTCAGCACGCGCGACAGCGACATCAGGCTGTCGCGGGTCTTGGCGAGCAGGCGGTGCAGCGCCGAGACCTGCACGACGCGGTCTTCGAGATAGCGCGGCGGGCGGCGGTTGAGGTGGCGCTGGTCGCCGAACACTTCGAGAGACAGCTTGTCGGCGCGCGCGACGGCGATCTCGAGGATCTCGGCGGTGCGGTCGACGACGGTCTCCAGCAGGCGGGTGATCATCACCGTCGGCGAGGAACAGCCGCCGGGAATGCGGCGCATGCCGCTCTTGAAGAGGGCGAAGGAGCGCGGTTCGGCATAGCGCACGGTCAAAAGCCTGTCCGCCGTGAGGATGAAGGCGACGTCGGTGAGCTGCGGTAGGTCGCTTTCCGCCTTCACCATCAGCGAGGCGGTCATGTAGGCCGCGTGGCCGTCCGTGTAGAGGCGGCTCGACGGCTCGATGTCCTTGAGCTCGTCGCGGGTCGGCACCTCGATGCCGAGAAGGCGCTCGATCAGCGCCTCGTCCTCGCGGCCGGGGTCGGTGAGATCGACCCACACGGCGTCGGCAAGCGCCTCAGCCGCGACGGAATCGGTCTCCGTCGGCAGGGTGCGCGCCTCGCCGTTCGAACGGAAAACCGTGATCACCGGCGAATGGCTCCGGAACGGACCATCGCTCACACTCCTGACTGAACGCCGCCCTTCAGCGGTCGGCCGCGCATATTGCGCGGGGCCACATAAAAATCAAGATCGGGTCGGCGTCGCCGCAAAGGGCACGCCAATCCCATGCTGGCGCTGCACCCCTCACCCGGCCTGCCGCCACCTCTGCCCGCACGCGGGAAGAAGGAGATATGGCGCGCCGTTTTCCGCGGACAATACCCCTCGGAAGCTGGGAAGAGAGGGCAATCCCGAAAGAAGGCTGGCGGCCCGCCTTCGCTCACTCGAAGACGATCGCCGGGGCGCCCCGCTCGCCCTTGCCCTTCAGCGTCTCCAGCTCCTGCCAGACACGCGTGGCGATATCGCGGTAGATCTTCGCCGCCGCGCCGCCCGGATTGGAGACGACGACGGGGGTGCCGGCATCGGAGGTCTCGCGGATGTCCATGGTCAGCGGCACCTCGCCGAGGAAGGGCACGCCGATGCGCTCGGCCTCGCGGCGCGCGCCGCCGTGGCCGAAGATGTCGTAGCGGTTGCCGGTGTCGGGCGCGATGAAATAGCTCATGTTCTCGACGATGCCGAGGACGGGCACCTCGACCTTCGAGAACATGTTGAGGCCCTTGCGCGCATCGATGAGGGCAAGGTCCTGCGGGGTGGAGACGATGACGGCGCCGGCGAGCGGCACCTGCTGGGCCATGGTGAGCTGGGCGTCGCCCGTGCCCGGCGGCATGTCGACGACGAGAATGTCGAGCTCGCCCCAGGCGACCTCGCGCAGCATCTGCATCAGCGCCGACTGGATCATCGGGCCGCGCCAGATCATCGCCACCTCCTCGTCGACGAGGAAGCCCATGGACATGACCTTGACGCCGTAGTTCTCCATCGGCTTGATGATGCGGCCGTCGATCTGCTGCGGCCGGCCGGAGATCTTCAGGAGGCGCGGCATGGAGGGGCCGTAGATGTCGGCATCGAGGATGCCGACGCGCAGGCCGTTCGCCTTCAGCGCCAGCGCGAGGTTGACCGAAGTGGTCGACTTGCCGACGCCGCCCTTGCCCGAGGCGACGGCGATGATGGCGCCGACGCCGGGGATGCCGGATTTGGCGCGCGGCTGCGGCTGGCCGGGCGCGGCATGGGCATGGCCGTGGCCGGGCGGCGGCGGGGCGGGCGCGCGCGCGGCGGCGGGGCCGGCGGCGGCGCGCTTGTCGGCCGTCAGCGCCACCATGGCGGCGGTGATGCCGGGGATCTCCTTGACGACGCGCTCGGCGGCCGCGCGCATGGGATCGAGCTCGCGGGCGCGCTCGGCCGGGACGGTGATCGAGAAATAGGCCTTGCCGTCGGAGATGAAGACATCAGAGACGAGGCCGAGGTCGACGATATTGCCGTCCATGTCCGGGCCGCGCACCGTGCGCAGCCGTTCCAGAACCTGTTCCTTGCTTACATCAGTCATGAAACCCTCGATCGATCCCGTCGCGGCCTGCGGCCGCTTTGCCTGCCGTAGATAGTGCACGCAAGGGCCGCCGCCAAACGAATTTGACTGCGACGGAGGCGCGCGGCTTTGCGGCAGGTTGCCTCAGGGCCGATCAGGCGATCAGCCCGCGGCGGATGGCCTTGACCACGGCCTGGGTGCGGTTGACCGCCTCCAGCTTGCGCGTGACCTGGTTGAGGTAGTGGTTCACCGTATGCTCGGAAAGGCCGAGGATCTCGGCGATCTCCAGGCTGGTCTTGCCCGCCGCCGTCCAGCTCAGGCACTGGATTTCGCGCTCGGTGAGCACGACCTGGCCGGATTTCCAGGCCGAGCCGATCTCGGCCAGCCGGTTGAAGATGTGGACGGAGATCATCTGCAGCATCAGCCGCTCGTCGCGGCCGAGCGTGGCGCTCTCGCCGCCCCACACGACGGCGCCGCGGTTGCCGAGCGCGTCGTGCACTGGGAAGAAATGGCCGGTCAGCATGCGATGGGCGGTCATCGTCTCCAGCAGCTCGGTGAAATCCATCTGCTCGGAGGATTCACCGATCCATTCGCGCATGTCGTAGGTGAACGGCACCGTGGTGAGCCGCAGCTTGCGGATGCCCGCGCTGTGGCGGACCATGCGCATGGCATCGTACTTGGCGAGAATCTCCTGCGGCCAGTTGCTGACGATGGAATAGGCCGAGAGCTTCTCCGCCTCGAAACCCGGCAGGTTGAAGACGATGAAGTACTTGAGGCCGTATTCCTCGCACTTGCGGCGCATGTAGCGAACGATGTCGAACTGCGTCTCGAGGCCGGCGATCTCGGCGCCTTCGTCCTGTCCCTGGTTTTCGCTGCTTCTGGTTTCGTCAGCCGTCATGGTGCCCCGCAATCGTTGTTGCTCGCCTTGGGCAATTGGAGCGGGGCCGCACGCATTCCAGAAAGTCGCAAGGTTTTTTATGCATCAGTTCAAAAGTCCGGCGCGGATCGCCTTGGCGACCGCTTGAACCCGGTTGACAGCGTCGAGCTTGCGCGTCGCGCGGTTCAGGTAATGATTGACCGTATATTCCGAAAGTCCGAGGATTTCGGACATTTCGACGCTGGTCTTGCCGGCAGAGGCCCAGGACAGGCACTCGATCTCGCGGCGCGACAGCGAAACGTTCTGCCGGCGGCCGGCGCGCAGCTCTACCACCTCGGTGAAGATATGGTTGGCCAGCGCGTTGAGCTCGGCCATCTCGCGCGGCGTCACCGCCTCGCGCGTGCCGCCGAAGGCCAGCGCGCCGCGCAGGCCCGCCGAATTGTGCGCCGGGAAATAGGCCCCGCGCGACAGGCCGTGCCGCTCGAAGAGATCCGCCGCGATCGCCGCCTTGCCGTCGCCGCGGCGACGGTTGGTGCGCTCCGCATCGTAGGCGAAGGGATTGGTGCTCTGGCGCAGGCGCTCGACAACGGGGCTGCCGAAGATGAGGCCCGCATGGTCGTAGGTCTTCAGCATCTCGTCCGGCCAGGACGTCAGCAGCACGTTGGAGGAGAAGTCCGGCGAGGTCTCCGAGGGGACGTTGATCAGGAGATAGCCGCGGAACCCATAGCGCGCGGCGATGCCGTCGAGCATTTCGGCGACGTCCTCCTCCGAACCCATGGTCGAAAGAGCCCCGCCCCAGCGGCTCTGGAACTGCGCAGAAGATGTCGTGTGGAATCGATCCGCCATGTCCATTTTCCTTCAGCAATGCAGACGATTGCGCGGCAGGCCCTGCCACACATACGCGTGCTTGCCTCAGGAACCCCCGTATCCCAATGCAAGTATGTCTCGAGAGCCGCACCTCAAGTCCGCGGCGAGCGACGCAACCCGATCGTTGCTTGTCAGGGAAGCTAATGGCGACCCCAATCCACGTCCAGCGCGATTTTCTAATTTACCGTAAAATGGGGCCATAAGACAACTCTGCGACCGGTAACGCACATCGTGATCCACTTATCGTTGCGGACCGAGCCGCGCCGAAAGCTCGTCCATGATGGCGCGAGCCGCATGGCGCACGCGCGGCGCCCAGTCGTCGAGCTGCGCCTGCCCCACCCGATAGGCCGGGCCCGTCACCGAAACCCCGGCCACGAGCGCCCGGCCGGGATCGGCGAGCGGCGCGGCGACGCAGCGGATGCCCGGCTCGTGCTCCTCCCGGTCGAAGGCGATGCCGCTCGCCCGGATCTGCGCGAGCTCGGCCATCAGCGCCGCGCGGTCGGTGATCGTCTGCGGCGTGAAACGGCGCAATTCCAGCCCGCAGAGGATAGCGTCGAGCGCCGGGGCATCGAGCGTGGAAAGCGCCGCCTTGCCGACGCCCGTGCAATAGGCGGGCGACGCGTTGCCGATCTGCGAATTCATGCGCACGGCCTGCCGGCTTTCAACCTTGTCGAGATAGATGATCTCGTGCCCGCGCAGCACGCCGAGATGCACGGTCTCCCCCGTCTGCCCGTGCAGCGCTTCCAGGAAGGGCGCGGCGACGGCGCGGAACTCGTTGCGCGCCCAGGAGGCGGAGGCAAGCTTCAGCAGGCGCAGGCCCGGCACATAGGCATGGTCGGGCCTGAGCTCCAGAAGCCCTTCCTGCACCAGATGGGAAAGCTGGCGGTGCAGCGTGCCGCGCGGCTGGCCGCTGACGGCGAGGACCTCGGTGAAGCGCATCGGCCGATCGGCAAGCGCAACCGTTTCCAGGACGGCGACCGCCTTGCCGAGCGTGCCCGTGCCGCTTTCCCCATCCCGTTCCATCACCATTGCCGCAACCCTCTCCGGTCCCTTGACAGGGCGGCATGGTAGCGGAATAATTCCGAATAATCAAACTCAGTTCCACATAATGGAATTCACGGAGACAGCGATGGCGGGACGGCATCCGGACCTGAGAGGACAGGGCGTCATCGTCACCGGCGGCGGCTCCGGCATCGGCGCGGCGCTGGTCGCGGGTTTCGCCGCCGAGGGCGCACGGGTCGCCTTCCTCGACGTGGCGGAGGCGGAAAGCCGGTCGCTCGTCTCCAGCCTGGAAGGCAAGGTCGAGCACCTGCCGCATTATATAAGAGCGGACCTTCGCGACATCGACGCGTTGCGGGCGGCCGTCGCGGAGGCGGCGGCGACGCTCGGCGGCATCCGCGTGCTCGTCAACAATGCGGCGCGCGACGACCGGCACGATCTCGACACCGTCGAGCCTGACTACTGGGACGAGAACCAGGCGGTGAACCTGCGCCATCACTTCTTCGCCGCGCAGGCCGTCGCGCCGCATATGCGCCGGGGCGGCGGCGGGGCGATCGTCAACTTCTCCTCCATCGCCTTCCTGCTCAACATGGGAGAGCTGCCCGCCTATGCGACGGCCAAGGCCGGCATCGTCGGCCTCACCAAGTCGCTCGCCGGCAGGCTCGGCCCGGACAATATCCGCGTCAACGCCATCCTGCCCGGCATGGTGCTGACCGAGCGGCAGAAGCGCCTGTGGATCGACGATGCCGCCATTGCCGGCGGCATCGAACGCCAGTGCCTGAAGCGCTCCCTCGTCGCCGCCGACATGATCGGTCCCTGCCTCTTCCTGGCGTCGGAGGCCTCCGCCGCCATCACCGCCCAATCACTCATCGTCGACGGAGGCATGCTCTGATGACCGGAACCATCGCGCGATCCGAACCCGCCTATGCCGCGGTGGACTGGGGAACCTCCAGCTTCCGCCTCTGGCTGATCGGCCGGGGCGGCGGCGTTCTTGCCGAGCGCCGCAGCGGCGAAGGCATGACGACGGCCGCCCGCACCGGCTTTGCCGAGGTGCTGGCAAGCCACCTTGCCGCGGTCTCCGCACCGGCTGGCCTGCCGGTCCTCATCTGCGGCATGGCCGGCGCCAAACAGGGCTGGATCGAGGCCGGCTATCTCGACACGCCCGCCGCGCTCGCCGACATTCCGGCCGCCGCCGTGCGCATTCCCGGCGTCGAGGCGGATATCCGCATCCTGCCCGGCCTTGCCCAGCGCGATGCCATGGCGCCCGACGTCATGCGCGGCGAGGAGACGCAGCTTCTCGGCGCGGCCGGCGCGCTCGGCGGCGGCGACCATCTCGTCTGCATGCCCGGAACGCACAGCAAGTGGGTCCGCCTTTCCGGCGGAAGGGTCGAAGGCTTTTCCTCCTTCATGACCGGCGAGCTGTTCGAGGCCATCGCCGGGCACACCATCCTCAGCCACGCCATCGCCGATGCCGGCGCCGTTTCCGGCGACAATGCCGCCTTCCGCGTCGCCGTCGCCCGCATGGTCGAACGGCCGGCGCTCGCCACAAGCCAACTCTTCTCCGTGCGGGCCGGCTCGCTGATCGCCGGGCTTTCGCCTGACGACGCCAAGGCGCGGCTTTCCGGCACGCTGATCGGGCTGGAGATCGCCGGCGCGCTTTCGCTGGTCGCAGAAGGCACGCCGGTCGCGCTCGTCGTCTCCGGCGGGCTCGGCTCGCTTTATACCGCAGCGCTCGCCGCCGCCGGCATCGCGCCCACCCTGATCGATGCCGACACCGCCGTGCGCAGCGGCCTTGCCACGGGCGCCAGGGCGCTCTGGTCCCTTTGAAGAAA
>Ga0066256_1003748_pt1 | contig 14328 bp, 14 predicted proteins | sample ThiBio_1000_biof_FD_87107 | JGI IMG/M metagenome (GOLD analysis project Ga0066256, IMG submission 87107) | Wastewater bioreactor microbial communities from Cape Town, South Africa - Thiocy_expt_1000_biof (version 2) | ecosystem: Engineered > Bioreactor > Thiocyanate-remediating >...
GTGCCTGCGGCGACCATCCAACAGAGCGAGCCGCTCGGAGGGGACGCGGCCGTCCTCGGCGTACTTCGCCTGCCTGGAATCGTGGGCCGCCTGTACCGCCGGCGCTTCCCGCTCCGTCACCACCACCGCCTTCGGCAGGGGGACGGCCTCGGGCGTTGCGGCCGGAGGCTCGACGGCGATCTCGGTGATCTCCAGCTCCATGTCGTCCATGACGAAGATGAAGACGTCCTCGATGTCGCTGCGCGGCTTGTCGGTCTTCAGCGTCACGTCCCAGGAAAGGTGGATGTCGCGCGGGTCGAGCTCGGCAAGTTCGGGCACCTTCGCCGCATCGGCGACGATCCGGCATTCGCCGAGGTCGCGCATCTCGTCGAGCAGGCCGAGCGGATTGGTGCCGTTCGCCATGGCGTTGACCGGCAGGCTGAAGCGGATGCGCCATTCGCGCATGCCGCCGGGTGCTTCGGCCACCGGCGCGGTAGCGGCGGCAACGCTTGCCGCGGGGGCGGGCGAGCCCGCGCCGTTGACGGCGCGGTGCAGGTTGTCGAGGAGGCTCGCGCTCATCGCGTCATGGTCGCCGTTCGGCGTTTCGAGCAGGGCGCGCATGTGGTCCTGCGCGGACAGCACCGCCGAGACCAGCTCGTGCGTTGCCGGCACGTCGCCCTTGCGCACGCGGTCGAAGGCGGTCTCGCAATGGTGGGTGAAGGCGGCGAGTGCGTCGAAGCCGAACATCGCGCCCGAGCCCTTCAACGTGTGGAGGCCCCGGAAGACCGCATCGATCTGGTCGCGGTCGTCGAGGCTGCGGGTAAGGTCGAGGAGGCCGGACTCGATCTGTTCCAGCAGTTCGGCCGCTTCTGTCCGGAAGACTGAGATCGGGTCCGGGTTGCTCATTTTCCGAGGACCTTCCGGGCGATCTTGACGAGGCTTTCCGGATCGAACGGCTTGGTGAGCCAGCCGGTGGCGCCGGCGGCCTTGGCCTGCGCCTTCAGTTCGCCGTCGGATTCGGTGGTGAGGAAGATGACCGGCACGCCCGTATGCGCGGGCAGCTTGCGCAGCTCGCGGATCATCGTCAGGCCGTCCATGTTCGGCATGTTGAGGTCGGTGATGACGAGGTCGTATTCCCCGTCCTTCAGCTTGTTGAGGCCGTCGAGCCCGTCGACCGCCTCGGTCACGGCATAGCCGGCATTGCCGAGGGTGACGCGTGTCGTCAGCCGGATGCTGGCGGAATCGTCCACGGTCAAGATTTTCGCGGTCATCAATTCTTCTCCTGATGCAGCCAGAAATGCGCGGCGTCCGGCGTCATCTCGTCGAGAAAGCCGCCGCGCTTCAGTACGTCGTAAAGGTCCCCCGCCGCCGGCCGCGCAAGTAGAAGCCGGCCCGCGCGGGACGCAGCGTGCTTGCGCGCCGCCGTCACGAGCTGGACGAAGCTGAGATCGACCTGCGCGTCGGCGCCGATGTCGAGTATCGTCGTCCCGTTATTGTTCAGGTGATCCAGGATGAGTCCCTGGATCGACACTATAGTCTTGATGGTGAGCGAGGCCGGTAAGGTTAATGGCGTCTCACCGGGCAGGGTGGATGGCATGGATGGCCCGATCGTCGTTTGGCGAGAGAGTATTTCCCGCGCGAGAATTCCCAGTCAGGCTTAATGAACGGTAAAGCGCGGTTGATAAATTCACGTATTGCTGGTTGTTCCGAAAGGGGCGCAACGCCTTACCTTAGGGAAGGTAATCGATCTAAGATTATGTTCCTCAATGGAATTCACGATGATTAGAAATAAGTGATATTATTTATAAGTCCCTAATTCTAGGGATGGCTGCATCCTCGGGTAGCAGGGCGCAAAACGGCCCTGGCATGGGGGATTCGACTTCATCAGGAGTTGCGAATTTACTGCGCGTTACCGTGTTGGCTCCTAGGGTTCGCCCAGATTTTCTTGGAAATGGGGTGGGGCGTGTCAGGAACAGCAAGCGCAGTCCGCGTGGAGCGGCAGACAGCGGAGGGCGAGCTCGTCTCGCGCCTCGAAGGGGCCCGTTCCCGCATCGAGCAGCGCTTCCTCGACGGCGGTGTCGTCCTGCTGGCCGTGCTCGACGTGCTCAACCGGCTGGTCGCCTCGCTGGAGCACCTGTCGCAGTCGCTCGACGACGACACCGCCGAGGCGACGATCGGCCAGCTGCTCGCAACGGTCGACCGGTTGAGGACGCTGCCCGCCATCGAGGAGACGCGCCAGTCCCGCCTCGCCGGCGTCGCCGTGACGGAAAAGTCGCTCGGCACTTGTATTGCCGACATGCAGGAGACGCTGCGCTACCTGCGCACCTTCGCGACGACGGCCAAGATCACCGGCGCGGCCATTCCCGATTTCTCCGGTTTCGCGGACGAAATCCTCGAACGCATCCGGTTCGGCGCGGGCGAGGTCAATGCGCTCGGCGCGAAGATCGGCACGCTCGGCAGCGTGATCGACACCGCGTCCGCCGGGGGCGGGGAGGCGCTGGAGCGCTTCCGCCGCAGCGTGCCGGATATCGCCGGCAACCTTTCGCGCAACGCGGCCGATCTCACCGCCCAGCGCCGCCATCTTTCCCAGCTTGCCGGCAAGGTCGGCGCCTCGGCGCGCCTGGTGCAGACCAAGGCGGCGACGACCCTCTCCGCCATGCAGATCGGCGACATCACGCGCCAGCGCATCGAGCACTGCCAGTCGGCCTTCGCCCTGCTGGAGGACTATCTTGCGGCAGGCACGCTGGATGCCGAGGCCGGCGCGCGCCTCACCGCGCTGGTGCGCCATCTCGTGCGCGACCAGCTCTCCGAACTCGCCCGCGATTTCGAGCGCGAATGCAGGACCGTCGTCGGCACGATCCGCAGTTTCGGCGCCGATATAGATGCGCTGACGGCGCTGCACGGCGACATGGACGCCGCCGACGGCAACTCCGCCGACCGCGCCATGCGCACGCTGGAGGCGGACATCGCCGCCGCGCGCGCCGTGGTGCGCGACATCGAGCAGGCGGCCGGCAAGGCCAATGCGCTCGGCTCGAGCACGGTCGAGACGGTGCAGGAACTGCTCAAGGGCGTGAAGACGATCCAGCTCGTGCGCACCGACATCCAGTACATGGCGCTCAACACCAACCTGCGCTGCAGCAAGCTTGGCGAGGAGGGGCGGGCGATCAACGTGGTGACGGCGGAATTGCGCGCCTTTTCCGCCCAGCTCGACGAGACCGCCGAGCGCATCCTCGCCGCCCTGCAATCGCTGGAAGGCGATGCCGGCAAGCTCGGCGAGGCGGGCAATGCGGCGGATGGTTCGCTCGATGCGCATCTGGAGGAAGTCCTCGACCATATCCGGCGCGCGGGCGACCGCATGGAGGCGGACATGGCGGCGCTGCGGGCCTGCGGCGCGGATATTTCCGCAAAGGCCGGCAACACGATCGCCGGTCTCGACTTCAAGGCCGAGCTCGGCGACGTGCTCGCCGATTGCGCCGCCAGCGCCGCCGCGCTGACCGGGCCGGACCTGCCCGATACCCGCGGGCTGGAGGCGGAGCTTGCCGATCTCGGCGGCCGGATCGCACGGACCTATACCATGGTGTGCGAGCGCGAGGTGCATGCCCGGATCTTCGGCGCGACGGTCGAGATGCCCGTTGCGCCGGTCGCCGCCGGGAGCGACGAGGCGCTCTTCGACGACGCGCTCTTCTGAGCCGCCGCTTCCCCATCCTTCGCCTGCTTCCGTCGGCCGGCCGTTCCGGCCGATTTGCGTGGGCACTTTCATTGTATTTTTGAAAACATAGCGCTGGCCAAGCCGGAAACATCGATATATTCAAGGAGATATTACGTTGCCGTCGAGGCAGGAAAAGGGAGAACAGGAATGAACCGCCGTCTGCTTTTGAAACTGGTCGTCGCCGCCTTCGCGGCCATGCCGCTCGCCCTGCCGGCCGCCGCCGCGGAGAAGGTCACCGTCTTCGCCGCCGCCAGCCTCAAGAACGCGCTCGATGCCGCCAATGCCGTCTGGCAGAAGGAAACCGGCAACGAGACGGCCGTCTCCTATGCCGCAAGCTCGGCGCTCGCCAAGCAGATCGAGGCGGCCGCGCCCGCCGATCTCTTCATCTCGGCGGACCTTGCCTGGATGGACTACGTCGCCGAGAAGAAGCTGATCAAGGACGACACCCGTTCCAACCTTCTCGGCAACCGCATCGTGCTCGTCGCGCCGAAGGACAATGCCTCGACCGTCGAGATCAAGGAAGGCTTCGACCTTGCCGGCCTCGTCGGCGACGGCAAGCTCGCCATGGGCGCGGTGGACAGCGTGCCGGCCGGCAAATACGGCAAGGCGGCGCTCGAAAAGCTCGGCGTCTGGTCCACCGTCGAAGGCAAGGTGGCGGGCGCGGAAAGCGTGCGCGCCGCGCTCGCGCTCGTCTCGCGCGGTGAAGCACCCTACGGCATCGTCTACGAGACGGATGCCGCCGCCGATCCGGGCGTCGCCGTCGTCGGCACCTTCCCGGAAGACAGCCATCCGCCGATCATCTACCCGGTCGCCATCCTCTCGGAATCGCAGAGCCCGGCCGCCGGCGCCTATCTCGACTTCCTGAAGTCCGACAAGGCCGCGCCCTTCTTCACCGGGCAGGGCTTCACCATCCTGAAATAGGACGAGCCTCGGGAAAGCCCCAGGCCTTAGCCTGGGGCTTGTTGTTGACGACCCTGCCTCCTCTCCGTCGTCATCCTCGGGCTTGACCCGACCATGACGAAAGAGAGGGCGGCGGTTCGTTGGTGCTGTTGCAGCGGCCTCGAAACCGGGGCCATTCGCATTTATAGGGAACACGCGTGGACTGGTTTGCCCTGAGCTCCGAGGAATGGACGGCGATCCGGCTGAGCCTCAGGGTCTCGACCGTCGCGGTGCTCGTCAGCCTGCCGCTCGGCATTCTCGTCGCGCTGGCGCTGGCGCGCGGTCGCTTCTGGGGCAAGTCGCTTCTGAACGGCATCGTTCACCTGCCGCTGATCCTGCCGCCGGTCGTCACCGGCTTCATCCTGCTCATCCTGTTCGGCCGGCGCGGGCCTATCGGCTCGGTGCTCGCCGAATGGTTCGGCATCGTGCTCTCCTTCCGCTGGACCGGTGCGGCGCTTGCCTGCGGCGTCATGGGCTTTCCGCTGATGGTGCGTTCCATCCGCCTTTCCATCGAGGCGGTCGACCGCAAGCTGGAGGAGGCGGCCGGCACGCTCGGCGCCAGCCCCGCCTGGGTCTTCCTCACGGTGACCCTGCCGCTCATCCTGCCCGGCGTCATCGCCGGCATGATCCTCGCCTTCGCCAAGGCCATGGGCGAGTTCGGCGCGACCATCACCTTCGTCTCGAACATTCCCGGCGAGACACAGACGCTCTCGGCCGCCATCTACACCTTCACCCAGGTGCCGGGCGGCGATGCCGGCGCCATGCGCCTCACCGTCGTCGCCATCGCCATTTCCATGGTCGCTCTCATCGCCTCGGAAATCCTCGCCCAGCGCCTCGGCCGCAAGGTGAACCTCGAATGAGCCTGGTCGTCGAAGCACGCCACCGGCTCGGCACCTTCACCCTCGACTCCGCCTTCACTTCCGATGGCGGGGTCACGGCGCTCTTCGGCCGTTCCGGCTCGGGCAAGACCTCGCTCATCCGCATCATCGCCGGCCTGACGCGCCCGGCGGAAGGCGTCGTGCGCCTCGGCGACGACGTGCTGGTCGATACGGCGCGCGGCATCTTCGTGCCGCCCCATCGCCGCCGCTTCGGCTATGTCTTCCAGGAAGCGCGGCTCTTCCCGCACCTGACCGTCCGGCAAAACCTCAACTACGGCCGCTGGTTCTCGCCGAAGGGCACGCGCCCGGAAAGCCCGGACCGTGTCGTCGGCCTCCTCGGCATCGGCGACCTCCTCGACCGCCAGCCGGCCAACCTTTCCGGCGGCGAGAAGCAGCGCGTCGCCATCGGCCGCGCGCTGCTCGCTTCCCCGCGCCTCCTGCTGATGGACGAGCCGCTTGCCGCGCTCGACGAGGAGCGCAAGGCGGAGATCCTGCCCTATCTGGAGCGCCTGCGCGACGAGGCGGGCATTCCCATCGTCTATGTCAGCCATTCCGTCGCCGAGGTGGCGCGGCTTGCCGACCGGGTCGTCCTGATGGTGGATGGCCGCGTCGAGGCGGTCGGGCCGGCCTCCGACGTGCTCGGCGGCCCGCGCCTTGCCTCCGCCGCCGACCGCCGCGAGGCGGGCAGCGTGCTGTCCGGCCGCGTCGAGGCGCGCGATGCGGCGCATGGCCTCGCCACCATCCGCCTCGACGGCGGTGCGGCGATCCTCGTGCCCGGCGCCGCTGTCTCGCCCGGCGAGACGGTGCGCCTGCGCATCCCGGCGCGCGACGTCATGGTGGCGACGGTGCGGCCGGAGGGCCTTTCCGCGCTCAACATCCTCGAAGGCACGGTGGAGACCATCGAACCGGACGGCGAGGGCATGGCGAGCCTGCGCATCGCCTGCGGCGGCGATCACGTCCGCGCCCGCATCACGGCGTTCTCCGTCGAACGGCTCGGCCTTGCGCCCGGCCTGCCGGCGCATGCCGTCATCAAGACGGTGGCGCTGGAATAGGGATCAGTCCGCCAGATTCGCGACCAGCCAGCCGATCTCCTCGGCAAGCGCCACGCGCGCCTTTTCCTCCATGGCATGGTAATGCGCGATCAGCGCCTCGCCGAAGGGTGTCAGCACCGCGCCGCCGCCCTGCTTGCCGCCGCGCTGCGATTCCACCACCGGCTGGCGGAACAGCCGGTTCATCTCGTCGACCAGCAGCCAGGCCCGGCGATAGGACATGTCCATCGCCCGTCCGCCCGCCGAGATCGAGCCCGTTTCCCTTATATGCGAGAGAAGCTCGATCTTTCCACGACCGATGCGCCCTTCCGGCTCGAGCTGGATACGGAAGATGATCTTCGGTTCGGTCTTGGCGACTGCTGACATGAAACTGGCCCGTATGGATACGGGCCAGTTATAACAGCGTTTTCCGCGGATTAAAGCTCAGGCCGCACGCTTGAGCGCATCGCCGAGGATCGAGACGATGTCCTCGAAATGTTTCTTCTCGGCGATCAGCGGCGGCGAGAAGGCGATGATGTCACCGGTGACGCGGATCAGCAGGCCCTTCTCGAAGCAATCGACGAAGACGTCATAGGCGCGCGCGCCCGCTGCGCCCTCGCGAGGTGCCAGCTCGATGCCGGCGATGAGGCCGATGGTGCGGATGTCGATGACGTGCGGCAGGCCCTTCAGCGAATGCATCGCCGCATGCCATTCGTCCTGCAGCTCGGCGCCGCGGGTGAAGAGGCCCTCGTCGCGATAGATGTCGAGCGTCGCGATGCCCGCCGCGCAGGCCGCCGGATGGCCGGAATAGGTGTAGCCGTGGAAAAGCTCGATGGCGTTTTCCGGCCCATGCATCAGCGCGTCGTGCACCTTGCGGCTGGCGAAGACCGCGCCCATCGGGATCGCGCCGTTGGTGAGGCCCTTGGCGGTGGTCACGAGATCCGGCGTCACGCCGAAATAGTCGGTGGCGAAGGCGGCGCCGAGGCGGCCGAAGCCGGTGATCACCTCATCGAAGATCAGCAGGATGCCATGCCTGTCGCAGATCGCGCGCAGCTTTTCGAGGTAGCCCTTCGGCGGGATGAGGACGCCGGTGGAGCCGGCGACGGGCTCCACGATGCAGGCCGCGATGGTTTCCGCGCCATGCAGGGCAACGAGCCGTTCGAGATCGTCGGCCAGTTCCGCGCCATGCTCCGGCTGGCCCTTCACATAGGCGTTCCTGGAGAGGTCATGCGTGTGGCGCAGGTGATCCGAGCCGGCAAGCTGCGGAAAGACGCGGCGGTTGTTGACGATGCCGCCGACCGAGATGCCGCCGAAGCCGACGCCGTGATAGCCGCGCTCGCGGCCGATGAGGCGCGTGCGCGTGCCCTGGCCGATGGCGCGCTGGTAGGCGATGGCGATCTTCAGCGCGGTGTCGACCGATTCGGAGCCGGAGCCGGTGTAGAACACGCGGTCGAGCCTGGCGCCCTCGGGACCGGGCGCGATTTCGGCAAGGCGCTCGGCGAAGTCGAAGGCGATCGGATGGCCCATCTGGAAGGAGGGCGCGAAATCCATCTGCGTGAGCTGGCGCTCGACGGCAGCGGCGATCTGCCGGCGGCCATGGCCGGCGTTGCAGCACCACAGGCCCGCGGTGCCGTCGAGGACCGTGCGGCCGTCGGTGCTGGTGTAATACATGCCCTCGGCGCTGGCGAGCAGGCGCGGCGCGGCCTTGAACTGGCGATTGGCTGTAAACGGCATCCAGTAGCTGTCGAGCACCGGCGCGTTGGGTTTGTTGTGGACGTTCATGGCAGATCTCCTCCCAAGGCAATTCCGGCAAAAGTGCGTAGCGGCTTTGCGTCCGGAATTGCGAAAAACGAAAAGGGTAGAGCATTTCCGCGAGAAAGCGGAAATGCTCTGGCTGGGGGATTGACGCCATGATTTGCCATGCCGAACAAGTCCTTTTCTGGTTGACGTCAAGCGCTTGAAAATAAAGGATGGAGGAGCAGCGGTTTTCGCTATTTCGAACATCTGAAACAGGAAATGCCATGTCGGTCGATATCGGAGGCAGGCTGCGCCATCTGCGCATGGCCCACAATCTCTCCCAGCGGGAACTGGCCAAGCGCGCCGGCGTCACCAATTCGACCATCTCGCTGATCGAATCGAATGCCTCGAACCCGTCGGTCGGCGCCCTCAAGCGCATTCTCGACGGCATCCCGATCGGCCTTGCGGAATTCTTCGCCTTCGAGCCAGACCGCCCGCGAAAGGCGTTCTACCGGGCGGATGAGCTGACGGAGATCGGCAAGGGCGGCATTTCCTACCGCCAGATCGGCGATAACCTGTTCGGCCGCAGCCTGCAGATATTGAAGGAGTGCTACCAGCCCGGCGCCGACACCGGAAAGGTGCCGCTGGTGCATGACGGGGAGGAGGGCGGCATCGTGCTGTCCGGCCGCCTCGAAGTGACGGTCGACGACGAGCGCCGCATCCTCGGCCCGGGCGATGCCTACTATTTCGAAAGCCGCCGTCCGCACCGCTTCCGCTGCGTCGGCCCGGTGCCCTGCGAGGTCATCAGCGCCTGCACCCCGCCAACCTTCTGAAAGAAGAAAGCCCGCCGGAGGCGGGCTTTCGGGATGCGGTCAGGCCTTCGTATTGTCCTCGACGGGGGCGTCCGGCCCGTTCTTCTTGATCGAATCGATCGCGTTCTGCGCGCTCGCCTTGCTGGAATAGCCTTCCGTCGAGAACATCACTTCGCTGTTGTACTTGAAGCGGACCCGATATTCGCCGGCCTTGTCCCTGTAGATCTCGAACTTGTGCGCCATGAGCTTGCCCTCCAGGCAGATGTGAATCGACACATGCAACGTGCCAGCAGCCGAACGCACTGACAAGGGAGGAGAATACCGGTTTTTGTGAAGAAAAGTGGCTGGGGAACCTGGATTCGAACCAAGATTAACGGAGTCAGAGTCCGCCGTTCTACCGTTGAACTATTCCCCAGCAGGGTGGTTCCGGCTTGGCCGGCGCCTGTGAGGCGGGCTTATAAACAAAAGGCGGCGCGTTGCAAATGGTTTTTTTGGAAAAAATCGCGCCGGCCTCGCGGCGCCGGCCGCTCTCGGCGCCCGCCGCAAAAAGAATTTGGCGAACGGGCCGGGCGCTGGTAATGTCGCCCCAACGAAGATCGAGAGAGCGCCTGCTTGCAGCTACAAGGCTTTGCGCGGCGCCATAGGCAGTAACGTGAACGACCCCGACAGCGGCGAGAAGCCGCCCGTTTCCGGGGCGCAAGATGCGGGCAATGCGGGGCGGCCGAAGCGGTCGCGCCGTCGCAAGGGAAAGCAGAAGGGCGCCATGAGTCCCTCTGCCGTTTCCCCGTCCGCAGGCCAGGCGGCCGGTTCGTCCGTGCCAGCCGAGCGCCCCCAGGCCGCACCAGGCGGCAACAATGCGCGCCGGAACAAGCGTCGCAGGCACGGCAGGATTCCGGGCGCCGAGAACGTGCGCCCGCTCGCCCCCGTCGGCCAGCGCGAAGCATCGCAGCACGAACCGCGCCAGGCGGACGGCCGCAAGAACCGCCGGAAGCATCGCGGCCGCAAATCGGGCTCGCGCGTCCTTCCGTCCGCCGCCGAGGCCGTGGTCCTTTCGCCCGCCGCCGAGCCGGTTGCCGAGGCGCGGCCTGCGCACCATGCGCCCGAGCCCCGCGGGGAGGCGCTCCCCGCGCCGCGTTTCGCCGAGCGCGACCAGTATGATGCGCCGCTCTATGCGGCGCTCGATCTCGGCACCAACAATTGCCGCCTTCTCGTCGCCCAGCCCACCCGGCCCGGCCAGTTCCGCGTCGTCGATGCCTTCTCGCGCATCGTTCGCCTCGGCGAGGGGCTCGGGGCCAGCGGCCGGCTTTCGGACGAGGCGATGGACCGCTCCGTCGAGGCGCTGAAGGTCTGCGCCGCAAAGCTCAAGCACCGCAACATCCGCCGCAGCCGCCTGATCGCCACGGAGGCCTGCCGCGCGGCGGAAAACGGCGAGACCTTCCTTCACCGCGTGCGCGAGGAGACGGGGCTGGAGCTCGAGATCATCAACCGCGAGACCGAGGCGCGGCTTGCCGTTTCCGGCTGCTCCTCGCTGGTCGGCCGCGAGGCGAAGTCCGTCGTGCTCTTCGACATCGGCGGCGGCTCTTCGGAAATCGCGGTCATCCGCATCGGCGAGAACCGCTCCAGCCGGCTGGCCAACCACATCACCCACTGGACCTCGCTGCCCGTCGGCGTCGTCACGCTCTCCGAGCGCCACGGCGGGCGCGACGTGACGCCGGAAAGCTTCGCGGGCATGGTCTCGGAGGTCGAGGGCATGCTGGCGAATTTCGATTGCCCGGGCGATATCGTCTATGCGCCGGAGGATTTCCACCTCATCGGCACGTCGGGCACGGTGACGACGCTCGCCGGCGTCCATCTCGACCTGCCGCGCTACGACCGGCGCCGGGTCGACGGCGTCTGGCTCTCGGACGACGAGGTGACCGCCATGCAGGCGCGGCTCCTGTCCTGGGATTTCTCCGCCCGCGCGGCCAATCCCTGCATCGGGCCGGACCGGGCTGACCTCGTGCTCGCCGGCTGCGCCATCCTGGAGGCGATCCGCAAGCGCTGGCCCTCGCGCCGCATGCGCGTTGCCGACCGCGGCTTGCGCGAGGGGCTGCTCACCGACATGATGGCCGATGACGGCGTCTGGCGCCGCGGCCGCCACCGCCGAAACCAGCGCGGCGGTCACCGCAACCCGGCAAAGCCCGAAGGACAGGCGTCATGACCAAGCCCCCCGTCGGCGGCAACCGCACCGGCCGCAAGCTCGGCCAGAAGGTCAGGAAGACGAAGCTCAAGGCCTCCTCGCGCCGCTGGCTCGAGCGCCACATCAACGATCCCTACGTGCAGCGCGCCAAGCTGGAGGGCTACCGCGCCCGCGCGGCCTTCAAGCTGCTGGAGATCGACGAGAAGCACAACATCCTTGCCGGCGCCAGGCGCATCATCGACCTCGGCGCGGCGCCCGGAAGCTGGTCGCAGATCGCCGCCAAGGTGACGGATTCGACGGATGCGGATCCGCGCGTCGCGGCCATCGACTTCCTGGAGATGGATCCGCTGCCCGGCGTCACCATTCTCCAGATGGACTTCCTCGATCCGGAGGCGCCGCACAAGCTCATCGAGGCGGTCGGCGGCACGCCGAACCTCGTCATATCGGACATGGCGGCGCCCACCACCGGCCACCGCCAGACGGACCACCTGCGCACCATGCACCTGTGCGAGGTCGCCGCGCACTTCGCCGTCGAGGTGCTGGCCGAAGGCGGGCATTTCCTGGCCAAGACCTTCCAGGGCGGCACGGAACGCGACCTCCTCAACATGCTCAAGCAGAATTTCAGGCAGGTCATCCATGTGAAGCCGGGCGCCTCGCGCGCCGAATCGGTCGAGATGTTCCTGCTCGCCAAGGGCTTCAAGGGCCGCAAGGCGCGAAGCGAGGCGGCGGAAGCGGACGAGGAAGCCTGATGCTTCTCTATGTGACGGTCGGCGCCAACGACCTGGACCGCGCCGGCCGCTTCTACGACGCCGTCCTGCCGCCGCTCGGCTATTCGAGGCAGAAGGAAGCGGCCGGAGAGATCGGCTATGCTGCGGACGGCGACGTGCGCTGCCGCTTCTGGGTGGTCGAGCCCTTCAACCGCGAACCGGCGACCTTCGGCAATGGCGTGACGATCGCGCTCGTCGCCCCGAGCCGGGCCGCCGTCGATGCCTTCCATGCCGCGGCGCTTGCGGCGGGCGGGACGGACGAGGGCGCGCCGGGCCTGCGGCCGTTCCATGCCAGCTTCTACGCGGCTTTCGTGCGCGACCATGACGGCAACAAGCTGGCGGCCGTCTGCGAACAGCCGGAATGAATTGATTTCTTGAAGCGGGGGGAGCCCCTCATCCCCCTGCCGGGACCTTCTCGCCGCAAGCAGGGGAAGGGGGTGTCGTACCGTTTTCCCCCATAGGCTCAGGAATGCAGGGAATCGGTGCGTCCAGCGCTCCTCGCCCCGCTTGCAGGGAGAGGATGCCGGCAGGCAGGTGAGGGCCTATCCTCCACGCCTCGTCATTTCACCGTCACCGTCTCCTCGTCCCGGCCCGTCATCCTGTGGCCGGAAACGGTGGAGCCCGCATTCTTCGCCATGGCGATGAAGGGAATGACGGCGGCGAGCGTCAGCACCGAAATCACCATGAAGGCGATCTGGAAATCACGCAGTTCCAGCGGCGAGCCGGTGAGCGACGTCTCGACCTCCAGGATGGCGCCCGCCACCGCGACGCCCATGGCAAGGCTGATCTGCTGGAGCACGGCGCTCATCGAGGTCGCCTTGCTGGCGTCCGCATCGGGAATGTCGGCGAAGGACAGCGCGTTCACGCTGGTGAAGAAGAACGAGCGGGCAAAGCCCGCGACGAGCAGCACCCCGGACATGAACCAGAAGGGCGTTGCCGGCGTGAAGAGCCCGTTGACGAAGGTCAGCGCCGCGCCGCAGATGCTGGCCACGATCAGCGTCGTGCGGAAGCCGGCAAACGTGAGCACGCGCTTGGCGATGAACTTCGTGGTGATCGCTCCGATCGCGCCGGTGAAGGTGACGAGGCCCGACTGGAAGGGCGTCAGCCCGAAGCCGACCTGCAGCATCAGCGGCATCAGGAAGGGCACTGCACCGACCGAGATGCGAAACAGCGTGCCGCCGATGGAGGCCGCCCGGAAGGCGCTGTCGCGGAAGAGCTTGAGGTCGAGCAGCGGCGTCGGGTGGCGCCTGGCGTGGCGCACGTAGAGGACGCCGCAGAGAAGGCCGATGACGGTGGCGACGATGCCGATCACCGGCGGCAGCGCCGGCAGGCTCACCACCGAGAGGCCGAACATCGTGCCGGACGCGGCGACCGCGCTGAGGAGGAAGCCGGTCCAGTCGAGCGGCGGCGGCGCGGCGGCGCGGATTTCCGGCAGGTAGATGCCGGACAGGATATAGCCGACGATGCCGACCGGCACGTTGATGAGGAAGATCCAGTGCCAGGAGAAATAGGTGGTGATGAAGCCGCCGAGCGGCGGGCCGGCAAGCGGACCGACCAGCGCGGGAATGGTCAGCAGCGCCATGGCCGAGACCAGCTCGGAGCGCGAGGTGCTGCGCACCAGCACGAGGCGCGCGACAGGCGTCATCATCGCCCCGCCCATGCCCTGCAGGAAGCGGGCGACGACGAAGGCGAAGAGGCTGTTCGCCACGGCGCAGAAGATGGAGCCGGCGACGAAGACGAGAATGGCAAGGCGGAAGATGCGCTTGGCCCCGAACCGGTCCGCCATCCAGCCGCTGAGCGGGATGAAGGTCGCGAGCGAGACCATGTAGGAGGTCAGCGCGAGCTTCAGCGTGATCGGCCCGACGCCGAGATCGGCGGCGATCGCCGGCAGCGAGGTGGAGATGACGGTGGAATCCATCTGCTCCATGAAGAGCGCGACGGCGAGGATGAGGGGAACGATACGGTTCATCGGCAGTTCACGATACGTGTCCTTGCGAAGGCCGGCCGACTTCTGCGCCCCTTGCCGGCATCTGTCAAATCGCCAGAAACCGCCTTTCGCATCACAAGCCCGTGATGCGGCGGGTCCGCCTCGTGACGGGGCCCTGGATTGCGCCGGGTCCTCCTGCCGGAGATGCCCCCCTTTTCGAAAAAGGGGCATTCCCTGCCCAACCACTCTAATATCTCACGCCCGCCCCTTTTTCTCGCCACAGGGCTGTGCACGCCGGCCGCTCCCCGGGTGCTGCTCCGCCACGCGTGGCCACCCCCGGCCACATAGGTCTACTCCACCAATAGACGGTGCC
>Ga0066256_1003749_pt1 | contig 14328 bp, 8 predicted proteins | sample ThiBio_1000_biof_FD_87107 | JGI IMG/M metagenome (GOLD analysis project Ga0066256, IMG submission 87107) | Wastewater bioreactor microbial communities from Cape Town, South Africa - Thiocy_expt_1000_biof (version 2) | ecosystem: Engineered > Bioreactor > Thiocyanate-remediating >...
GGTGCACCCACCGATTGCACACGTCGCAGCACAGCATGGGCAGCGTCATGCACTGCACGCACTCCACACGCCCAGGCGCGTGGCTGTCCCCACAATCGCAATCTACGCGCTCTGGCAGGGCGGCGCGGAACCGCTTGGCAGCTTCCCGCGCGGCGGCAGCAGCAGCCGCGGCTGCGGCAGCTGGTGGTGGCGGAGCAGCTGCGTGCCGCGCCCGCTTCCCGCCGCCGCTCGATGCGGCGCTGGGCATGGTGGTACTAATACTGATACTATCAGTATCAATAGCTGGCGTCCTGTCGTCCAGCGTGTGTGGATGCACTGCGCTACTGCTGCTGCCGCCGTCGCTGGCGGCAATCGTGTCGGCCGATGGAGTGTGTGCTGCGGGCGTACCCGTACCCGTGCCCACCAGTGGGGTGCCCAGCACCAACGCCGCCGCTCCGTGGGTGGCAGGCGACGCGGAACCAACAACAGCCGACCTGCTGCGCATCACCTGCGCATAGAACAGCGCCGCTTCACTGGCAGCGCCGCTGGCTGCGGCAGCGAGGGAGCGGTGTGCTTGCAGCGCCGCCAGCATCGTGCCGCCACGCCCACCTTGTACTTCTGCGCCAGTCCCGCCGCCGCCGCCGCGGGGCGCCGCCATTCCCTCCCTTGTCTTGGCTGGCTGGTTGGCGTCGCTTTCTCAGCGGCGTCGCTCACTCGATGGCGTCGAGACGGTAGTGGCGTCACTCAACGTGTGCCGACAAGCGGAGCGACAGCAACTTCGGCAGCAAGAAAGGTGGGGAAGGAATCAACTTAAGTGGAGAAAGAGAGCACGGTAGCAATATTCCTACAGTGTTTGTTGAAACACCCTAATGGTAATGCCCTAGAGGGTTGATAATGTGTCGATATTGCGTCAATAACCGGTGCAGCGGGCAAAAAGGCAGTAGGAGGCGAGAGAGAGGGTCAGATTCGGCAACTTATCACTGCCACGCAGGCGCCAATCGCAGAATGTTCAATGTAGAAAGTGATTACCCCAACTCTTTGAGCACGGCCATGGTGTAAATGGCGCGTCGCGGTATGGTGGTCGGCATTTATTGCATTTGTCCGCGGGGTGGGTTAGGTGCGAGTGGGTTAATTAATGCGGGAGTGGGTTAAATTACGCCCAGGTGGGTTAACCAGGTGCTGGGGCACACGCTACCCATCAAAAATGTAAAATCACAACCGTAATTATACAACATTATAGACACGGATCTGTGCACTAAGGTGGGGGTTAATGCGGGAACCATGTGAATTAATGACGGGTGTGAAGGTTTTGTGCCTCATATCCACTGGATACTGCACCTCTCTCGCTTCCTACTGGTGCTCTCTCTCGCTTTTCCTTGGTACCAGTACCGGCACTGGCTGCTGTCGCTGTCGCTGGTACGCTGCGCCGCTACTTACTGGTACTGCTGATGCCAAGTACTAGTTGTTCCTGGGGCTTGCTGGAAAGACCGCATGCTGCACGGCGCGGTGGCAGGGCGTAACTCGCAGCTTTCCTTCCTTTTCCCTACCACACAGCGCCACAACACAATGGCGCCCGTGGCGCGCACCCTGCCGGCCGCCGCCGCGGTCACCATGCTCACACTACTCCTTATAGTAGGTAAGGAGGCGCGGCGCGCGGACGCGTACACGGTGCTGTTCCTGCCGCTGGATGAGCGGTTCACGACGCGGTTTGCAGGGCTGAACCTGGGCCGCGTCACGCCCTTTGACGTCATCACGCCGCCCATGGGCATCATCTCTGACATCCGCACCCCCGCGCCGCTGCCGGCGCTGGATGCGTGGATGGAGGCCGCGCTGCCTACCGCGGACGCCGCCGTCATCTCGCTGGAGCTGTACGTGTACGGCGGCTTGATCGCGTCCCGCATCTCCAACGACACCACCGAGTTCGTGGCGGCGCGCCTGAACCGCCTTGTGAGCTTGCTGGCCGCCAACTCACACGTGCGCGTGCACCTTGCCACCGTCGTCATGCGCATCCCGTCCTACAGCTACAGCCCGCCCATTGAGGACCCGTGGTGCGTGCCTACTGGTACCGGAGCTGCTCGTTGCCGCGCCATTCACATGCGCACACCCGCTCCCCACGGCGCGCACGGCGCAGGTACTGGTGCTGCTATGGCGCGCAGCTGTTCCAGTACAGCTACTACATGGACGCGTATAACGTGACAGGGAACGCGACGGACCTGGTGCTGGTGCGTGGTGCAGTACCGTTGCGCCACACCAACTCACAACAACCACCTGCCACCCCCAACCAACCAACCACCCGCGCAGGCGCAACAAGCAGCGAGCCAGGTGCCGGCAGACATTGTGGCAGACTTTGTGTGGCGGCGGGCGCGGAACTTCAATGTAACTTCGCAGCTGCTGGACCTGCTGCTGAATAGCACGGTGGCGGGCGCGCCGCTGGCGCAGACGCTGTACATCACGCAGGACGACAACGCGGAGTACGGGTTCAACATTGCGGAGGCGGCGGCGTACAAGGCGTTCGTAGCGGCGCATGCTGCCGCCCTGGGCCCGTTGGTGAGTATTTACCCCGGTGCGGATGAGGTGGGGCTCACGATGCTGTCGCGGCTGACGGTGGGCGTGATGGCTGACGTGGACGCGCGCCGCGGCGTGCCGCCCACCGCGCCGCCGCTGCAGCTGGTGTTTCGCGACCCGTCCAACTCGTCACTGTACCTCATCCCCAACTACGAGGGTCAACCCATGGTGTACACGTTGATGGACCAGATTGCAGCTGCCGGCGGCGTCCCGGTGCCCAATAACTGGACCGCTACGGCCGGCTATTCCGCCCGACGCGCAGCACATGTTCTCCACCACCGCCCCGCCGCCATACTTGCCAGTACCGGTGGTAGTGGTAGCGGCCGCCCCAACGTGACGCTGCTGGTCAACAACTTCAACGACACGCCGCAGATCGAGGCGCCGAACCAGCCGCCGGGGCGCAGCCCGTCGGATTACGCCATGTTCACACCGTGGCTGTGTGGCACGGGCGCCGCAACGGCGGGCGTTGCCGGCTTCCTTGACAACCGGTACAGCAACGGTGCCGACACAGTGCTCGTCCAGTCCCTGGCCCAGCTGGCGGCGGCGCCGACCTGCGCCACCGCCAATGCAACAAACTACCCGCGCGGCCTCAGCCTGGACCGCACGGCGTACGCGGGGTGGAACACGGACGGCAACACGCTGGGTGACGCCATTGCCAACGCCGTCGTGCTGCACTACTTTGGCGCGTACGGCCCGTGGGGTGGCGGCAGCAGTGATTTACTGCGCCGCGAGCTGGACGCACTGGCGGCAGCACAACGTGCAGCGGCTGCCACCCGCGCCACCACGCACCGCCACAGCGCTCCCCGCCGCCGCCGCCTTAACCCGCTGCCGTCGCCCACGCCGGTGTCGCCTGCTGCTGACCCAGTGGCGCCGTGCCGCGCCTCCTGCGCCAACACGTACCGCCAGGTGTTGCGGCTGGTGGAGGACAGCGGGTGGCAGGCCACCTTCCGTCAGTTCCAGGCCGCCTACATTGCGCAGGTGGAGGGCGAGAATGACTACACGCTGGGGTGGGACCTCACCTTCTACGAGCACTTTGCATGGAAGGTGCTGGCCACCGACGCGCTGGCGTCCGCCACCGCCTTCCAGCTGCCTTGGAACCTCACCACCGTGTACTACCCCTGGAACCGCACCTTCGAGGTGGGCCTGTTTGCCAACGCCACCCCCGCCGCCATCCTGCCTTTGCATCATGGCAACAATTATAAGTAGCTAGCAGACACGCTACACGGACGGCACAACATGCATAGACAGAATGGATGGCACCCGAACCCAATGCCCCACCGTCTATCATATGGGGATTCGACACACCGTCACACAGCATCCAATCACACAACCCAATCCCTACCACACATAATATGATATAGTGGTGTTGTTACAAATATGAAAAACATCATATGGTACCGCTTGTCGCATATACACAGCACCGTATTCTTGTTGCGCTACTACTCGTAGTCCCCGCCGCTGTCGCCCGCTGGCGGCGCGCCGCGCGCCAGGCGCATGAGGGAGGAGGGCGGCGGCCCCGGCGGCGCCCACCCCGGAATTCTGCTAGCCCGCGGGCGCCGCGGGGGGGGGGCGCCCCCCCCCCCCCCCCCCCCCCCCCCCCCCCCCCCCCCCGCCTGTCCCTGCCCCAGCTGCGCCTCCCCCCCAGGTGCCGCCACCACCATCCCCTGCCTCTTCTGCCGCTGCTCCGCCCGCCGCCGCGCCGGCAGCAGGTCCTGCCGCCGCACCTCTCACGCCGTCCGCCGCTGGTGCGGCAGCGCCGTCCTCCAACCGCAGCGTCATGGCGTCCCTTTTTGGTCGCCGGTCACCGGCGCCGTCGGCCGCCACGCCGGTGCGCCCCACGCCTGCCGGCGCCGTCACGTAATACCACAATCAATTCCTTCGCCGCCCTTCTTCGATTTGATGGTTGATGGTGTACGTCGCTTCAAACGCTAATTAATTATGCTGCGGCTTGGTAGGACGCCCCAGCGGCGTGTACCAGGTTGGCGGGAAGGTGGCGGCGGTGCGGGCAGCGGCATTGAAGGGTGTGGGCAGCGGCGACGGGATGTGCTGGCGCAGCACGGTTTGAAACGCTGCTGCATAGGCGGCGTCAGTGTCGTCTGGCGGCGGCGGCACGAGGCCTGCGGTGCGTGCCGCGTGGCGGAACCAATGCACGCCGCGCTCCACGTGCCGCACCTCCTCGCTGCAGATGGTGCGCACCAGCTCCGCGGAGGCGGCGTCGCCGGATGACCGCAGCTTGTGCACCAGCCGGTCGGCGCTGTCCAGCGCGCGCGCCTCCAGCACCAGCGGCACCACCGCAAGGCGGCCAGGCAGGCTGTCGCGCGTGGAGGCGCCCGCCTCCCACAGACCACTGTGCCCCGCCAGCGCGCCGTACCACGAGCCGAGCGCCACCAGGCGCGCATTCAGCCACCCAAAGTGGCGCGCCTCATCCGCAGCAATCGACAGGCAGTCTGCAATAAATGCGGCAGCGGCGGCGGGTGGGCCGCGCACAGCGGGCACAAACCGCACTGCCGTGTCCAGGTACAGCTGCACCGCGTTCAGCTCAATGTGCGCAATGGAGTGCAGCAGGAAGACGGCAACGGAGGTATCGGACGCCCGCCGCCGGTCGTCGCGCGGTGACACCAGCCGCAGGTCAGGCGGCAGTGCCGGCATCTCTGGCAGGCAGCCGGATGGTGGTCCAGCGGCCACACCACGCGGTGATACTGCCAGTGACTCCCAACCCGTCGCCCACTCGCTCGAATACTGGCGTGCCAGCTCCGTCGCTGCGGCGCACTGCGCCTCGGCGCTGGGCGTCGCCAACGCCGTCCCTACCGCCGTATACAGGCGCGCCAGGTCCGCTTCTGCCGCATCGCCGCCGCCGCTACTGGTCGTCGTTGTTGAAGCGTGCCGCCATTGCAACCGCGCTGGTGACACCGCTGGCCAGCAGCGGCACGACGACGCTCGTGCCGCCACCGCCGCCACCGCCGCTCGTCGCGCCGCCATCATGATCCCGGCGGTCGCCATATCAACTCTCAATCATGTGCACGTTGTATTGACACGCAAACCACGCGGCGCACAACAATCGCAACCAGGCGGCCTATTGCAGCATTTAGTGCGTGATTTGACGGTGGATTTGTTGAAATCCGAGTTGGCGAATTGCTGGATGCTTGCCGCGGTTTCATTACCGGCCGTCGTGGCGGTGCCGTGGCAGCTGAAGCAGCGCGTCCGCAGCGGCTGCAGCGCGCTGACGCCGCTGTCACGCCGCAGCGGCGCCGCCTCAGTGCGCCGGCCCGGGCTAGCACCCGAATGCTAGGGCACCCACCACTGCTCTTACTGCGCAACGGACCTCTGGCAGATCAGACTGAGTTCAGTTGGATAACTTGAAACATGGCACGCCGCCCCGGCCCGCCGCGCCCGTCACGCGGCAGCGCACCGCCGCGCACGTGCCATTGCAACGCCGCAATGCAACGCAGGCCCGACGTAGGGATGGCCACACACCCACGTCGCCCAGGCCCTGGGCTGGTCCCGCCATGCGGGGGCTCTCAAGTCAGTGTTAACGCATACCTGAAGTGGTGGGCGGCCCCGGCGCCGGCACCAAGGGCTTGTACACGAGCATGTCGCGCGCGTCGTAGCCAGGGAGCTTGTCAAGAGGCTGGAACAGTGCAACGAACCTCGCATGGCGCGCCTCCAGTTCTTGTTTTTCTTCGTCAATGATGTCTAAGCGCACGAGCTCGCGGCCTGCGCGCCAATACTCCTTGCACAGCGAGCGGCAAGCATTGACGTCGGCCGCCTCTGCGTCGATGGTTGGCGCCAGCATTGCAGCCACAAACGCCTCCCCAGGCGCAGCGTGAGTGCGGTGCCAGACCGCCGCCTTGGACATGCACATGCTGTAGTCCTTGCGCTCCTTCATCAACAAGTCGTGGAGCTGCTGGCGGCGCCGCTCCTTCATGCGGCGATCTTCGGCTTTCTCCCGCTGCTGCTCAATGACCGCCACCGGGATGGTCACGGCAACCGCAGTCGCCACGGGCTCCGACGCCCACCCAACGACCGATTTTGCCTTGGCCACAATCTTCTTGATCCACATATGGTCCGCCATGGTTGTGCACGACTGTGGGGCTGCGCTTGCACACGTCTCCTGCTCAGGCGGAGAATTGTGCTACAAGGGAGGGAGGATGTGCCGCGGGTGCACAAGGCTGACTGCGGCAGGGCAAGCGTGGCGGCGGCGGGGGGGCACGCACTGTAACTACGACTAGGGTTGTCTTTTACTCAGCACTACTTCTGCGTGCACGCCGGCACGCCCCCCCCCACTGCATTTATTTTAGGGCGAGCTGGCCCGGGCAAGGGGGGCGAGTTGGCCCGGGCGAGGCGTTTTCGGGCGTGGCCGAGTCACTACAGACTCGGTGTGTGTGTTGGCTTGATGTTGAAGTTCATGCCACCACCACCTGGGGAAGTTCATGCAGAGAGTTCAATGGTCGCGGAATAATAATAAGGAAGAAGCGCATGACAATGGGTGAGCACGCAGTACGCTGGCTGGAGCCAACACACAAATAAGTGAGCAGGGCGCCAGTGCAGCCTGCAAGGGTGCCGTGCCGTCACGTCCGCGCCATCGCCCAACCCCAGCCAATAAATACCATGTATGATAATAAAATCCATCTGACGAGCATAGCAAGGGAGCGGCACATCAATAGGTGTACGATACTAATTACGTATCGGCGTCGTCGTCGCCGGCAGCCGCCACGGCGCGGGGGACGAATGACACGTTACGGCGCACTGCAACGTGACCGCCGCCGCGCGCCGGCCGGGCGTACGACAGCATGGCAGCGCGGTTGGTGGTAGCGCCGACGCCGCCACCTCCGCCGCCGCCGCCGCCGCCGCCACTGCCACCTGGCTTGCCACGCCACTGGTTTGCCTCCACCTCCAGCGCGCGGAGTTGCGCACGCAGGGCAGCCAGCTCCGCCTCCAGCTCGCGGATGCGCCCGTTCTTGGCAGTGCAAAAAGGGCAGTCCAGGCCGTCAGCGGCAAGGATGGCAAGGGAGGCGGCAGACAGCTGCGGGGCGGCGGGCACGGCTGCCACCACAAAGGCAGGCGTGGAGTTTGGTAACCCGCGCGTCGACGGCGACCCGGTGAGCAAGCGTGACGAGCCTGCCACCGCGCTTGTGCTGCCGTCTGGTGCCGGCACGTCACGAACCGAGGGGCTGCGCGTCAGCAGGCGGTGTGACCCCGGTGATGGCAGCGCCCGCGTGCCGGCCGCCGTCGTGCTGGCCGCTCCAGCCCCTGCTTCGGTGGCGGACGGGGTGGCCGCCTTGTCCACATCAACGGTGGTGGGGTCGGTAGTGGTGGTGGCGGTGGCGGTGGCGGCGGTGGAAGCAGTCATGGCGGCAGGGCGCTTGATCATAGGGTTCATGACGGCCGGCACGACGACGTCGTCGCCATCCTTGCGGCTGTCAGGCTTGCGCGGCGGCGCCTTGTGCAAGGGGCGGCAGCAGCAGCAGGCATAGCCGCGACGGCGGCCCACCAGGATGCCCACCGCAACCAGCGTGACAATGAGGACGACGGCACCGGCAGCCACAAGCACCACAATCAACCCCGTCAGAGGACCCAGGAGCGGCGACGACCAGAAGGAGGTCGACGTCGGCGGCAACGTTGACAGGGCGGCACATACAGCGGCGGCCGGGCGTGTCACGCGGGGCGGGGCGGGCGTGGGGGTAGGGGGCAGCACTGTTGCCCCGGACGCCGGCCGCATGCCCGTTACCGCCACGGTTAGCATCGCGCTGCTGCCGGCAGGCGGGGCAGACAGGGGGGACACCAGAATGTAGTAGTCGCCCAGCGGCGGGAGGGTGAGGGACACCAGTGCAGTACCCACGCCACCGCCGCCACCCGCGCCGGCCGCCACCTCGCCCATGTCAACCAGGCGCAGCGGCGACCCAAAGCAGGTAGCAAAGGCGCGCAGGGACAGGGTCGGTTGCGCTTGGCGCGCCGTGGTTGCCGCCGCGTACGACACACTAACATTCAGATGCCGCGGCACGCGGTCGCGCACGACAACATGCAGGTACGACTCGGGGCCGGGCGCGCCGTAGTGCGCGGGTGTTGTGAGTGGCACCGTCACCGCGTCATACTGGTACACCTCGTTAGCGGTGGCGTCTGGTAGTGACAACCGCATCGTGCCGTCGGACACGTCCGTCACCGGCAGCGCCACATCGCACGTGCCGCTCCCTGCCACCCAGCCACAACAGCATGCCACCCCAGGCGGTGTGGGCGACGCTGTGACGGTGGGCGCGGCGGTGCCGGAGCTCGACGGCGACACGGTTGGCGACGGCGTGCCGCTGGCGGTGATGCTGGGCGACCGCGTGCCGCTGGCGGTAATACTGGGCGTCGGGCTGCTGCTGGCAGTGATGGAAGACGTTGCGCTGCCGCTCGCTGTGATGGAGGACGTCGGGCTGCTGCTGGCTGTGATGCTGGCCGTCTTTGTGCCAGACCCCGTCTCCGAGCTGGACGCCGACGCGCTGGCGGTGACGGAGCCGCTGCCGGTGCCGCTGGCAGTGATGGAGGCGGACATGGAGGCTGTGGCTGTGACGGAGGGCGTCACGGTGCCAGAGACGGAGTTGGAGGCACTGCTGCTGCTGCTGGCAGTGACGGAGGGTGAGCCGCTTGCCGACGCGCTGTTGGACGCCGTGGTGGAGACGGTAGGCGTGCCGGATCGTGTCCCAGACTCTGTGGGTGAGGGTGGCGGCGTCACTGTGGCCGTCCACGACGACGATGCCGTAATGGATGGCGAGTTGGTGCTCGTGCCGGTGCCGGCTGCGGACGGCGTGCCAGACGGCGTCCCCGTCCACGACGCCGTCCCTGACGGCGACACGCTGGCGCTGACGGACGGCGTGGCGGTGGGCGTGTGTGTGCCGCTGCCGCTGCAGGTGTCGGACGGTGTGGCACTGGGTGTCTGCGTCCCCGTCGCCACCGCCGTGCCGGTGCCGGAGCCGGTGAAGGAGGGCGTCGCCGACGCCGTGACGCTGGGCGAGCCGGTGCCCGTCTTGGTCATGGAGGTCGTCCCAGAGCCGCTGCCCGTCTGCGATACGGTGACCGACGGCGAGACGCTGGCGGTGGCGCCGGTGGAGGCGGACGCCGTGTCAGACGGCGAGGTGGAGCCGCTGGGTGTGGGTGACGTCGTCGTGCCGGCCGTGCGGCTGACGGACGGCAGCGCCGTGAACGAGGCGGACGGCGACGTGCCCGTTGTGGGGGACGCAGACTTGGATGCGGAGGGAGATGGCGTGGCACTTGGGGCGGTGGGGCGGCACACATACTTCACCGCCAACGTCTTGGTGTCCACGCCGTTGTTGGGGCACGGGTCGCCCACCGCCGACGAGTCCGCCGCCATGCAGCCCACAGCGCCGGCAAAGGGGCCACACATGGCCGCCACGGTGGCCGTCAGGTCGGTGTTGGTGCACCGCGCGCTGCTGCTCAGCGTGCCAGCCACAAACACATTGGCGGACGACGAGGTGGAGGACCAGTAGTTGGGGCAGGCGCCATCAAACACGCCGTACGACGCCCACGTGACGCCGGCAAAGCGGCTGCCGGTTGGGCACGACAGCTGCACATACAGCGACGGGTCACCCGACACCGCGTCGTACGGCACAGCGGCGGTGTAGCACAGCTGCAGGTCCGGCGGCGGCGTGGTGGAGGGCGTCTTGGCCGCCGTGACTGCGGCGCTGGGCGTGACAGACGACGACGCCGTGATCGAGGACGACACGGTTGGTGCCGCAGTGACCGAGGACGACACAGTTGCCACCGCTGTGATGGAGGGCGTTGCCGCCGGCGACAGCGACGCCGACGGCGTGACGGCTGGCGTGCCAGTCTGCGACCCCGTTGCCAATGCTGACGGCGTCCATGACCGCGTGGCTGCCGCCGTCACTGACGACGACGGTGACGGGCTGACGGTGGGCGACGGCGTGGGCTGCAGGTACAGGTTGCCCCAGCAGGTGACGGCGCCGGTGGCATTGGCAGCGCAGCTGGATGCGGCGCCTGCCGACACCCACGACACGCCGGCCGGTAGGGCCGACGCCGGCGGCACGGTGCACTGCCCATGCGCGTTGCTGCCCACGCATGCCACACTGCCGTTCTGAAACAGCACCAGCGTGTGCTCCGTGCCCGCACTGGTCATTGCGATGCCGCTCCATGCCGCCGGCACGGCGCACTGGCCCGCAGCGCAGTCGCCACCGCACACCACGCTGCCATTGCTGCTAAATAGCGCGCAGGAGTGCGTCCCGCCGCACGTCACCTGCGCCACGCCGCTCACCGCGCCAATCGCGCTGCCGGCCTGCCCCCAACACAGCGTCGTTCCCACGCCACCCACCGCGTTCACCACCGCGCAGCTGTGCCGCATGCCAGCGCACGCCCATGCCGCATTGGTGTGCGTGGGCACGTCAATCTGACCGTCGCCGTCGTACCCCGCACACTGCACCCGCCCACCGGTTCCCACCACGCACGTGTGCCCTGCGCCAATCGTTGCCGTCGCGTTCCCCGCCAGCAGCGCGCCGCCCAGCAGCGCCAGTGTGGGTGGCGGCGGCAGCAAACCGTAATTCAGCCCGCCAGCTGCCCCTGGCGCGGTTGCCATCAGCCCCAGCAGCCCCAGTAGCGCCGCCAGCAGCCAATACCGTTGTTGCACCGCCACCCGTGGTGGTGGCTGCAGTTGAGCAGCAGGGGGCGTCATTTTGAGACGGTGGCACGCAGCACCGCCAGGCCCAACGTCATAGTAGGAAGGGAAAACAAGGCCGCAGGCCACCAATAATAAATAACTGCGCGCCGGTCTCACCCACGCTGCTGCCTCGTGTCGCGCTGCGTGTTGCCGTGAGTTGAGGAGGAAGGGGCGATTTCTGACGTCCGGACTCTGGCGCCCTGCCGCCGCCAGCGACCGCGCACTTTCTGCTGCTGCTCTGTTTTGAGACGCCTGACCGCAACGAGGGTGTCGCGCTGCGCCCGTCCCCAAATGCTGCATAGCGGGAGCGAGGTAAGTAACTTTTACGTTTTGTGCCGCTGGCACATGTTGCTACCGGTGCTGGTAACTACTGGTGCCAGTTATTGCGAGATCAGGTCACGCAGCCTACCGGTACCCACTTGGCCGGCGGCGCAAGACGCCCGCGCCGGAAGTGGGTTCAACTGGGTTGCCACGCCTTCAAATTGACGGCTGCCTACATACGCGATACGCACAAGCGACCAACAGGGTGCCAACGCTCCCAACGCATGGCAGACAGCTGCCATAGATATCACGGCCAGCGGCTACCACGCGCTGCCCGGCCGCATGCCGGCGGCGGCAAAGTTGTACTGGCGCGGCCAGGGGTAGGACGTGTACGGCACGCCGAGCTCAAAGGCGGCGCGCATGACCCAGTGCGGGTCGCGCAGCAGCGGGCGGCCCAGCAGGATGACGTCCGCCTTGCCCTCCTCCACCAGTGCGTTGGCCTCCGCCGGCTTCACAATGAAGCCGACGGCGGAGGTGGGCACGCCCGCCTCTGCGCGCAGGCGCGCCGCAAATGGCGCCTGGAAGGCAGGCCCCACCGGGATCTTGGCATTTGGCACCAGGCCGCCGGTGGAGACGTCCACCAGGTCCACGCCGCGTGCCTTGAACTCGCGCGCCAGCACCACCGACGACTCCGCGTCCCACCCGCCCTCCGCCCAGTCGGTGGCGGAGATGCGCGCCAGCAGGGGCGCGTGGTCCGGCAGCGCGGCGCGCACCGCCGCCGCCACCTCCAGCGGCAGCCGCATGCGGTTCTCCAGCGACCCGCCGTACGCGTCGGTGCGCTGGTTGGACAGCGGCGACAGGAACTGGTGCAGCAGGTAGCCATGCGCGGCATGCAGCTCCACGCCCGTGAACCCCGCCGCGATCGCGCGCTTCGCGCCGCCAACGAACGCCTCAATGACGGCGCCAATGTCGGCGGTGGCGGCAGCAGCCGGCCGGGGGCCAGGCCGCCCGGACCGCAGCCACGACCGGTCCCCCGCCGTTCCCCCGCCGCCCCCCACCCGCACCCCCCGGCCGCCCTCCCACGGTGCCGGCGTGGACGCCTTGCGGCCGGCGTGCGCCAGCTGCAGGATGGGCGTGCTGCCGGCCGTCTTGATGCCCGCCGTGATGCCACGCCACGCCGCCACCTGCGCGTCGTTCCAGATGCCGGTGCAGTACGGCGAGATGCGCCCCGCCGCCGTCACGCCCGTCGCCTCCGCAATGATGAGCGGCACGCGGCCCACCGCGCGCGACACCAGGTGCGTGTGGTGCCACGCCGTCGGCACGCCGTCCCGCACCTCGCAGCTGTACTGGCACATGGGCGACATGCCCACGCGCATGGGCAGCGTCACGGAGCGCAGGGTGAAGGGCGTGAACAGCGCCGGCAGGGCGGGCGCGCGCACCGGCGCCGGCTCCTTGGCGGGTGTCGCCGCCGCCGCCGCTGCTGCTGCTGCTGGGGCTGCCGCCTTGCTCGCTGCCGCCGTCGCCGCCGTCGTCGCCGCCGCCGCCGCCCGGCGAACCGCACTGCTTGCCAGCGCCATTGTTGGGGTGTGGTTGGGATGTGTTTCTTGTTTCTGCGTATGGTGTTGCGACGGCTGCACTCTCGTTTCAGTGCGGCTCTAAGTTGCGTGCCACCGCCCGTTCGTCAATCGCTTGCAGCTCCTAACTCGTCCGTCAGTTGCTTGACTGCTCGTCAACCCTTCAGTCACTTGTCCGTCCTCCGAATGTCCCTATATGATTACTACTCACTCGTCAGCCCGGCGTCCACCCGTCGCTAGCTCTTCCCTTGTGCCCCGCACGCCTGCCACTCGTCGGTCGCCCTCGCGCTTGTCCGCCACTCGTCCGTCGCCTGGTGCCCTTGCGCTTGCGCCTGCCGGCACACGTAAGTCACTCGTCGTGACTGCCACTCGTCCGTCACCCTCGCACTTCACCTGTCCGTCAGTCGGTCACTTGCCAGTCACCTCGTCGCTGCACCCGTCAGTCACCTCTTCCGTCACCTGCCGCCCCATACGCTACTCGTCCGTCAGTCTTCCGTCACCTGCCCGTCACCCGTCCCCGTCACCCCTTGCCTCACTCGTCGCTGGCGAGCGTCTGCACCTTCACCAATCACCAATCGATTCAGACGCAACCGGGGCGGCAAACGCGCAAACCAGCTGCCGCACACCAATGAGCACAACTGATGGTCTCCTACTACGCCAATAAATGCTCACGCCGCCGCGTGCGCCGCCACCAGCACCGCCGCACTGCAGCAGCACCGGGTGTCCGAGAGAAGCAGACGGTAGAGGCGAGAGAGAAAGGGGGCAGAACGGAGGAAACAGGCGCAGTTCCGGCCAGATTTCTATTCCCCCGCGCTATTTACAATAGTTATTACAACGGGCATAGGAATTATGCATACATAACATCCTATTGGCAAATAATTACGCTACGGTGATATGTGGTGGTGGTAATACATGTGGCGACAGTAAATGGCACCAAAGGCGTGGTTCTATCTTTCGCTTCTTTTGTCTATCTTTTCCAACGCCCAAGGGGCTAATTAGTGCACGTGTAGTATGCGAGCGGGGCGTGCGGCGGGCCAATTGACGGTGGGAATCGCCTACTGTACGTGAGAGGTGGTGCGTGGTGGGTGTGGCGCTGGTTGCCGTGGTGGCGTGCCAAATGCGAATTTTAGTGATTTGAGCACTAGTAGTAGGAGGGGGAGGGAGAGAGAGAGAGAAGAGGGAGGAGGGGATAGCGGGAGAGAGAGGAGAGTGGGAGAAGAGGGGAGAGAGGGGAGGGGACTCCATCGCTGCAGTGAGGTGGAGGGGAGGAAGCAGTAGCAGCAA
>Ga0066256_1003751_pt1 | contig 14322 bp, 15 predicted proteins | sample ThiBio_1000_biof_FD_87107 | JGI IMG/M metagenome (GOLD analysis project Ga0066256, IMG submission 87107) | Wastewater bioreactor microbial communities from Cape Town, South Africa - Thiocy_expt_1000_biof (version 2) | ecosystem: Engineered > Bioreactor > Thiocyanate-remediating >...
ACGCGGGCCTCGTCTTCGCGCCCTCGCGCAATTTCGATGTGTCAGTCGATTACTTCTGGGTCTCGCTGGCCGATCAGGTGCAGGATCTCAGCATCGACACGCTGCTGCGTGATGAGGCGGATTGCCGCATCGGCCAGACCATGGGCGGCAGCGCGGTGGATATCAATTCGCCCACCTGCCAGGACGCCATCACCCGCGTGCAGCGCTTTGCCGGCGGCGTGAACGAAGGGCGGCTGGATGCCGTTTCGGTCAACCCGGTAAACATCGCCCGCGAGAAGACCGACGGGATCGACGTGACCGTGCGGGGCAGCCTGCCGACCAGCTTCGGCACTTTCGGCCTGACCCTGTCGCACACCCATGTGTTCAACCACACGTTCCAGCAATATCCGGGCGATCTGCCCATCGACAAGCTGGCCTATGACAGCTTTTCACGAAGAGCGGCGTTCGAGTTGAAATCGACGTCCATTGATCCCGGCGCCTATTGGGCGCTGCGTCGGTGGGGGAAGTACGCCATGCGTGCCGGGCTTGGCACGCTGCGTCGTCTGCGCGGGAAGATGCCGGCTCCGCACGAGGGCCTCGAAGCGCACGGCTAGCAGCATTTCCAAGCCGGCCGTTTCCGGCTAGTTGTCTGCGCGCGGGGCCACATCCACGAGGCGCAGATGAAATCTCCGATCTTCCCGATGCTTGCCATGGCGGGCATTGCCCTGCTGTCCAGCGGCGCGAGCGCCAACGACACCATGGCGACGCTCGGTACCGGGGGGCTGGTGTTCATCACCAGCCAAGACGTGGAAATGTCGTCCGAGGACCTGTACGTGTCCCCCGACGAGGTGCGTGTCACCTATGAATTCACCAGCAATGCCGCGGAGGATCAGCAGGTTCTCGTCGCCTTCCCGATGCCGGACATCACTGGCAGCGGCGACTTCATGGTTTCGGTGCCAACCGAGGATCCCGAGAACATCTTCGGGTTCACCACCGCGTTCAACGACGAGCCGGTCGAGGCGCAACTGCACCAGTATGTCTTCGCGTTCGGCATCGAATACACGGACCGGCTGACCGAGCTTGGCGTCCCGCTGATCCCCTATGGGCCCGAGACGACGGCTGCTCTCAACGCTCTCACCCCAGAGCAGCAGCAGGAACTGGTCCGGCTTGGCCTCGTCATTCCGATGGAATGGAGTTCGAGCGTCGATGGGCCGATGCAGACCGACTACACGCCGGTCTGGACGCTGCGCTCGACCTACAGCTGGGAGGCAACCTTCCCGGCGGGCGAAACCGTCACCGTGCGCCATGCCTACAAGCCCAGCGTCGGCGGCACTGTGGCCGTGACATTTCTCGCGCCCGCCTACGAGGACTATGACCCAGCCACGACCTACCAGCAGAAATACTGCACCGACGACGGCTTCGTGCGGGCCGTCAAGAAGACGCTGGCCAATCCGGACGAACCGTACAGCGCCCCGTTCACCGAGAGCTGGATCTCCTACATCTGGTCGACCGGCGGCAACTGGAGCGGCGCGATCAAGCGCTTCCACCTGACCGTCGACAAGGGGCGGCCGGAGAACCTCGTGTCGTTCTGCTGGGACGGCAAAGTCACCAAAACTTCGCCGACGACCTTCGAAATGGAAGCCACGGATTTCTTTCCGCCGTGGAACCGCGAGCTCGAAATCCTGATCCTCAACCGGCAGGACCCCGCGTGACAGTTACCATTCGCAGCGCCCTGCCAACCGATACCGCGCTGATCCTGCAGTTCATCCGCGATCTCGCCGAATACGAGAAGCTGCTGCACGAAGCACAGGCGAGCGAGGCTGATCTTGCCCGCGAGCTGTTTGGCGAAGCGCCCAAGGTCTTCTGCGAACTGGCCTTTATGGACGACCAGCCGGCCGGGTTCGCGCTCTGGTACTACACGTTCTCGACGTCCCAGGGCCGGCACGGCATCTGGCTCGAAGACCTGTTCGTGTCGCCGGCGCTGCGTGGTTCCGGCATCGGGAAGGCACTGCTGGCCAACCTCGCGCAGCGCTGCGTGCGCGAAGGCCTCGGCCGCTTCGAATGGGCAGTGCTCGACTGGAACCAGCCGTCCATCGACTTCTACGTCGCTCAAGGTGCCGTGTTCATGGACGATTGGCGGCGCTGCCGGGTGTCGGGCGATGCACTGGGACGGCTCGGGAGCGCGGCGTGAGCGTGCCGATCGCCATCATTGCCGCCGTGGGGCACAACGGCGTCATCGGCGCCGCCAACGGTATCCCGTGGCGCCTCCCGTCCGACTTCGCCCACTTCAAGCGCACCACCATGGGCAAGCCGCTGGTGATGGGGCGGAAGACGTTCGAGAGCATCGGCCGGCCGCTGCCGGGCCGGACCAGCATCGTCGTCACCCGCCGGTCCGGCTTTGCCGTCGAAGGCGTGCATGTTGCGGCAAGCCTTGCCGAAGCCTTGGTCATGGCCCAGGAAATAGCTGTCGCCTCGGATGCCGGCGAGGTGATGATCGGTGGCGGTGGCGAAATCTATCGTGAGGCCATGCCGCTCGCCGACCGGCTCTACATCAGCCATGTGGATGCCGCGCCCGACGGCGACACGACCTTCCCCGACATTGCGTCCGACATCTGGGAAATCGTCGCGCAGCCGGAAGTGGTGCCGGATCCAAGAGACAGCGCCGTTTACCGCGTCAACGTGTACGCGCGGCGAGGTCAGGGCGAACGTTGATCCCCCGGGGTCCCTTCCCTATATAGGTCGGCAACTCTTTACCGCTGAAAGGTTGGCGATGCCTTGGGACAATAATACGGGGGGAGGGGGGCGCAACAATGGCGGTCCCTGGGGTCAGGCACCACAAGGTGGTGGTGGCGGTCCCCGCAGAACTGGCGGCGGCGGTGGCAATACCCCCAGTCTCGAGGAACTCCTGGCGCGCGGCCGTGACCAGTTTCAGGGCGGCGTCCCGGGCGGTCGCTGGGCCTTTGTCGGCGTGGCGCTGCTGCTCGTGGCGTTCTGGCTGTTCAATTCCATCTACCAGATCAACCCGCAGGAAATCGGCGTGAAGCTCCGCTTCGGAAAGCCGATGGAAACGACGACGGCGGGTCTGCATTTCATGCTGTGGCCGGTCGAAAGTCTCGAACGCGTCAACATCACCCAGAACCAGACCAATATCGGTACGGCCGCGAGCGGGCGTCAGTCGCGTGAGGACGACGGCCTCATGCTTTCGGGCGACCAGAACATCGTTGATGTCCGCTTCTCGATGCTGTGGTCGGTGACCGACCCCATCTCCTACCTGTTCAATGTGCGTGATCCTGAAGAAATGGTTCGCGGCGTGGGCGAGAGCGCGATGCGCGAGATCGTCGGCCGGCGTCCGGCTCAGGACGTGTTCCGTGACGATCGCGCGGGGATCGAGACCGATGTCCAGCGTATCGCGCAGAGCGTTCTCGACAGCTACGGCGCCGGCGTGACGGTCAGCCGTGTCGCGATCGAGCAGGCGGCGCCCCCGTCGGAAGTGGCCGATGCCTTCAACGAAGTGCAGCGTGCCGAACAGGACGAAGACCGGCTCCAGGAAGAAGCCCGCCAGTACGCCAATACGCTCCTCGGCGATGCCCGCGGCCAGGCGGCGCAGGCGCGCGAAGACGCCGCTGCCTACAAGAGCCGCGTCGTCCAGGAGGCGACCGGTGAGGCCGCGCGCTTCCTGTCGATCTACGAGGAATACGCCAAGGCACCGGAAGTGACGCGCAAGCGCCTGTTCCTCGAGACGATGGAAGAAGTCCTCGGTGGATCGGAGAAGGTTATCATCGAGCCCGGTGCGGGAGGCGGCGTCGTGCCGTATCTGCCGCTGCCCGAACTGCGCAACAACTCCGCGACGCCGAGGTAAGCCATGAACAGACTTGTTATTCTCGGCGTTGCCATTGTTGCCCTTCTCTACGTGGTCTTCTCCTCGCTCTACGTCGTCAACGAGCGCGAGCAGGCGATTCTCACCCGGTTCGGCAACATCCAGGACGTGAAGACTGAGCCCGGCATCTACTTCAAGATTCCGACCGACTTCGTGGATACTGTCCAGTTCGTCGACGATCGCCTGCTGCGCTACGACCTGCGGGATCGGACCGTCCAGGTTTCGGGCGGCGCCTTCTATCAGGTGGACGCGTTCCTCACCTACAAGATCGTCAATGCCCGGCTCTTCCGCGAGCGGGCGCTGGGCGATCTCTCGGTGGCCGAACAGCGTATCGGCACGCAGTTCGAATCCGCGCTTCGCCAAGTATACGGCCTGCGCGAATTCAATGCGGCGCTGTCCGAGCAGCGGTCGGAAATGATGCGCGAGGCGCGTGACCTCATCCGGCCCGAAGTTTCGCAACTGGGCATCGAAGTCACCGATCTGCGTATCGTACGGACCGATCTTGCGGCCGCGGTGTCGGAACGGACGTTCGAGCGCATGCGGGCCGAGCGTCTTGCCGAGGCGGCGCTGCTGCGTGCGCGTGGCCAGGAAGCAGCGGCATCGCTGCGCGCGGTCGCCGATCGTCAGGCGGTCGAGATCATCGCCGCCGCCCGCCGCGACTCGGAGATCCTCCGAGGCGAGGGGGACGGTGAGCGAAGCCTGATCTTCGCCAATGCCTATGGCCGCGATCCGGAGTTCTTCGAGTTCTACCGCTCGATGCAGTCTTATCGCACTGCCCTGGGCTCCACCGGAACGACCATGGTGCTGTCGCCGGGGTCGGAGTTCTTCCGGTACTTCGGGGACCAGGGCGTGGGTGTTCCCATGCCGGCGCCTGCTGATGCCCCTGCGTCCGAAGCGCCGGCGGCCGCTGTCCCTGCGACCGAAACGCTGGTGCCTGCCGGTCAGTGATCGAGTTCGCCTCGGCACTGGCGCTGGCGGTGGTGATCGAAGGCCTGCTCTATGCGGCCTTCCCCGAGCAGATGAAGCGGATGCTGGCAACGATTCAAACGTTGCCGGCATCAACCATCCGTGCGGTGGCGCTGGCTTGCGCCGGAGCCGGACTTGTTCTCTTGTGGCTCATTCGTGGTTGATCGCCGGCTGAGTGCCTGGCGTTGCGAGTGTGGAGAACATTGATGAGTGCGGCCCGGAATTCCCTGCTTGCTGCGGCCCTTGCCGTCGCTCTGACGCTATCGCCCGCAGGTTCGACGCAGGCCGAAGGTCCGGCATCCGTTGCCAATCTGGCGGCGACCTTGTCGCCGGCCGTGGTGAACATCGGCACGTCGCGACGCATTCCCGGTGGTGGCGGAACCCCTTTCCCCGAGTTTCCCGAGGGCTCCCCGCTCGAAGACCTGTTCGACGACCTCAACCCGAACCAGGGGCAGGGGCCGGAACGCATGCAGGAGGCGCGCAGCCTCGGCTCGGGCTTCATCATTTCGGCCGAAGGCTTCGTGGTAACGAACAACCACGTCATCGACGGCGCGGACGAGATCGATGTCTTCCTGACGGACGGTCGCCGCTTGCGGGCGGAGATCGTGGGCAAGGACGACAAGACTGACCTTGCGGTGCTGAAGGTCAACGCTAATGGCGAGCTGCCCTTCGTCGAGTTCGGCGACAGCGACACGGCCGTGGTCGGCAATTGGGTGATGGCGATCGGCAACCCGTTCGGACTGGGGGGGTCGGTCACGCTCGGTATCGTTTCGGCGCGCAACCGCGATATCCAGGCCGGTCCGTATGACCAGTTTATCCAGACCGATGCCTCCATCAACCAGGGCAACTCGGGCGGACCGCTGTTCGACATGGACGGTAAGGTGATCGGCATCAACACGGCGATCATCGCGCGGGGAGGCTCCTCGCTCGGGATCGGCTTCGCGGTGCCGGGAAACCTGGCCCGGCCGGTGATCGAGCAGCTTGCCGAGTTCGGCGAAACCCGCCGCGGCTGGCTGGGCGTCGGCATTCAGGAAGTCACCGAGGATATCGCCTCGAGCCTCGGGCGCCCCAACAGCTACGGCGCGCTGGTGATCGACGTGACCAAGGGCGGACCGTCGGAGGGGATGATTCTCGAAGGTGACATCATCCTCGAGTTCGACAGCCGGCCGATCCTGCGCATGCGCGACCTGCCGCGTGTCGTCGCCGAGACATCGGTCGGCAAGGCCGTTCCGGTGCGTCTGCTGCGCGATGGCGCGGAACAGGTGATCGACATCACGCTCGGCCGGCTGGAAGTCGGCGAGCAGATCATCGCCGACAACCGGGGGCCCGCGCCGGAGCCGCAGGTCACGGTGCTCCCCAATCCGGAAGCGCTGGGGCTCAGCGAGCTCGTCGGTTTCGAGGTGGCCCCGCTTGATCCGGCGAGCCGCACGGAATTTGCCATCGGACAGGACGTTCAGGGCGTGCTGGTGACCACCGTCACTGACGGCAGCGACGCCTACGACAAGGGGTTCCTGCCGGGGCTGGTGATCATCGAGGTCAATCAGCGGCCAGTCGGAAGTGTCGAGGACCTGACCCGTCTGGTCAGCGATGCCAAGGAAGCTGGGCGTCCGGGGGTGCTGTTCAAGGTGCCCGATCCCGCCGGTGCCAGCCGCTTCATCGCCGTGAAACTCAGCTGATCGGCGCGAGGCGGCCGCTACTGCCGCACGAACTCTTCTTCGGCGTAGCCCTGAAGGTAGAGCAGGGCCGTCAGGTCGCCATGGTCGATACGGGCTGCGGCCTGCTCCGACACGATCGGTTTTGCATGGAGGGCAACCCCGAGGCCGGCGGCCCGGATCATGTCCAGGTCATTGGCCCCGTCGCCCACGGCCATGGTTTGTGCCAGCGGGATCTGGTGTTCCGCGGCCAGCGCCTCGAGGCGCTCCACCTTCATCTCGCGGCCGACGATAGGCTCGGCCACTGTGCCGCTCAGTACGTCCCCATCGAATTCGAGGGTGTTGGCCACCCACTCATCGAAGCCAAGGCGCTTGCCGATCCATTCGGCGAAAAACGTAAAGCCGCCGGAGACCAGGGAGGTCACCGCGCCGTGGGTCTTCATGGTCTGGATCAGGGTGCGGCTGCCGGGGGCGAGGGTGATTCGTTCGCGGCGGATTTCCTCGATCACCTTGCGGTTGAGGCCCTTGATCAGGCCAACGCGGGTGCGCAGGGCGGCGGCGAAATCGAGTTCGCCGCGCATGGCGCGCTCGGTGATGGCCGCGACTTCGCCCTTGATGCCGACGGCATCGGCCAGTTCATCGATGCATTCCTGGTCGATCATGGTCGAATCCATGTCGGCGACGAGGAGGCGCTTGCGGCGGTTGGCGAGCGGGACGAGGACGGCATCGACGGGCGACCTGCCGATCAGGGCGCGGGCGGTGGCCAGCGGATCGGGTGCGGTGGGCTGGATGATTTCACAGCATACACCGTGATTTAGCCAGTTGATCTCACCCTTCACCTCGTGCTGGATCGTGGCGACGAGGCTGACATCCAGCTCCGGTTCGGCGGGGTTGGAGATGAGGCAGAGCACCGACATCAGAAGGTTTCCGGGGAGTGGCTGAGGCGCCGAAGCAACGCGCGGTGTTGATAGCGGGGCCGACTGCCAGCGGCAAGTCGGCGCTGGCGCTGCGCGTGGCTCGCGAGGCAGGCGGCATCGTAATTAATGCTGATGCCATGCAGGTTTACGGCGGATTGCGGGTGCTGACGGCGCGGCCGGATGTGGCTGAGATGGGCGGGATTGCGCACCGGCTGTACGGCGAGGTGCCGCCGTCGCAGCGCTTTTCGACCGGTGAATGGCTGCGTGCGGTCAGAGAAATCATCGCCGAAGAAGGGGCAAATTCACTGATCTTCGTGGGGGGGACGGGACTTTACTACCAAGCCCTGCTGAACGGCTTCGCCGAAGTGCCCGAAATACCGGATTCGGTCGTTCGGGAGGTCGAATCCGAACTCGTGGGATTGGATCGGGAGGCGCGCGCAAAACTGATCGCGGAGCGCGATCCACTGACGGCGGCTCAACTCAGGGAAGCCGATCCGCAGCGGGTGGTGCGGGCGCTGGCGGTGCTGAGGGCGACGGGGCGGCCGCTGGCGAGCTTTCAGGGTGATGCGCAGCGGGGGTTGCTTGATGGGTTCGAGGTGGAGCGGATCGTGGTCGACCCCGGTCGCGAGGTGCTGCGGGAGAGGATCGCGCGGCGGTTCGAGACCATGTTCGAGACGGGAGCGGTGGAGGAGGTGCGGGCGCTTCGGGCGCTCGGGCTCGAGCCCGGACTGCCGGCGATGAAGGCGATCGGGGTGCCGGAAATCTCGGCCTGGCTCGAGGGGGAACTGAGCCGCGACGAGGCGGTCGAGCGCGCGGTGACCGCGACGCGCCAATATGCCAAGCGGCAGCGGACGTGGCTGCGCAACCGGATGGGCGACTGGCCGCGCTTCGGGGGTTGACCCGAGGACGTGGGCACGCACATTCACCGGATGCGTATCCTGATTGCCCTTATTGTCGCCCTTGGTCTTGTTTCGCCGGTTCCTGCGCAGGAGCGGCCGCACACGCCGGCGGTCAAGAATTTCACCGGTAACCTTGCGGTGACGCTTACCTTCCGGGGCCTCTATCCGCGGACGATGGAGTTTTTGAAGGCGCGGTTTCCGGCCGACTATGCGGTGCTGCTGAGCCATCTGGCCGATCTCGACCGGCAGCGCGGCGACGACGTGCTGCTGCTCGCTGCGTTCCGCAAGCTCGGAGAGGTCCGCCAAAAATATGCGCAGCGGCTGCCGCAGGCCTCGACGGGGCATCATGCCCAGATGCTGATGCGGCTCGCGAGCTTCTACAATCTCGTGCTGAAGCAGGACGGCGCGGGCGTCTGCGGACGCTTCGCCAACGACGGATCGGGCGTCCTGTTCGAACTGGGGATCACCGACCGCTATGCGGAGGCGCTGGACCAGCAGGCGCTGGTCTATTTCGAGGCGGTGGCGCGCGCGATCGACAGCCCGGAAGAAGCGCGGACGGTGGCGCCCCCCGACTGGGGCGTGGTGCTCGGCGCGATGGTCTATGCCGGGGCGCCGGAGGCTTACGTCAAGACCATTGCCGCGGGCGATGCGAAAGACCCGACTTTGTGCCCGGCGCTGGCCGCCATGCTGATGACCAATGCCATGCTGCAGACGCCGGAAAGCGAGCGCACGCGCGCCGATTTTGCCAAGAACCTGACCGGCTACTAGCGGCGGAACCGCGCGATCCGGCCCAGCCCCTCGCGCAGGGCGAAGCGGGCGACGAGCACGACGGCGACGAAGGCGAGCCCCGCGGCGAGCCCCAGCCAGATACCCGTGCCCCGCCAGTCGAGCCAGAAGCCCAGCGCATAGGCGATGGGCAGGCCGACAGCCCAATAGCCGAGAAGCGCCAGCAGCATGGGAACCTTGGTGTCGCTGAGGCCGCGCAGGGCGTGGGCGGCAACCACCTGCGCGCCATCGGCCAGTTGGAAGATGCCGGCAATGGCGAGGAAAGTGGCTGCTAGCCCGAGGGCGGTGGCGTTTCCCGGATCGGCCGGGTTGAGGAAGATGCCGACGAGCGTCTGCGGAATGGCAAGGAACAGGATGGCGGTGAAGGCCATGAAGCCGGTGCCCATGGCGATACCCGTCCAGCCAGCCTTGCGCACCCCTTCAAGGTCATCGCGGCCATAGGCGATGCCGACGCGGACGGTGGCGGCGAGGCCCAGGCCGAGAGGTACCATGAAGGCGGTTGAGGCGAGCTGCAGTGCCACGGCGTGGGCGGCGACCTCGTTGGTGCCGAGCCGGCCCATGAGCAGGGCGGCGCAGGAGAACAGGCCGACCTCCGCAGCGACGGTGAGACCGATGGGAATGCCGATGCGGAAGATGGCGCGGAACTTTTCCCAATCCGGGCGCCAGAAGCGGACCAGCAGGTTGAAGCGCTTGAAGCGGCGATGCCGCAGGGCATAGCCGAGCATGGCGAGAAACATGAAGAGGTTGACGCCGCCGGTGGCGATTGCCGCCCCCTTCAGTTCGAGCCGGGGCAGGCCGAAATGGCCGAACATCAGGGCATAGGCCGCGAAGGCGTTGACGATCACGCCGGCCACGGTGATGACGAGGATGCTGCGGGTGTCGCCATAGGCCGCGAGCATGGAGCGAACGGCCATCGCCGCCAGCGCGGGATACAGCATCCACGAACCGAACATGACGTAGCTGCTCGCCAGCCCGGTAATCTCCGGGTCCTGTCCCAGCAGCCCGTAGAAGAAGCCGATGTTGAGCAGGATGGGCTGCAGGATGGTGGAGATCAGGATGGCGGCCCAGATGCCCTGACGGACGACGCGGCGAACATCCTTGATGCGCCGACCTCCACGCGCCTGAGCGACAAGCGGGGCAACAGCGCCCACGATGCTGATGCCGGTGAGCATGAAGGGCATCACGAACGCGTTGGCGAGGGTCCCCGCTGCGAGATACTTCGGGCCGAGCCAGCCCATCAGTACGACATCGGTGGTGAACAGCAGGTTCTGCGCCAGCTGGGCAACGATCAGGGGCCAGGCCAGCCGGAAAGTGGCGCGAGCCTCCTGGGCCCAGGTCAGGGATGCAGGTGCATCGGCGCCGGCAACGGGCGCTGCGTCGGCGCTGGACATATCGATCAACCCATTCGCAAAGCGGCGAGCCATACGCCATCGGACGGGGGCAGGGAAGGGCATGACGGCGGGCAACAATCATGGAATGGCCACCAATCCGCCACGGAACGGACCCATCGCCCGGTCAGTTGTGCAGAAGTTACCGAGTTCGGAGGCCTGAATGACTTTTCTCAAGACCCTTGTCGCGGTGCTGCTGCTGGCAGGAACCGTGACGGCCTGCACCTCGACGCAGCGTGGCGCCACCGTGGGCGCGCTGACGGGTGCGGCGATCGGCGGCGTGACCAGCGGCAACGCAGCGGGTGCCGTGATCGGCGCTGCCGCTGGCGGTGTTGCCGGCGCGGTGGCCGGGAACCTCCTCGGCCGCTACCGGGACGACCCGTCGCAGTGCGTCTACGAGGATCGTCGCGGCCGCCAGTTCATCGACGATTGCCCCGAGGGCTGATCGGCGGCAGACTGACAGTGGACGGCCCGGCGATTCAACGCCGGGCCGCGAAACTGTGAGGTGAGCCGTGGCCTTCCGTTTCGAGCATGCCGACTGGGGCGTTGACGACAACGTCCGGCGGGCGGCGCGGAACGAATTCGACAGCGCCATCGCCGAGGTGGCGGAGACGGGCTTTGAAATCCACTCGACCATCAGGGACGTGCGCCGCCGGCTGAAGCGCGTCCGCGCCATCCTGCGACTCGTCCGGCCCGTGTTCTCCGACTATGCCGAAGAGAATGCGGCGCTGCGCGATACTGGCGCCGAATTCGGCGACCTGCGCGACGCCATGGCCCTCGTCGAGGCGGTGGACCTCATCGGCGAACGGGCCAGGGAGGACGAGGAAGGCGCGGTGCAGCGGGTGCGCGCGGCCCTGTCCCGGCGAGCAGCGGACAGCGACAGCAGCCTCGACCGGGAAGCATTCCTCACCGATCTCAGGGCCAAGCTGCGCGAGGCGCGGGTGCGCTCGGAACTGTGGGAGCTTGCGGAGACCGGCCGTAAGGCGATGGTGCCGGGGCTGGTGAATGCCTATCGGCGCGCGAGAAAGGCCTTTGCCGAGGCGAAGGCCAATGGCGAACTCGAGGCGCTGCACGAGTTCCGAAAGCACGTGAAGTATCATCTGGCGCACCTGCGGCTGCTGCAAGACCTGGCGCCGCTGTTCGCCGACGAGCGCCGCCGGCAGATGCAGAAGCTCGCGAGGCGGCTTGGGAACATCCAGAATCTCCATGTGCTGGATGCCGCGCTGGCAGCCGCTCCGGATGGCATCGCGCCCGAAGACAAAGCCGTGGTGCGAGCGCTGGTGGACCGGCAATTGCTGAGCCTGCGCGGCAAGGCGCTGGCGGCCGGGGCACAGCTGTTCCGAGAGCCGCCGCGGGTCATCGAGACGCGCTGGAGCGTCTACTGGGCGGACTGGCAGGAAGCGCAGAAACTGGCCGCCTCCTGACGCAACCCATTGTGGCGGCGCCGAGTTTGTCCTGAGGACAAACCTGAGCAGGAGATCGCCCCATGGACGCCCCGATGGAAGTCACCTTCCGGCACTTCGAACCGACGGACCGGATTCGCAACCTGATCGATGACCACATCACGGCGCTCGACGATTTCGACAACGGGATCGTGGGCGGGCGCGTCGTTGTCGACGGCACCAACAAGCATGGGCAGAAGTCTGTGGTCGAGATCACCGTGGAGCTGAGCTATCGCGGCGGCGTCGCCATCGGCCGGCGGAGCGGGGAGTTCCCGTCGCCAGCCGGACCGCAGGTGTTCGATACGGCGCTGGCCGGCGCGTTCGATACGGCCGAAAGCCAGGTCAAGCAGCACTTCAGGAAGCGGCGGCCGCAGGAGACCAAGGAAATGAACCACCAGGTGGCGCACGGACGGATCACCAAGCTCAACGCGTCGGTGCGCAACGGCTTCATCGAGATGCCTGACGGCGAGAGCCTGTTCTTCTCGGAGGCCGTGCTGGAGGGCGATTTCGACCGTCTCAGCGAAGGCGACGAGGTGCTGGCGCTGGCGGCGGCGGGCGAAAGCGCCTACGGGCCGCAGGCAAGCCAGGTGAAGCTGATCGGGCCGCTGGCGTAGCTGCGGCTACTCCAGCACTGCTGAAATCACCGCGAGTGGGGCGTTCTCTGCCGGATGGGTAGGGGACGCCTTGGCGGTGACGAGCGCCGCCTTCCAGAGGGCCCAGACGCGGACGCGGAGCCAGGTGGCGTCATCGACGGCGAGGGTGTCGCGGAAGGCCTGGCGAGCGTCGCTGGTGAAGAACACCCAGGCGATGACGAGATCGGCGGCAGGGTCGCCCGCCGCAAGGCAGCCGAAATCGATAACGGCGGCGAGGCGGCCCTCGCGGACGAGGAGGTTGCCGGCCGCGAGATCGCCGTGCAGCCAGACCGGCGGGCCGGCGAAGGGCGCGCTCGCCGCTGCATCGATCAGCGCATGGGCCGCGCGCGCATCGATGCGATCGGTGATGGCATCGATGGAGCGGCGGGCCTCGTCGCCATAGGCAGCCACGGGATCGGCGCCGCGCCGGTAGTTGTGCGGGCCGGGCGGCGGGGCACCGGCGGCATCGATGTGCCACAAGGCGCGGAGGAAGCCGGCGACGTCGCGGGCGAAGGCGACCGGATCGGGGAGGGTGGCGGGTGCGGCGGGGCTGCCCTCGAGCCAGCCGAGCACCGACCACTGCCAGGGGAAGCCCAGATCGGGGGCGCCAAGCGCGAGGGGAACGGGAACCGGTACCGGCAGATGCGGCGCAAGGCGGGGCAGCCAGGCCGCTTCCTTGGCGGGCTGCTCGGCATAGCCGGCGGCGCTGGGGAGCCGCACCTTCATGGTCTCGCCGAGGCGGAAGGTCCAGTTGTCCCAGCCATCCTCGGCAACGGGGACTACCGGCAGATGGGACCATTTGGGGAACTGGCGCGCGAGCAGCCGCTCGACGAGAGGAACATCGACATCGAACTTGCCGGCGCGGAGCTTGTCGGAGCGGAGCATGGCGGTGGGGCGGTGATGGAGGAGGCCAAGTGGTAGCGGGTGAGCCAGCATGTGGCCAGCCCGGCAGCTAAAACCGGGCGCGGTTGTGGGTTGACACCTTTGCGGACGCGTGCGTATCGTTTGCGCCGTAACGTCGGAGAGGTCCCGTGCGGGCACTCATTCTCGTAGTAGGAAGGCGCATCGGTCACGTGGGGTGAAACCCCGCGCGAAGGCTGATGCGCCGAACAAGGCTCCCTCGGGGGCCTTTTTTGTTGCCCGGATGGCCGTGGTCGGCGGTATCGGGTGGGTGGAAAGTCAGCGGCGGCAGGCAAATCGGGCGCCCGCGGCCGAGACGAAAGGACAAGTGCGATGGCACAACAGATGACGGGCGCGGAGATGGTGATCGAGGCGCTGAAGGATCAGGGGGTCGAGCATATCTTCGGCTATCCCGGGGGGGCGGCGCTGCCGATCTACGACGCGATGTTCCAGCAGGACGTCGTGCAGCACATCCTCGTCCGGCACGAGCAGGGCGCCACGCACATGGCGGAAGGTTATGCCCGCTCCACCGGCAAGCCGGGCGTGGTGCTGGTGACATCGGGGCCGGGGGCGACCAATGCGGTCACCGGGCTCACCGATGCGCTGATGGACTCGATCCCGCTCGTCGTCATCACCGCGCAGGTGCCTACGGCGCTGATCGGCTCGGACGCGTTCCAGGAGTGCGACACCGTCGGCATCACGCGCTCCTGCACCAAGCACAATTATCTCGTGAAGAGCGTCAACGACCTGCCGCGGGGGATGCACGAGGCGTTCCTGATCGCTTCGAGCGGCCGGCCGGGCCCGGGGCTGGTCGACCTTCCCCAGGACGGGCAGTTCGCGATGGGCGCCCACCCGGGGCCCGGCCGGGTGCGGACGCCCCGGGG
>Ga0066256_1003752_pt1 | contig 14320 bp, 14 predicted proteins | sample ThiBio_1000_biof_FD_87107 | JGI IMG/M metagenome (GOLD analysis project Ga0066256, IMG submission 87107) | Wastewater bioreactor microbial communities from Cape Town, South Africa - Thiocy_expt_1000_biof (version 2) | ecosystem: Engineered > Bioreactor > Thiocyanate-remediating >...
CATGGCCCTCGCGGCAGAAATCCTGCGTGCCGGTTTCGCGGAAGGGGATTTTCGAAAGCACCGCCACGCCGTGATAGGCCTTCTGGCCGTGGATGGCCTGATGGACATAGCCCAGCTTGTGAAAGGGCAGGGCGGGAAACAGATCATCGGACACCTTGGTTTCCTGCAGGCACAGCACGTCCGGCTGCTCGTCACGCAGGAAGCGGGTGACGAGCTGGGCCCGGAAGCGGACGGAATTGACATTCCAGGTGGCGATCCTCACGTTTTTCAGACCTCTTATGCTGCAATTGCACATATCGTGGCTGGTACGCGCAATTTAGTTGTTTCTGTTGTATTTCAATGATTTACAAAGAAATTAACTTGCGTAAATGCATAAAACGCATATGTAAGCGTCATTGAATTGCATTGCTCGGCGCATTATATCGCATTGCAGCAAAGGTGCTCTCCACCTTTGTCATCGAAGGAGCAAGTCATGACCAATCCCACCCTTTCCGTCCCCGAGCAGGCCAGCGATCGCGTCGACGCCGTCATTTTCGACGTCTTCAATGCCGCGACCATCACCATCGCCGGTTTCCTGTCGCTCCTGACCGTCGCCGTGACCTTCTAAGGTCCGGCCGGCGCCAGGGGAGGCACGCAAGCCCCTCACAGGCTGGCCAAAGGCCAGCGCGCCCTTGGCGCCACATCCAGAGCGTCCGCTGCCGCACCGGTGGCGAGACGCTCAAGGCCCGCCCAGGCGATCATCGCCGCATTGTCGGTGCAAAGCCGGGGCGGAGGAATGCGGGTGACGAAGTTTTCCCGCCGCGCCAGCGCCCCAAGCGCCGCGCCGATGGCCTGGTTCGAGGCCACACCGCCCGCCACCACCAGGGTCGCGGGCGTCGCGGCGGGCAAGGCGTCCGCGAAATCCTCGCGGAACAAGCCCATCGCGATCCGGGTGCGGTCGCACAGAATGTCCACCACCGCCGCCTGGAAGGACGCGCTGGCGTCCGCGACGCCGACGCTTTGCGTCTGCGCCAGTTGCCGCAGCGCGGTCTTGAGGCCCGAAAAGGAAAAGTCCGCGCTCTTGCGCGCATTGTGGCCGCTGACCAGCGGCCGCGGCAGGTCGAACGCCTTGGGGTTGCCGTGCGCCGCCGCCGCTTCGACGGCCGGCCCGCCGGGATAGGGCAGGCCCAGGATCTTGGCGGTCTTGTCGAACGCCTCGCCCACCGCATCGTCGATCGTGCTGCCATAGAGGCGGAAATCGTTGACGCCGCCCACGCCCAGAAGCTGGCAATGCCCGCCCGACACCAGCAGCAGCAGGAAGGGAAACGCCACGCCATGGGTCAGTCGCGCCGTGAAGGCATGACCCATCAGGTGATTGACCGCGATCAGCGGCTTGCCCGCCGCCAGCGCCAGCGCCTTGGCGGTGGTCAGCCCCACCATCACCCCGCCGATCAGTCCCGGGCCCGCCGTGGCGGCGATACCGTCCAGCCCGGCCAGCGTCAGCCCGGCCTCGTCCAGCGCCCGGCCGATCACCGAATCCAGGATTTCCAGATGGGCGCGGGAGGCGATTTCCGGCACCACCCCGCCATAGGGGGCATGGGCCTCGGTCTGGCTGAACACGATATTGGACAGGATTTCGCCCGGCCCGGGCGCGACGCCGCGCACCACCGCCGCCGCGGTTTCGTCGCAGCTGGTTTCGATGCCAAGAATCGTCAATGGAACCAGTGGCATCGTCAATGGCAGGGGGTGGAGCTTGCCTGGCATGGGCCGGTCCTTTACCCCACAAGCCGATGCGTATTCTAGTCACCAGACCTTTGGAGGACGGCGCCGAGATCGCCGCCCGCTTGGCCCGGATGGGTCATGAGGCCCTTTTGGCGCCGCTTCTGCAGCCGCATTTTGAAAGCGGCCCGGAACCGGATTTTTCCGGTGTGCAGGCGGTGCTGGCGACCAGCGCCAACGGTGTGCGCGCGCTGGTCCGCCGCACCGCGCGGCGCGATCTGCCGGTCTTCGCGGTGGGGCCGCAAACGGCGCGCGAAGCGTCGCAGGCCGGGTTCGCCGATGTCCGCAGCGCCGATGGCGATGCGGTGGCGCTGGCGGCGGCGACGGCGGATTGGACGACGCCGGACAGGGGCGTGTTGCTGCATGTCTGTGGCGCCGAAGCGCCGGGCACCTTGCAGGACGGCCTGACGGCGCGCGGTTTTTCGGTGCGCCGCGCCGCGCTCTATCGTGTCCAGGCCGCCGAAACCTTCCCCCCCGCCGTCGCGCGGGCGCTGGCCGAGGACGCGGTGGATGCGGCCCTGTTCTTTTCGCCGCGCAGCGCCCGCATCTTTGCCGCGCTGGCGCAGGGGCAACCCACCCGGCGCCTGATCGCGGCCTGTATCAGCCCGGTGACGGCCGCGGCCCTGGATGGCCTGAGCTTTGCCGAGGTCCGGGTGGCCGCCAAGCCCAATCAGGACGCTCTGCTCGCCACGATTGCATAATCGGCGGATTATGCTGGAAACGCCGCGTTAACTTGCTATTTACCGCCTGAGTATACAACCTGTAATTGTATAACGACTCAGTGCTCCAGCCATCGCCAGACCTTCCCCGGCGTCGGGCAATGGCTTCGGACGGGGCGGGCAGGCGGCGGGCGGCAGTCCCCCATCCCTGTCCGCCCCACACCCGCCCCAGCCAGGGGGTGAGCCTGGCGGCAGTCCTGGCCAGCAGGCTTGCGGGGTCCGCCTTCTCCTGTGCAGACTTCGCGTATGCAGCATGAAGTTTTCGCCAATACGGAGGACTTCGGCGGGCCCGACATCATGGCCGGTCCGGCCCGGATCGCCCGCCCCGGCCAGGACGCCCCCTATGCCGACTATGAACTGGGCCGCCCCTATGACGAGATGTTCACACCCGACGGTACGTCGCGCGCGCCCTATGCGGAGATGGACGAGCCGCTGTCCACCCTGCAGCGGGCGGAACTGAACCGCGGTCAGCCGGCCTGCGAGCTGCGCTCCCAGCACCAAGGCATCACCCTGACCGTCTATAACGAAAACAAGGGCACCGAGCGAGTGATTGTCACCGACCTGATCCCGCGCATTATCACGGGGGCGGAATGGGCGCGGCTGGAAGCGGGCCTGACCCAGCGCATCCAGGCGCTGAACCTGTTCCTGCGCGACATCTACAATGACGGGCGGGTGTTGAAGGACGGCGTGGTGCCCCGCTCCATGATCTACGGCTCCAAGCATTACCGGCGCGAGATGCGCGGCCTGCCGGTGCCGCACGGCGCCTATGTGAACATCTGCGGCAGCGATCTAATCCGCAACGAGGCCGGCGATTTCGTGGTGCTGGAGGACAATCTGCGCGTGCCGTCGGGCGTCAGCTACATGCTGGCCAATCGCGACGTGGCGCGACGCGCCTTTCCGGCGGTGTTCCGTTCGATGGGCGTGCGCCCCATCGAACACTATCCGCTGGAGCTTCTGGCGACGCTGCGCTCGCTGGTGCCGTTCCAGGAGGAAGCCACCATCGCGGTGCTGACGCCGGGCGTCTTCAACAGCGCCTATTTCGAACATGCCTTCCTGGCGCGTCAGATGGGCGTGGAGCTCGTGGAGGGGCGCGACCTGCTGGTCAACGACAATGTCGTCTATACCCGCACCACCTCGGGCCTGAAGCGCATCGACGTCATCTACCCCCGCCTCGCCGACGCTTTCATAGACCCGCTGATCTTTCGCGCCGATTCCGCGCGGGGCGTGCCGGGCCTGTTCAACGCCTATCGCGCCGGCAATGGGATGATCGCCAATGCCCTGCGCCCCGGCCGGGCCGACGACAAGGGGGGCCATTGCCATGCGCCGCGCCTGAGCCGCCGTTAACTCGGTGTGTCGCCGATCCTGGACAATGTCGAGACCTTCCTCTGCCGCGAGGCGGCGTCGTTGTCGCATGTGCTGGCCAATCTCGATTCGCTGGTGGTGAAGGCGGTGGGGGAATCGGGCGGTTACGGCATGTTGGTGGGACCGCACGCCTCCCAAGCCGAGCGGGACGACTTCGCGCGCAAGATCAAGGCGGACCCCGACAATTACGTCGCCCAGCCCACCATTCAGCTTTCCACCACGCCCACCTTTGTCGGCACCGGCGTGGAGGCGCGGCATGTGGATTTGCGCCCTTTCATCCTGCACGGGGCCGAAACCAAGATCGTGCCGGGCGCGCTGACCCGCGTGGCGCTGAAGCGCGGCAGCCTGGTGGTCAATTCCAGCCAGGGCGGCGGCTCCAAGGATACATGGGTGCTGAGTAACTAGGGTGTTAAGCCATTAGGATGGGTTCGGGGGGTCTTTGCTAAGCCGCGTCGCCGATTCGCTGTATTGGATGAGCCGCTATATCGAGCGGGCCGAGCACACCACCCGCCTGATCGCGGTCAAGCTGGAATCCATGGTGGAGCAGACGCCGGAGGACGCCGCCGCCAGCTGGGCGCGGGTGATCCAGGCCCTGACCGGCGAGAAGACCGCGCCCGCCCATGCCGACGCCTTTGCCATCACCCGCCGCCTGGCCTTCGACCGCGACAACGACACCTCGCTGATCGACAGCCTGTCCCTGGCGCGCGACAATGCCCGTCAGGTGCGCGAGGCCCTGTCCAGCGAGGTATGGGAAAGCCTCAACCGCCTCTATCTGCGCCTGCAGCCGGTGACGATGGATTCCATCTGGGTGCATACCCCGGCGCGCCTGTTCCGCGAGGCGTTGGAGGAGATGCACGCGCTGGAAGGCGTTACCTATTCCACCCTCAGCCACGGCGAAGGCTGGTACTTTCTGGAGCTGGGCCGCCATATCGAACGGGTGCAACAGCTGGGCCGCCTGCTGGACATCCATTTCACCGCCGCCCAGGCCGAGAACGGCCCCAAATATTTCGACTGGCTGGTGCTGCTGAAATTATGCACCGCCTTCGAGCCCTATACCAAGCGCTACACCGCCTCGATCCGGCCGCAGAAGATCGCCGAATTCCTGCTGTTCGATCCGGAATTCCCCCATTCCATCTGCTTTTCGGTGGATCGCATGACCGAAGCGCTGGCGCGGGTGGCGCCGGGCGCCCCGCCCGCCCGCCGCGCGGCGGTGGAGCGGCTGGCGGGCCGCATGAAGGCGGCGGTGGATTTCGGCCAGGTGGATGAATTGATGAGCGGCGGCGTCGCCGCCTTCATCGCCGACATCACGCGCCAGTGCGAGCAGATCCATAAAACCCTGTATGCGTCGTACATAACCTATGGGGCGGAGACTGTGCTTTGATGTTTGACCCCCATCCGTCGCAGCTCGGGTTTGCTCCGCAAACACCTCGCTGCGCCACCTTCCCCCTCCGATGGCTTCGCCATGAGGGGGAAGGAAGCTGGCGGATGCTGCGGGTCGCCGCGCGGAATGCGCGGCTCGAGGCTTTCTTTTCTGCCCTCTCCGGCTTCAACTTCCGCTCGGTCGCTACGCTCTCTTCGCTCGTTGAAGCCACCTCCCCCTCAGGGTGCGCTTCGCGCACAAGGGGGAGGCGGGTCTGTGCTTTCCTGGGGGTTCAATGTTTTACTCAATAAGACACGTTACCCGTTTCCGTTACAGCGCCCCGGTGCGCGAGAGCGTGATGGAGCTTCGGATGCAGCCGCGTTCGGAAGGGCCGCAGACGCTGCGCTCCTTCCAGATCTCCACCAATCCGCGCGCCCAGCTCTATGCCTATACCGATCACCTGGGCAACGCGGTCTATCACTTCAATCTGCTGCGCGAGCATGAGGAACTCCGGATCGAGGCCCAGGCGATTGTGGAAATCGGCCCGCCGCGCGTGCCGCCCGAAAAGCTGGATACCCTGGAATGGGACCGCTACAACGACGTCAATCTGCATGACGAGCAGTTCGACATGATGGAGCCGTCGAAATTCGCCCGCCCCTCGCCCGAACTGCTGTCCTTCATACGCATCGCCGATCTGGAAAAACCGGATGGCGATCCCCTGACGGCGCTGATCCGGCTGCAGCGCGGTATCTATGATTCCTTCGAATACCGGTCGGGGGTGACGGATGTGGATTCGCCCATCGAGGTGGCGCTGGAACAGCGGCGCGGCGTCTGCCAGGATTTCGCCCACATCATGACCGCCATCGCGCGGGAATGGAAAATCCCCTGCCGCTATGTCAGCGGCTATCTCTATCACGAGGGCGCCCACGACCGCAGCGCCGCCGACGCCACCCATGCCTGGGTGGAAGCCTGGCTGCCGTCGCTGGGCTGGGTGGGGTTCGATCCCACCAACAATATCCCGGCGGCCGACCGCCATGTGCGCGCCGCGGTGGGCCGCGACTATGCCGATGTGCCGCCCACCCGCGGCACCTACAAGGGCGGGGCCGACAGCGAACTGTCCATCGCGGTGGGGCTGGAGCCGACCAGCGCGCCGGTGCGGCATGAGGATTTCCTGAGAGTGACCCGGCCGATGGCCTCGCCCATGCCCACCCCGTCGATGCCGGAGCGGCTGTATCACCAGCAGCAGCAGCAGCAGTAATTTCGACCCCCTCCGGTTTCAGCTTTCGCTCGCCTCCCAAAGGGTCGGCATCGCACGCTGAAACCACCTCCCCCTTTGGATGCGCTACGCGCATAAGGGGGAGGCGGGTCTGGGCCAGCCGTCCCAATTCTCATTCCCGCCCCCCCGGCCGCCCCTCGCGCGGCCGGGGGGGAAACCCCAGCGGGAAACCAAATTGGAAAAACACCGGTGGCCGAAGTCTGGCACCCCCATGACCAAAACAACCAAACGCGAACCAGGTGGCACGTTGGAAGTCGAGGGCTGGCCGCTGCGCTGGACGCTGAAAAGCGAGCAGATCTGGAGCCCCGACGGCAACCATGTCGGCCTGCGCCTGTCGGTGGAGCGCACCGACGAGGCCCACCGCGAACTGATTCTGGAATATCCCTTCCGGGACATGCCCGGCGGCAAGACCGAACGGCCCGACCCCGATCCCCATCGCATCGCCGACGATGTCCGGCTGGCGATCGAGGCAGGCTGGAAGCCCAAATCGCGCGGCCGGCCTTTTACGCTGGTGTGCGACTAGCGGCGCTCGCAAAAGTTGGCTTCCCGCTTTCGCGGGAATGACAACGAGATATGCAGCACAGACCCTCCTCCCCCTTTGGCGCGTAGCGCCATGAAAGGGGGAGGTGGTTTCAGCGTGCGCAGCCGACCTCTTGGGAGGCAAGCGGAAGCTGAAACCGGAGGGGGTTGAGTTTTGAGGGATCGAATTCCAGAGACCGTCCTCCCCCCTTAAGTGCGCGTAGCGCACCCAAAAGGGGGAGGTGGTTTCAGCGTGCGAAGCCGACCTCTTGGGAGGCAAGCGAAAGCTGAAACCGGAGGGGGTTCTTAGAATAAAGGCCTCCGCACGGCGTCAGACGCGAACACTTCCAGTTCGTCCGCCACCTCCGGCATCAGCGCGTTCCAGTCGCGGAATTTTTCCGGCCAGAAGACGCGGGTGTCGGCGTACCAGGGATATGCGTCGGTTCCCATTTGCGGCCAGCTGCGCCCGGCGGTGAGGAACCAGGTCTTGGCGCCCACACTGGCGGCGGCGGCGGCGGCGGCGGTGGGGGCGCTGATCACCAGGTCCAGCGCCGCGCACAGCGCCGCCGATCCGTCGATATCGTCGCGCAGGTCCAGCCCTTCGATCTGGTGGATGGTGACGCCGAACAGCTCCTGGGCGCGGGCGATCTCGGCGGCGCAATCGCCATACTGAAGATTGATGAAGGTGACGCCCGGTGTCTGCAGGACCGGTCCCCAGGCGTCTATGGGCGAGAAATATTTGGCGCGCTTGGCCTCCAGCATCATGGAGCGCCAGCACAGGCCGACTTTTTTCTCCGGCCCCATCGCGGCCAGCCGCGCGCGGAACGACGCCACGCGATCGGCATCGGGCGTCAGGAACGCCTCGTGCCGGAAATCGGCCAGCGATTTGCGGTAATATTGAATCGCCGACCCCATCGGCGCCCACAGGTCGGGCACATTCTCCTTGCTGGCGAAGGGCACCAGGCGCAGCGCCTTGTTGCCGTCCTTGTCCATCAGGGTGCGGTCGTCATAAGTGCCCACCTCGGCGGCGGGGAAGGACCGCTGGAACAGCGGCACCAGCCGCGGGTCCACGCAGATCTGCAGCTTGCCGGTTTCGCCCACCGCCCGCTGCACATCGGGCAGGATATTGGCGAACATGAATTCGTCGCCCAGGCCCTGTTCGCCGACCAGCAGCAGTTTCTTGCCCGCCAGGTCTTCGCCCTGCCACCGGGGCGCGTCTATCAGGTGATGCAGATAGGCGCGGAAGCGCGGCTCGTTGCGGATCTCATAGGCGCGAAAGCCTTCTTCCAGCCGTCCCGCCCCGATCAGGCAGATGCTGCGCGAGTGACTGGTTTCGCGGCGCTCGCTGGGATCCACCGCATGGCGCAAGGCTTCGTCGTAATTCTCCAGCGCCTCTTCCAGCCGCCCCAGATGCTGATAGGCATAGCCCAGATTGTGATAGGCGCGGGCGAAGTCGGGCTGCAGCCGGGCGGCTTCGTTGTAAAAGACCAGGCTCTCGTCGGCGCGGCCTTCCTCGGCCAGCACGGTCGCCAGCGCATTCCACAGGATGGCCTCGTGCGGCATCCGGTTCAGCGCGGTGCGCAGGGTCTCGATGCCCTGGTCGGGATGGCCCAGGTCGCACAGCACACTGCCCAGATTGTTGTAGCCCAGCGGCGAGTCGGGACAGGCGGCGATGTAGAGCTGGAACATCCTGGCCGCGCCTTCGGTCAGCTTGAGATTCCAGGCGGTCAGACCCAGATTGATCAGCAGTTCGGGGTCGTCCGGGTCCAGTTCAAAGGCGCGCTCATAGGTGAGCAGGGCCTTGTGCAGATGGCCCATCCGTTCCAGGCCCATCGCCAGCACATGGAACGCCTTGGAGTTGTTTTCGTCGGCCTCGGTGGCGCGCAGCGCCCATTGCGACGCCGACACCAGATCGCCCTTGCGCCATTTCTGGATGGCGCGCTTGAGCGCGATGTTGGAGCGGTGACGGGCTTTCTCGCGCGCCACTTCGCCCACCAGGGCTTCCAGCTTGTCCAGCGCCTGCAGGCGGGCATCCACGCCCGACTTGACGTCAAGGTCCTGCAAGGGAAGCACGCGATTCATGCCGCAAATCCGTTCGTGGAAAACGCCGCCATCAAAGCGGTTAATACTTAAGCAACCATGAAAGCCGCGGTTTTGCGCCCGGCGGCGCGGTGTAAGGCTTTGGTAACCCTGTTGGCGCAAGGCTGGCCGCAAAGGACACGCCGATGGATGCCATCCTCTCCCGCCCGCTCACCCGGCCGCGCAGCCTGACCGATCTTCTGGCTTTCGACCGCTTCATCGCGGTGGGCGCCAACAGCGGCGGCGACCAGGTGGTGCGCTGGCTGCGCGAACACGGCAAGACGGTGCTGGCCTTCACCGATCTCGCGCCCGCCTTGCAGGGCGCCATGCGCGGCGGCCTGCCGGTGCTGGCCCCCGCCGAATGCCTGAACGATCCCGCGACAGCCTTCGTCATCGGCACGGTACGCCAGATGGAGGCCGCGGAACTGCTGACCGGCCCGCTGGGCGTGGACCCCTTGCGGGTCTTCCCCTTCGTCAATCCCATGTTCGCCGAACATTATGCGCCCGGCGCCCAGAGCGCGGTCGCGCCCGATCATGGGCGCATTCGCGCCTGCCTGTCGGATGCCGACAGCCGTGCCTATTTCGATCGCGTCACCGCCTTTTACCGCACCCTGGATGCGCGCCATCTTGTGCCGCAGCCCCGGCGCATCGGTCAGTATGGCTATGATGCGCCCGGCGCGAACCCGAAGCCTGGCGCGGTGATCGTCGATTGCGGCGCCTTCACCGGCGACACGGTGCCCGATTTCCTGGCCGCCACCGGCGGCCAATGCCGCGTGCACGCGCTGGAAGCCTTCGCGCCCAATTTCGACAAGCTGACCGCGACGATCGCCGCCCAGGGCTGGCAGGATGTGGTCAATCCGCTGCCGCTGGCGGCGGCGCGCACCAAAGGCGTGATCGCCATGGGCGGTGACGAGTCGATTGCCGACGGCTGCGCCGGCATCGGGCTGGGTGCGCACGAAGTGCAGGCTGACACCCTGGACAATCTTTTCCTGGATCAGCCGGTGGATTACCTGAAGATGGACATCGAAGGCGCCGAGCTGGACGCGCTGGAAGGCGGCCGCCGGATGCTGGAAATCCATCGCCCCGTGGTGGCGATCGCGGCCTATCACAAGCCCGGACACATCGTGGAGATCGCCGATTTCCTGCTGTCGGCGCTGGGGCCCTGTCATCTCTATGCCGCGCACGACCCGGCCTGGGTCTTTCACATTCATTACGTCTGTGTGCCGCGGGAACGCGGTTAAGCCCCGGTCAGCGCAAAGCCGCAAAACCGCAGGGCTTTGTTAACTCTGTCAGGATTATCCTGGCGCCAATCGATGAGGAAATGGCGATATGCCGCTGAAATTGTCGTTAAAGCCTGGCGAGAAGTTCGTGCTGAACGGCGCGGTTCTGGCCAATGGCGACAAGCGCACCAGCCTGGTGATCCAGAACAAGGCCTGCGTCCTGCGCGAAAAGGACATCATGCAGCCGGAAGGGGCCAATACCCCGGCCCGCCGCATCTATCTGGCGATCATGATGATGTATCTGGACGGCGAGGCCAGCGAGGAACCGTATAACGAGTTCGCGCTGCGCATGACCGAGTTCATGGGCGCGATCAGCACCCCGTCCATGCTGGCCGCGTGCGTGGAGATCAGCCGGGATGTGTCGCAGGGCCAGTACTACAAGGCGCTGATCGCCTGCCGCAAGCTTTTCGACCTGGAACAGGAGCGCTTGAATTATGAGCCTTAACGCCTACAAGGCCGCCCAGGCCGCGACCGAAGACCCGCGCGTCACCGAATACCGCATCTTCGGCCAGGTGACCGGCGCGTTGCTCAACGCCAAGGAATCGAACGCCATCGGCACGCCGCTGGTCGAAGCGGTGGACTGGAACCGCCGCCTGTGGCGCACCCTGGCCGCCGACTGCATGGATGACCGCAACACCCTGACCCAGGACGTGCGCGCCAAGATCATCTCGCTGTCGCTCTGGGTGTCGAAATATTCGCGCAGCGTGACGCGCGAAAAGGCGCCGCTGGATCCGCTGATCGAGATCAACCGCAACATCATGCAGGGCCTGCAGGCGTCGTAACGCCGCCCTGCCCACCAGAAAAACCGGCCCGGAAACGGGCCGGTTTTTTCATGCGCGCTCAGTGCGCATGGGCCAGCAGGGTCACCAGATACAGGAAGGCCGCGCCCGCGATGGTGGCGGCCAGGGTGCTCCATTGCGGCCGGGCGCGATAGCTTTCGGGCAGAAGGCCACTGGCGCCGATATGCAGGAAGAAGCCGCAGAACAGCGCCAGCAGCAGCGCCAGCAGGCCGGGCTGCGGCGTCACCAGCAGGCTCAGGCCCGCGCCCAGCAGCGGCGCGCCCGCGTCCAGCGCCAGCCAGCGCAGCGCGAAGCGGCGGCTGCCGCCATGGCGCACCACCACATTCACGGTGTTGAGGCCGTCGGCGAAGTCATGCGCCAGCACGGCGGCGGCCACGATGAACCCGACCTCGTGGCTGGCCTGGAAGGCGATGCCCATGATGAAGCCGTCCGTCATGCTGTGGACGAACAGGCTGGCGGCGCCGATCGCGCCGCGGCGGGGATTGGGCAGGGGGGCGCCGTGATCGTGCCGGCCCAGCAGCCGGTCCAGCAGGGCATAGAGGAAAAAACCGCCCGCCGAGATGGCCAGCAGCGTGGCCGGGGCGTAAAGGCCCGCGCCCAGTTCCAGCGCCTCGGGGCCCAGGTCGAAAAAGGCGACGCCGATCACCGCGCCCGCCGAGAAGGCCAGCACCAGCGGCAGCTTTTCCTTCAGCGACAGCGCCAGCAGGCCGCCCAGCATCGTCGCCACGGAAGCGGCGAGCGCGATCAGCATCACGAGCGGTGCGGTCATGCGGGAAAAGCCGGGAAAACGGGCTGTCTTATCGCGGGCCTTGCGGCGGGGCAACGGGCATCCGGTCTGCCGTCATCGGCCCCCCGGCATCTGATCCATCGGGATCACGTCAACGCCCACATCCACCACATGGTCATGGCCGCCCAGAATGATGCCGCCCACCGGCGAGACATCGCCATAATCGCGGCCCCAGGCGGCGGTGACATGGGCGTCGCCCACCACGACATTGTTGGTGGGATCCAGGTCCACCCAGCCGAAGGGCGGGGCCCAGACGCTGAACCAGGCATGGCTGGCGTCGGCGCCCAGCAGGCGCGGCTGGCCCGGCGGCGGCCGGGTGAGCAGATAGCCGGAGACATAGCGCGCGGGCAGGCCCAGGGCGCGCATCGCCGCGATGGCGACATGCGCCAGATCCTGGCAGACCCCGGCGCGGATTTCGAACACCCGGTCCACCGGCGTGGCGACGTCGGTGACGCTGGTGTCATAGCGGAAATCCTGGTGGATGCGGTTCATCAGTTCCATCGCGCCCGCCAGCAGCGGACGGCCCGGCGGAAAGCTCACCTCGGCATACCCGGCGATATCGCTTTGGAACGCCGTCATGGGGGAATCGAAGATGAACTGCACCGCCTCGCGCGCCGCGTCATCGCCGGCGGCCTCCAGCAGGCCGCGGACCGCTTCCCAGGGCAGGCTGTCGCGCGAGACGCGGTCGGGCCGCGCCGCCACCCGCACATGACTCTCGGCCAGGATCTCCAGATGGGTGTGCGGCTGATCGATGGAAAACCAGGTGCAGGGATTGCCGAAATAATCCTGGCGCGCCGCCGTGCTAGCCGCCTCCAGCGACAGAGTGAGGGTGCTGTCCTGCACCGTCTGCAGCGGCGTGGCGCGCGGTGTGAGATGCGCCAGATGCCAGGAATGGGAGACATCCTGGCGGTAGCGGTAAGTGGTGCGGTGGCGCACGAAATATTCGACCATCAGCGCCTCACGACGGGCCGGCCGCGCCGGTGCGGCGGCGGCTGGAATGCTGGAAATAGGCGTCGGCCAGCGCATCCGACAGCATCAGGGCCTGGTGGCGGATCGTATCGGTCAGGTCCAGCAGGCCGGGACGCCTGCCCGCCTCGCAGACGGACAGGCACGCCGGTTGGGCCTCGGTCAGGGCGGCGTGCATCTGCGCCGCCAGGGTGCGGGGCGTGCCGCTGCGCTGGGCCGGGGTGACGCGCGGCAGTTCGCGCAGATGGCTTTCGATGGCCGCGACCTGATAGGCGCAGGCGCGGGGATTGTGTTCGTCCAGCAGCAGCAGGTCCACAAGGGGCATCAGCTGATAGACGTTCAGATAGCGCGAGCGGTAGGTCATGGCGCTGTCGGCGATTTCCAGCAGGATGCGGATCGTCTCGGTCTCGCGCGCCCCGCCCGAGGTCACTGCCGCGCCCTGACCAATGCCTTGGCGCACCAGCCAGGCCAGGTGCAGCGCCCGTTCGACGCGCCTTCCCAGGTCCATGAACAGCCAGTTGGGGCCGCGTGTCATGTTCTCGGCCGACAGACCCGACAAGGCGGCGGCGCGGCGCACCAGCGAGTCCAGATAGATGCGCGCGGCCGGCGCGGCGAAGGGCTCGTCCATGTCCGGCAAATCCTCGGCCGCCGTCAGGACATGGATGGTGCGCCAGGTGTCCAGTGACAGCCGGTCGCGCACCGACCAGGCGGTCTGCGCGACCCGCGCCAGAAGCCGCTGCAGGCCCCGGCCGTTATGCGGATCGTAGATCAGCAATCGCAGCTCGCGTCCCAGGTCCTGTTCGTCGGCGATGTCCACGACGGGCGCGTCGCCGGTCTGGCTGAAGGGGATCAAAAGCTTGTGCGCCAGATCGCGCGCGACGGCGGGCTCGTCACCGGCCCGTCCGGCGACGGCGCGCAGGATGCGGACGAAATTCTCGGTGCGCTCGGCATAGCGGCCCAGCCAGAACAGATTGTTCATGGCGCGGCTGGGGGCGGATTCGCCCTGGCGGCGGATATCGAGCGATTTGCCGCCGCCGTTCAGCAGGCTGAAGCTATCCACCGGCGCGGCGGACAGCACCCAGACATCCTTGCTGGCCGCGCCCGACTGCATCGACAGCGCCGTCATCGTCTCGTCGGCCGCCACGCGCGTCAGCCCGCCCGGCATCACCGTCCAGCCCGACGGCGTCCAGGCGGCGAAGCCCCGCAACGACACCGGCTGGGCCGTGAAACGGCCATTGTCGAACACCGGCGCCAGGCCCAGCGGCGCGTTTTCCTGCCCCCCCAGGGTTTCGCCCCGCCGTTGTAGCCGCGCCAGCGCCTGCTCGCGTTCTTCCAGGCTCATGTCGGCGCCCAGCCGGGCGCTGGATTCGCGCGAGAACAGCGGGCGGGCGTCGAAGGCGTCGCGCAGGATGGC
>Ga0066256_1003753_pt1 | contig 14318 bp, 19 predicted proteins | sample ThiBio_1000_biof_FD_87107 | JGI IMG/M metagenome (GOLD analysis project Ga0066256, IMG submission 87107) | Wastewater bioreactor microbial communities from Cape Town, South Africa - Thiocy_expt_1000_biof (version 2) | ecosystem: Engineered > Bioreactor > Thiocyanate-remediating >...
GAGGCGGGCAGGCGCAAACAGGACGAGGGTGCGGTTGCGCCCGAACCAGAGGGCCGCGCCGAACAGCGCGATCATGACCCACCACGCTTGGATCCGCGCTTTGAGGTTGCCCACCGTGGCCCGGCCCGCCTCGCTCTTCACCCTCAGCGACAGGATCAGGCCGATGGCGGAGGCGACCAGCAGCAGCGCGAAGACGCCGCCGAACAGGGTCAGCATGGTGGGGTTCATCGCAATTCTCCATCCGCCAGGCTGCACACCGCTTCACGCGCACGGGCGAGGAAACCCGCCTTGTCTTCCCCCTCCTCCAGCGCGATCGGGGTGCCGAAATTGACCACGCAGCTGATCGGCGCGGGCAGGATCGCCCCCTTGGGATAGGCGCGGGCGAGGTTGGCGAGATAGACCGGCACCAGCTCGGCCCCCGGATATTCGCGCGCCAGGTGATGCAGGCCGGGCTTGAACGGGCCGGGCAGCGCCTCGTTCCGCCGCGTGCCTTCGGGGAAGATGATCAGCGATTCGCCCCGGTCCAGCACGTCGCGCAGCGGGGCGAGCGGATCGCGGCTGCCCCCGCGCGGGGCCAGCACCCCGTTCAGCACCTTCGGCGCGCCGAAGCGCTTGACCGCGCCCGTGCCCCAGTAATCCGCCGCGGCCACGGGATGCGTCGTCTCGCGCAGGCCGGCGGGCAAGGCGGCCCACAGCAGGATCGTGTCGAGATGGCTCGCATGGTTGGCGAAATAGATTCGCTGGTGCATCTCCGGCGCGCAGCCGCGCCAGCGCGCATGGCCGCCCACCAGGAAGCGGGTGGCGGCGAAGATCAGGTCGCCCAGCAGCCGCGCGATCATCCGGCCTGCCCTTCCTTCAGCAGCCGCGCGATCCGCACGGTGCGCACCGCGCAGGTGATCGCGGCGCCCACGGCGATGATCCACAGCGCCGCTTCCATCACCGGCCTGCCCGGCAGCAGCGCGCTCAGCACCGCGGCCACCGTCAGCACGAACATGCGGTGCTGCTTGGCCATAGGCCCCACGAAATCCTGCGCGAAGCCCAGCGCGCCGCCCGTGGCGCGCAGATAGGCAGTGGCGAAGGCCAGCAGGGTGGCCCCGTATCCCAGCTCCGGCACGTTCGCCGCATAGCCCGCCGCGACCAGCAGCAGCGCGTCCTCCAACCGGTCGGGCACTTCGTTGAACAGCGGGCCGGTGGCGCTCTTGTGGCCGCCTTCCACCGCCACCATCCCGTCCATCATGTTGGCCAGCAGGCGCAGCTGGATGCCCAGCGCGCCGCCCAGCCACCACCAGCGATTCTCCGGCGCGGCAAGGAAAGCGGCCGCGCCTCCCGCGGCGAACAGGATGCCGATGGCGGAGATCGCATTGGGGCTGAGCCCCGCATTGCCGAGCACCCGCGCCAGCGCCTGCGCCCATCCGGCGCCGCGCGTCTTGAGCGGGCGGCGGTTCATCTCGTTCGCCATGGATGCAGTACCCCCTTTGCATGGCAGAAATGCGGGAACCGGCGATTTGTGCCGTGCCGCGCGCGAAATGCAACCCGCGCCAGCGCGTTCCTTGCGCCGGGGCGACATAAAATTCCCCCATTTATCCCCGCAGGAATCTTCCGCTTGCCTTCGAATCCGAGGCGTGATTCCCTATGTAGGAGGTTCGCCCTGTTACCTTTGGAGACACAACATGTCGTTGCTGGAAGCCCGCAAGACCTACAAGCCCTTCGAATACCCGTGGGCTTACGAGTTCTGGAAGCGGCAGCAGCAGATTCACTGGATGCCCGAGGAAGTCCCCCTGGGCGAGGATTGCCGCGACTGGGCGCAGAAGATCTCGGAGCATGAGCGCAACCTGCTCACCCAGATATTCCGCTTCTTCACCCAGGCGGACGTGGAAGTGCAGGATTGCTATCACGAGAAATACGGCCGCGTGTTCAAGCCGACCGAGGTCAAGATGATGCTCGCCGCCTTCTCCAACATGGAGACGGTGCACATCGCCGCCTATTCGCACCTGCTCGACACGATCGGCATGCCCGAAAGCGAATACGGCATGTTCCTCGAATATGAGGAGATGAAGGCCAAGCACGACTACCTGCCGGAATTCGGCGTCGATTCTGACGACGACATCGCCCGCCCCCTGGCCATGTTCGGCGGCTTCACCGAAGGGCTGCAGCTCTTCGCCAGCTTCGCCATGCTGATGAACTTCCCGCGCTTCAACAAGATGAAGGGCATGGGCCAGATCATCAGCTGGAGCATCCGCGACGAGAGCCTGCATTGCGAAGGCATCACCAAGCTGTTCCACGCCTTCTGCGCGGAGCGCGGCTGCCTGACCAAGGCGGTGAAGGAGGACATCCTCGATTGCTGCATGAAGACGGTGCGGCTGGAAGACGCCTTCATCGACCTCGCCTTCGAAATGGGCCCGGTGCCGGGGATGACCGCGAACGAGATCAAGAAATACATCCGCTACATCGCCGACTGGCGGCTGGAGCAGCTCGGCCTCAAGAAGCAGTTCATGATCGACGATCACCCCCTGCCCTGGCTCACCCCCCTCCTCAACGGCGTGGAGCACGCCAACTTCTTCGAAACCCGCGCCACCGAATATTCCAAGGCCGCCACCAAGGGCAACTGGAACGACGTCTGGACCAGCTTCGACGCCAGGAACAAGGCGAAGAAGGGCGACGGCGCGAACGATCTGGTGGAGGACGAGGGGGTGGAGCCGGATATGTTCGGAGATGGCGGTGCCGGGGTGCAGGCGGCGGAGTGAGGCACTTACGGTATCAAGCCGCAAAGCTATGATATGCCCGATGCCAAGCCAGATAACGTGGATGAGGCCGTAAATTCTCGTTAGCGGGCAATCTCGCTCGGCGATCGGGATGGATCAGTTTCTCCACACTGGCGATATCGTTGATCTTGCTTGATAGTAGAATATCGCCCGCATCGCTGAGCGAGATTAACCCACGGTCGAACATCCAGTGCACGGTGCCCGAAAGAGCGATACCGTTCGCCACAGTATCCGGCCCGCCAGCTTCCACGCTCATGACATGCGCGGCCTGCGTTTCCGCTCTTCCGCCGCCATTGATCAACTGCATACCGGTAAGCGCACAGCGGCGGTCGTAAACATCCAGAACGCGCTTACGGAACTGCCGATCGCGCACTTTGCGTTCGACCAGCATCGTTGCTCGATCTACGGGGCCAAGGAACGGCTCTTGAGCCTCGAACAGGCGATGCGATTTCTCTTCTATCTCATCTTCACGCGGTAACAACTCATCTTCGTTGATCAGCCCGAGGCCGACGATGTGGTTGAAGTCATCATCCGAAATGGGGCGGATCGATTTAATGGCCCGGCCATTGTTGAGCCTACCATTCGGTCCGAGCAACCCGCGCTCGACAGCCTGCCCGTCGAGCTGGAACGGCACATCATGTCCGAATTCCAGATAGCTTCCCGGTTCGATCAGAGCGAGGAACATGCCGGTATCGGCCGGATCGCGTATGATCTGCTCCACTCGCGCGACTGCATAATATCCGCGTGGCCCTGCTCGGCGTGGTTCCTGATAGAGAATCCATTGTCCAATCGAACGTGCCGCAGCGTTCAGCCAGCGCGGCGGAAAACGATAGAAACGATCGGGTTCGTCTGCATAGATTGAGTGCGAGCCAATCACGAACACGCATTTGCAGGGTGCCGCGCGAGGCAGATTGAGCGGCTTATCGGTTAACCGATAGTGGCCAGGAGAAACGAACTGAATATCGCCCCGATCACGCAATTGTTGCAACACACGGCTTAGCGTCATATCGGGCGTTGCGCCGCGCGATCCGGTTTCGCGGATGATCCGATCAAGCTCCTGATCGATCATTTGCTGTCGCGTGAACTCTGCGCTTCCAGTTCGCGCAACGAGACGGCGGACGGCAATTTCAACCGCTTCGGACCAATCTGTGCCTGACAAAGGCTTCCCTCCCGCCGCCGTGTTGTCATGATGCTCCAATGGCGAAGCGCAGGGAAGAACCAAGATTACGGATGATCTGCAAAAATTGCGGATCGACCCAGGTCATGCGCGATGCCTGGGCCGAATGGAGTGAGGGGGAGCAGGATTGGGTGCTCGGCGCGGTCTTTGACTACGCGCATTGCCACAAGTGCGATGGTAAAGCGCATATCGAGGAATGCCCACTTTGAAGGTCTGTATCGTCCTTCACCCCTTCCTAACCCAAATGCCCGACAATCGCGAGCATGGTGCGCATATACAAAGCCACGATGTTGCTTGCGTTCAGCGCGTATGCGCTGACCAGGTTCGGCGTGCTTGACGATGCGCTGGCGCTGGTAAAACCGGCGGAGCCGCAGGGCTACATGTCTTCCAGCAGTCCGTGGGCGAAGGATTACAAGCCGAAGCCTGCCCTGCCATTCGTTCACTATCGCAACTGCGATGCCGCGCGTGCAGCTCGTGTGGCGCCGATCCGGCGCGGCGAACCGGGTTATTCCGGCCACCTCGATCGTGACGGCGATGGTGTGGCCTGCGAGCCTTGGCGTGGGCGGCGTTGATCATGGGTGACGTGACGCCGATTCCCAAAGGCGGCCCACGTCGCCTTCGCGAAACGGTTTATACCGAACGCGGTCTACGTCTGCTGCCAGCCCGCCAGATCGTCACGGCTCGATGGTTCTGGCCAGCTATGATCCTATTGCCAGCCTCTACGTTCCTGATCGTATTTCTCTGGTAAGTGCGCCTCCCGCGCGAGAGGGCTACAGAATGCCCCCCTCAACACCACTCCCCCCGATAGCCCTTCCATTCCTCCGCCAATCCTTCGCTCACCAGCGTATCGCCCAAGCTCTCGCCGCCGCGGGTCACCACGCGGAGGGAGCGGCCGTATTGGTCGTGGTCGCGGTCGATGGGTTCGAGGGCGAAGGGGCCCTGGTTGAGCAGTTCGCGCAGGCGGCGGGTTGCCTTGTGGCCCAGTTCGGCCTCACGGGCGCAGCTTGGTTCGCTGACTTCCGGCGTGTTGATGTCGGCGATGCGGATCTTCTCGCCGCGATACCAGAAGGTGTCGCCGTCCACCACGCAGTTGATCCGCACCGGGCCGATGCAGGTGCCGAAGCGAGCGCTCTCGCGGTCGGTAGGGATGGGGAAGGGCGCGGCGGCGGGTGGGCCGCCCCACAGGAATACGGCGGTGAAGACGGAAAGAAAGACTGCCGCCACGATCGCGGCGAAGCCGAGGCCGGAGCCGCGCTTCGACGCGCCGTAGTCTTCCCCGCGCGTCCAGCGGCGGCGCGGCGGGCGGCCAAAGGGCAGGACGTTTCGGGGCGGGGTGCGCATGCGCCGCCTTGTGCCCCGCCATCAGTAGCCAAAGGCTTAAGGCTTCGGCTCGCCTGACCCTCAGCCCCGTCTGCGGGAAGGGCGTTGCGTCCCGCGGCGGAAGCTGCGACGTTTCGTGGCCCGCCCAACTTTCAGGAAGGAGGCAGGCATGAACCGCACACCGTCCGTAAGGATCGCTTCGAAAGCCGTCTTGCCGCTCTCGGCGGCGCTCGTCTTCTCGCTTGCGGCCTGCGAGAAGAAGCAGGAGCCGACTTATGAAGCCGGCGCCGAGGATGTCAGCGGCGGCGAACTGATCGTGGCCGAGCAGACTCCGGCCGTCCCGGTCGAAGTGCCGACCACCGAAATGACGCCCGTTCCGCCCCCCGCCACGAGCAGCCCGACGCCGACCGGCACCGCGACGCCTGTGGCGGAATAGGCAGGGCGCTTGTTTCCTTGGAGTAGGTGGTTACCGGGCCGATCCTATCCCTTCCGCGCCGCCAGCCACGGCAGCGCCCCGAACGCCACCTGCCCGGCCAGCCCCAGCGCGCCTGCCGGCATGGCCATGGAGCCGAGCCAGTCGCCGGGCCGCTGGCCGAAGGCGAGCAGGGCCAGCGCGGCCTCGCTTCCCGTCAGCAGGCAGAAGGCCAGCGCTCCGGCAAAGAGCGCCTTGCCCGGCCCCAGCGGGTTGCGGGCCAGCAGGCGCCTTGCCCAGAGCCAGCTCGTGCCGAGCATCACGGGCAGTTCCGCCAGCACGGCCGCCAGCTCGCCGAGATGCGGCGCGAGCAGCAGCACGCGCACCGTGCCCAGCAGGAAGCCGAGTGCGAAGATGCCGAACCAATAAGCGAGGACGAAGCGGATTGCCGCCCCCACGGGTCGTGCCTGCTTGCAGACCAGCCTCTAGACCAGCCATGTCTCCGGATCGGGCATCGGCGCCTGTTTCTGGGCGTTCACCAGGCTCAGCACGCAGCGCACGATCACCAGCACCGCCACCGCCAGCAGGATCAGGAAGCCGATCAGCACGATCGCCAGCAGCAGGCCGATGAAGCCGCCGATCAGGCCCAGCCAGAAGGTGCGGATGAGATAGCGGTAATGTGAGCTCTGCCATTGCTCATGCGGCTCGCCCTTCCACACATAGGCCAGCACCACGCCGATGATCGAGGTCACCCCGAACACGAAGGAGGAAAGATAGAGCAGGCTGATGATGGTGGGCCGGTTGAGGTCGAAGCCGCCCGTCGGCTGGCCCAATGGCGGGCCTTTTGGCTGGTCATTCATGCGCTTGCCCCTTCGTTGCCAGGATTGCGGCATGCTAACCCAATTCCCTCGGAGGCAACAGGCTTCATCTGCCTTGCCCGCAAGGCGCGGAACCGGCCCGCGCGCGCTCCGTTGCCATGGAAGATGCACGAAGGAGGATCCGATGCAGGAAACCACCATGGAAGACCGCAAGAAGGAACTGCGCAGCCTGCTCGAGCAGATGGAAGCTCATCCCGAGCGCGACTGGAGCGAGGAGAAGGAGCGCGTGGCGGTGCTGCGCGAGATGCTGTCCGAGCCGAAGGACGGCTAAGGCTCAGCACAGCGCCCTTTCCACTGCGGCGGCAAGCCGCTAAGGCGCGCGCGACCGCGTTTGCAGGAGGCGCGCCGATGAGCGTGAGCGAGGACAAGGCTGGCGAGAAGGGCCAGGAGAAAGGGATGCTTGCCAAGGCGGAAACGCTGATCGAGGCGCTGCCTTATTTCCAGCGCTATGCCGGGCGCACCTTTGTCGTGAAATATGGCGGCCATGCGATGGGCGACCCCGAGGCCGCGCGCGACTTTGCCGAGGATGTGGTGCTGCTGAAGGCGGTGGGCATCAACCCGGTGGTGGTGCATGGCGGCGGCCCGCAGATCGGCGCGATGCTGAAGAAGCTGGGCGTGGAAAGCACCTTCGTCGACGGGTTGCGGGTGACCGACAAGGCCACCGCCGAAGTGGCCGAGATGGTCCTGTCCGGCGCGATCAACAAGGAGCTGGTCGGCTGGATCGCCAATGCCGGGGGCAAGGCGATCGGCATTTCGGGCAAGGATGGCGGGCTGGTGACGGCCACCAAGGTCACGCGCACCACGCGGGACCCGGAAAGCAATATCGAGCAGGCGGTGGACCTGGGCTTCGTGGGCGAGCCGAGCCGGATCGACACCACCCTGCTGGAAACGGTGAGCAAGGCCGGGATGATCCCCGTGGTCGCCCCGATCGGCGCGGGCGAGGACGGGCACACCTACAACATCAATGCCGACACCATGGCGGGCGCGATCGCGGCGGCGCTGGGCGCGGCGCGGCTGTTCCTGCTGACCGACGTTCCCGGCGTGCTCGACAAGGGCAAGACGCTGCTGACCGACCTCACGCCCGCGGACATCGAGCGGCTGAAGGCGGACGGCACGATTTCCGGCGGGATGATCCCGAAGCTGGAGACCTGCGTCCATGCGGTGGAGGCCGGCTGCGAGGCGGCGGTGGTGCTGGACGGGCGCGTGCCGCATGCGATGCTGCTGGAATTCTTCACCTCGCGCGGCGCGGGCACGCTGATCCGGGCGGGATGATGCGCGCGGCGCTCCCCCTTCTAGCGACGCTGGCGCTGGCCGCCTGCAACGGCGCGCCGGAGCAGTCCGCTGCCCCCGCTTCGAGCGAAGCGGCCGAGGGGGCGCAGACTTCCGAAGCCGCTCCTGCGGTTCCGGCTGCGGAAACTGCCGCCGGCTCCGCCTCGCCCGACACTGGCTCGCTCGATACGGGCGCGCTTGCCGAGCGCAAGGACCCGGCCCGGCTGCTGGCCTATCTCTCCGCCGCCGTCGCGCAGGGCAAATGGGCGGACGCCGCTCGCGCCTGGGGCAAAGGGGAAATGGACGGGGCGAAGCTCAAGGCCGAGCTCGGCGGCGCCGATGCGCCCCGGCTGGCTTTCGGCACGGGAACCACGGAAGGCGCGGCGGGCTCGCTCTATTACGAGACCTCGATCGAAGTCGCTCCCCAGGGCGCATTTCTCGGCCGCCGGGGCACGATCACCCTGCGCCGGGTGAACGACGTGCCCGGTGCCGACGACCGGCAGCTCGCATGGCATGTCGAGCGGATCGAATGGCAGGACGGGGCCAATGCGTCCTAGCCGGTTGATACACTTGCCCGCGCTCGGCTACGCTTGCGCCGAAGCCGTCAGATAGGGATCACGCCGTGCTGTTCTATACGCTGTCCGAGATAGTCGGATATCTCATTTCGATCATCCTCGTGCTGGTGATCGCGCAGTTCATCCTGAGCCTGCTGATCGCCTTCAACGTGGTGAACATGCACAATGATTTCGTCGCCGCGATCTGGCGCGCGATCAATGCCCTGCTCGACCCGATACTGAACCCGATAAGGCGGATCATGCCCGATACCGGCGCGATCGACTTTTCGCCGCTGGTGCTGATCATCGGGCTGAACGTGCTGAACATAATCCTCAGAAATCTTGCAATCGGGAGTGTTACATGAGTGCTGCGTTGATCGACGGGAAAGCCTTCGCAGAAGGGCTGCGTCAGAAAGTCGGCGAATTCGCCGCCGATTTCGAAAGCAAGGCGGGCCGCAAGGCGGGCCTTGCCGTAGTGCTGGTGGGCGAAGACCCGGCCAGCCAGGTCTATGTCCGCAGCAAGGGCAAGGCGACCGTCGCCGCCGGCATGAACAGCTTCGAATACAAGCTGCCCCTCGATACGTCGGAAGCGGCGCTGGTCGCCAAGGTGGAAGAGCTCAACGCCGATCCCAATGTCGACGGGATCCTAGTGCAGCTTCCCCTGCCCAAGGGGCTGGACGAGCAGACCGTGATCGCCACGATCGATCCGGACAAGGACGTGGACGGGTTCCATATCATCAATGCCGGCCGCCTGTCGGTAGGGCAGAAGGGCTTCGTGCCCTGCACCCCGCTGGGCTGCCTGATGCTGCTCAAGGATCGCCTGGGTGACCTGTCGGGCAAGGATGCGGTGGTGATCGGCCGCTCCAACATCGTCGGCAAGCCGATGGCGCAGCTGCTCACCGATGCGAACGCGACGGTGACGATCGCGCATAGCCGCACGAAGGACCTGCCCGATGTGGTGCGCCGCGCCGATATCGTGGTCGCCGCGGTCGGCCGCCCCGAAATGGTCAAGGGAGACTGGATCAAGCCCGGCGCCATCGTGATCGACGTGGGCATCAACCGCGTCGACGGGGAAGACGGGAAGACGAAGCTGGTGGGCGACGTCGATTTCGACAGCGCGCGCGAAGTGGCGGGCGCGATCACGCCGGTTCCGGGCGGCGTCGGCCCGATGACCATCGCGGTGCTGCTCAGGAACGCGCTGGTTTCCGCCTATCGCCGCGAAGGGCTGGCGCTCGACGAGGACGCGCTCTGATGAAGCGGGCGGCCGGCATCACCGCCTCGGCTTTCGGGGTGTTGCTGCTGGCCGCCTGTTCCGGGCCGGGAGGTGGCCCGCGTGGCGGCATGGGCCCGCCTCTGCGCCCGATCGCGGAGCCGAGCAGGGTGGTCGCCACCGAGATGTCCTTCGCCCGCGCGGCGCAGGAAAAAGGGCAGTGGACCGCTTTCGCCGAATTCGCCGCGCCCGAAGCGGTGATGTTCGTTCCGGCCCCGGTGAAGGCGAAGGACTGGCTTAAGACGCAGGTCAATCCGCGGCAGGCCGTGCGCTGGCAGCCCCATCGCGTCTGGTCGAGCTGCGACGGTTCGCTCGCCGTCTCCAAGGGGGCCTGGCAGAGGCCGGACGGCACGCAAGGTTACTTCACCACCATCTGGCAGCGCCAGCCGGACGCCAGCTACAAATGGGTGCTGGATCAGGGCGATGTGCTGGAAACGCCGCTCGAAGAGCCGGACATGGTCGGGGCGGATATCGCGGACTGCCCCAAGCGCTCGCCGGGAATGCCGCGCGCTCCCGCCGTGGCCCCAATCGCAGCCGATGGATTGTCGGGCACGTCGAATGACGGTTCGCTGAGCTGGAAGATGGAGGTCGCCGCCGACCGATCGCGCGTGCTGCATGTTTCGCTCGCGCGCGGCGAGGGCGCGGACGAAGTCCTCACCAGCGCGGTCGCCGCGCCGGTGCAATAGACGTGCCGGTGCAATAGACGTGCCCGAGCTGTTCCTCTCGGCCTTCATCACCCTGTTCGTGGTGATCGACCCGCCGGGCTGCGCGCCGATCTATGCCGGCCTTTCGGCGGACGCGCCGCCGCGCCAGCAGCGCATCATGGCGGTGAAGGCGGTGCTGGTCGCCTCGCTGATCCTGTTCGGCTTCGCGGCTTTCGGTGAAGGGCTGCTGGCCGCGCTGCACATCGATCTCGATTCCTTCCGCATCGCCGGGGGCATCATGCTGTTCATAATCGCGCTGGAGATGGTGCTGGAGAAGCGCACGCAAAGGCGCGAGAAGCGCGCCGAGATGCTGCGCGCCCAGCACGCGCAGACCCCGGAGATAGAGGACATATCGATCTTTCCCATGGCGATGCCGATGATCGCCGGCCCCGGCGCGATCGCCACGGTGATGCTGCTGGTGGGCGGCGCCCAGGGAACGGACCGCTCGCTGGTGGTGCTGGGCGCGCTTGCCGCCGTGATGGCGATCATGCTGGCCGCGCTGCTCGCCGCCGGCCCGATCATCCGGATGCTCGGCTCCTCGGTGGAATCCGCGATCACCCGCCTCCTCGGCGTGCTGCTCGCCGCGCTGGCCGCGCAATATGTGATCGACGGGGTGAAAGGCAGCTTCGGGGTCTGACGGCGGGGGCGCAGAGATGCCGCCCCGTGAGCTCCTGCGCAGGCAGGAGCCTGGACGACCCGGGGCCCTGCCTTCGCAGGGACTCACATTGGGCAGAGCGGCTCTTGCCGGCGCCGGCGCTTGAGGCTCAGAATTACTGCAACCTGACCCGGTCGGCGGCGCTGTCGCGGCGGCCGAAGGCCCGCAGCAGCTGGATCAGCAACTCGCACCGCACCCGGATGTCCGGCGCTTCGAGCAGCGCCTGCTTGGCGGCGACGTCGAAGGGGGCGATCTGGCTTACGCCATTGATCAGCGCGACATCGTCGAGCCGGGCGACCGAATCCCAATCCACCGAATAGCCCTGCGCCTCTGCGAAATCGCGCGCTTCCTGCTCGAAGCCCGCGCGCTCCGCAGGGCTCAGCACCTCGTCCTCCGGCTCGTCGAGCAGTTCCGCTTCCACCTGCCGGAAAGGTGTCGCCGCGTCGATCTCGCGCAGCATGCGAAAGCGGCTCTCGCCCTCCAGCACGATGTTGAAGCGCCCGTCATGCAGCGCCTCCACCTCGCCGATCCGGCCGACGCAGCCGATCAGGAACAGCGGCGCGCCTTCCGACCCGGTCTGGGGCTGGATCATCGCGATCCGCCGATCGCGCGCCAGCGCATCGCTCACCAGCGCGCGATAGCGCGGCTCGAAGATGTGCAGCGGCAGCTGCAGGCCGGGAAACAGGATCGCGCCCGAGAGCGGAAAGATCGAGAGCCGGGTCGTGGACATGCCGGCCACCCGCCCTCAGCCGAACAGGATCAGCGACAATTTGCGCCGGTTCCCCGCGACCCACGGATCCTCCAGGCCCACCGCTTCGAATATCTGCAGCAACTTGGCCCTGGCGGCGCCATCGTTCCATTCGGGCTCGGCGGCGATCATCGCCAGCAGGGCGTCTGCCGCCTCGTCGCGCTGGCCGGCGGCGAATGCTGCCTGGGCGAAGGCGAATTGCGCCTCCATGTTCGCCGGATCGGCGTTGGCGGCGCTGCGCAAGGCAGCCAGTTCGCCATCGTCCTGCGGTGCGTCTCCCGCCAGGGCTAGCGCGCTCTGCGCCTGGGTCAGTGCGGGATCGGCCTTCAATTCGTCGGGCAGGGCATCGAATGCGGCCTGCGCCTCGGCGGGATGGCCGGCGGCGATCAGCGCGCGAATCAGGCCCGCCTGCACCTGCGCGTCGTCCGGCGCCATTTCCGCGATCTGCACGAAGATGTCCGCCGCGCGTTCCCCGTCGCCCTCGGCCAGGACCTGTTCGCCCATCGCGATCAGCGGGGCGATGTCCTGGGCGGGCGAGGCGTCGCCGCCTTCCACCGGGAGCTTCTCCAGCAGCTGGTCCAGCATCTGCCGGATTTGCGATTCGCTGCGCGCATTGGTCAGATCGGCCACCGGCTGCCCGCGGAACATCGCATAGACCGTGGGAATCGACCGCACCTGGAACTGGGCGGCGATGAACTGTTCCTCGTCGACATTGATCTTGGCCAGGATCACGCCCTTGTCGGCATATTCGGCCGCGACCTTTTCCAGCACCGGGGCCAGCGCCTTGCACGGCCCGCACCACTCGGCCCAGAAATCGAGGATGACCAGGCTGGTCATCGACGGCTCGACCACGTCCTTGCGGAAGCGGTCCACCGCTTTCTGTTCTTCGAGATTCAGGCCCATGCTTGCCAAGGGAAACTCCCATTATCGAAAGAGATGCGCCCTAATGTGGCCTTTCCCATGCATTTGTGAAGGGGCTTTCGGACGGCGGGCGCGCATGCGCCTTTTTCCCCTTGCGGGGTGTTGGGCGCGATGCTAACCGCGCGCCTCCCACCGGAGAGCATCGCGCCTCCCCGGTAGCGCCAGTGAGCGGGCGTAGCTCAGGGGTAGAGCACAACCTTGCCAAGGTTGGGGTCGAGGGTTCGAATCCCTTCGCCCGCTCCAAAAACTTCAAGAAAATCAGTCGCTTGCAGAGGGTCGCGGAAGCGGCCTTCTTCCATTTTTGGGTCGGGCTACAACCGGGCTACAACGCTTCTCAAGATATGCATGGGCTTGAGTTTCTTAGGCCGTTTAGTCGAGCAAGCCGGGCAGCATCGGGAAAGGGGCGCTTAAGCCCCGATCTTCACGATTCTTCCTGATACCGAACCAGCAAAGCGGCCGACAACGAGCGCATCGAATTCAGTGTTGGCTGGCTCAACGCCACCAAAACGACAAGCCTACGCTTCGCTCAAACTCAATCCGGTCATAGCGCCAGCCGTTTATCTTCGGCTTGTCGGAACCGAGATAACCGACAGGTTCGAACTGAAGGTCGACTGATCGCGAGGGTGCCCTGCCAGCAATGGCAGGGCGATCGATAGCGAGAACGGCCTTGTGGCCGCGTGGTATCCCGGCTGTCATTTACGAGAGGGGACAGGACAGCCCTGCGGATGGCGCCCGCTATACTGGCAGGATCTTATGCGCCGCCTGGGCGGCGCGATCGTGGCTAAGGACTCCGTCCTCGCGCCGGGCAAGGGAAGTGGAACCGTCCGAGGCGGTATCCCCAATCTTCCGCGCTTCGCTTGTGCAGATCGGGTGATCCCCCTCCACCCCGGACGCCCTTGTCCCGTTGCTACCCTGGTCTCGCCGACGGGCAGAAGTTCAGGCGCGGCGTTCCGCTTCGCTGAACTTCAGACCCAAAGGATTTGAGAGATGACCAGCAATGCACAGGCTCCCCGCAATGTGATCTTCAACGGCGATTGCATCGACGTGATGCAGGCTTTCGATAGCGGCACAGTGGATTTCATCCTGACCGATCCGCCCTATGTGACCCGCTACCGGGACCGCCAGGGACGCAAGGTGGCGAACGACGATAACGGCCGCTGGCTCCGTCCGGCCTTCCGCGAAATGCACCGCGTCTTGAAGGATGGCGGCTTTGCGGTTTCCTTCTATGGCTGGAACAAGGTTGATCTATTCATGGACGCATGGAAGGCGGCAGGCTTTCGCGTTGTCGGCCATCTTGTGTTTCGCAAGCGTTATGCGTCGTCGGCCCGCTTTCTTCGCTATGAACACGAGCAAGCCTATTTGCTCGCAAAGGGCAATCCCATCCGTCCCGCGCGGCCTATCCCCGATGTGCTGGACTTTCCCTATAGCGGCAACCGCCTGCATCCCACGCAAAAGCCGGTTGAGGCGCTCACCCCGTTGATCGAGGCTTTCACCCAGCCGGGCGAGCTTGTCCTGGACCCGTTCAGCGGCAGCGGCTCGACACTGGCGGCAGCCCAGAAACTTGGGCGCGATTGGACCGGCATCGAACTGGACAACAGCCACTACCACACCGCCAGCAGGCGACTGGCATCCCAGCATCATCCGGCGC
>Ga0066256_1003754_pt1 | contig 14317 bp, 11 predicted proteins | sample ThiBio_1000_biof_FD_87107 | JGI IMG/M metagenome (GOLD analysis project Ga0066256, IMG submission 87107) | Wastewater bioreactor microbial communities from Cape Town, South Africa - Thiocy_expt_1000_biof (version 2) | ecosystem: Engineered > Bioreactor > Thiocyanate-remediating >...
TTGACGCGCTTGAGGTAGTGCATCGCCACTTCCTCGGCCTCCTTCTTCGGCATCTTGCGCACCCAGATCGGCGCGAGCGTGCAGTTTTCGAGGATCGTCAGGTGCGGGAAGAGGTTGAAGTGCTGGAACACCATGCCGACCTCGCGGCGCACCTCGTCGATCTTCTTGAGGTCGTTGGTGAGCTCGATGCCGTCGACGACGATGCGGCCCTTCTGGTGCTCCTCCAGCCGGTTGATGCAGCGGATCATCGTCGACTTGCCGGAGCCCGACGGGCCGCAGATGACGATGCGCTCGCCCTTCATCACCGTCAGGTCGATGTCCCTGAGGACATGGTACTCACCGTACCACTTGTGCATCTTCTCGATCCTGATCGCGATATCGGTCGCCGAGACCTGCATCTTCGCGGTGTCGGCATGAAGATCGCCGGCACGTATGACATTTTCGCCCGCCATCCGAGCATCCTCCTGTCTTGCTGCGCGGGCCGTTCCGGCCGCGCCGTTGATCTTATTCGCCGCCGCCATGGGCGGGTCGCGCGCTCATTCGTCCGCGCCCTGGAAGGCATCGGCCAGGATGCCGAAGCAGTTGACGACATCGGACACGACCGCCTTGCGCGCGGCGGCCGCGTCGCCGGACGCGATCGCCGCGAAGGCCGTCTCGTGGTCGGGAATGGCATCGGTCAGCTTGCCGGGCTCGGCCTTGGCGAGGCGCACCGAGGGCCCCATGCGCAGCCAGAGCGGCTCGATCATGTCGCGCAGGATCGGCGAATGGCTCATGTCCGCGATATGCAGGTGGAAGCGGGCATTGGCGCGCAGGAACCGGCTGGTGTCGTTGGCCCGGGCCGCCTCCTTCATCGCGTCGAAATGGACGCGCAGGCCCGCAAGGCTCTCGGCGGTCGCGCCGCGTGCCGCGCGGGCGGCCGAAAGGCCTTCGAGGGCGACGCGGATGTCGCGGATTTCCGTCAGCTCCGCGATGGTCAGGCGCGGCACGACGAAGGTGCGTTCGAGGCGCAGCGCGCCGAGGCTTTCGAGCTTCTGCAGCGCATCGCGCACCGGAACGACGCTCGTTCCGAGGGCGGCGGCGAGGTTCCTCAGCACCAGCCGGTCGCCGGGGCGGAACTCGCCGATGATCAGCTTCTCCTTGATCTGCTGGTAGATCTGCTCGTTGAGCGTATCCTGGACGAGGGTCCTGTAGGTCTGCATCGACCCGCCATCCGCCGGCGCGTGTTTCCTGCCTTCCATGCCTAGTGCTTCTCGTTGGCGAATTCCCGCTCGAGGCGGCGGGAATGGAGGGAGAGGATGAAGCAGAAGACGAAGAAGGCGCCGCCGACGACGAGGTAGGCCTCGCGGTAGAAGCCCAGCCACGCGCCGTCGGCGATCGCCCCGCGCGCTCCGCCAAGCACGTCGATGAGGCCGATGATGCTGATCAGCGTCGTGTCCTTGATGGATTCGATGAAGGTGTTGATGATCGCCGGCAGCGCGATGCGGAACGCCTGCGGCAGCACGATGAGGCGGGAGATCAGGCCGCCGGAAAGCCCGAGGCTGTGGCCGGCCTCCGACTGGCCGCGCGGCACGGCTTCGAGGCCGCCGCGGATCGCCTCGGCCAGATAGGCCGCCTGGAAGAGGATCAGCGCCACCTGCGCGCGCAGGATGTTGTCGATCAGGTTGCCGCCCGGCAGCAGGAAGGGCAGCATGGTCGAGGCGATGAACAGCACCGCGATCAGCGGCAGGCCGCGCACGATCTCCACATAGAGCGAGCAGAAGCGGCGGATGACGGCGGCCTTGGAGCGACGGCCGAGCACGATCAGCACGGAAAGCGGCAGGGCGAGCACGATGCCGAAGGCCGAAAGGCCGACGGTGAGCGGCAGGCCGCCCCAGCGGCTGGTGGAGACCGAGGGAAGGCCGAGGACGCCGCCGCCCATCAGGATGAGGCTGATCACCATGACGGCGATCCAGGCGAGCGCCAGCGGCGGCTTCCAGAAGCGGCGGAAGCCGCTGAGGATGAGGATCGCGAGCACCAGCACGACGGCAAGCGTCGGGCGCCAGTACTGGTCGGCCGGATAGCTGCCGAAGAGGATGATGTGATAGCGCTCGTGCAGGAAGGCCCAGCAGGCGCCCGCCGCGGCCCGGCAGGTCTCGGGCGAGGCCTGCCCGAAGACCGCATCGGTGACGGCCCAGCGGTAGAAGCGGGCGAGGAGGTAGAGAAGGCCGCCGGTGATCGCCACCGTCAGCAGGGCATGCGGCCACGGATGGAAGTACGGGCGCAGCCGGCCGGCGAGGCCGCCATTGGAGGGGCGGGGGAGGGCCGCGGTAATTTCGCTCATGACTTCACCAGTTGCGCGCGCTTTTCCAGCCAGCGGATGACCGCGGAGGTCACGAGGCTGAGCGACAGGTAGATCAGAAGGTAGATGGACACGGTCTCGATGGCCCGGCCGGTCTGGTTGAGCGCGGTGTTGCCGACGGAAACCAGGTCCGGATAGCCGATGAGCACGGCGAGCGTCGTGTTCTTGATGGCGTTGAGATACTGGTTGGCGAGCGGCGGCAGCATGAGCCGCATCGCCTGCGGGGCGAGCACCAGGTAGAGGGTGAGGAGCGGGCTGAGGCCGAGCGAGTTGGCGGCTTCCGACTGGCCCTTCGGCAGGGCAGCGAGGCTGCCGCGGACGATCTCGGCGATGAAGCCGGAGGTATAGAAGGAAAGTCCTACCAGCATCGCCAGATATTCCGGCGTCATGCCCATGCCGCCGCGGAAGTTGAAGCCCATCAGCGTCGGCTTCTGGATCTCGCCCCAGCCGAGCGCATAGACGACGACGCCGACAAGCGCGGCGGCCGAGAGGAAGAGGCCGCCGGTGGCGGGCCGCGGGAAACGGCCCGTCTCGTTGCGGCCGCGCACCATGGCGCGCCAGAAGAGGAAGCCGCAGGCAAGGGCGAGCACGGCGACGGCGGCGAGGACGGGGCCGGCCTCGCCGGTGACCACCGTCGGGATGTAGAGGCCGCGGCTGGAGATGAAGATGGATTCCCCGAAGGTCCAGGCCTGGCGCGGCGGCGGCAGGACGCGCACGGCGGTGGCGCAGACGACGAGGATGAGCAGCAGCGGCGTGTTGCGCGTCACCTCGATATAGGCTTTGGCGAGGGCACGGAGCTGCGGATGGGCGGTGCGCCCCGCAAGGCCGATCAAGACGCCGAGCAGGGTAGAGAGCACGATGGCGGCAAGCGCCAGCTTGACGGTGTTGAGCAGCCCGACGAGCAGCGCCCGGAAATAGGTGTCGCCCGAGCCGAAGGAGATCAGCGACTCGCCGATCGGGAACGACGTGGCGCTCCACAGGAAGCCGTAGTCGATTGTGATGCCGCGGGCGGCGAGGTTGGACGCAAGATTGTGCGACAGCCACGCAAGAACTGCGATGGCTGCCGCGACAAACAGCGCGTTTTGAAGGCGCTCGCTACGCATCAGCGCAAGGGTGCTGCGTACATGAGGCCGCCCTTCGTCCACAGGTCGTTGAGACCGCGGTCGAGCTTGAGGGGCGAGGCCTTGCCGAGGTTGCGCTCGAAGCTCTCGCCGTAGTTGCCGACGGACGAGACGATCTTGACGACCCAGTCTTCGGAAAGGCCGAGGTCCTTGCCGTTGCCCGGCGTCGTGCCGAGGAGCTGCTTGACTTCCGGATCCGGCGAGTTCTTGGCGAGGTCGTCGACATTGGCCTGCGTGATGCCGAGGCGCTCGGCCTCGACGAGGGCGAACATGACCCAGCGCGCGACGAGGAAGAGTTCCTCGTCACCGCTCTTCACCGCCGGCGCATAGGGCTCCAGCGTGATGAAGTTCGGGAAGATGATGTAGTCGTCGACATTGCCGTTGCCGGCGCGCGAGCCGGCGAGGTTGCCGTAGTTGCCGCCGAAGGCGTCGCAACGGCCGCCGAAGAAGGCCGCGTCGAGCTGCTCCCAGGCGCTGAGGACGAGCGGCGTGTAGTTGAGGCCGCGCGACTTGAAGAAGTTCTCGGTGTTCACCTCGAAGGTCGAGCCCTGCAGGATGCAGACGGTGGCGTCAGCGAGCTGGTCCGGGCTGTCGACGCCGAGCGACTTCGGCACCATGAAGGTGTAGCCGTCGAAATAGTTCGGCGAGGCGAAGCGCGCGCTCTGGGCGCCTTCGCGGTTGAGCGTGGTCGTCGTGTCGTGCGCCAGAACGTCGATCTCGCCCGAGGAGAGCAGGACGAAACGCTCGGAATAGGAGGTCTGGCGGTAGGTTACCTTGGAAGCGTCGCCGAGGATGGCGGCAGCCATCGACTTGCAATAGTCGATGTCGATGCCGGCGAGCTCGCCATTGGCGGCCGGTGCGGAGAAGCCCGGAACGGCCTGGCCGACGCCGCAGACGAGGTTGCCGCGGGCCTTGATGGCGTCGAGCGTCGCGCCGGCCTCGGCGGTGCCGGCAAAGGACATGGCGCCCATCAGCGCGGTCGCGCAGGCGAGAACCCCCAGTTTCAGTGAAGTCGCAAGTTTCATGTATTTCCCCTTTTCATGCGCATTCAGGTGAGGCCCGCAGGCACCATTGCCGGCGGGCTGCATTTCCGGCCGGCCGTCAGGCTGCCGATTGGGTGATGCAGACGTATTTGAGCTCGAGGAATTCCTCGATCCCGTATTTCGAGCCCTCGCGGCCGATGCCGGATTCCTTCACGCCGCCGAAGGGCGCGACCTCGTTCGACACCAGGCCCTCGTTGACGCCGACGATGCCGGACTCGATCTTCTCGGCGACCCGCCACATGCGGTCGAGGTCGCGGGTGAAGATGTAGGCGGCAAGGCCGGAAGCGGTGGCGTTCGCCGCCTTGATGACGCTTTTCTCGTCGGAAAAGCGCTGGATCGGGGCGACGGGGCCGAAGGTCTCCTCGCTCTCGAAGAGCATGGTGGCGTCGACATCGGTCAGCACGGTCGGCTCGTAGAAGGTCTGGCCGAGGCCGTGGCGCCTGCCGCCGGTGGCGACCTTGGCGCCCTTGCCGAGCGCGTCGGCGACATGGCGCTCGACCTTTGTCAGCGCCGCCTCGTTGATCAGCGGGCCCTGCTGCACGCCGTCCGCAAAGCCGTCGCCGACCTTGAGCGCGCCGACCGCCGCCGAAAGGCGGGCGACGAAGGCGTCGTGGATGTTTTCATGCACATAGATGCGGTTCGGGCAGATGCAGGTCTGTCCGGTGTTGCGGAACTTCGCGTTGATGACGCCCTGCACGGCGACGTCGAGGTCGGCGTCGTCGAAGACGATGAGCGGGGCGTTGCCGCCGAGCTCCATGGCCACCTTTTTCACCGTGTTGGCCGACTGCTCCAGGAGCAGCTTGCCGACGCGGGTGGAGCCGGTGAAGCTGATCTTGCGCACGATCGGGCTTGCGGTCATCTCGCCGCCGATGGCCGTCGCCTCGCCGGTGACGATGTTGAAGACGCCCTTGGGGATGCCGGCGCGCTCGGCAAGCTCGGCCAGCGCCAGCGCCGAATAGGGCGTGAACTCGGAGGGCTTGACGACGACCGCGCAGCCGGCGGCGAAGGCCGGGGCGCATTTGCGGGTGATCATGGCCGAGGGGAAGTTCCACGGCGTGATGGCGGCGACGACGCCGATCGGCTGCTTGAGCACCATGATGCGCGACTGGGCGCGCGGGGCGGGGATGAGGTCGCCATAGGCGCGCTTCGCCTCCTCGGCGAACCACTCCACGAAGGAGGCGGCATAACGGATTTCCCCCTGGCTTTCGGCCAGCGGCTTGCCCTGCTCGGCCGTCATGATGGCGGCAAGGTCGGGAAGGTTGGCGACGATCAGGTCGAACCAGCGGCGCAGCACGACGGCGCGGTCCTTGGCTGCGAGCGCCGCCCAATCATGACGGGCTTCCTCTGCCGCCTCGATGGCGCGGCGGGTCTCGGCGGCGCCCATGTTCGGCACCGTGCCGATCTCAAGGCCCGTCGCCGGGTCGACCACCGCCACCACGGCGCCGCTGTCGGCCTCCGCCCATGCGCCGTCGATATAGGCACGCTCGCGCAACAGCGAGGGGTCTGCAAGGCGTTCGGCAAGGGGGCGTGGCGAAAGTTGGTGCACGGTCATGGATCGGGTTCCTGTTCACTCCGGATTCTGTCGAGTGTTATAACACACATCAGATTTCAAACTGTCAAGACGCAATTTCCCGTGCCGGCCGGTGGCATCCACAGCGGCTGTGCACGGGGGCGGCGGTCGAAAACAGGTGCGAAGATCGTGGTACATGCGTCCGCATCGGTGATAGGCTAGGATGGGATCGGATTGGTCAGCAGCAGGGAGGCAGGCATGGTTGACGCGGGAATGATGGCGCAGATGGCGGGCAGGGAGGGCTTCATCGCCGCCCTCGACCAGAGTGGCGGCTCCACGCCGGGCGCGCTCCGCAACTACGGTATCGCCGATACCGACTATAGCGGCGAGGAGGGGATGTTCCGCCTGATGCACGCGATGCGCGTGCGCATCATGACGGCGCCCGCCTTTTCCGGCGACAAGGTGATCGGCGCCATCCTGTTCGAAAAGACCATGGACGGCGAGGCCGGGGGCAAACAGGTCCCGGCCTTCCTCTGGGAGGACCGCGGCGTCGTGCCCTTCCTCAAGGTCGACAAGGGCCTTGCCGCCGAGGAGAAGGGCGTCCAGCTCCTGAAGCCGATGCCCGAGCTCGACGACCTGCTCGCCCGCGCGGTGAAGAAAGGCATCTTCGGTACCAAGATGCGCTCGGTGATCGGCCATGCCTACCGCGCCGGCATCGCGGCCGTGGTGAAGCAGCAGTTCGAGATCGGCCGGCGCATCCTCGGCCACGGGCTGGTGCCGATCATCGAGCCGGAAGTGTCCATCAAGAGCCCGACCAAGGCGGAGGCCGAGACGATCCTGCTGGAGGCGATCCTGCAGGAGCTCGACGCCCTGCCGGCCGGCGAAAGGGTGATGCTCAAGCTCACCCTGCCCACTGCCGCCGACCTCTATGAGCCCCTGGTCGCCCATGCGGCGGTCGTGCGCGTCGTCGCCCTTTCGGGCGGCTACAGCCGGGCGGGGGCCTGCGAGAAGCTCAGCCGCAACCACGGCATGATCGCCAGCTTCTCCCGCGCCCTCACGGAGGACCTGAAGGTGACGATGAGCAAGGCCGAGTTCGACGCCAGCCTCGCCGGCACGATCGACGAGATCTACAGGGCGAGCGTCGTCAAGGCGTGAGGGCAAGGCGCCGTGGCTAGCCGCGCGCCGTCGCGGGCCGGCCACGGCGGTGTCGGCCTGCCCGGGGCCGATCTTCGCGGCCGGCGCCTCAGTTCGGGATCAGCCGCTCCATGACGGCCTTGAGTTCGGCGGCCACGGCGAAGCTGTCGTCCTGGTGCTGGCGCCTGCAGAAGAGCTCGCAGCTCCACCAGCCCCGGTAGCCGGTCGATCGCACGGCGTCGACCCATTCCCTGAGGTCAAGGGCGCCCCGGCCCGTGGGCACGTCCCGCAGCACCGGCTCGTTTGGTATGCCGCCGGTGAAGGGCAGGGAATCGCAAAGATGCACGCCGTAGATGAGGTCCTTGTCGAGCCGCGAGATGCGCTCCGGCGTGTCGCCGGACGGATAGGAATGCCAGAAGTCGATGACGATCCGCACATTGTCCCGCTTGCAGAGGTCGAGGATGCGCCGTTGCGCATCGAGCGTGTTGAGCGGCGTCCAGGACAGCGCCTCCAGATAGACCACCAGCCCGTGGGCGGAGGCGATGTCCGCGACTGACTGAAGATTACGCGCGGTAAGCTCGGTCTGGTCCGCCTCCGGCAGGTCGATGAGCCCGCGGTAGAGGCCGGGATGGCGCGCGGCGGCATCCGGCTCGAACACCCTGATGTCGAGCGGCCCGGTGATGGCCTCGATCCCTTTCGCGCCGGCCGCGACGGCGAGGCCGCAAAGCGCCTCCGCCTCGCGCAGCATCTGCGCGCGGCCGTCTCCCTGGCGTTCGAGATCGATGAGGAAGCCGATGCCCGGAAGGAACAGGCCGTCGAGGCGCTCCTTGAGTTCGCGCTCGGTGAAGCCGGCCTCCAGGAACGCGGCAATCTTGGCGCCGGAGGTTTCGAGGCCGTCGAAACCGAGGCTCCGCGCGATCGCGATGTCGATCGCAAGGCTGTTGGGCCTGGAGGCCATCGAATGGAAGATGAGCTGGTTCTGGAGCCTGGTCATGGGTGCGAACCTCGTGTGAATGTCCGGTTTCTTCAGCGCGTGCGAATGGATGCGGGGCGTTTCTGCTGGGCAGCCCTCACCGCCTCGGCGGCGCGCAGCGCCATGACATTGGCCTCTCCGACGGACATCCAGCCGGCGGGTTTCTGCGGCAGGGCGATGAAGGCTTCGACCGTCGTCACATGCTGGTCGCGGTCGCGGATGGGGATGAGCTCGTTGCGCCCGTTCAGCCGCCGGACGAGGGCGCCGGATCCCTTGCCGCTGAGCGTCCCGTGGGCGAGGAGGGTGCCGCGATCGCCGGCGAGCATGACGATGCTGTCGAATTCCGCGGTCGTGAAGCTCTCGTAGGACTGGAAGATCGCCCCGCCGGACATCTCGATCGCATAGGCCTGCTGCCCCGCGCCGTTGCCCGGCGGCACGGCCGGGAGCGCGGAAACGGCAGCCGGCTCCTGGCCGGTCAGGAAGCGTGCGAGGTCGATGCTGTCGACGGACATCTCGAAGAGCGCGTCGCCGTGGTCCGTTTCCTCATCGGGATGGCGGTTCGGCGGCGGCTGGAAGGGCGCGCCGCGCGCGATGAGAAGCGATTGCAGGGTGCCGATCTCGCCCTCCTGAAGCAGGCGGCGCATGGTCTGGTGCGGCGACAGGGCGCGGAAGGGCTGGTTGAGGGCGAGCACGATGCCCGCGTTCCTGCACGTCTCGGCAAGGGTGGCGGCGATGCGGCTGCTGGCGGCGATCGGGCCGTCGCAAAGGACATGCCGCCCCTCGGCCGCCGCCGCCTGGATATAGTGCCTGCGGCGATCCCGGGCGGCGCTGACATAGGCAAAGCCGACACGCGGATCCTGCAGCGTCCGCCGGGCGTCGACGGAGATGCCGGGGATTTCCATGTCCTGCGAGAAATGCGCGGCATATTGCCGGTTGCGGCTGACGACCCACAGCGGCCGGTGGCCCGCCGCGCGGATTGCCGCGACCATGTGCTCGGTCGCGATCGTGCCGGTGCCCATGACCGACCACCCGGCCTCTCCTGTCGAATGCACCGTGGATCCTCCTCTTCTTCACCCGGAGATTGCCTGCGCGCGCCGTCCGCCACAACTTCGCAGATCATTGAAGTCATTAGCGACATGAAGTAATTCTAGCGTCACAATGCGTCACTCATCGGGGGCTGGAATGGAACATATGGGAAGGGACGGGGCCGCATTGGCAGCCAATCTCAGGACGCTCTGCGAGCAGCACGGATCGGTCGCGGCGGTGTGCCGCAAGATCAACGTCAACCGGCAGCAGTTCAACAAGTACCTGTCCGGCGCCCATGTGCCGTCGACCGCGAACCTTCGTATCATCGCGAACTACTTCGGCCTCAGCGTGCCGATGCTTTTCACCGATCCCGAGGAGTTCCGCACGCTCGTCGAGGGCAATTTCTTCCATGCGATGGCGACGGCCCGCCAGTTGCCGGAATTCTCGCGCTTCGTCTCCGACATGATCGTCGAGAACAACAGCGCCGATCACGACGACATCGTCGGCGTCTACGACCGCTACCAGTTCTCCTCGATCTACAAGGGCTTCGTGCTGCGCTCGGCCTTCTGCATCTACCGCAACAAGGAGTTCCTCCAGCACTATTACGTCGAGCGCTTCCCGAGCTTCGACAATCCGAAGAAGACGGAATACGTCTTCAAGTACTACGGCTTCTGCTTCCCCGTGGCCGACCGGCTCTTCACGGCGGATTTCGAGGGCATCCAGTCGAACGAGCTGACTTTCGGCGTCTATGCGCAGGTCAAGCGCAACGCCAAGAAGTTCATGTTCGGCATTTCCAGCGGCATCGCCGCGACGGTCTTTCGCCAGCCCTATTCGACGAAGGTGGCGCTGCACTATCGCGGCCCGGGGCTCCTGCGCCGCGATCACCTGAAGGACCTCACGGTGCTCGACCGCAACGACCCGGCGATCCCGCGCGAGGCGCTGCAATATCTCGGCGACGGCTCGGACATGATCCAGATGAGCTGACGGCTTCCGCCGCGTCAGGGGTGCAGTTCGACGGCGAGCCAGACGCTGTCGGTATCCGCATAGTAGCGGTGCCAGGGATAGGTCCACTCGTTCTCGCCCGTCACCCGGCAGAAGGGATCGTGCGAATAGCCGATCGGCATCACGACGTCCTCATAGAGCGTGGCGGCGTCACGCGCCCTGAACTTCTGCATGCGCCCGAGCCCGTGGATCTGCGTGTGCGTTTCCAGGAACGGGTGCTCGTTGTGGATGAAGCAGTCGGTATCGCCCGGCGACCACCAGAGATTGAGCTTCAGCGTGAAGACCTGCGGCGCTTCCGCCCGCGCGCGCTCGTTGGTGAAGACGCGCGGGTCGAGGGTCGCCGTGCCGATTTCGTCCTGCGCGGAGATGTAGAGGGGCGTATCGCGCGGAAAGCTGCGGATGCGGTTGCCGAGCCAGTCCCAGCCGCGGAACATGCAGCCGCCGAGATTGGTGGGGTTGACGACCTTGATGATCGCCGCCCGCTCCGCCGAACGGATGCGGCCGCCCTTCAGCCAGGTGGATTTCCAGGCCGGCACGATGGCGGGGTGCTCGTCGCCCGTCACCATCGGGGAGGGGCTGATATTGACCACGACGGCGTCCGCCACGTCGTAGTCGACCACGTTCTCAACCAGCGTTGCGGAAATGAAATCGTCCGCGAAGGCCAAATCTCTGCTTAGGTTCTGCACGGCGGCGTCCCTGTTGTCTGAAAGTGCCCTGAGCAAGCCATAGCGCGCGCTTGCGAAAAAGTGCGCGCCGCAATTAATTTGTTCGCGTAATGACGCGATGCCAGCTTCACTTTGCGAAGCGTGCCTCCCGTCAGGCCGTCTTCCGCCCGCGGTTCCGCCGCGGCGCGAGGTGCCGCAAATCGGCCCCTGTGGCGGCGGTGCGGCCGGCGCGGCCGCGATCCATGAAGCAGAACTGCTTTGGAAGTGCGTCATCCCGCGTCAGTGTTTCGATGGCTGCGAACTTGCGGGCGCACCCCGCCCCAACGAAGAATGAGCCCATCGCTGGAAGTCGTGCCGAGGGGACGATCTTTCCGCTCCGAGAGAACACGATTTCAGAGGGGCGATCACATGAAACTGACAGGTGGCCAAGTCGTCGCGAAAGCGTTGAAGGAATACGGCATCGAATATGTGGCGGGCGTGCCGGGCCACGGTATCTGGTCGCTGTTCGACGCCTTCCTGCAGGAAGGCTCGGAAATCCCCTTCATCCAGGTGATGCACGAGCAGAGCGCGGTTCACATGGCCGACGGCTACTATCGCGCCTCCGGCAAGCCGATGGCCTGCTCGACCTCGGTCGGCCCGGGCGCGGCCAACACCATCATCGGCCTCGCGACCGCCTATTGCGATTCGACCGCGCTCTTCTACGTCTCCGGCTCGCCCCAGACCTACATGCACGGCCACGGCACCATGCAGGAACTGGAGCGCCAGCAGGACAACGCCTTCCCGCGCATCACCGAGCAGGTGACCAAGCGCGCCTGGCAGGCCAATTCGGTGCAGGTCCTCCCAAGCATCATGCACCGCGCCTTCAGCGAACTGCTGACGGGCCGCCCGGGTCCGGTTCATGTCGAGGTCCCGATGGACGTCCAGGTCGAGGCGGCGGATGTCACCATCCACCCGCTCGGCAAGCGTCTGCCGGTCGGCGTTGCCTATCCGGATCCGAAGGCCGTCGAGGCGGCGCTGAAGGTTCTTCTTGCCGCCGAGCGCCCGGTCATCGTCGCCGGCGGCGGCGCGATCACGGCCAACGCCTCGGCCGAACTGACGCGCCTTGCCGAAAAGCTCGGCGCTGCCGTCTCCATCACCTGGAACGGCAAGGGCGCGATTTCGGAAGATCATGCCCTGTTCATCGGCGCCGTCGGCCAGACCGGCACGACCTGCGGCAACAGGATCACCGCCTCGGCCGACGTCGTCGTCTCGGTCGGCTGCCGCTTCACCGACTGGTCGGCCTCGTCCTACGCCAAGGGCGTCTCCTTCTCGATCCCCTCGGCCAAGCTGATCCATATCGACCTCGATCCGCGCGAGATCGGCAAGAACTACGAGACCGAGGTCGGCATCGTCGCCGACGCCAGGGTGACGCTGGAGGCGCTGCTCTCGCTGATTTCGGAGGCGGACTCGCAGAAGATGCTCGCCCGCCGCGAACCGTTCCTCGCCGACGTGCAGAAGGCCAAGGCCGACTGGCGCGCCCAGGTCGAGCCGCGCGAGAACAGCCGCGAGACGCCCTTCACCTCGCAGCGCCCGCTGGTGGCGCTGCGCAAGGTGCTCGACCGCGACGGCATCGTCGTCGTCGGCTCGGGCAACACGCAAGGCTCGGTCAAGCAGAGCTTCCCGGTCTATAAGCCGCGCACGCACCTGACCTCCGGCTCCTATTCGCCGATGGGCTGGGCGGTGCCGGCGGCCATGGGCGCCAAGCTCGCCTGCCCGGACCGGCAGGTCGTGGCCATCGTCGGCGACGGCGACTTCATGATGTCGCTGCCCGAGATGGGCACGGCGGTCATGAACGGCATCAATGTCGTCTTCCTGGTGCTGAACAACCAGGGCTACATGTCGATCCGCGGCGGCATGCGCAAGTTCATGGGCCGTCACATCGCCTCCGAGTTCAACCACCACGCCGGCAACGGCGCGCCCTATTCGGCCGATATCGCCGCTTCCGCCAAGGCCTTCGGCCTTCAGGCCTGGAAGGTCGAGAAGGACGAGGACCTCGAGAGCAGCCTGAAGGCAGCGCTCGAATGCGGCGGCCCGGCCCTCGTCGAGGTCATCGTCTCGCGTGACGCCGCCGGCCCGTTCGCCACCGGCTGGTGGGACTTCCCGTCGCCGGCCTACTACGAGAAGGAACAGGCGGCCTACGCCGAGATGCGCGCCCGCGAACAGCACCTCTGAGCGAATCTGCGGGGGAGGCGCCGCCTCCCTCGTCCCCCTCCCAAGCCCATTGATGACGCGGCGCCACCGGCGGCCGTGAACGAAGAGACTTTGTCATGATCCGGCACATCAAAACAGCCAAGGCCACCACCCATGACGGCGGCGCCGACAGTGCGGTCACCACGGCGGTCGAGACACTTCTCGCCAAGGTCAGGGACGGCGGGGACAGGGCGGTTCGCGAACTCTCCGTCCGGTTCGACGGGTTCGACCGCGACTCCTACCGCCTGACCCGGCAGGAGATCGCCGGCTGCATCGACGCGCTGACGGCGCAGGAACGCGCCGACCTCGACTTCGCGCAGGACCAGATCCGCCGCTTCGCCGAAGCGCAGAAGGCGGCGCTGAAGGACATCGAGATCGAGACCCTGCCGGGCGTGATCCTCGGCCACAAGAACGTGCCGGTGCAGAATGTCGGCTGCTACGTGCCCGGCGGCAAGTATCCGCTGCTCGCCTCGGCCCACATGACCGTGCTGACGGCGCGCGTCGCCGGCTGCGAGCGCGTCATCACCTGCGCCCCACCGTTCCAGGGCAAGACCGCCATGGCCTGCGGAACCGAGACGATTGCGCCCGTCGACATGCTCGCCGGGCCCGGCAATGCCTATGTGGCGGAAGCCAAGCGCCTGCTCTTCGGCCGCGTCGGCATCGACCTCTTCGCCGGCCCGACGGAAACGCTGGTCATCGCGGACGACAGCGTCGACGGCGAGCTCGTGGCGACGGACCTCCTCGGCCAGGCCGAGCACGGCGTCAACTCGCCGGCCGTCCTCATCACCAATTCGCAAAAGCTGGCGCGCGACACGCTCGCCGAGATCGAGCGCCTTCTGAAGATCCTGCCGACGGCGGCCGTCGCCGGCAAGGCTTGGGAGGATTGCGGCGAGATCATCCTGTGCGACACGATCGAGGAGATGCTGGCCGAGGCCGACCGCGTCGCCTCCGAGCACGTCCAGGTCATGACGCGCGATCCGGACTACTTCCTCGACAACATGAGGAACTACGGCGCGCTGTTCCTCGGTGCGCGTACCAACGTCACCTTCGGCGACAAGGTGATCGGCACCAACCACACGTTGCCCACCAACAAGGCGGCGCGCTACACCGGCGGCTTGTGGGTCGGCAAGTTCCTGAAGACCTGCACCTTCCAGCACGTGACGACCGACGCGGCCAGTGCCGAGATCGGCGAATACTGCTCGCGCCTGTGCCATATGGAGAATTTCGCGGGGCATGGCGAGCAGGCCAACATCCGCGTGCGTCGCTACGGCAACCG
>Ga0066256_1003755_pt1 | contig 14317 bp, 1 predicted proteins | sample ThiBio_1000_biof_FD_87107 | JGI IMG/M metagenome (GOLD analysis project Ga0066256, IMG submission 87107) | Wastewater bioreactor microbial communities from Cape Town, South Africa - Thiocy_expt_1000_biof (version 2) | ecosystem: Engineered > Bioreactor > Thiocyanate-remediating >...
GAAGAGGTGGCGAAGCGCACGATGGCGGCGCTGGGGCAGGGCCGGTTTGCAGTGGAGGATGAGGATGGCGGCGATGAGGACAAGGCGCGCGAAGACGAGGACGACGACGCGCGCGCGCACGTGTCGGGCGGCCGGTTTGCATCGGTGCAGGAGGATGATGAGGATGAGCGCGCCTTCACCCCCGCCCTGCGCGGGCCTGGTAAGAAGTAAATCTGGGGCGCCCGGATTGCTGCTGCGTGTTAAGATGCATGACAACGATGCTACTACTACAATTTGAAGTTTTGACCACCGTCCAACCAGTTGGTTGTGGTTATTGCATGCGCTCTGGCGGCGCCGGCGCCTGCTCGCCGTAGTACTTCATGATGGCGAGCGCCCACTTCTCCTGCGCCTCTGCCACCGCGTCGTCGATGCTGCCGCGCACCACCGTCACCTCACGGTCGGTGCACAGCACGCCATCAAGGTGGTCTAGCTCGTGCTGGAACACGATGGCGGGCAGGCCGTGCAGCTGCTCACGCACAACGGCGCCGGTCGGCGTCTGGTATGTCACGTCAATGCGCGCGGCGCGGCGCACCAGCAGCTGCGCGTCCGGCACGCTGAGGCACGCCTCCAACCCCAGCTCCGTCGCCTCGCTCTTTGCCAGGATGGCCGGGTTGCAGCACACCGTCCACGCCGGCGCCGCCGCCTGTGCTGCAATGTGCTGCCGCAGGCCCTCCACGCCGCCGCGCCCCGCGCGCGCCATCGCCGCCTTGAACTCATACTCGTTGCGGAACAGCGGCCGCCGCACCACAAAGGCGCGCACCGACACGCCAATCTGCGGCGCCGCCAACCCAATACCGCCACCATGGTGTGACACGGTAGCCAACAGGTCCGCTGCCATCTGCCGCGTCGCCTCGCTTCCAAAATCGGTTATAGGTGCTGCCTTGGCGCGCAGCACGGGCGCGGGGTACTCCACAATACGGCGCACGGTGCCGGCCGGCAGCGGCACGCCGCCGTCCGCCGTCGCCGCTGCTGCCACTGCGGCTGGCGGGGGTGAGCTTGCTGGCGCGCCAACCGACGCAGTGGCTGCAGCTGCAGCCGCCGGCGACGGCGACGGCGAACCGCTACGCAGTGACCGGCGACCATAGCTGCGGGCGCACAGCGGCAGCGCCCCTGCCGTAGCGCGCAGGGTACCAACTGCTGTGGCTGCCCCTGCGCCGGCCCGCATCACAGCTGCCACGGGCGCCACCAGTCGCACTCCCGCTGCCACCAGCGCCATCGCCATCGTTGCCGTTAGGTCGGGGGGTGTGTGTGGGAGGCGAGAATGAGGCAAGCGTATGAGGTGTCGAGAAGCGTGGGTGGTGAGGGTGAGGAGAGGTCGAGGTACGGTGTCAATTATTATTTGTAAAACGATTATTAATCATAGTGCTGCAGACAGGAACCAGCCAATACACTGCTTATCGTGTAAATGCGCTTGTAAAAATTGAGAATAATGGAGCGCATGATTATTAATATTATCCACCCTGCTGCTGGACTGGAGCTGGACTCTGCAGCGAGTAGTACCGGTAAGTTGGTGGAGGGGCAGCAGCTACACACACCATGTCACGCGCAGTGAGGCAGCGCCAGTTACCGGTAGTATAAGAGAATAAATAAACAATTGAACGTATAAATAATATGGAATGGCAGCATCCAGGGTCGCAGCGTGTGGGTGTGCATGCGCCCACCAGCCTGCGCGGCAATGATCGGCCCGCGCGGCGGCGCGGCGCGCGGCAACGGTGCACACCCAACAGTCGCTGGGCAAGGGCGGATGAGGCAAAACAACGGGCACAAAGGCATACATACAATCAGGCGCAGCCAGCCAAACGACATAAATAGAATAATATAGAAGTGCACTACACACGCGGCGAGCTCGCCGCGGCGTCGGCGCCGGTGCTGGTGGCAGTCGCACCCGCGCGGCGTGCCGCCACAAGGGCGCGGCGGGACGTCATGACGGCGGCGCCGTCGAACCCGCTGGTAGCAAACGTGGTACGCGTGCGGGAGGGCGACGGCATGCTGGGCGGCGGCTCATCGGCGCGCAGGCGAGACAGGGCACCTGCCAGCTCCGCAGCGTCCGCCTCCGCGTCACGGCGCGGCACGGAGGCAGCCAGGTCGGCGGGCGAGCCGTCCATGCGCGTGGGGTTGAACACGCGGCGCGACGAGCCGGCGGGCTTGATGAGCCGCCGCGAACTCAGCATCGCCTCTACCCCGCCACCACCGCCGCCGCCGCCGCCACCGCCGCGTGACGGCGAGTCGTCGCTGCCAAGCGGCAGCCGCAGGTCGCTGTCTGCCATCGCCTCGCGCAGCCGTGCGCCCGCCGCGCGCTCGGTGTTCAGCTGCTCCGTGAGCGCCGCCACTTGCGCCGCCAGCGCGGTGTAGTTGTCGCGTACCACGTTCCACAGTGCCGCCGACGGCGGCTCCAGCGTATCAGCGATGGTGGACGCCAGCGCGCTCTGCACGTCCGCCTTGCCGTCCTCCTTCAGGAACATGGGGTTGGTGGCGGTCTGCGTCACGGTGGCGGACGGCCGGTCGTGACGGAAGGCATCAAAGCCGGTGGACCGCCGGTTTGTGCGCGGCGTCAGCTCAAAGTTACCCTTGCTCTTGGCGCGCGCCGCGGTGGCGGCGGCGGCGCGCCGGTCGTTGTACTGCCCCGTAATGTCCGCCGCAAACACGGCAGCAAAGTACACGCCGCCCGCCACAATGAGCACCATGAGGAAGGCGGTGATGCCGGTGCGCGAGGAGGCGTAGTAGACGTCGGTGGGGCGCACGGCGTCGTACAGCACGCCCAGCAGCGACACCAGCGCGGCGTCAAACAGCAGCACCGCCTCGATGCTGTTGTAGTTGAGCGCCCAGTCAAACATGCGTCGCGTCACGCGCCGCGCCACGCCACCGCCGTCCATCGCGTTGCGGTGCGTGCGCTTGCGCGTCGACGCCTCCACGCCCGCCACGCGCGCTTTCAGCCGGTTGTACAGCGGGCTGGTGTCCGCCGCGCCCGCTGCCGCCGCCAGCACCGCCTCGTACTCCGACGACGGCATGTACGGCCGGTAGCGCGCCTGCGCCGTGAAGGCGATGAACAGGATGAGGAGGCACATGGAGAGCTGGAAGGCGGAGTTGCGCGCAAACATGAGAGCGGAGAAGGCGATGGCAAACTTGCGCAGCAGGATGGCCAACAGCCAGAACGGCGCGAAGTCGGGCTTGAACTGGTAGTAGGTGCGGCCGAGGGAGGCGCGCAGCAGCGCCAGCGTGCTGTCGCGCGGCGGCGCCACGCCCAGCGCCCGCAGCAGCTGGTCTTCCATCACCGCCTCGCGGTTCAGCAGCAGCACCGCCAGCACGGTGAGCGGGTAGCCCGCCACCACCACCACCGCGCCCATGGCGGCCCACCCCGACAGCGCCTCCTGCACGCCGCCCGGCCGCCCGCACTCCTCAAATGCCACCTGCAGGTACAGCTTGCCGTCGTCGGGGTCGGTGGGCAGGCACTCCCACACCGACAGCACCGTCTTGGTGACGTACAGGTAGAATAGGAAGAGGAGGATGAGGACGATGGCGATGGAGGGCGCGGCGCGGCGCAGCTGCGACTTCCACCGCGTCTGCCGCAGCGCCCACCGTGCCCACGCCAGCCGCAGCGCGGTGACGACAGCAAACGCCGCCACCACCACAAACGGCAGCGCTAGCACAAACCCAAACTTCTGCTTGAACGTCACGTCCGGCATCAGGCACTCGGGCGCCACGATCTCGATGTTGAGGTTGAAGGCGGACAGCAGGCGGAAGAGGTCCTTGATCTGCTGCGGCCACTGCACCTTGGCGTTGCCAAACACGGCCAGCACCTGGAAAAAGTCGACGCCGATGGCGGTCAACCGCACGTCAAAGTCGTACTTGTTGAGCAAGTACCCCGCCGTCACCACCACCAGCAGCACAAACCCAAAGCCGATGAACAGCAGGGCGGGCGAGTCGGGGCACTTGATGCACTCGCCCGACGCGCGGTAGTACCCCTTGTTGCACTCCGCGCACCGGTAGTACGGCGCCAGCGAGCGGTACGGCTCGGCACACGTGTTGGCGCCCAGGCAGGCGTCCTTGGGCAGGCAGCCCACCACGCACACGTCGCGGCCGGGCGCGGTGGCAGCCACCAGCGACGGGCAGGCGGCTGCCATGCTGCCATTCAGGTTGAAGAAGCCAGCCAGCGGGATGGGGTAGGTGTGGTAGCCGCGCCGCGCCACCTGCACGTCACCCACCATCACCGGTCCATCCGCCACGTTCACGTAGTACGGGTTACCCGGCTGCGGCGTGAACGCGCCCGCCGACGTGTTCACGCCCAGGCTCTCATCGTTGATGAACCCCGCGCAGCTGCCGCCCGGCACGCATGTCGCGCACGCCTCCCCCATGTACCCATACGTGCCCGCGACGCACCCCACCAGCAGCGTGAAGGTGGCGGACGACGGCAGGTAGCCGGTCTGCCCCGCGATGGCGATGGTGATGTTGCAGAAGCCCGCGGGCAGGCCGGGCGGCAGGCGGCACTGCACCTGGTCGGCGCCGTTTTTCACCACGCGCTGCGCCTCGCCACACACCAGCTCGTCCACCGTCACACCCACGTATGCCTCCGCCGCCGTCATGTACCCCACATCCTGCAGCCGCCCAAAGTTGATGCCCTGGATGTACACCGCCGCACCGCCGCCGCCGGCGTCCAGCACCAGGTCGGGGTACACGGAGGTGACGGCGGGCGGGTCGTACGTAAAGTTAACCGCCGCTGACACGCCCAGCGCCACGCCCAACGCATCCACGTACGACACGCTGACGCTCTTGTTCACGCCCACGCCCGCCGGCGTCACAAACGTCACCACATCCACCCCCGCCTCCCGCGCCACCCGCACCACGCCGTCCGGCATGCAGGCGGCAAACCCGGGCGGCGTGCCGCCCTCCGCCGTGTATGCGGTGGCGAGGCAGGGGCGTGGGCCGGTGGCCGGACCAAAGTTGATGCGCAGGTTCTCCACCGGCAGCACGGTGTCGGGCGGCAGCGGCAGGGCGAGCGGCAGGGAGAGCACGTGGCTGGCGTTGGGCAGGCTGTTCAGAGTGGGTGGCGCAAAGTGCACGCCCAGCAGGTCCACCAGGTCACCGCCGGAGGTGGAGAGGCGGCCGTGCGGCCGCAGCGGTGCCACCACAGCCGGCGGCGGCACGGCATACGACAGGTACGCGGACGCCGGTGCCGGCGCCTGGCCGCCCGCCAGCAGGGAGATGACGCGAGGCCCGGCGCCCGCCGCTGCCACAAACACGACACGCGTGTCGTTGTAAAACAGCACCGCGGACGCCGGCACCTCGCCCTCACCCACAAAGTCCTCCTGCCCGTTGCACACCGGCGCCGCGCCGGGCAGCCAGCCCGCCCGGTCTGACGACATGAACCAGCAGTTGGCGCCCGGCTCTGCGGGGCCAAACGAGCTGCCGTCTGCCACCACCGCCAGCGCGCCGCTGCGTGGGTCGCCCACCAGCACCTGCCCTGGAGACGGCACAATGGAGGCGGGCGTGCCGATTGGTACGGGTACGTCGCCGCGGGAGGCGTTGGCGGCAGACAGCGGCACGAGGGAGAGGCGCGCAATGACGGGGCGGCTGTAGTTGTAGTCGCCGCCCGTCCCCACGCGGTCTGCCACGCTCACGCGGGCGGTCAGGTGCACGCCGGTGCCGGGCGGCGCGCGGCACGTGAGGTTGAAGTGCGACATGCGCACCACGCCCGTGCACGGCAGCCAGGGGCGGGACGCCGACCCCATGGCCACCACCGGCAGGCTGCCCGCCCCAAAGTTCGCGCCCGTCAGCAGCAGCACGTCGCCACCCATCGTAGGGCCCTCGCCCGGCGTAATAGACGCCACCACCGGCGCGTCGTACCGCAGCAGCACCGGGTCCGCCTGCTCCACGCGGTGCAGCCCCTCGCCGCCGCCCAGCACCATGAACCAGCCCAGCGACGAGTACGCCATCCCCGTGCCCTCGCCGTCCGGCACGTTGAACACGAAGGAGGAGTCGGTGTGCGTCACGTCGGGGTTGGGCGCGTAGCCGGGCGCGCCGGACGGCGTGGTGATGGGCAGGCAGGCGGGCACATCGATGACGTCAATGACGGCGTCGGTGGCGCGCGTGATGACCAGCGTGGGGCAGGGGCCAAAGTTGGTACCCAGCAGCTGCGCGCGGCCACGTGTGGTGGGCGACGCCAGCTCCGCGGACGGCACCGGGAAGCCGTGCATGACAAAGGTGGCGGCGGGCGGCGACCAGATGCCCACCGACGTCACAGCTGGCGCGGCGTACGACACCACGGCGGACGCGCCTGCCGCCGTGCCTGACGGCAGGCCGTTGCGCCACACCAGCACCAGCACGTCGCGCCCCTGCCCTGCCGGCACCTCGCAGTTGATGATGTACGGGTAGGTGTTGGACAGCGGCGCGCTGGCGCCCGACTGCGCCTTCAGCATCGCCACCGCGCCGTCCGTGTTGTCTATGTGTGTGACGCGGTCGGCCGCCAACAATTTGCACTGCGCCAGGTCGGCACCCGTGCCCACCGTCACATTCAGCATGGCGGTACCCGCCAGCCCTGTGGCGGTCACTGTCAGCACGTTACCCGGCCCGCCAGCAGTGGGGTACCCACCGACGGGCTGGCCCACCAGCGCCGACACCTGGGGCGACAGGTCGGTGTAGGCGTACGGCGCGGAGGCCTGACGCAACGCTGCGCCGGTGCCAAAGGCGCGCGACGTCAGCACCAGGCGCACGGTGGCGGTGTCCGCCAGCACGTACGCCACCACGCGGCCGGCGCTCCAGTTGCCTGCCACCAGCGCGCTGGCGTTGGTAACCCACACCGCCACCCCGCTGCCGTTCACCGGCAGCGCCACCTCCAGCGCACGCACCACGCCGTCGCGCGTCGCCTCCGGCGCCGGCCCAAAGTTGTGGCCCAGGATCTCAATACGCCGCGCTGCGACGGCCAGCGTGGCAGCCGGCACGGTGGGGAAGGCGGCAGGCAGCGCGTCTGCCAGCTCCGCAAGCGTGGGCGCGTACACAAACACAAACTCAATGACGGGGTCGGAGTAGGTGAAGTAGGCGGACGGCCCGCCCTGCACACCCGCCGCCGCCACCGCTGCCGCGCTCGGCGGCGCGCCACGCAGGTACGGCAGCACGCGGACGGCGCGCGCGGCGCCCACACCCGCCGGCAGGATAAACGTGAGGGTCTGGTTCATGGGTGACGCCGGGCGCACCCAGGCGGCGTCCGTCACCTGCGCCAGCGGCGGGTCGCGCGCCACCACCGGCAGCAGCTGCAGGGTGGCATCCTCTGGGTTGCCAAACGCCACCACCACCTCCACGTCCGGGCTCAGCAGGCCAAACTCAATGCCATGCACCGCCACCAGCACCGGCCGGCTTGCGTCGCCGCTCGCCACGCCGCTGCCGGGCGCCAGGCGGTCGATGGCGGGCGGCGCGTACGACAGCGTGGCGGTGGACGCCAGCGATCGCTGGTCCGCCACCGTGACGGTGAACGCCAGACCGGTGCCCACCCCGGGTGCCATCACCGCGCGCAGGCGCGTGTGGCTCACGTAGCTGAAGTTAGCAGCGCTAAACTCGGTGCCGGTGGGGCCGTACCGCACGGTCTGCACCAGGTACGGCAGCGCCATGTTGACGCCATCCAGCACCACCACGTCGCCGCCGTCCGTGGTGGCGTACGGCGCGCCAGACGCCAGCGTGACGGCAGCCACGACGGGCGGCGCAAACGAGGTGGTGGGCGAGGTGGACACCTGGCCGTCCACCACCACTGACCACCGGAAGCCGGCGCCGCCGCCCGCCGGTAGGACGCACACCAACTCGCGGTGCGGCGTGCCAAAGGCGCAGTTGACGGGCGTGTACACCAGGCTGCCGGGCGGCTGGCCAGGCGTGGACGGCACGACGCCGTCGGTGGCGCGCGGCACCGCCACACTGTCGGCGTAAGTCACGGACACCACGCCCAGGTCAGCACCAAAGTTGTAGCCGTGCACCGTGACGTTGTAGTCAGGGCCGGCGCGCGTGTCAGCGGCGTCGGCGCCGGGGCCGGTGAAGAATGACACGATGGGTGCCGCGTAAGAGGTGTTTTTCGTTAGCACGGCGGCCGCCTGGCCACCGATCGCCACCGCCCACCAGTGCCCCGCTCCCGTGCCGGGCGCCGACAAGCAAGACAGTTGCCACCCCGTAGGCGCCGCCACACTGACGGCGCAGCCGGTTGCGGCGTACTGCAGCACGCCGGGCGTGCCGTACCGCACGTAGCTCACCGCCTGCGGCAGCGACGCCACCGTGTTCACCGGCCCAAACTCGGTGCCCAGCACCGTCACCAGCTGGCCGCCCTCCGTGGAGGCGCGGTCCGCGCCGGGCCCCGTCACGTCGCTCACGGTGGGCGGCGCGTACGACACGCCGGGCGACACCGCACCCGACGCCTGGCCGCACACGGTGGCGGTCAGGGTGAAGCGCGCGCCCACGCCGGGCGCGGTGGTGCACTCTGCCGCGGTGTGCGGGCTGCCGCCCTTGGCGCACGTCATGGTGTACGTGAACACGCTGGTGGCATCGGTGTAGCTCACCAGCAACGGCAGCGGCGCGCCGCCAGCTGCGGTAGCCGGCCCAAAGTTGGCGCCCTCCACAACCAGCGCCTGGCCGCCCAGGGTGGACAGCGCAGTGGCGTTGTATGTCGCGCCGGTGGGCGAGCGCACCGCCACCACACTTGGCGCCGGGTACGACACCACCGCCGCCGACGGCGTGGCGGCGGTGCTCACCTGCCCGCCAAGCGTCACCGTCAACGTCAGGCCGGCGCCGCAGCCGGGCAGCAGGGTGGCAAGAATGCGGCCGTGGTCCACGTTGACGGTGTAGTTGCCGCCGCCCGCCACCGCCGCCGAGAAGCCGCCCACCGCCAGTACCACCGGCGTGCCGGGCGGGCCAAAGTTGGCACCGTCAATGGTAAGTGCGCCGTCAGCGCTGCCGGCGGTGGTGAAGCCCACCGGGTTGAGTGTGAGCGCGTTGACGACGGGCGGCGCGTAGCTAGCTACCAGCGGCACGCTGGAGTTGACAAGCGTGGCGTCCATGATGACGGCAAACGTGAAGCCGGCGCCGTAGCCGGGCACAGTGCGGCAGGTGGCGGTGGTGGCGCCCAGAATGCGGCAGCCGGCGGCGGTGTAAGTGAGGCCGAGGGCGGGCGCAGCGTACGTTACCACGATGGTGCCGCCGGACGGGAAGTCACGGCCGGTAAAGGTGATGAGCTCGCCGCCGGTGGTGGACATGGCGGGCAGCGTGATCGCGTCAATGACGGACAGCAGGAAGCTGTCGTTGGTGGACAGCACCGCCACCGTCACGGTGGCGTTGGCGCACAACGGCGGGGCAGCGGAGTCGCACGCTGACACGCCCACACTGAACACGTGCCGCGCCTTGCGGCCGGCGTACCAGGTGTAGTCCGCCAGCGGGTCAAAGGTGAGGTTGGCGGTGAAGAAGAGGGCGCCGTCGGGGGCAAGGGCAAACACGGCAGGCGACGGCCCCCATCCCACGTTGGCAGTGATGGCGTACGCCAGTGTGGTCCACGACGCCGGCGCGTCCGGGTCGCCTTCGTCAGGGTCCACCGCCACCACGCTGCCGATGTACACGCCCTCCACCGCCACCTCCTCCCGCGGCATGAACACCTGCGGCGTGAAGATCGGCGGCGAGTTGACGTTGCGCAGCAGCACGGTGGCGACGGCGGTGGACGACAGCTGCGCATCCGCCGGCACGCCCACCGCCGCCACCTGCACGCTCAGCTCTGTGACGGCGGCGGCGGGCCATGACAAGCCGGGCGGCAGGGTGGCCAGGATGCCGGTGGTGGCATTGATGGTGAAGGCGCCGCCGCCGCCCGCTGGCAGCGACCACACCAGCGGGTAGCCGTCGGGGTTGGAGAGTTGCCAGGGGCAGTCAAACGGCCCCACCGCGCTCTCGTTCACATACAGTGTGACGTCCGCCAAGACGGGCGGGTCGGGGATGTTGATGAGTGTGATGGTGACGTTGAACGCCACGCCCGCAATCGTCTGGCTGTCAGGCCACGCAAACAGGGTGAGGGTGAGCGTGGGGTTGAGCTGGTAATCCAGCTGGTTCGGGTCTGCCACCCGGATGGCGCCGGAGCAGCCGGACACGGAGAAGGCGTAGGAGGCGTTGCGGGGCGGCGGCGGGTCCTGCGCCAGCAGCAGGTACGAGATGACCTGGTCGTTGTTGGCGGGCAGCGCAATCGCTGTGCCAATGAACGTGTTGTTGGGCGTGCGCTCCAGCACCGTGAAGTTGGTGGTGATGGGTGTGGGCGGCTTGGAGAGGCAGGTGAGGGAGGCGCCGCCGTACTGATTCGGCGCGCCGCACGTCCAGCTCAGGTTGCCGATCACCGTGTAGCCGGGCTTGCAGGTGAACAGGATGCGCATGCCGTCGTACATGTAGCGCGCCACGTTGCCCAGGTCGCAGTCCGACTCAATTGAAAAGTTGTCAAAGGTGGCGGCGGAGGCGGCGCCCAGGTACATGCCGCCCGCGCCCCATGACGCGTACGTCGCCGGCTCCGTCACCGACAGCACCACCACGCCGTCCACCATCGCGGTGATGGTGCGCACCTTGGCGGACACGCCAATGCGGTACGCCACACCTGGCAGCAGCGTGACGTTGGCGGCGGCGGCGATGGTGTACGCCGTGCCGCTGATGACGCGCACGAGGCGCGCGCCGGTGCGCGCCGACACCTCCAGCCGGTAGTGCTGGTTGTGGTCAATGAGGCGCGTGATGACGCCGGCGGTGGAGTTGACGTCCGCCAGCACCACATCCACGTACGCCGCCAGCGCCAGGTTGTTGGCGGCGGGCACAAACGTGCTCCACCGCGTGTAGTGCACGCCCAGGATGGTGGCGGCGGTGGTGACGCGCTCGCACGGCTCGCCGGCCTGCGTGGATGCCGCTAGCCGGCCGCCGTCGGTCGCGTCCCACGCCCAGATGCGTGACTGCATGTACGCGGGCAGGAGGGGCCAGGTGACGTACTTGACGGCACCCCACGGCTCTGCGCTGGCATTAAAGGCGTCCTCCACCCACCGCCGCGTGCATGACGACGTGTAAATGGGCGCCAGCACGTCGTTGCAGGTGCGCTTGCATACGAGCGGCGGCACGGTCCACGAGCCGTTGGAGCACGAGTGGTAGCGCTGCGTGCCAAGGAAGGGGTTCATGCCACTGGCGCAGTCCTGGTAGCAGTCCGCCCAGATGGGCCCCGTGCGGCACTGCGCCGTGTTGTACCCCGCCAGGATGCCGGGGCTCGTAATGTCCATGGCGCAGTACGACCCCTCCAGCGTGTCGCCCAGCCACGCTTGCACCCCCGCGCGCTGCGCCGCCGTGTGGCTGCCGCGGTACACCAGCAGGTGGTACAGGTCGCCGTCATAAGCGTACGCCGGGTTGCCGGTGGGTGTGGGCGGGCCGCCCACCCGGAACTGCAGGTCGTTGGTGACGGGCGGGCTCGCGGTGTACATATTACCGCCGCCCGCCGGCGGCGTGTACGTCACGGTGACGGGACTGCTGAAGGTGTTGTTGGGCGCTGAGTCAAAGTCGGGGATGACGGCGGCACAAGGCGCGTCACGGCAGGCGGAGATGTTGTAGCAGCCGGTGGGCGGGCAGGGCGTGGGGGCGGGGCCTGACCCGCCGCCGCCGTCAGCGCGGGTCACTGACGCTGACAGCACGGTGGTGGTCTGGTAGCCGTAGGTGGGCGTGCGCACGTTGCGCACGCTGCCGCCCGCGTATGTGCCGTTGGCGTCTGTGAGCTTGAGACCAAAGAAGCCGTCCACGTTGTCAATGAGGGTGGAGGAGATGCCCACCATCCAGCCGGGGCTGCTGTCAAAGTTGGTGGCCTGGCTGCCACGGCCCGCAATCACCTGCAGCGCCGACTGCCGGTTGCGCCCCGCCAGGTACACCGTCATGGGCCCCGCCACACCCAGGTCCAGCCAGTCGGCGCCGCCCACCAGGAAGGTGCCGGAGGAGCGCGTGAAGCGCACGTACTGCGGCGTGATGTAGTCGTACACGGCATTGACGGTGGAGCCGCGGCTGGAGGTGGGGCGCAGCGACGTCGCGCCCGTCTGCCACACTCGGTGCCCGTTGCCGCTCGCGTCGCGCCACTCCCGCACGGTGCCGCCCGCCAGCCACTTGCTGTCCAGCCACAGCGCCATCGTCTGCGCGTACGGCGGTGACCGCCGCGCCCAGAAGAACGTGCCATCTATAGGCGGCGCGGGTGCCGACACGCCGCCGCCGGCGTCCACCGCCACCACGGTCACCATGTACGGCGCGTTTGACGACAGGCCGGTCACCAGGAGGGAGGTGTTGGTCGTGGTGGCGGTGACCGCCGTCACGTTGGCGGTCGTCATGCACACGTCCGACCAGCCGTACAAGTCCAGCGGCGGGCCCGGCGGCGGCGTGGGGCCGCCCCTGGGCCGCCCCCCGGAAGCCCCCCGGCCCGCGCCCGCCCCCCCCCCCGGCCGCCTTGCCGCGGCGCCCCCCCCCACCTCCCCCCCGTCAAACAGGGTGTCCAGCATGGCGGCAGTGACGGTGACGCGCGCCGCGCCGGTCGTCCACCCCACGCTCGCGGCACTGCGCGCATACAGCACCAGCGGCGCCGCAGTGTTGCCGGTGGCCACCGCGCGCAGCGCCACGTTGGACTCGGTCAGCGTGCGCCGCTGCTCCTGCACCACCGCCAACAGGCTCTGCGTCTGCCGCAGTTGCGCGTCCAGGCGGCGCATGCCCTCCGACAGCGACGCCACCTGCGCAGAAGCGGCGGTGGCAGACGCCTTGGCAGCGTCGGCAGAGGTGTCGGCGGTGGCCTGCAGGCCCCGCAGCTGGCGGCGCAGGGTGTCAATCACGCCCGCTTGCCCCTCCACCTCTGCCGCCAGCTTGCCCTTCTCCTCCTCCAGCGCCTCCACCTGCGCACGCAGCGTGGCTACCGTGGCACCTAGCGCCGCGTTGTGCTCGTCCAGCGCCGCCGCGCGCGCCGAGTGCCGCGCCTGCGCGTCCGCCAGCTCGGACGCCACGCGCGCGCTGTCGCCCTGCAGCGCCACCGCCGCCTTGTTGGACTTCTCCAGCGCCGCGCGCAGCCGCGCGCCCTCGGAGCGCAGGTCCTCTGCCACCGCCGCCGCGCTGCGCGCCGCCTCCCCTGCTGCCAGCTCCCGCGCCTCCAGCAGCGCGCCCAGCTCGCTCAGCCGCGCCGCCTTGGTGGCGCCGTCGTGCTCCAGCCGGCTGATGGTCTCCTCCAGCATGAGGCCGCGCGACCGTGCCTCCTCCAGCGCCAGCTCGCAGCCGCGCAGGCGGTCGGTGGCGTCGCCCGCGCCGCGCTTCGCCGCCTCCGCGCCGTCCATGAGGTACAGGAAGGCGCGCTGTACCTCCTCGTACCACGCCGCCAGCGGCGCCTGCTGCGCGCCCAGCGCGTCGCCAATGTGCGCGTGCAGCGCGCGCGTCGCCGCCACCAGCGTCTCGTAGTCGGCGCGCGTGGCGGCCGCGTCCGCCGCCAGCTGCCGCAGCGCCGCCTGCAGCGCCGCCAGCATGGCCACGTGCCGCTCCGACTTGGCGGCCGCCTCGCTCGCCATCGCCTCCACCGACGCGCGCAGACCCGCCGCCTCTGCCTTGGCATCTGCCACCGCGCGCTCCGCCGTGCTGCTGCCCGCCGCCGCGCGGTGCTGCAGCTCCGACACCTTGCGCTCCAGCGCGCCGCGCTCCTCCTCCCACCCGCGTGCCGCCGCCTCCTTCTCGCCACGCAGGTTCGTCACAAGGTCGTGCAGCGCCGCCACGTCGCCCTGCACACCCGCGTACGCCGCCTCCCCAGCGCGCCGCACCGCAATCAGCTCCTCCGCCGCGCGCGCCGCCGCCGCCGCGTGCGCCGCCTCGCGCTGCCGCGCCTCCTCTGCAATGCGCCGCAGGTCGTCCGACGCCTCCGCCAGCCGGGCGTCGTAGTGCGCCACCTCTGCCGCGCGCGCGCGCCCCTGCGACGCCAGCTCCGACGCCATCGCCTCCACCTCGTGCCGCAAGTGCGCGTTCTCATCTGCCATGCGCCGCAGCTCCGTCGCAGTGTCCACCGCCTTCTGCTGCGCCGCCAGCAGCTCGCCGTCCTTCAGCGCCAGGATCTCGGCGTCGCGCGCCGCCGCGCCGTGCAGCGCCGCCACCTTTGCTGCCTCCTCCTCCAGCGCGCGCAGCAGCCGCCCCTCGCCGCCGCGCAGGTCACGCACCGCCGCCTCACTCGCCGCCGCTGCGCCCGCCGCCTTCTCCATGCGCGCCAGCGCGTCCGCCCGCCCCCGCCGCGCGTCCTCCAGCTCGCCCGTCAGCT
>Ga0066256_1003758_pt1 | contig 14313 bp, 6 predicted proteins | sample ThiBio_1000_biof_FD_87107 | JGI IMG/M metagenome (GOLD analysis project Ga0066256, IMG submission 87107) | Wastewater bioreactor microbial communities from Cape Town, South Africa - Thiocy_expt_1000_biof (version 2) | ecosystem: Engineered > Bioreactor > Thiocyanate-remediating >...
AGCGCGGCGCCCACAGGCCGGCGGCGCTCCCCCCCCGCCCGCCCCCCCCGCGGCGCGCCCGCCGCCCCCGTGGGCCCCCCGCCCCCGCGGGGGGGGGCGCGGGGGGGGCCGCCCCCCCCCCGGGGGGGGGGGGGGGGGGGGGGGGGGGGGCAACTTGTTAATGGAGTGTGTCACTGTGGGCGCAGGCGCCGCAGCAAACAAACACACATACCGGTACTCAAAGATGCAGTAGGGCTCGTCGCAGGCAAATGTAAACAGGAACTCGTCTGACATGTCGTGCGGCGAGGAGGTGATGAGTGTGGAGGGGCTGCGCTCGTCGCGGTACCACACGTCTGCCGCCGCGTCATTGGCGGCCTCGTAGCCGCCGGCAGTGTACACGATGCCGTCCATGACGGCTGCCCCCGCCATGGCGCGCGGCGTCCAACGCTGGCGGCACGGCAGGTCATAGGTGGCCAGCGGCGGCGCCGGCACGCCGGTGCATCCGTCATCGCGCTCCGGTTCAGGGGCAGACCCCAGGGTGGGCACAAACACGATGGTGCGCATAAACTCGTCGGCGGCGGGGCGGTGGGTGATGTCGCAGCGGCCCAGGCGCGCCTGCGCGGCGCGCACGTACTCGCACACGCCCGGCAGGTTGAGGTCGTCGGGGTCCTGCATGCGCGCCACGACGGCGGCATCCAGTGCTGTCGCCAGCTGGCGCAGGGTGGTGACGCCGCCCCATTCCGCCAACGCCGCCGCGCCGTCCGGCGTCAGGCCAGGCACCTGGCCAAGCGCGTCGCCGTCCACGTCAATGTACACCGCCGGCCATGCTGGCAGCGAGTAGTCGCGCACCCACACGTTCCACGGCCGCACCAGGCTGTCGTTGCGCGTGGGCAGCAGGATGCGGAGGCCGGCGGCAGCAGCGGCAGTTGAAGCAGCTGCCACGACGCTGGCGTTCGCGCGGTCCACCGTCTCCAGGCTCCACACGTCTGCCGCCGTTGCAAAGTAGGAGCCGAGTGCCGGCACGCCGGGTGGCGGCGCGGGTGTCGCTGTGACGCGCGGCCTGTATATGTTGGTAATGGTGGCGTGCGCCGCCAGCTCCGCGGCTGTCGCAGGGTCCGGCATGGGCGGCACGGGCGTCGGCGTGGCAGGCACCTGGCCGCCCAGCACCACAATACGCGTGTCATCCACCAGGGCAACGTGGCCGGCGCGCGGACCAAATGGCGCCGCCGTGTCATTCTGCACCCACCCCGCGGCGTCGTTGGTACTGTACCACGTGTCCGCCAGCAGCGGGTTGTCTAGTGCGTCACCACCGTGCGAACCGCGGCCCGCCAGCAGCCACCACGTGCGTGTGGCGCCCACGTACACCAGCGCACTGTCGGCGCGGGGCCGCCACGGCGCCATGGGCGTCAGCAGGACCCAGCTGGCGCCGCCGTCCGGGCTGCGCCACACATCGTTCAGCAAGGTGGGGAACTCTGACCCGCACGCCACGTCGCCGCACAGGCTGGGCTGCGTGTACGTCACGCCGCCCGCCAGCACCACCGACGTGCCGTCCGTCGCCACCGCAAACCGCTCGCGTGGGCTCCAGGCGCGGCACACGCACAGGCCGGCGACGCAGGTGGCGTCACCCAGCCGGTTCGCCACGCAGTCGCCCGTTGTGGCGCACCGCAGACCCCGGCGGCCGGGGCGGCGCGAGTGGCTGTCTTGCAGCGCGTAGCAGCCCGGGTGCACCAGCGTCCACGCCTCGCCGTCCTCGGTGGACCACACGTCTGACGTCAGCACCGCGCGCTCGTGCGCCTCAATAGTGGGCCACGACATGGGCGAGGGCGCCAGCAGCACGTCGCGGCCATCAACGGGGTCATTCACATACATTGGTGTGGGTGTTGGTGTGGGCGTGCCACCCGGCGGCACCGGCAGCGGGCCAGGCAGGTTGTCCATCATGCCACCAACGCGCATGGACGGCGGCAGGCGCGCCAGCTCGCGTGCCCGGCCACCCATCACCAGTACCCTCCCCCCGCCAGCGGTGAGCACTGACACGGCGGCGTGCCCGCGCCGCGGCGACCACCGCCGGTTGGTTGGCGTGACAGCAAAGGCGGGGTTGGCGCACAGCGTGTCGTTGGAGCAGGGCCAGTTGGCGGCAGGCAGGCAGCACAACCAGTCACGGTAATCAACAAACCCAGACGTGCCGTTCACCGATGCCAGGGGTGGCAGCACTGCCGCGGCGCCCGCCCTCTGCCACGCCATGGTTGACACAAACCGTGGCATGCCTGCCATGGTCCCTGCCGGCGGCAGCCAGTCGGCATACACGGTGTAATCCACGCCTGTGGACACCCACACGTCATTCTGAAACCCGCCCCACCCCCACGGCGACCGCAGCGGCTCATACGGGTTGTAGTTGGCTTGCGACGGCGGCGCCTCCCCCACCACGCCCTGCAACTGTCCATGGCTATTTGTGTAGTCGTCCTGCGTTGTGGGTGGGGGAGGGGGTGGGGTGGGTGGTGTGTGGGTCGTGGTTGGGGCGAGCAGTGCAGCAATTGCAGCGAGCAGCCACGTACGCCGCCTAGCAGGAATAGTGTGCTCATCTCGGAGGGGGGTACCGCTACATTAGATGGGTGTGTGCGTTGGATGGCTGCCATTGCAAATCCCCACCTGCAGCAGGTGTTGGGGTTGTGTGTGTGTGTGGGCGTGAGGTGGGCGGGTCGCGGCAGGGCGCTACCACAATGCACGCACCGTCGTGAAAAGGGTGAGTCAGCAGATGCCACCATCTGTTGTCGGTTGCGGCCACTAAGTTGTCCCCAGTTGGCTGCGGGCGTGTGTTTGTTGCGTGTGTGTGGGTGGATGTGTGAAGCAGCGGCAGCGTAGCGGCGGAAGGGCGGCAGCGCCTCACGTACACGCATCTACACTGCTAGTGCAGCTCGCCCACACGCTGCCGGCTATGACAAGGGCGGCACTGGCGGCAATGGCGCGTGGCCGCCGTGCAGCCGCTGCCGTCGACACCATCCCTGCAGCAGCAGTAGCTGTAGCAGCGGCAGCAGGGGCATGATGGGGCGGCGGCAACCGCGGCGGCACTACACCACCGCCGGCGCTTTCATCCTTCATTGCAGCACTAGTAACCTGCAAATAGCGCACGGATTGGGATAACAATTGCAATTGTCTGTGTTGCGCTATGCTTATTTTGTGTCTCATTGACCCCACTACTCTAATGACAGTTGTGTTACACTGTCACAGTCAAAGCAACGCCGCGCGTCTGAGTAGGGCGCTGAGCAGCAGCCAACGGCAGAAGCGGTCCAACGCTCGCCCTGACAGCAGCAGCCTGACAAGCGCAGCAGCCTGCCAAACTGGCCGCGGCGCGGTGCATTTTAAATGCAAGTCGGACGCACCTATCACGCCGTTGCCGCAGCAATATTTGTATAGGAATCGACGGGAGGCTGCATGTGAAGGTATGTGGCAGGCGTTTTGAGTGAGAATATTGGCGTGGCAGCTGTGTGCCATTTCGAATTGTCGGCCACGGCCACCTCATGGCACATGATGACACACTATGACAGCTGCAAAGGTGGCCACACCTGGACTCTGAGAATGGCAGCCACTGGGATGCCACCACCACCACGACGGCGCTGCTGCCACCACCACCTAGCGGCGTGGGTTGCGGCGGCAGTTGCAGCCACTCACATTGCTGTTGCCGTCGCCGCTACCATAGAGACAATGCAGCTGCAAGAAGTAGCGGCCATGGCCATGATGGAGCAGCGCGAGGGCGCGTCAGCAGCAGCAGACGGCGAGGCGTACTGGATGGGCGGGGTGGCCACTATTGTCCTGGGCGGTGGCGCGTCAGTGCTGGTGCGAGGAGTGCGCGCGCAATGGGGTAGCTGCACCGTTGATGGATGGGCTGCGCCCACCGCCGCAGTGGTGCCCCTAGCTGACGCGTCTGGACTGCCTGCCGCGGCGCTGGCAGCCTGGCTATCTAGCCACCCGCCACCACCGGCGGCCACCATTGTTGTCCTGCCGGCGGGCAGCTGCGCCGCTGAACGCGGCGGCGGCGATGATGCCGCACAGGCTGGTAGTTTGTTGTTGCCGCCAGGTGGCGGCCTGCTTGCACGGTTGGCACCCGCTGTCGCTGTCGTGGATGTGTTGTACGCCCCCGGCGCGGCGCCAGCGCCTGGATGGCGCGCAGAGGCTGGACTCGCGGCGCTTGGCGCGTCCAAGGCAAGCGCACCCGCGCTGCGCGAGGCGGCGGCGGTGATGTTAGAGACGCTGCTGCTGGAGGGTGGCGCAGGCCGCCCTGCGGTGGCAGCCGCCGTCGCTGACACGCTGCCAGTGCCACCTGCAGGTGGCAGCCTGCGCGATCGCATTGCACGCGACCTGCTGGGCCCACTGCAGCACTCAATGTATGAGTCGCCAGACAGCGATGGCGGCAGCGTCACGCCGCAAGCACAAGCCGACGGCAGCGGCGGCGGCGGCGGTTCGGTGGCGGCGCTGCTAGAGCTGCAAGCAAGCTCGCTCGCACGCGGCAACTTCATCCTGGAGATGATGCTGAAGCCCGTCATGTTCTCGGCCATGAAGCCGGTGATCAACACGGTGGTGAACATGGTGTCGCCCAGCATCATGGAAAACGTGCAGGAAAACGTGCAGCACCGCATCGTGGAGCAGCTGCCGGACGACGTGGCGGCCGCCATCAATGCGGCCGGCGCCGGCGTGCTGACGGACCAGCTGGTGAACGCGCTAGCCGCCTCCCTGGGGCCCTCGTTAGGTGCCGCCATCACGCGCTCCACCGGCCTGCACCTGCTGGCCACCCTGCCGCCTGCCATCATCCCACGCGCCGTCACCGCCGTGACGCGCACCGTCACCGACACCGTGGTGCGCGACACCGGCCGCCGGCTGGGCACGGCAGTGGGCGCGGCGCTGGCACGCGACATGGGCAGCGTGGCAACGCGCGCCATCACGCACGCACTCGTGTCCACCCTCTCCGCCGCGCTGGCGCCGGTGCACCTGCCGCCGCCAACCCCCGCCGACGCGGCGCTGCGGCGCACGCACTGTGACGTGTGCGCCGGCTTGCGCGCCGGCACCATTGCACGCCGGCCACCTACCAGCACGCTGGATGCTGCTGCTTCTACTGCTGATGGGGGTGTACCGGTACCTGCCTGGGCGCCGCCTGACCTGCTGGAGAGCGCCGCGGATGCGCTGCACGCCGCCGGCGGCGCCGGCCCGCATGCCGACGCGCTGGCCTGCTTCCTGTGCGAGGAGCGGCCGGCAGGGGAGCGTGCCGTGGCGGCGCATGTGACGCAGCAGCTGGCGCACGCGTATGCGGAATATTACTCGCGTTACTATGCCACCTACGCTGCTGCTGCTGCCGCCGCCGCTGACCCTGCCAGCCCCGCGCCCACACCTGGCGCCAAACCAACACAAACACAAACCTCTAAGCAGACTTGAACAGGGAGCCTACAATGGCGTCGAGGTCGTAGGCGCGCTCTGGCGGCACGACAAACGGCGCGGGCGCCATGAAGTTAACGAGCTTGGGGTGCACCACATACTTGAGGCGGCGGCCCTTGGTAGCGCGCTTGTCCACGCCCGCGCGCTTCACGCTGGGGTGCTTCAGCAGGATGCTGGCCAGCGTGGCGGCGGAGGTGCCGTCCTCGCCCGGCGCGCCCCGCGCCACTTGGCGCAGGTACTTGCTAAAAGACGTCGAGTCGTCATAAGCCTCCAGATAGTACCCATCCGTCGTCACCAGCCCGGTTACACCGGCACTGGATGACGGCGGCAAGGTGACACCCAGCAGCGCCAACTTGGCCGCCGGCGGGCAGGCGCGCTTAACGACGCGGTCGGCGTCGTCTGCCAGCGGGCCCTTCACCCTCGTCGGCGCGTCGCCCGCCTCCGCCGCCTCCGTCAGGTTGAGGCCCAGGTTGTCCCCCGTGCGTTTGCGGAACGCGGCGGTGGCCTCCCACCCAGCGACCGCCGCCGCCCACAGCTCCTCGGCGCCCTTCCCGCCCGTCGCCGCGTCATCGTCGCCAGCACCACCCGCCTTGGCGCGCTTCCCAAATGGCAGCGCGTCTTCCGCACCGCGCCGCCGCTTGCCCTCCCTGCCCGCCGCGATCGCATCCGGGTGTGCACCCGCCAGCGCCGCGCGCAGGCGCAGCAGGTCTGTCATCAGCGCCGCGCCCTCGGCGCGCACCTCCGCCAGCGCGGTCGCCAGCGCCGGCTTGGCGTCCGCCAGCGCTGCGAGGGCGGCAGGCGGCGGCAGGCGATTTGCGCTCGCCATCGGCTTCTGCAGCAGCACGCGTGCATCCAGCAGCGCATCAAACAGTGCCAACTGCCCCTCCACCGCGTGCCCGCGCTCTGCGTCTGCAGCCGTGAAGGCCGAGTACGCCACCATGGCGGCGGCATCGTCCGCCTCCAGCGCCGCCAACTCTGCATCCAGGTCGTCTGCCAGGCCGGCAGTGTGTCCTGCCGTGCTGCCATGTGCCACCAGGCGCCCGGGGCGCAGCATGGCAGACGACAGGTCGCCGCCGCTGCCGCCGGCGGCGGCGCTATCTACTGCGCCGGACGGCGGCGGCAGGTCACGCCGCCCGCCACCGCGCCGGTCATCAAACTCACTGTAATCCACGCCCGCCTGCCGCCCCCCACCGCCGCTCTCCAGATCATGATTTCCATACGCGTCGTCGCTGTCGCCGCCGCGCGATGTTGTGGCGGCCGCCTTGCTCTCCCCCGCGCCCCACGACCCCCGCCGCGCGGCGGCACCGCCGCCACGGGTGACGGCAGCGCCATCATCGTCACTGCCCTCCTCCTCGTCATCGCTGCCGTACCGCCCTTGCAGCGTCTTCAAGCGCGACGTGGGTACCACCGTGCCGTGGTACTTGGGGTCGGCCAGCAGGTCGGTCATGGCCGCGGCGTCGCGCAACGCGCTGCGTGCCACCTTCTTCCCGCTCTTCTTCCCGCTGGCGCCCGCGGCGCCCGAGCTCATCACCGCCGCATCCAGACCCGCGTCGTCGTCATCCTCGCCGTCAAAGCCACGCCGTGTGGGCGCCGCACGTGCAATGATCGCGGCCGCTGCCGCCGCCGCCGCCGACGGCTTCTTCGACGCCGCCGCCGCCGCCGACTTCTTCTGTTGCAGCGACATGGCTGCCCTCCCTGCGTTGCCGCCTAGGCGTGAGAATGACACACCTGCTGCTGTCGTACACACCCCACTGTTACTGTGTCTGCTCTGCCACTCACTACTACTGCTCGCTACTAATCGCCGGTCTCAGAGCAGAGAGGGGGGGGAGAGGGTGGTGTGTTAGGTGATACCCGCGCGGACGACACGACAGAATCACAAAGTGGCGGCGGGGAGCATGATGCAACACACATATTGACGTACTCCACGGCTACGCCGCCGCGCGCACCGCGCGCATTACTTCCACCACCGCATCCATTTGTCAGTGGTGGCGGCGGCCACCAAATGAAACCGTCGACTTAGCAACTTGAACCACTTTGAAAGAAGGAGGCGAGAAGAGAAGAACAACAAGCGGAGAGAGAGGAGGGAAGAGTCACACGGGGGGCAAGGCCACATACGCATGTTGGTGGGGTGGTGCTGACGTCAGCCACGCGTGGCGGCGCATATTCCAGCCGGTAGCGCCTCCCTCCCCACCCCACCCCACAGCAACCATGTCCAGCTGCTTCTGCGCGTCGGCGGACCCCGCGCCCGTGCGCATTACGCCCAACATGGTGCCGGTGCAGACCAAGCCGCTGCCCGTCATCATGACGGTGTACCTGCCCAAGCGCAGCGGCGTGTCGTACACGGCGTGGGGCGTGAAGACGCCCGTCGGCCTCATTGCCTTCCGTCCCAGCACCTGTGTGTAGCGCGCGCGCGCGTCGCCCGCGGCGTGTGCGTGTGTGGGTGTGGCAGCAGCAGGCGGCGGCAGGCGGCGGCAGCTGGTGGTGGGCGCGTGGCGCTGTACCGCCGACTCGCGTGGAGAGACACGGTCGGCGGCCCTTCGTCATTCATTGAGCACGCGGCGCTGCTGCTGTCGCTGTCGCTGCGCGCCCACACACGCGCCGCCCCCGCCCCCGTCTGCTGCGGCTGCCTCGCCGGCCGCGTGGGCGTTGTTGTGTGCGTGTGCGTGTGTGGCGCGTGGCGGCGCGTGGCAGTAGCGCCGTTTTCTCGTCTCGCTCTTTTCGCCTGTCGCCTGTCGCCTGCTGCTCCGCGCCCTGCCACGCGCCGCTCGCTCCTCCTCCTCCTCCTTTCTTGAACAGCAGGTGCTACCTCATTATCAACGCGCGCCGCGGGTGCCACAGGTGCCGCGCGCGTGCACGCTGTGTGTGCGCAGGCGGCACGCGCATTTCCAACCCTTCTTAGAAGGCGCGAGTCAGTCGTCGGTCGGAGTCACGCGCGGAGCCGCGTCAAAACGCCAGGGCGCGCCGCGTAGCCCACAGCGGTGCGGCAGCGCATAACACTATGACTATGACACGAGCAGCATCGATGGGGTGCTGCCTTGCCACTACGGCTGCTGCGCCGTCACGCCGCCGTGCGTGCTTTGAGACGGGCAAGTTGGGCCGCGCGGGGCCTTGAAGCAGCTGCTTTCAAGCTGGTGGCCGCGTCGTCGCCCATCCTGTCGACACAACTCCCGAGTGGTGCCAGTGCGCACGCAAGCAATTCTGTGTACAACACGCCGCACAACAGGTGGTATACGGTGTCAGTAGGGCAGCCGTATGTGTAATGTTTTCCAACTATTTTACTTATCCCGCCATTTGTGACTGGTGTGAGCTAGCTGCTCATGATTTGGTAGCAGCCACCAGTGTGTGAGTCACCTACCACCACCTACCACCAGCGACACAATGCTGGGAGGATGGCGGCGGCGGGGCGGAAGAAGAAGTCGGCCGGCGCCGCGTCACCAGCCGCGCCGCCGCCAATGCTGGTGCAGGTGCTGAGCGGCAACGCCGTCAGCGCGGCGGCGGTGTGGCAGTGCCTCAACACGGCCGACACCGTGCCACTGCGGCAGCTGCACCCGGAAATCGCCATCGCGATTGCGGGTGTGCCATGGGCTGACACTGTCACGACGGTGGGCGACATTGCGCGGTGGCGCGCCGCGCTGCCGGCTGCGGTGGGGCTCAGGGCGAGTAAATTGTGTCGCAGCCCCGCCGTACAAGCGTCGCTCGCCGGTGTGACGTCCATGAACCTGGCCAGCTGCCGCGGCGTATCAGATATTTCCATTGGGCACCTGCCACCCACGCTGCGCGTACTGGATGTGTCAAATTGTTGCAGCTTGACGCTCAAGGCGAACTTTTTGCACCTGACGGCGCTGGAGGTGCTGGACTGCACCGCCACTGAAGCGTTGGATGCGTGGTTCGGCCACCTGCCGCCGTCGCTACGGAAGCTTCGTATGGGGCTTTGCAACCCGCCCGCCACCACCAACTTCAAGCACCTGACTGCGCTACGGGTGTTTGAGATATGTAGCAGGAGCACGCACATCAAGAAAGCCCTGCTTGACAGCCTGCCACCGTCCTTGGAGGAGCTGGCCACCCCGTCGTGGCCGCCTGGTACGTCGTTGGCGCGCCTGACGGCGCTGCGCGTCCTACGCGTGGCTGACAGCGGCATTGATGACGCCGCGTTCGCCACCCTGCCGCCCTCCCTGGTATCGCTCGACCTGTCCTGCCGCGAACGCGGGACGACGGTAGCATTGACGGCAGCGGCAGTGTTTTCACACCTGCCGGCGCTGCGTGTGCTGGATGTAAGCTGCACCGGTGTTGGTGACGCAAGCGTCGCCAGCATGCCGGCCGGCCTGGAGGTGCTCCGCATGGCTGGGTGCCGCGGCGTGACGCAGCGCGCCAGCCTGGAGCACTTGACGGCACTGCGGGAGCTGTTCAGCCCTGCGACGGACCTGTCCCGCGCCACCCTTGCGGCGTGCCGCGCGCGTGGGTGCGACGCGCCTGCCGATGGTATCGTGACAACAACAGCTGATTTCAGCTCGTTGGCGGTGCTGCCGGATGGCCGGCTGGTGAACTCCCCCTCCAAGGGCCGTGTGGCGCTGTGGGACCCCACCCTTGGCTCAGCCCCGGTGGCGGAGTGGGAATTTTGGGGATGGAGTGTGAAAGCGCTGGCGGCGCTGCCCGACAGCCAGCGGGTGGCGGTTGGTGTGTCTGACGTATGGGCAAATAAGGGGGACGTGCGTGTGTGGGACACGCGGGGTGGCGTCGGCGCACCCATTGATGTTGACAGCTGCGTGGAATCGCTGGCGGCGCTACCCGACGGCCGCCTGGTGGCGGGCGGTCGCAACGGGAACCTTGAGGTGGTGGATCCACACAAGAGCGCTGTAGTGGCAACGCTGAGGGGACACACCGGGTGGGTGACAGCGCTGGTCGTGCTGCCCGGCGGCGGCTTGGCCAGCGCGTCCTCCGGCGGCACCGTGCGGCTGTGGGATGTTGCCACGTGGGCAAGTGACTGGCAGTTGAACGTCCTCGCCACTGCCCTGGCAGTTCTGCCTGACGGCCGCCTAGCATGCGGGGCGGGCAATGGGACGGTGCGGCTGTGGGACGTGGGTCGCCGCGCCTGTGTCGGTACGTTGCTGGGTGACTTGGGTCCAATACCAATAATGGTACACAAGAAGGTGAGCGCACTGACTGTGTTGACGGACAACCGCCTGGCCGGCGTGTCGGCAGACGGCGCGCTCCGCGTGTGGGACACACGCGATGCCACCGCGGGCGCGAGTGAGGTGACTGTGCCAGATGTGGTGACAGTGGTGTTTGGCGTGACTGCGGGCTCCAGTCCCCTTGGTTTATCCCTCGCGCCGTTGCCAGATGGCCGCCTGGCGACATGCACCGGCTACGACGGCGGCTTGCAGCTGTGGCACCTACCCGCCGCTTCCGTGATGATCGTGGCCACCAACCCGGCGGCGCACCTCGCAGAGCCGGCGGCGGCACCCGCCCCGGTCCCTGTAGCCACTTGAACAACGATCATTATGTATTCATTCTGTGCGCTGCACAATGGAGCTCAACTCGGACCTGGTTGTCAACGCCAATCGTCCGAGTCGGCTACTAGGCGCGCACCACAACACGTTGTACCGGTACTTGGTGGCGACACTTGCGCGTTGCGCCGCGCGCCGCGACTGCAATTGTAGGCATGCCACTGTGGTGGTGCGTGTCATATTTGCGCTGCACCCGCTGCCCTTCACGCACGCAGTGCCAGCACAATGGGGCGCCGCTTGCACAAGAAGAAGGCGTCGGGCGAGGCATACGCGCCGCCGCCACTGCTGGTGCAGGTGCTGGGCGGCAATGCCGTCGCGGCAGCCGCGGTGTGGCGTTGTCTGAACACATTCGACATCATACCACTGCGGCGGCTGCACCCGGCAATCACCGTCGCGATAGCGGGCGTGCCATGGGCTGATGGTACCACGGAAGTGCGCAACATTGTTAAGTGGCGCGCTGCGCTGCCGGCGGCGACTGAGGCGTGGGTGTTGTATACAGTCACGAACTTTGACGCAGACGCGCTGGCGGCGCTCGCTGGTGTGACGTCCCTGAATCTGTACGACAACCCCAACATCAAGGACGCCGTCATTGCGCGCCTGCCGCCCACGCTGCGCGCGCTGGACGTGTCAGGTTGTCGCGAACTGACGCGCGACGTGAGCTTTGCACACCTGACGGCGCTGGAGTCGCTGAAGTGCATCTACACCCACGTGTTGGACGCGGGGCTGGGGGGCCTGCCGCCGTCGCTGCGGCAGCTACATCTGGGGCGTTGCGAGCTGCCCGCCACCGCCGACTTCAGCCACTAGACCGCCCTACGGTTGGCGGACCTCTCTGGCACGGGCCGCCCGGTCACAACACCCAGCAAGGCCATGCTGGACAGCCTGCCGCCGTGCCTGGAGGAGCTGGCCATTTCATCATGGCCGCCCGGCGCATCGTTGGCACACCTGACGGCGCTGCGCATCCTGCGCGCAGCTGGCGGCATGGATGACGCCGGGTTGGCGACGTTGCCGCCCTCACTGGTATCGCTCGACCTGGCTGGCTGGCCGCCCAAATTGACGACAGCGGCGGTGTTTCCACACCTGCCTGCGCTGCGCGTCCTGACCGTGAATAGCACCAGCATCAGCGATGCCAGCATCGCCAGCATGCCAGCCGGCCTGGAGGAGCTGCGCATGGGCCGTTGCCGCAGCGTGACGCAGCGCGCCAGCCTGGACCACCTGACGGCGCTGCGGGTGCTGGTCAGCTGTGGGACAAACCTGCCCCGTGACACACTTGCGGCGTGCCGCGCGCGTGAGTGCGACGCACCCGCTGACGGCATCTTGGGTACAAATTCATATACCGCCGCGTTGGCGGTGCTGCCGGATGGCCGGGTGGTCAACACCCCCTCCATGGGCTGCGCGGCGCTGTGGGACCCCGCCCATGAGCAGGCCCCAGTGGCAAGAGTACAAATAGACCTGTATTCCTGTGTGATCGCACTGGCGGCGCTGCCCGACAGCCGGCACGTGGCGGTGGGGGTGATGTACAAGACGGGAGGAACGGGTGGCGTGTACCTGTGGGACACACAATCACATCCATCACTCGCCTACCCAGACGTTTGGGTGGACACCTGGGTGCAAGCGCTGGTGGTGCTACCCGACGGTCACCCGGTGGCGGCGGGTGCCGATGGTAAGCTGTACGTGGTGGGTACTGGTACATGCAGGCGCGCCATCGTGGCAACGCTGGAGGGACACACCAGAGGTGTGAATGCGCTGGCCGTGCTGCCGGACGGCAGCTTGGCCAGCGCGTCCTCCGACGGCTCCGTGCGGCTGTGGGATGTTGCCGCGAGGGTGTGCATTGGGCAGTTGGAAGGACACAACATCGGCGCCAAAGCCCTGGCAGTTCTGCCTGACGGCCGCCTAGCATGCGGGTCGGGGGACGGGGCGGTGCGGCTGTGGGACGTGGGTCGCCGCGCCTGTGTTGGCGAGTTACCGGTACCGGTACCGGTACCACCGGTATCCGGTCTACCGGTGATGGAGGGAGTGTGTGCGCTGACGGTGTTGACGGACAACCGGCTGGCCTCCGTGTCACAAGACGGCGCGCTCCGCGTATGGGACACGCACGACGCCACTGCCGCCGGTGTAAGTGAGGGCTCTGGGAAGAAGCCGGTTGCGGTGGTGGTCGTGTCGTTGGACACCCCGTGGTATGGCTTGTCCGTCGCGCAGTTGCCTAACGGCCGCGTGGCGACCTGTGGCGACGGACTGAACCTGTGGCGTCTACCCGCCGCCACGTAGTGCAGGTCACATTTGCATCTTGACACTTATACTTACTCGCTATCAGTGCATGTGTGCGTGTGCGACGAGGCGTGCGCCTCCCGTTAAAGTTTCCTGCTACTTGTGTGTGCGCTGCCGGCACTGCTGCGCGGATGCGGTGGCTGCTGCGCCAGGTACAGTGCTGAAAACTAGCGGCACCAACCACAGGACGGCGGCAGTGCAACAACCATCGTCGATATATAGCACACGTGGCGCATGCGGCGGCACGTGAGCAGTGCCGCTGGCTCCCACAGTTTGTACATTTAGGGCAGCGGGTGTGTGTGCGCGGGCTATCGTGGATAACAGTTAGATGGTGATGTCCATACCGCGCTGCGGTTGTCGCGTCAGCAACCACACCGCCGCGTGGCAAACGGACTGGGCGCCGGCACCACCCACACCAGTCCATTGCCACACCATCGCGGCGCGCTCGTTCATTCGTTGCCGTCGCCACATGCTGCTGTGGCGCCTGCTGCACGTTGCAGCTTCAAGATGAAGGGCGCCGGCCGGCAAGTTTTCGACGGCGCGTTTATGACATAAATCAATGCCGCCGGAGAAAAGATGCCAGAACACCACTATTTCCCCATGCACGCTGCCTCAGCAGGGTCGGGCCCCCACCGGTGTCGTTTGTACACCGTCGTCGCCCTGCGGCCTTAATAGATGAACCACTCGACACGAGATCATTGCATTGCCATTGCGGCGATCAGCGGGGCTGGCGTCCGTTGTCAGGCTAGCTGCGTGCGTGCGTGCCCGCCAAATCCCTGTGTCTGGCGATTGCAGCACCCAAGGGCCACTAACTCGTACCACCCGCGACCGCGCAACGGCGCATCACAATAAAGGGAGGGCGCAGCGCGGGCGGGAGCACATAATTACGCGCAATGCAATAATATGTGCTGCTGCAGCGCCGCGCCGTGACGCAGCACCGTACCGGTGGTATTCCAGCAACCGCCACCGCGCCCGGCAGGCTGGCGGCAACTCAATTCAAAACCCCGCTCGCTCGCTGGCTCGGCGCTGCACCTGGTGTTGGCGAGAGCGTGCCCGTTGGCAGTCCGGCGACGCGTGAAATGCGCTTTGATAGGGTGAGCGAACTAGCGGCTCTAAAATCCCAATTCCACCACAAGCGCAATGC
>Ga0066256_1001855_pt1 | contig 14306 bp, 12 predicted proteins | sample ThiBio_1000_biof_FD_87107 | JGI IMG/M metagenome (GOLD analysis project Ga0066256, IMG submission 87107) | Wastewater bioreactor microbial communities from Cape Town, South Africa - Thiocy_expt_1000_biof (version 2) | ecosystem: Engineered > Bioreactor > Thiocyanate-remediating >...
CAGGATGCTGCCCAGCCGCTCCTCCAGCGCCCGCACCCTTTGCGAGACCGCCGATGGCGTGATGCCCAGCCTTTCGGCGGCGCGTTCGAAACTGCCTTCCCGGGCACCGCAGGCGACGGCGGCGGACCCGGCTCCGCTGGGATCCACATCAAGGGTCTTGCGAGCGACCGCATCAATCACGTGGTACTGGAGAGCGAAGGCAATCTCGAGCACGCCAAATACGGCATCCTCGTCGAATATGCCAATGAGGTCCTGATCGGCCCTGGCTGGCTATTGCGCGCTGCGAATGACACGGAAGTGATGATCAGCAACGCCGCGAACGTCACCATATTCGGCGCGCAGATCGCGCCCATGAGGATCAAGGGGAAAGGCATCGTCATCGATGCCAATTGCGAGGATTGTACCGTGATCGCGCCAGCCTGGAACCTTTCCAGCGGCGAGCCGGCTGTCGTATTCAGCGACAATGGCGCCCGGCCCACGGTGATCGCCCCGGGCGCGCCGAGCGTTCCGGGCGCCACGAAACCGCTGGCGCCTCCCGCCAAGGTGAACGCGCCGGTTCAGCATCGCAAATATGACGGCATCGGCCCGCATCTCGAATTGATCCGCTCGCCAACCGACAACCAGTCGGTGCTGGTCATGCGCGGTGCCGGCCAATCCGTGTCGAGCGCCGCGTGGCAGGTGATCAACAACGGCAATGGAAGCGGCATGGACATGCAGCGCTTCGAGATCGGAACCGGCCTGGCCGAACGCCTGGACGCCAGCGGCCAGCGCTATCTCAAATGCCCGGCAGCAAGCCCGGGCGGCAATGCGCTCTCCCCGGGCCAGGTGACATTCTTCGTGAACGAGCCGAGCGGCCAGCTCTGCGCGCTCGTCAAGCTCGCCGACGGATCGGTAAAATCAGCAACTATCTCCTTGACCTAGTCTGCATGAGCGCGGGCCCCGGATCCGGGGCCCGCAAGCTTCACGGGGAAAACCGGAACGGCCCCGGAGCGTCACTTCCGCCCGAACAGCTTCTCGATATCGCCATGCGCCAGCTTCACCCAGGTCGGACGGCCATGGTTGCACTGGCCGGAATGCGGCGTGACTTCCATCTCGCGGAGCAGCGCGTTCATCTCGGCGACCGACAGCACCCGCCCTGCCCGCACCGAGCCGTGGCAGGCCATGGTCGCGGCGACATGGTCGAGCCTTTCCTTCAGGCTGAGCGCCTCGTCGAAGCTGGCCAGCTCATCGGCGAGATCGGTCACCAGCGCGTGGACGTCGCCCTTGCCGAGCGCGGCGGGCACCGCGCGGACCAGCATCGCCCGGGGGCCGAAGCGCTCGAGATCCAGGCCGAACTCGGAAAGCTCGCCGGCGCGGGCCTCCAGCCGGTCGCAGCCGGGCTCGTCCAGTTCCACGACTTCCGGGACGAGCAGCCCCTGCGATGCCACGCCGCCTTCGGACATGGCGCGCCGCATCCGCTCCAGGACGAGCCGCTCGTGCGCGGCATGCTGGTCGACCAGGACCAGGCCGTCCTCGGCCTCGGCGACGATATAGGTCTTGGCGACCTGGCCGCGTGCCACGCCGAGCGGATGCTGGATGCCTTGCGGGACGGGCGCGACCGCCGGCTCGGCGCGAGCGAGGGGCGGCGGGGCCGAGAAGCCCGGGCGACGGTCCTGGACGCTCGCATAGCCATAGGTCGGCGCCGGATCATATTGCGGCGCCGGCGTGAAGCCGGGCTCGGCGTCCCAGAGCCGCGGCGCAGGAGCCACCGGAGCCCTGGCCTCGCTCGTCCACATCCCCAGGGCCGCCTCGCTCGGCCGCTGGGCGCTGCGATGGCCCGCCTCGTCGAGCGCGCGGCGCAGGCCGGAGACGATCATCCCGCGCACCAGGGCCGGGTCGCGGAAGCGGACCTCGGTCTTGGCCGGGTGGACGTTCACGTCGACCTGATCGGGCGGCACGTCGAGGAACAGGGCGACCACCGGATGGCGGTCGCGCGCCAGCATCTCGGCATAGGCGCCGCGGAGCGCGCCGATGAGCAGGCGGTCCTTCACCGGGCGGCCGTTGACGAACAGATATTGGTGATCGGCCACGCCGCGATTGAAGGTCGGCAGGCCGGCGACGCCGCCAAGGGTGATCCCCTCGCGCTCGAAATCCACCGCAACGCTGTTCTCGGCGAGCGCGCGATCGGTAAGCCCGGCGACGCGCTCCGGCCCGGTCTCGCCGCCCTGCACCTGCAGCGCCTTGCGCCCGTCATGCTCGACCGAGAAGGCAATGTCGGGCCGCGCCATGGCGAGGCGCTTCATCACGTCGAGGCTGGCGGCATATTCGGCGCGGGGCGAGCGGAGGAACTTGCGGCGCGCCGGCACCCGGCCGAACAGCGCCTCGACTCGCACGCGGGTGCCCGGCGGCAATGCGGCCGGGCCTTCGGAGACGAGCACGCCATTGTCGACCACCCGGCTCCAGCCCTCGGCGCCGCGCACCCGGCTTTCCAGCGTCATCCGCGCCACGCTGGCGATCGAAGGCAATGCCTCGCCGCGAAAGCCGAGGGTGGTGACCTGGTCGATCTCGTCGTCGGGCAGCTTGGAGGTGGCGTGGCGCTCCAGCGCGAGCGCCATTTCGGGTGGCGACATGCCGCAGCCATCGTCGGTGACTTCGATCAGGTCGGTGCCGCCGCCGGCCGGATAAGGCACGATCCAGCGGATCGGCCGGTTCGGCCATTGGCCTTGAGCTTGCGCCGACTGCATAAACGACGCGCCAGCGAGCAACGCCAAGCCGGACAGCATCAAGCCGAACAGCGTGTATTTCCAGATTTTCATGTCATCCTCCCGGTTATATTTTTGGCCGTGTCTTCAGTCCCTGTTGTCGAAAACCTCTCCCTCTGCGCGTTCCCACATTTCCCGCGCCAGCGGATTGCGCATCTCTTCGGCGAGATGGCCGACCAGCCCGACGGCCCGTGAAATGATCGCGACACCGCGGCAGATCCGCCACGGAAACTGCAATTCACACAGGATGGCGCCGATCGCGCCGGTCGTCCAACCATGCAGCGCGCCGCTCGGCAGGACAATGTCGGGCCGCAGTATGCCGAGGGCCAGCAGGAAGAACCCCGTGGGCACGAAGGCATAGGCAATGTGCAGGATCAGCACGAGCGGCTCTGAGCCCGTGCGCTCGCCTGCCCAGCGGAAGAGCCGCGCCGTATTCAAGGCGCCCGCGAGCGCGGCCAGGATGGCGGTGGTCAGCGCGTGCGGCAACACGATCCAGCTCACGAGTGCGACCGCGCTCGCTCCCATGATTGCCATGTCGAGGCGATCGAAGGGTGCCGGCAAGCGTCCCGGTCCGCGTCGCGCCAGCCAGTTGCGCGTGAAGCTCGGGATGATGCGTCCGCCGATCAGCATGATCAACATCAGCGTAACCGCGATGCCGAGCCGCGTTCCGTGGCCATCGCCGATACCGGCCGCCGCCTCCACATGAAAGAGGGCATTGCTCACGAGCAACAGCGCAACGCCGACAAGCACTTTCAAATTGCGCGTATTGCGGCTCGCAACAATCTCACGCCCGATCACGCCGGCGAGCGCGACGAGAAACGCGAGATCAACAATCGCCGCAACCCAAGCCCCAATCCAGAGAGAAAAGAACACCGCGATCCGGCCCGCGAGCCACACGAGGAACAGCATGAGCAAGCGCGTGCCGACCACCGGCAGCCGGCCCGTCCAGTTCGGCACGGCCGTCAACAGGAAGCCGGCCACGATCGCCGGCACATAACCGAAGATGAGCTCATGAACATGCCATTCGACGGGAGTAAATGCGCTCGGTAGCGCAAGATGCCCGCTCAGCATGGGCAGCCAGAGAGCGACGGCGGCAGCGGCCCAGAGCGCGCCGAAGAGAAAGAACGGCCGGAAGCCGTAGCTCAGCAGCGCCGGTCCCTCGAAGGCGCGCATCTGCGCGGCACTGCTGGCCATGTGTCACTCCTAGGAATTTTCGCGTGCTGGCAGCCGCTCGCCCTTGGCGAGCATCAGACCGCGCGCTGTGGCAATGCCGAGCTCCAGGCTCTCCGCGATCGCCCGCGCACGCTCGACGAAATGCTCAGCCGCGGCGCCGGGGCAGACTTCGCCCGCCGTCTCTGCGAAGAGGGCAAGCCATCGGTCGAAGTGCGAGCCGCCGATCGACAGAAATGCATGCGCCTGCATGGGGCGGCCGTGGTAGCGGCCCGTCATCAGCGTCACCGACGACCAGAAAGCGCACATGCGTTCGAGATGCGGCGCCCAGTCCGTGATGCGCGCAGCAAAGATCGGCCCGAGTACCTCGTCGGCCCGTATGCGATCGTAGAACGTGTGCACCAGACGCTGGATCATCTCCTCGTTGATGCCCGTACGCGCCTGCACATCCGCCGCAAAGGCCGCGCGTCGCGCCTCGGCTTCACGCAGTCCGGGCCTGTCGCTGCTCATGTCTCAACCGCTCACCTGATTCCACCGCTCCGCGCAAGGGCGCCATTCCCATTCTATGCGGCCGGCCATTCAATACCCGAGAGCGCATGGGACCTATGCTCGCTGCCTTGCCTCTCGATCCCCAACTCGAGCAGATCGACGACGCGCGCGACATCGTCCGGCAGATCGGCGAGATCGTGCTCGACTGAAAGCTCACCTGCAAAGGCACGCCAGCCGTCGATATTTCCTCTCGGCACTGCGACCAGAACCGGCACCTCGCGCTCCAATGCCGAGACAATAAGGGGCCTCAGTCCACCTCCCTCGCACTCCGTCTTGCCGAATTTATTGACGAGCAGCAGGCCCGGGCCCTCATCGAGCGCATCGCGCGCGCGCGCCATGGCCTTGAGCAGCGCATCGACATCGAGGCGGCAGCCCCGTGCGCCTTCCCCTCGGTCCTCGGAGATCGCCGCCGTCGCCCCGCTCGCGAGATCCTCGAGGATCATGTCGCAACGGGACTGGCCCGGTCGCGATACCGCGATCTGCCGGAGGCCGGCGAGCTGGCAGCCCGTCGCTCGAAGATAGGTAACGATCCGATCCATGAGCGGGGCGATGCGTTGCCCATCGTCATAGACGATCGCCATGATCGGCGCCGATAGCCTCATATAGTTCATCTCTTATCCCCGTGTGTTGGCATGAGCGACGGGCGCAAAGACATCCATGGCCTGGCGGCGCATGGCACTCACAGGCTCGACGGGATCACATACCCGCTGATCTATCGACGGCAGCGCGTCCCGCTCGGCAATCGAGGAGAGGTGCGGACCAAGATCGCGCAGCAGGCCGTCATGGATCGCGTAGATCCAACCGTGCACGTGCAGCCGCTGGCCGCGCGCCCAGGCATTCTCCACGATCGGCGTCGCAGCAACACGCCGCACCTGCATTTCGATGTTGATCTCGCAGAGCCGGTTCAGGCGCGCGGCTTCGCTTGGGACTGTATCTATGAGCCTGCGATGCTTGTGGTACATCATGGTCAGCGGCTGCAGCCAATGGTCGAGCATCGAGCCGCGCTCGTTGGCCAATACCTGCTGAATGCCGCCGCATCCATAGTGACCGCAGACGATGACGTGCTCCACCTTGAGATGCTCGACGGCGAACTCGAGCACGGAGAGGATGTTCATATCGCTCGTGTGGACCATGTTGGCGATATTGCGGTGAACGAACACCTCACCAGGATCCATGCCGAGCACGTCATTCGCCGGCACGCGGCTGTCCGAGCATCCGAGCCAGAGATAGCGTGGCGCCTGCTGCTCGGCCATACGGCGAAAGAAGCCCGGATCATCGCGCGTCTTACGGTGCGACCAGGCGACATTCTGGTCGAGCAGGTGATCGAGCGTCCTGGACATAGGTCAGCGATCTCGCATCTCAGCCGAGCTGATCGTGGCACGCCCCGCCGCCGCACGTGCAGCCGGGATGTGGCGTCGACGGCGTGTCCGCGGCATCGACCTTCAAGGCCCAGCGAAGCATGCGATCGAGGGCGGCGCGCGCGGGATCGTCACTCCGCTCCATTGCTGCCATGAGGCCGAGCCATTCTTCGTCACTGCCAAGGGCCGCAAAGCGGCGTGCAGCGTTCGCGACGTACTCCCCGGGCGTTTCCTCGAAGCGCTCTCCCATGGTCTGCACATTGGAAAACAGGACGATATCGCCGAGCGCCTCGAGCGCAGCGGCCGCATCCTCCTCGAATGCCAGATGATCCATCAGCGTGCCGAGTTGCATGGATGCCTCCTATTGCACGAGCGGCGTCGTGCTCGCATCGAGCGCGATACCGGTGATCTCGGCCCGCCCGGCGAGGATGCCGATGTACTGACGGATCGCGACGCGGCGCACTTTTTCATCGAGCCACGCGGCGATCCGCGCCTGCACCATCTCGAAGGGCAGCTCGCGTCCCGCGATACGGCGATCGACGATGACAATGTGGAAGCCATACCGGCTCTCGACCGGCGCCGGCGCGATCTCCCCTACGGGAAGCGACGTCAGCGCCCGCTCGAATTCCCGCACGGTCTGGTCGGGACCGATCTGCCCCAGGACGCCGCCCACCTTGCCCGAGGGACAGGCGGATTCCGCCCGCGCCATATCGCCGAATGCAGACGGTGCCTCGCGCAGCATCGCGATGATCGCGTCGGCGCGCTGACGAGCAATCTGCCTCGCCTCGTGATCGCCCGGCGGTGCCGCAAGCAGAATATGCCGCACCTCGTGGAGATCCGGTGTGCGGAAGCGCGCACGGTTCTGCTCGTAGTACCGTCGCGTCGCAGGCTCATCGGCGTTCGGCGTCACGACCTCGCGCACGATAAGCGTACGCACGAGCGCTTCCTCGTCCGTCTCGCGTCGGCCATCCGCATCAGCCAGGGGCTCAGCCGCGATACCGATACGCCGCGCCTCCTGAAGCAGGAGCTCGCGCACGACGAGCGCACGCGCCGCCGCCAGCCAGGCTTCGATCGGCTTGCCTGCTGGATGGTTCTGCGTCTCCCGTGAAATGGCGGCCCGCGAGATGACGACGCCATTGACGGCGACGGCCTTCTGCTTGGTGGTGATGGCCGGCTTGATCGTGCAGCCGTTGTGCGCAACCTCTGTGCTCATAGCGATCACTCCGCGGGCTCAACTGGGCGCCGCGCGCCGCCGGATACCAACGGCCTGCGCGTGCGCACGACCTGATAGCCGCGCCGACCGAGATACCAGACGGGCGCCGACCAGATGTGCACGAGACGCGAGAACGGAAAGACGAGGAAGATCGTCATGCCGAGAACGAGGTGTGCGCGGAAGGGCCATTCGAGATCCTGCAGCGTCCTGGCATCAACGGGCTGCAGCGTCACGATGCCCTGCGCCCAGTGCGACAGGATCAGCATTGCCGACCCGTCGCGGTGTCCGAGCGAGAACGGCAGCGTCAGCAGGCCGAGCGTGAGCTGAACCCAGAGGATGACAAGCACCGCAAGATCCATGACCGTGGAAGTCTGGCGAATGCGTGCATCGAAGAGCCGCCGATGCAGCAGCAGCGTCAATCCGATGAAGCAGATCACGCCGGCGATGCCGCCCGCGGTCACGGCCAGAAGCTGCTTCTGCTCGACGCTCATCACGAGCGTGTAGACGGAAGTCGGCGTCAGCAGGCCGACAGCGTGGCCGAAGAACAGGAAGAGAATGCCGAAGTGAAAGAGGTTCGAGCCCCAGAAGAGCTGGCGCTTCCTCAGCATCTGGCTCGAGCCGGCCCGCCACGAATAGGGCTCGCGATCGAAGCGGATCAGACTGCCGACGAGGAAGGTCGTCAGGCAGAAATAGGGATACCAGACGAAGAGGATATGGAAGATAGTGTCGCGCATGGCCGCTCTCCTCAGCCGCGAGATGCTGGCGAAGTGGTGATGACAGTACGGGGGCCGGCTCCGGGCGCAGGCTCGAGGCCTGGAGCCGGACGGCGCGCCTGGCGCAGCTTCGCAGCGAGACCATCGACCCCGCAATCGCCCTTGGCCGCGCCGGGCCCGAAGGTAACTTCCTCCTCTTCCCACGCAGCATCGAGTGCTTCGAGGTCATCGGGCTCGGGATCCGGCTCGGCGCGCAGCGCCGCCAGCGCGGCCTCGTCCAGCCTCGCTTTGGAGAGCGACACCAGAGCGGCAAACACGGCCGCATAGGGCGAGTTGCGTTTGACAAGACGCTCCTTCAGCGCCGCGAGCACATGACCGGGCTGGCCAATGAGCTCGATGGCCTCCTCCGGCGTTCGCGTTGCGGCGTATTCCAGGAACAGCGGCAGGAAATCGGGAAGCTCGCCGATCGTCGGCGTATATCCGCCGTCCTCATAGAGCTTGATGAGGTCCACCATGGCCTGCCCGCGATCGCGGCTCTCGCCGTGCACGTGCTCGAAGAGGTGCAGGGAGAGCGAGCGCGTGCGATCGAACAGCAGGATGTAGCGCTCCTGCGCATCGAAGAGATCACGTCCCGCGATATCGTCGACGAGCGCGAGGACTGCCGCCAGATCGCGCCGCGGCAGGACGCCTTCGTTGGTGAGAACGGCCTTCAACTCCGGCGCGGCATCGATGAGCTCATCACTCGGATAGCTGAGCAGCGCCGAGAGGACCTTGAGCGTTTTCATGGATCAGGCCTCCACCTTGGGACGATCGTTCTTGAGCTTCACGCCGCCGAACAGATTGACGCGGTTATCGCTCGGCAGGCAGCCATCACCGAAGCTGAAGCCGCACTGGCCGCGCAGCTCGTAGGCATCCTCGGTGACCTCGCGATGGGTCGTCGGAATGACAAAGCGATCCTCGTAGTTGGCGATCGCCATCACGTGATACATCTCCTCGATCTGAAGTCCCGTGAGGCCAACCTTCTTCGCGATCGCCTCGTCGATCACGCCATCGATCGTCTTCGCGCGCATGTAGGCGCGCATCGCGAGCATCCGCTCGAGGCCGGTCGCCACCGGTTTCTCGTCACCGGCCGTCAGCAGATTGGCGAGATACTTGAGCGGGATGCGCAGCGAGCGCACATCCGGCATCGCACCGTCCGTGCCCATCTTGCCGGCTTCGGCCGCCGCCGTGATCGGCGAGAGCGGGGGCACATACCAGACCATGGGCAGCGTGCGGTACTCGGGATGGAGCGGGAAGGCGACCTTCCACTCCATGGCCATCTTCCAGATCGGTGACTTACGCGCGGCTTCGAGCCAGGCGTCAGGTACACCATCGGCGCGCGCCTGGGCGATCACCGCCGGATCGTTGGGATTGAGGAAGAGCTTGAGCTGCGCTTCGTAGAGATCCTGCTCGTTCGGCACGCTTGCCGCTTCCTCGATGCGATCGGCATCATAGAGAACCACGCCAAGATAGCGGATGCGGCCGACACAGGTCTCCGAGCAGACGGTCGGCTGCCCGACCTCGATGCGCGGATAGCAGAAGATGCACTTCTCGCTCTTGCCGCTCGACCAGTTGAAGTAGATCTTCTTGTACGGGCAGCCGGAGACACACATGCGCCAGCCGCGGCACTTGTCCTGGTCGATGAGGACAATGCCGTCCTCCTCGCGCTTGTAGATCGCGCCGGACGGGCACGATGCGACACATGCCGGATTGAGGCAGTGCTCGCAGAGCCGCGGCAGGTACATCATGAACGTATTTTCGAACTGGCCGTAGATCTCCTTCTGCACGCCTTCGAAATTGACGTCCGCCGAGCGCTTGGAGAACTCACCGCCGAGGATCTCCTCCCAGTTCGGCCCCCACTCGATCTTCTCCATGCGCTCGCCGGAGATGAGCGAGCGCGGCCGCGCGGTCGGGAAGGCCTGCAGCTCCGGCGCCTTCTGCAGGTGCTCGTAGTCGAAGGTGAAGGGCTCATAGTAGTCATCGATCTCGGGGAGATCGGGATTGGCGAAGATGTTCGCGAGAATGCGCCACTTGCCGCCGATCTTCGGCTCGATACGACCGTTGCGCTTGCGCACCCAGCCGCCCTTCCAACGATCCTGGTTCTCCCACTCCTTGGGATAGCCGATGCCCGGCTTGGTCTCGACGTTGTTGAACCAGGCGTATTCCATGCCTTCGCGGTTGGTCCACACGTTCTTGCACGTGACCGAGCAGGTATGGCACCCGATGCACTTGTCGAGATTGAGCACCATCGCGATTTGCGCGCGAATTTTCATTTTTCTTGTTCCCCTTATTCGGCGGCTTCGACAGCGGGCGTCGCGCCTTGCAGCGGGCGCTCCAGCCAATCGACATTGCGGAGTTTGCGGACGACGACGAACTCGTCGCGGTTGGTGCCGATCGTGCCGTAGTAGTTGAAGCCATAGGCGAGCTGGACGTAGCCGCCGATCATGTGCGTCGGCTTCAACACGGTGCGCGTCACCGAGTTGTGGATTCCGCCGCGCTGCCCCGTCATCTCGGAGCCCGGCACGTTCACGATCTTCTCCTGCGCGTGGTACATGAAGAGCGTGCCCTCCTTCATGCGCTGCGAGACCACGGCGCGCGCAACGAGCGCGCCGTTGGCGTTGTAGGCTTCGACCCAGTCGTTATCGACGATGCCGGCCTTGCGCGCGTCCACCTCGGAGAGCCACACGATTGGACCGCCACGCGACAGCGTCAGCATCAGGAGGTTGTCGGTGTAGGTCGAGTGGATGCCCCACTTCTGGTGCGGCGTGATGAAATTGAGGACGACTTCCTTCTCGCCGTTGGGCTTCATGCCCTGCACGGGTTTGACGGCGCGGAGGTCTATCGGCGGACGATAGACGCAGAAGCCCTCACCGAAGGCTCGCATCCAGAGATGATCCTGGTAGAGCTGCTGGCGACCGGTCAGCGTGCGCCAAGGGATCAGCTCGTGCACGTTGGTGTAGCCGGCGTTGTAGCAGACCTTCTCGCTCTCGAGGCCCGACCACGTCGGCGCTGAGATGATCTTGCGCGGCTGCGCGACGACATCGCGGAAGCGGATCTTCTCGTCCTCTTTCGGTAGCGCAAGGTGCGCGTGCTTGCGTCCCGTCGTCTTGGAAAGAGCCTCCCAGGACTTCACGGCCACCTCACCGTTGGTCTCGGGCGCCAGCATCAACAGGACTTCAGCCGCATCGATGTCGCTGTCGATGCGGGCCATACCTTTGGTCGGCCCGTCCTCAGTCACGACACCGTTGAGATGCTTCAGATGCTCGACCTCATGGCCGGTCTGCCAGGCAATGCCCTTGATGCCGTTGCCGACCTTTTCCATGAGCGGACCGAGCGCCGTGAAGCGCTTGTAGAGGTTCGGATAGTCGCGCTCGACGACGGTAACCATCGGCATGGTCTTGCCGGGGATCAGCGCGCACTCGCCCTTCTTCCAGTCCTTGGGTTCGAAGGCCTGCGCGATCTCGCCGGGGCTGTCGTGCATGATCGGCGCGAGGACGACGTCCTTCTCCACGCCGAGCACTTCAGGCGCCACCTTCGAGAAGGCTTTGGCGATCGCCTTGTAGATCTCCCAATCGGACTTCGCTTCCCACGCCGGGTCCACCGCGCCCGTCAGCGGGTGAATGAAGGGATGCATGTCCGAGGTGTTGAGATCGTTCTTCTCGTACCAGGTGGCCGTCGGCAGCACGATGTCGGAGTAGACGCACGTCGTCGACATGCGGAAGTCGAGCGTCACGAGCAGATCGAGCTTGCCGCGCGGCGCTTCGTCATGCCAGCGCACTTCCTTGGGCCTCTCGCGACCTTCCTCGCCGAGATCCTTGCCGAGCACGCCGTGCGACGTGCCAAGCAGGTGCTTCAGGAAGTACTCGTGCCCCTTTCCGGAGGACCCGAGCAGGTTCGAGCGCCACACGAACATATTGCGCGGGAAGTTTTGCGGACTGTCAGGATCCGACCAGGCAAAGGAGAGCTCACCGGACTTGAGCGCGCGCGCCACGTAGTCCTTGGGCTCGAGCGCGACGTCGGCGGCCTGCTTGGCGATCCCGAGCGAGTTCTGCGTCAGGGTCGGATAAGCCGGTAGCCAGCCCATGCGCGCCGCGCGGATGTTGTAGTCGATGATCGCGCCATCCCACGGCCCCGGAGGCGCCGTCGGCGAGAGAATGTCCGACGTGTGCATGGTCTCGTAGCGCCACTGGTCGGTATGCGCGTAGAAGAACGACGTCGAGTTCTGCTGCCGCGGCGGGCGCGCCCAGTCGAGGGCAAAGGCGAGCGGTGCCCAGCCCGCCTGCGGACGCAGCTTCTCCTGTCCGACATAGTGCGACCAGCCACCGCCGGACTGGCCGATGCATCCGCACATGGCCAGCATGTTGATTACGCCGCGGTAGTTCATGTCGGCGTGGTACCAGTGGTTCATGGCGGCGCCGATGATCACCATCGAGCGGCCGTTGGTCTTCTCGGCATTGGTCGCAAACTCGCGCGCCACCTGGATGATCTTGTCGCGCGAGACGCCGGTGATCCGCTCGGCCCATGCGGGCGTGTAGGGCGTGTCCTCATCATACGACTTCGCGACATTCTCGCCGCCGAAGCCGCGATCCACGCCGTAGTTGGCAATGAAGAGGTCGTGCACGGTCGCGACCAGGGTCTCGCCCTCGGCCAGCGCGAGCTTCTTCACGGGCACGCGCCGGTTCAGAACGCTCGCGTGATCGGAATGCGTGAAGTGCTCATTCTCGATGTTGCCGAAATAGGGGAAGGCGACGTCGGCGAACTCGTCCTTGATATCCGCAAGGGAAAGCCGCAGCGTCGTCGCACGGCCCCCGGCCTCCTTCTCCTCGATGTTCCACTTGCCGGTCTCGCCCCAGCGGAAACCGATCGAGCCGTTCGGCACAACGACCTTGCCCGAGATTTCGTCGAAGCCCACTGTTTTCCACTCGGGATTGTTGGCCTCGCCGAGGCTCTGCGCGAAGTCGCTCGCACGCAGGAAGCGGTCAGGCACCAGCCGCCCGTCCTGCCGCACGAGCTTCACGAGCAAGGGCATGTCGGTGTATTGGCGCACGTGGTCCCGGAAATACTTCGCCTGCCGGTCGACGTGATATTCCTTCAGGATCACGTGCCCCATGGCCATGGCGAGCGCCGCATCCGTGCCCTGCTTCACCGAGAGCCAGATGTCGCCGAACTTCGAGGCCTCAGAATAGTCCGGGCAGATCACGGCACTCTTCGTGCCCCGGTAGCGCGCCTCGGTATAGAAGTGCGCATCGGGCGTGCGCGTCTGCGGAACGTTGGAGCCCCACAGGATGATGAAGCCGGCGTTGTCCCAGTCGGCGCTCTCAGGAACATCCGTCTGCTCGCCCCAGGTCTGCGGCGAGGCCGGCGGCAGATCGCAGTACCAGTCGTAGAACGACATGCACACGCCGCCGAGCAGCGACAGGTAGCGCGAGCCGGCCGCGTAGGACACCATCGACATGGCGGGGATCGGCGAGAAGCCGATCACGCGATCGGGGCCATAGGTCTTCGCCGTGTAGGCATTCGCCGCGCCGATGATCTCGGTGACCTCGTCCCACTTGGCGCGAACGAACCCGCCGTGACCACGCACGGAGATGTAGTCCTGCCGCTTCTTTGGATCCTCGACGATGCTCTTCCAGGCCGCGACGGGCGCCAGGGTCTTGCGCGCCGCGCGCCAGTGCCTGAGCAGGCGCGAGCGGATCAGCGGGTACTTCACGCGGTTGCCGGAATAGAGATACCAGCTATAGCTCGCCCCGCGCGAGCAGCCGCGCGGCTCGTGGTTCGGCAGATCGGGACGCGTGCGCGGGTAGTCGGTCTGCTGCGTTTCCCAGGTGACAATGCCGCCATTGACGTAGATCTTCCAGGAGCAGGAACCGGTGCAGTGGCCGCCATGGGCCGGGCGCACGATCTTGTCGTGCTGCCAGCGCAGGCGATAGCCATCCTCCCAGCCGCGATCCTCGTCGGTGGTGATGCCGTGGCCATTGGAGAACGGCTCCTTGACCTTGTTGAAGAAGGTCAGCCGGTCGAGAAATTGGCTCATGGTCGCTTGCCTCGAATGCAGGTGTGGGATTGGGTCTTTTAGCTACTAGGCCGGTCTCAGTGCGGAGCTCGGCGTCTGCGGGCCGCCGCCGCGCTCCACATCGAAGAGCAGGCCGCCGCGCCGCGTGTAGAACCACCACGTGATCGCGATGCAGCTCAGGTAGAAGATGAGGAAGGCGTAGAGCGCGCTCTCCGCGCCGCCCGTCAGGCTGATCGAGGTGCCGAAGCTCTTCGGGATGAAGAAGGCACCGTAGGCTGCGATCGCCGAGCTGAAGCCGATAATCGCCGCGGACTCCTTGTCGGACTGGCGCGTGCGTGCCTCGCCGGTCAAGCTGGGTTCCAGCCGCGCCACTTCCTTGCGCATGATCGCGGGGATCATCTGGAAGGTGGAAGCGTTGCCGACACCGCTCGCCGCAAACAGGAAGAGGAAGCTCGAGAAGAACACCGGGAAGGCCGTCGGGCCGCCCTTCCGGCCGATGGCAGAGAGGAT
>Ga0066256_1003761_pt1 | contig 14305 bp, 9 predicted proteins | sample ThiBio_1000_biof_FD_87107 | JGI IMG/M metagenome (GOLD analysis project Ga0066256, IMG submission 87107) | Wastewater bioreactor microbial communities from Cape Town, South Africa - Thiocy_expt_1000_biof (version 2) | ecosystem: Engineered > Bioreactor > Thiocyanate-remediating >...
CATCTGGGTGATGTCGCGGCCCTCGAAGATCACCGAGCCGTGGCGTGCGTGCGGGCTGCCGCAGATGGTCATCATCAGCGTCGACTTGCCGGCTCCGTTGGCGCCGATCAGGCTGACGATCTCGCCCTTGTTGACCTCGACATCGACGCCGCCGAGCGCCCGGATGTTGCCGTAGAAGGTTTCGACGGCCTGAACTTTCAGAAGCGGTTGACCTGACATCAGTTCACGCCTCCTTCGAGGGACTCGACTTCCGAAATCACGTCTTCCACCTCATCGTCCTCGACACCGAGGTACGCAGCAATAACCTTGGGATCGTTCTTCACTTGATCCGGCGTCCCATCGGAAATCTTCTGGCCGTATTCGAGCACCACCACATGGTCGGAAATTTCCATGACCACCGACATGTCGTGCTCGATCAAGAGCAGCGACGTGCCGGTATCGGCGCGGATGCTGCGCAGCAGCGTGTTGAGGGCCGCGGACTCACGCGGGTTCAGGCCGGCGGCCGGCTCGTCGAGGCACAGCAGTTCCGGGCCGGTGCACATGGCGCGGGCGATTTCCAGGCGGCGCTGTGCGCCGTAGGAGAGGTCGCCGGCCGGATCGTCGGCACGGTCGATCAGATCGGCCTTTTCCAGCCAGTGCTTGGCCAGTTCGATCGCCTCCTTGGCCGCCTTGCGGTAGGTGGGGAAGCCGAGCAGGCCGAGAACGGTGAAGCCGGACGCTACCATCAGCTTGTTATGCTGGGCGACGAGCAGGTTTTCCAGAACAGTGAGGCCCGAAAACAGGCGGATGTTCTGGAAGGTGCGTGCCACTTTCGCGTGCTTGGTGATTTCGAAGTCCGGCAGGCGCTCCAGCAGGTACTGCTTGCCGGATTTCTGGTTGAGCACGATCATGCCCATCGTCGGCTTGTAGAAGCCGGTGATGCAGTTGAACACGGTGGTCTTGCCTGCGCCGTTCGGACCGATCAGCGCGGTGATCTCGCCGCGCTTGGCTTCGAAGGAGAAGTCGTTGATGGCCATCAGGCCGCCGAACTTCATCGACAGGTGTTCGACCTTGAGAATGGTATCGCTGTTCATAGTCGTCTCGAGGGACATCAGCCGTGCCCTTCCTTGGTGAAGCTGCCGGAGACCGCCTTGCGCTCGTGCAGGAAGGCGGTGGGCTCGCGGCTACCGACGAAGCCACGCGGCTTCCAGACCATCACGACGACCATGGCAATGCCGAAGAGCAGCATGCGGTAGAGTTCCGGCGTGAAGTCGGGGCCGAAGATATGCTTGAGGAATTCCAGTTCGCGCAGGATTTCCGTGCCGCCGACCATCACCGCGGCAGCCACCGCGATGCCGACCAGCGATCCCATGCCGCCAAGGACGACGATGGCGAGAATGACGGCCGATTCCAGGAAGACGAAGCTTTCCGGCGAAACGAAGCCCTGGCGGGCGGCAAAGAAAGAGCCGGCGAAACCGCCGAACATGGCACCGATCGCAAAGGCGGTCAGCTTGGTGGTGACGGTGTTGATCCCCAGCGAACGGCAGGCGATCTCATCCTCGCGCAAGGCTTCCCAGGCGCGACCGATCGGCATCCGGCGCAGGCGGACGGTGACGAAGGCCGTCAGCAGCGCCAGTGCCAGGATGAGATAAAACAGGAAGATCTTGTAGTAGGCCGACGACATCGGCAGGCCGAAAGCCTTGGCGAAGTTGTTCGGCGCACTGACGTCGAACGACCAGATGCCGAAGATCGAAGCCTTGGCGACGCCGGAGATGCCGGCCGCGCCATTGGTGACCTCGGCCCAGTTGAGCAGCACCAGGCGGATGATTTCACCGAAGGCCAATGTCACGATCGCCAGATAGTCGCCGCGCAGCCGCAGGACCGGGAAGCCGAGAATCATGCCCCAGAAGGCGGCGAGGATGCCGGCCATCGGCAGAAGCACCCAGAAGGACAGCCCGAAGGTGCTGGACAGAAGCGCGTAGGAATAGGCGCCTACCGCGTAGAAGGCGACGTAACCGAGATCGAGCAGGCCGGCGAGGCCGACGACGATGTTCAGGCCCCAGGCGAGCATCACGTAGATGAGGATCTGGATGCCGAAGTTATCGACCCACTTCAACGATCCCTGGGCACCGAAGATCGCCACGATGACGATCGGGTAGAGAACCAGAGCGGCAACCGCAAGCACCGTGAAGTGCGTGGTGATGAAAATGCGGAACATATAGAACAGGCAGGCAAGCGAATAGATGATCGCAAGTCCGCGAATGATGGTCGCATAGGCAGCGATATTATCCGGCAACCCACGCGCCACCGCGATCATAACCGCAGACACCACCACGGCGGCGATGAAGAACGGCAGGCGGAAGAATCGCGAGGCCATGCTGTCCGGCAACATGCCGGTGGCCGCATTGACGACCTTCTGCGACGCCAGGAACGGCTGCAGATAGGCGATCATCAGGAAGCGGCCGACCATGGCGATGACGACGAAAATCGCCAGCAGGCCCCAGCGCGGCACCAGGATAAGCTCGTTGCGGATGTTCTGGTCGGACTTGAGGCCGACGAAGAGAACGAACAGGCCGAGCGAGATCAAGCCGGCATACAGCGCCTCGCGCAAAGCCCGCGCCGTCAGATCCCCGGCGGCGCCTTCATGTCTAGAGGTTGTGTTTGTCATTGCGTTAAACTTTCTCGACTTCGGGACGTCCGAGAATACCCGACGGCTTGAAGATCAGCACGATCGCAAGGATGGAGAAGGTCGCGACATCCTTGTAGGCGATGGTGAAATAGGCCGACCAAAGCGATTCGATCAGGCCGATCAGCAACCCGCCGAGCACGGCGCCCGGCAGGGAGCCGATGCCGCCGAGAACGGCCGCGGTGAAGGCCTTGACGCCCGGGATGAAGCCATCGGTGAAGACCACGACGCCATAATACATCAGGTACATGGTGCCGGCGACCGCGGCGAGCGCCGCCCCCATCACGAAGGTGACGGAGATCGTCCGGTCGACGTCTACCCCGAGCAGCGCCGCCATCTTGCGGTCCTGCTCCGTGGCGCGCTGGGCCCGGCCGAGCGGCGTGCGATGCACGATGTACCAGAAGACGGACAGGAGCACGACGGTGATCAGGATGATGATGATCTGCTTCAGCGAAATCGAGATGCCGAAGACATTGTAGACCGACGACACCAGCGGCGGGATCGGCTTGTTGCGCGGACCCTGCGTCACCTGGATGAAGTTGGAAAGGGCGATCGACATGCCGATGGCGGTGATCAGCGGTGCCAGGCGGAACGAGCCGCGCAGCGGCCGGTAGGCCACTTTTTCGATCGTCCAGTTCCACAATCCGGCCATCAGCATGGCGACGATCAGCATGATCAGAAGCGCCACGACGACGGGAATTCCGGCGAACAGACCTGTCAGGATGAGAAAGACGATCAGGGCGGCAAAACCGCCGAGCATGAAGATATCGCCGTGGGCGAAATTGATCATGCCGATGATACCATAAACCATCGTGTAACCGATGGCGATCATTCCATAGATCGAGCCAAGCGTCAGCCCGTTGACGAGCTGCTGGATAAAATACTCCATTAGTCCTTTTCCCCAGGGCATGGATTACGATGACCCATGCCTCTTGTATTGCGTTTCCCTAGTGGGAATTATCTTATTAGGGGATTCCATACCGCTTTCGAAGAAAATGTGAAGCCAAAAAGGTGAAACTGCGGCAGAAATCGGCCCATTCTTCACAAGCAGACACGATCAGGAGCAAAAACACTACTTAAGTAGCATGCCTTGGCGCGATTTTAGTCAGTCAGGCTTTGCATCACTGAAAGCGCTTTAAATTGAATAGCGTAGCACGGCCCGGCCGCGGCGACCGAACCGTGCAACGTCCGAGACGGCGGCTCAGGAGCGCATGCGCGAGCCGTTGGCGTCGAAGAGCGCCTGCGGCTGCAGACGCGCCGGCAGCAGCTCCCCGAGCAGTTCGATCGTCCAGCCGTCGGCCTCGTCGGCGATCTCCTTCGGCACGTAGCCGATGGCGACGGACAGGCCGGAGGCGTGGGCATAGCCGCCCGAGGTCACCCAGCCCTTGACCTCGCCGTTCAGGAAGATCGGCTCGTCGCCGATGACGTCGGCATCCCTGGCCTCGACGATAAAGGTGCGCAGGCGCAGCGCCCCGCCCTCGGCCTTCTCGGCGACGGCCGCCTGCTTGCCGATGAAATCCGCCGCCTTCGACAGCGCGACGAAGCGGCCGAGACCGGCCTCCAGCGGGCCGTAGAGCGGACGGAATTCGCGCGACCAGCTGCCGAAGGATTTTTCCAGGCGCAAGGCGTTCAGCGCCCGCAGGCCGAACAGGCGGATGCCGAATTCGGCACCGGCGTCCATGATCGCATCGAAGAGATAGCGCTGGTACTCCGGCTTCATCCAAATTTCGAAACCGAGATCGCCGGTATAGGACACGCGGCCAACGATCGCCTTGGCCATGCCGAGGTCCATGCGGCGAATGTCCATGAACTTGAAGGCGGCATCGGAGAGATCGAGATGCGTCAGCTTCTGCAGCACGGCGCGGGCATTCGGCCCGGCGACCGAAAGGCCGACGAGGCCGAGGTTGATCGCCTCCAGCGAGACGGAGCCATCCGCCGGCAGGTGCTGCTCGAACCAGCGCATATGGTAGTCCTCGGCGATACCCGAGCCGATGACCAGGAAATCCTCCTCGCCGAGCTTGGCGAGGGTGAAATCGCCGATCAGCTTGCCGGCCTCGTTGAGCATCGGCGCCAGCACCATGCGGCCGATGGCAGGAATGCGGGCGGCCAGGATCCTGTCGAGCCACGCCTCTGCGCCCTTGCCGCTGACCTTGTATTTTGCGAAACCCGAGGTCTCCATCAGGCCGACGCTGTCGCGCACCGCCTTCGCTTCGGCGCCGACGACGTCGAAATCGTTGGAGCGGCGCCAGGAGAAGGCATCGACCTCGCCCTTCGGCGCAAACCACAGCGGGTTTTCGAGCCCGTAGGAGGCGCCGAAGATCGCGCCGGCGTCCTTCAGCCGGTCGTAGATCGGCGTGGTCAGCAGCGGGCGGGCGCCCGGCAGCTCCTCGTTCGGATAACGGATCGAGAAGCGGCGCGAATAGTTTTCGCGCACCTTGGCATTGGTATAGGCGAGCGTGGCGTAATCGCCGTAGCGGCAGACGTCCATGGCGAAGACGTCGAAACCCGGATCACCCTCGATGATCCACTGGGCGAGCGCCAGGCCGACGCCGCCACCCTGGCTGAAGCCCGCCATGACGGCGCAGGCCGACCAGAAATTCGTCATGCCGCGCACCGGCCCGACCAGCGGATTGCCGTCCGGCGAGAAGGTGAAGGGGCCGTTGATGATCTTGCGGATGCCGGCCTTGTTGAAGGCGGGGAAGTGGCGGAAGCCGACTTCCAGTTCGCTGGTGATGCGCTCCAGGTCTTCCGCCAGCAGTTCATGGCCGAAATTCCAGGGCGTGGTGATCGGCGACCACGGACGGCAATCCTTTTCATAGGTGCCCATCAGCATGCCGTTGCGCTCCTGGCGGATATAGATCTCGCCGTCGAAGTCGACGCAGTGCATCAGTTCCTTGCCGGTGGTCTTGTTGAAGTCGATAACCTCCGGCATGTCCTCGGTGATCAGGTACATATGCTCCATGGCGAGCACCGGAAGTTCCAGGCCGACCATGCGGCCCACTTCGCGCGCCCACAGACCGGCCGCGTTCACCACATGCTCGGCGCGGATCTCACCCTTGTCGGTGATGACGCGCCAGGTGCCGTCCTCCAGCTGGACGAGATCCTCGACCTTGGTGTGCAGATAGATCTCGGCGCCGTTCTTCTTGGCCGACTTGGCATAGGCATGCGTCGTGCCGTAGGGGTCGAGATGGCCTTCATGCGGATCGAACACGGCGCCGACGAACTGGTCGGGGTCGAGCAGCGGCATCATCTCGTGCGCTTCGCGGGCGGAAATCAGCGTCGCCTCGCCGCCGGCATATTTGCCCTTGGCGAGCAGCGACTTCATCCAGTCGAACCGCTCGTGGGTGGCGGCCAGCATCAGGCCGGAGGTCATGTGCAGGCCGATGTCCTGGCCGGAATAGTCCTCGATCTCCTTGTAGAGCTCGACGGTGTATTTCTGCAGCTTGGCGACGTTCGGATCACCGTTGATGGTGTGCATGCCGCCGGCGGCATGCCAGGTGGACCCCGAGGTCAGCTCGGACCGCTCCAGAAGCACCACGTCGGTCCAGCCGAACTTGGTGAGGTGGTAAAGCACCGAGCAGCCGACGACACCTCCACCGATGACGACGACACGCGCATGGCTCTTCATGAAAAATTCTCCGGCGTTTGAGGGAGCCCGCCTTGGGCAGCATGCCTCGGATTGTAGAAAAACTGCCGGAGCCTATGTCGGAATCGCCCGAAGCCATAGCCCGTTCTGCGAAGCGAAATGTCGCTTCGGACACAATTGTTGTCCCGCGGACGCCACACGCGATATGCACCCATGAATGCAAAAGGCCGCAGGGCGTAACCCTGCGGCCAACGTTCGGTCATTGCGGCCGGGAACCAGCCCCTGCCCGCGATCAGCCGGCTGAAAAACCCGCGGTCATGGTGAATTCGCGGCCCATTTCGAGGATTTCCTCGAAGACGAAACCGGCAAACGACCGCGACACGACGAGTTCGAACGTATCCTGGTCCGTGCGGGCCAGGTTGGCGGCCGCGTGGCAGCATTGCGTCGCCGCCGATGCCCCGACGGGAAACGCGTCGGCATGCAGGTCCACCGCCAGGCATTTGGCGAGGATTTTTCGCACCTGCGGACCGGAGAGCCGCAGCACGACACGCCCGTCGCTCTGGTCGACGGCATCGAACAGGCCGGCGCCGCTGTCCTGCAGCGTGCGGGCGAGGTTGTCGATGGCGACGTCCTCCGACACCACCAGCCATTCGCCCGGACCGGAAATGCGCACCGAGATACCCTGCAGATTGGCAAGCACATTGCGCGCATCCGCCTCCCGGCCCGGCCGGGCGAGAATGGAGAACACCGTCGGGCGCCTGAGGACGGCAAGGTGATGCGGGTTGGATCTGCCTTCGAAACCGGTGATCAGATCTTCCAGCACATGGCGATGGACATAATTCATGGTCGCACCCTTACTGATGCAGTTTCTGGCTGTCGGGATCGATGAAGACCGGGCTGCAGACCTCGGCGACGAATTCTTCGCCGCGCAGCTTGTCCCAGACGACGATCTTCTCACCGAAGCGTTCGCGGCCGGATTTCAACAGCGCCAGCGCGATCGGATGGCCAAGTGCCGGCGAGAAGCAGGCCGAGGTGACATGCCCCTGGTCGTTGGTCATCGACGGCGCGGCCCCCTCCTTCAGCAGATGGGCGCCGGCCTTGATCTCCTTGGCCTTGTCGACCGGCTTCAAACCGACCAGTTGCAGGCGATCGGCCGCCGTCAGGCCGAACCGGCTCGACAGGCGCTTGCCGATGAAATCCGGCTTGTTGACGGAGAACATCTTGCCGAGGCCGACATCGTCGGGTGTCGTGGTGCCGTTGAGTTCGTTGTGGGTCACATGGCCCTTCTCGATACGCAGCACGTTGAGCGCCTCGACGCCGTAGGCGCAGATGTCGTGCGGCCTGCCGGCCTCCATCAGCGCGTCGGCGACGGCTTCGCCGTAACCGGCCGGCACGGCCAGCTCATAGGCCAGTTCGCCCGAGAAGGAGATGCGGAACAGGCGAGCCCGCAGCCCGCCCTTCAGGGTGACTTCGCGCACGGCGAGGAAGGGGAACGCCTCGTTGGAAACATCGTCCTCGACGACCTGCTGCAAGACGAGCCGCGCCTTCGGGCCGACCAGCGACATCTGCGCCCACTGGTCCGAAGAGGAGACGAAACGCACGTCGAGATCGGGCCAGAGCACCTGCGAGCAATATTCCATATGCGTCATCACCTCGGCGGCATAGGCCGTGGTGGTGGTGACGAAGAAATGGTTTTCGGCCAGCCGGCTGGTGGTGCCGTCGTCATAGACGATACCGTCCTCGCGCAGCATCAGGCCGTAGCGTGCCCGGCCGACCGGCAGTTTCAGGAAGGCGTTGGAATAGATGCGGTTCAAAAATTCCGCCGCATCGTTGCCGAACACTTCGATCTTGCCGAGGGTCGAGACGTCGCAGAGACCGACATTGGTGCGCACGTTCATGACTTCGCGGTCGACGCTCTGCCGCCAGCCCTTTTCGCCGTCGCGCGGGAACCAGGACGAGCGATGCCACAGGCCTGCCTCGACGAAGATCGCGCCGTTCTTCTTCGCCCAGCCGTGCAGTGGCGAGCGGCGCACCGGCCGCGAATGTTCGCCGCGCGAGGCGCCCGCCATGGCGCCGAAGGACACCGGCGTATAGAAGGGGCGGAAGGTGGTGACGCCGATCTCGGCCGGGCTGACGCCCTTCATGCCGGCGATGATGCCGGTGGCGTTGACATTGCCGAGCTTGCCCTGGTCGGTCGCCATGCCGCTGGTGGTATAGCGCTTGGTATGCTCGATATGGCCGAACCCTTCGCGCTGGGCAAGGCCGAGATCCTTGACGTGCACGTCGTTCTGGAAATCGACGAAGGCCTTGTCCCTGGCGCCCGGCACATACCAGAGCGGCGCAAAGCTCGCGTCATATTCGCCTTCGACATCCGGCACGTCAGGCGATGTGGCGGTGAGGTCGAGGCTCGCCAGTGCCGCCAACGCCTTGGCGACGCCGTCGCGCAGACAGGCGCCGATGCCGGAGAGGCCCGAGGCCGAGCCGGCGGGCAGCAATTGCGGCCCGACATCGGGCGCCAGAAACGCCTGTTTCTCATCCGACCAGACCGGCTTGGCGCCGCGCTGGCAGGCGAGATGGACGATCGGCGACCAGCCGCCGGACATCAGCAGCGCGTCGCAATCGATGCTCTCTTCGAAACCGGAACGTTCAACGAGGAGACCGTCGACGCGATGCCTGCCCTTGACCTTGACGACACCGCCGCCCTGGATGAGCCGGATGCCGTTCGGCAGGCTGTCGCCACCGGCCGGCCGGCCGTCGATGACGGCGGCGACGTCGATGCCCTGTGCCGCAAGGTCACGCGCCGCCTGATAACCGGAGCCGCCATTGGTGAACACCGCCACCTTGCGGCCGACGGAAACGCCGTAACGGTTGAGATAGGTGCGGCCGGCGCCGGCCATCATGACGCCCGGGCGGTCATTGCCGCCGAAGACCAGCGGCCGTTCTTCCGCCCCCGTCGCCATGATGGCGCGGCGGGCGACGATGCGCCACAGCCGTTCGACCGGCAGGTCCGGCGACGGCAGGGCGATGTGCTTCTGCACCTTTTCCACGGCACCGAAGACATTGTCGTCGTACCAGCCGAAGACGGTGGTGCGCGGCATCAGGGTGACCCAGGGAAAACCGGCGAGTTCGGAGAGGATCGTCTCGACGAAGGCGGAGGGTGCCGCACCGCCGATCGAAGCCCGCTCCGACAGCAGCGAACCGCCGAGCCGGAAACCTTCATCGGCGAGGATGACGCGCAGGCCGGCGCGCGCCGCCGTCAGCGCCGCCATCAGGCCCGCCGGACCGGCGCCGACGACCAGCAGGTCGCAATGCGCCCAGGCCTTTTCGTAGCGATCCGGATCGGCCTCCATCACCGCCTTGCCGAGGCCGGCGGCGCGGCGGATGAACGGCTCGTAGACCTTTTCCCAGAAGGCAGCCGGCCACATGAAGGTCTTGTAATAGAAGCCGGCGCCGAGGAAGGGCGACAACAGGCCGTTCAGCGAACCGATGTCGTATTTCAACGACGGCCAGCGGTTCTGGCTGGTGGCGACGAGGCCGTTGTACAGCTCGGCGACGGTGGCGCGGGTGTTGGGTTCGGTGCGCGCGCCCTTGCCGATCATCACCAGCGCGTTCGGCTCGGCCGAGCCGGCGGTGACGATGCCGCGCGGGCGGTGATATTTGAAGGAGCGGCCGACGAGCAGCTGGTCGTTGGCGAGCAGCGCCGACGCCAGCGTATCGCCTTCATACCCCTTGAGATCGAGGCCATCGAAGGAGAAGCCGAGGGAACGGCTGCGATCGACGAGACCGCCGGAGGAAAGACGATAAGCACTCATGCCTGCACCGCCTTTGCCGCCTCGGCGGCATCGGTGACGGAAAACACCTCGTGGGTGAAGTTGTCACGCTCGACGACCAGCCAGCGGCGACAGCCGAAGGCGTGGTGCCAATGTTCCTTGTAGCGCCCCTTGGGATTGTCACGGATATGCACGTAGCGGTGCCATTCCTCGTCGGAGGCGGACGGCGACGGGCGCACCAGCGAGGCATCGCCGCGGATGGAAAATTCTTCTTTCGGTCGGCTCCCGCAATGCGGGCAATGGATGAGGCTTGCCATGGTCGTGTCTCAATGGAGGTTCGGCTGCGGACCCTTGCCGCCTTCGTCGATGGGAAAACCGCGTTCGAACCGGTCGAGCCGCAGGAAACGGGCGACCTGATGGCTCTCGTTGCGGGCGATCAGATGGGCGAAACAGAAACCGGATGCGGGCGTCGCCTTGAAGCCGCCGTAGCACCAGCCGCAATTCAGGTAGAGATTGTCGATCGGCGTGCGGTCGATGATCGGCGAGCCGTCCATGCTCATGTCCATGACGCCGCCCCAGGAGCGCAGCACGCGGGTGCGCGACAGGCCGGGGATCAGCGACACGCCCTCCTCGATCGTGTGCTCCACCGTCGCCAGGTTGCCGCGCTGGGCATAGGAGGAATAATAATCGATGTCGGCGCCGAAGACCAAGCCGCCCTTGTCGGACTGCGAGATGTAGAAATGGCCGGCGCCGTAGGTGATGACGTTGTCGATCATCGGCTTCAGCCCTTCCGAAACGAAAGCCTGCAGCACATGGGTTTCGATCGGCAGTTCGAGATCGGCCATGCGGCCGACGGTGGTGGTGTTGCCGGCGGCGGCCAGCGCCAGCTTGTTGCAGCCGATGAACCCCTTCGTCGTCTCCACGCCGGTGACAGCGCCGTTCTCGCGGCGGATGCCCGTCACCTCGCAGTTCTGGATGAGATCGACGCCGAGCCTGTCCGCCCCGCGCGCAAAACCCCAGGCGACCGCATCGTGCCGCGCCGTTCCCGCACGCCGCTGCAGGAGGCCGCCCATGATCGGGAAGCGGGCATGGTCGAAATTCAGGAAGGGCATCATCTTCCTCAGCGTCTCGCGGTCGAGCAGTTCGGCCGCCACGCCCTCCATCATCATGGCATTGCCGCGCCGGATGTACTGATCGCGCTGGCCGTCATTGTGATAGAGGTTGATGATGCCGCGCTGCGAGAACATCACATTGTAGTTCAGCTCGCGCTCCAGCCCTTCCCAGAGCTTCAGGGAGAATTCGTAGAACGGCTCGTTGCCGGGCAGCATGTAGTTGGAGCGCACGATGGTCGTGTTGCGGCCGACATTGCCGGAGCCGAGATAGCCCTTTTCCAGCACCGCGACGTTGCGCACGCCGAATTCCTTGGCGAGGTAATAGGCCGTGGCGAGGCCATGCCCGCCGCCGCCGACGATGATCACGTCGTAATGCGGTTTCGGCTGCGGCTCCCGCCAGGCGGGTTTCCAGCCGAGGTTTCCGGCAAAGGCTTGTTTCAGGATGGAAAGGGCGGAGTAGCGCATGCGAAATCCCGGATCAGTCGCCCCACATTCGCATATGCGTCACAAACGGCAAGTCGGGAGAGCGTCGCAGCCCCCTCGACGGCGTTTCTTTCCACATCGCTGCGGCGGCACACGACATTGCTTTCGCCTCGGCGCGGGGCTAATCCATCGGATCATGCAGATCGAAGCGGAAGAGCTGAAGCAGGTGATGGAAAGCGCGGCGCTGGCCGCCGGCCGCGCCATCATGGCCGTCCATGCCGCCGGGCCGGATGTCCACTACAAGCCGGACCGTTCCCCGGTGACGGAAGCCGACGAGGAGGCCGAGCGGGTGATCCTCGCCGCCTTGCGCCAGCACGTCCCCACCGTTCCGATCGTCGCGGAGGAGGCGGTCGCCGCCGGCCTCATACCGGATATTTCCGGCGGCCTCTTCTTCCTCGTCGATCCGCTCGACGGCACCAGGGAGTTCGTCGCCGGGCGCAGCGAGTTCACGGTCAATATCGCCCTTGTCCGGAAAGGTGTTCCGGTCGCCGGCATCGTCTACGCGCCGGCGCTTTCGAGCGGCTTTACGGCAGTGGACGGCCGGGCGGAACGCTTCACCGTCGCCGGAGGCACGATTGGCGAACGCCAGACGATCGGCTGTCGCGGCCGCGGCAGCGTATTGACGGCCGTCGCCAGCCGCTCGCACGACACGCCCGAGACGGCGCGCTTCCTCGATGCGCATGGCATCGGCGCCTGCACGGCCATCGGCTCGTCGCTGAAATTCTGCCTCGTCGCCGAGGGCCTCGCCGACGTCTATCCCCGCTTCAGCCGCACGATGGAATGGGATACGGCGGCCGGCGACGCCGTACTGCGCGCGGCGGGCGGCGAAACGCGGACGCTCGACGGCCAGCCGCTCGCCTACGGCAAGCGCAACCAGGCGCACGACGCGGATTTCGCCAACCCGAACTTCATAGCCGCAAGAACAGGGTGGAGCTCCGGCGGGGGAAACTGACGAAGCAGCTCCAACGTCGTCATCCCCGGCCTTGTGCCGAGGATCTGCCAACGCATTGAAAACCGCGACGTTGCAGATACTCGGCTCAAGCCCGGGCATGACGGAAGAGGGAGGGTGCGGTCGTGGCGGCGCGAGTCACGCATGGCGAGCCATGCCGAGCACTTCACGCCTCGCAGGTGATGCTTAGCAGTTGACACACTCGGTCGCACCGCACACGTCACGCCGCCGGAAGCGGCTCGACGGGGTCGGGCGCAGGCGCCTCCCCTTCCCTGTCCTCCGGCTTGATGCGGAACCAGGCGACGTAGAGCGCCGGCAGGAAGAGCAGCGTCAGCACCGTGCCGACGATGATGCCGCCCATCATGGCATAGGCCATCGGGCCCCAGAACACCTCGCGCGAGATCGGAATGAGCGCCAGGCTCGCCGCCGCCGCCGTCAGCATGATCGGCCGCATACGGTGCTCCGTCGCCTCGCGCACCGCATCCCAGGCATGCATGCCCTCCCGCCTCAGGTCCTCGATCTGCACGACGAGGATGACCGAGTTGCGGATCAGGATGCCGATGAGCGCCAGCACCCCGAGGATCGCGACGAAGCCGAGCGGCGCCCCGCTGCCGAGGAGGGCTATGACCACCCCGATGAGCGCCAGCGGCGCAACCGCGAAGACGAGGAAGAGCCGCGAGAAGCTCTGGAGCTGCAGCATCAGGATCGTCGCCATGGCGAAGAGCATCAGCGGAACGACGGCGACGATCGGCGCCTGGCTGTTGGCGCTTTCCTCGACGGAACCGCCGACGTCGATGCTGTAGCCGGATGGCAGGCTTTGCCGGAAGCTGCCGACGTCCTTTTCCATCTGCGAGACGATGGTCGCCGGCTGGACGCCGCCGGTGATGCTCGCCTTGACGGTGATGGTGGGCTGGCGCGAGCGGCGCCAGACGACCGGCTGCTCCATCTCGTAGCGGAAATTCGCGACGGCCGCGAGCGGCACCGACGTGCCGTTCGCCGTGGGGAGCTGGAGCTGGCGCAGCGTCTCGATGGACTGGCGCTCGCTCGCCCGCGCCCGGCCGATGACGTCGATCAGGTAGACGTCGTCGCGGATCTGCGTGACGGTCGTGCCGCCGACGACCCCGTTCAGCGCCGAGGAAATGTCCTGCGAGGTCACGCCGAGCTGGCGCGCCTTGTCCTGTAGCACATCGACCTTCACCACCCGCGCCGGCTCGTTCCAGTCGTAGACGATGTCGCCGAGCCGGTCGTTGCCGCCGAGGAGTTCGCCGAAGGCGAGCGCCTGCTTGCGCACCTCCTGGATGTCGGGGCCGCTGACGCGGTACTGGATCGGCCGGCCGACCGGCGGGCCGATGTCGAGCAGCTTGACGAGCGCGTCCGTGCCGACGAACGTCGTGCGCAGGTATGCCTCCAGATCCGCCTTCAGGCGGTCGCGCGCCTCCAGGTCCTTGCTGACGATGACCGTCTGGCCGAAGGCCGGCGACGGCGGCTGCACGTCGAAGGACAGCAGGAAGCGCACCGCGCCCTCGCCGACATAGGAGGACCACCGCTCGATATCCGGATTGCCCTTGAGCTTTTCCTCCTCGAGCTTGGCGATCTGCGCATTGGTCTCGGCAATCGAGGCGTTCTGCGGCAGCGCCCAGTCTATGACCAGTTCCGGCCGGTCCGACGAGGGGAAGAACTGCTCCTGCGCGAAGCGCATGCCGAAGACCGAGACGCAGAAGACGAGCACGGTCGCCACGA
>Ga0066256_1003762_pt1 | contig 14304 bp, 1 predicted proteins | sample ThiBio_1000_biof_FD_87107 | JGI IMG/M metagenome (GOLD analysis project Ga0066256, IMG submission 87107) | Wastewater bioreactor microbial communities from Cape Town, South Africa - Thiocy_expt_1000_biof (version 2) | ecosystem: Engineered > Bioreactor > Thiocyanate-remediating >...
GGGGGGGGGCGGTGGGGAGGGCGGCGTCGTGACGGCGCGCCGCGCCCCCCGGGCGCCGCAGGGGGGGGGTGTGGGGGCGTGGCCGGGGCCGGTGACAGGCTGGTTGCCGGCCTGGGGGCTCCCGGCTTGCGTGCCCGTGCCAGGGGGGGCGCGCGGCGGGTGGCCTCGCCGCCGCCACACCGCCGCCCCTCTGCCCCGCCCACATCCTCCCTGTGTGCCGGCCGCCACAGCCGACGCCCAATCCACGCCTCACTGCCACTTCGTACCGTCATGGTGTCTGCCCGCGCATCCGCCGCGCCGCCTTCACTACCGCCGCCACCACCCGCGCCGCCTGACCCCACAACACTGCGTGCCAGCAGTGACGCTGCCGCCCCACCGCCGCTACTGCTTTCACTGCCGGTGTTGGGCGCGGGCGGCAGCAGGAGTACGCGCGCCGCGGCAGGGCGGGGCACGGGCGGTGCAGCGGTTGCGTCACCGACAGCTGTGCCACCAGGGGCCACGCCGGTTGCCGACGCCGTCAACCACGCGGCTGCCGCGTCCCGGGTGGCTGCCAGCAGCTGCCGCACCTCGCCGTCGTTTACGTACTCTGACGCCACCGACGCTGGGTTCTGCCATGCGCCTGCGTCATCCACCGCGTCATCAAACAGGGGACGCGGCAGCGACCCCAGGCCCAGCGTCGCCAGCTCATCAGTAACCAGCAGCTCGCGCGAGTGCAGCAACGGCGGCAGGTCTGTGCAATCGTCGCCACCGTCGGCGTTTGCACCGTCGGGCGCTACAATGGACAGGCCAAACCGTGCCGCAATACGTGCGCTTGCTGCCGCCAGCGTGGTGGATGTGGTAGCCACCCATGCGCGCACCGCGCCAACATCTGCGGCGTGGATGGGCACGCCCAGCGTCGCCGCCGCCGCTGCAGTTGGTGTCGCCGCCGTCGCCGGAGCACGGGCGGTACTTGGTGCTGTTGGCAACGACATCCCAAGAACCGACGCGTAAAACGCACGCCACGATGCGACACCGCGGAGACCAGCGGCATCCAACGGCGGCAGCGTCACCCAGGCACCAACCGGCGGCACATCTGTTACGCCTGCATCCGACGAAGGCGGCGGCTGGGGCCGGGACCGCGTTGTCGGCGAAAGCGGCGGGGGCGGCGGGGCGCCGGGGCTGGGCGGCAGGGACACAACGCGCACACCGGCAGCGCGCAGGGCGGCGTCGCTGGGTGCCACACCAGCCGCCAGAAGCGCCAGTGCCAGGTGCCGCACCTCAGCCGCTGCCACACCAAGCCCGGCAGCTGCTAGCGCCGTGACGGCGGTGTCCACGTTGCCGCCCCGCGATGCCGCGGCAGCCATGTCGGCAATGCTGGCGCGTGGCAGCCAGGTGCGCGGCACAAGGCGGCCATGCAGCATCACACCGCCGTCGTCACGTGCACCAGCACCAGCAACACACAGCGCATTGGCGGTGCCGCTTGCGCGCACGCCAGCCGGCAAGCTAGCCAGCCACAGGTCAACCCCACTCGGTGGCGCGCCGCCTGGTGGCGGCCGCTGTCCGCGACACGCGCCGGCCATCACCAGCCCGTCACCATCAGTGCCGCGCCACGCCGCGACGTCAAGGGTGGGTGCCTGGGTCGTCGTTGACGGCAGGGGCGTCGCTGTCGACCGGCGGCACAGGCCGTATGCCGCCAGCACCGAGGTGCTGGTGGCCTGCACCGCAGAATGCGCAAAACCTGCCCATGGGTGCACCGGCACGCAGGCGGCGTGCATGGGCAAGAAGGAGGCTGCCAGGGACGCGTGCGCGGCGACGGTGGAGGCATCCATGACGGCGGCAAAGTCTGCATCATGTGTCGCGTGGCTGCCAAGCCGCCCCAGGTCCAGCGCCGGTTGCGCGGTAGGGTGGCAGGGCGTAGCTGCCAGCGGTAGCAGGCGCACCGCACCACGTGTGAAGGTAGGCGAGGCGGCGCCCACCTGCAGACCGCGACCCAGGTGCCAAGGGCCACCCGCCAGCAGCGCCGCCAGCACGTCGCCCGCAGGCGCGTCGTCATCCACCAAGCCAGGCGGCATGGCGGGCGACTCATGGATGGCATCCAGCCAGCTGCGCACCGCCAGCGTCAGCGGCACAGCGTACGGAAAGTCGCGGCAAGCCAGCAGTGCGGCCTCTGCACTGCTCGCATCCACGCCAGGGACGCGAGGGCGTGGGGACCAGGTGATGCATGACGACGGCGCCACGCCACTGCTGGTGCTAACGTCGTCGTCACACACGCCGTCCAGTAGGCCGCGCCCTGCAGGCTGCGGGCATTCTGCAAGCGCCTCGGCTGTAAACATGGCATCCGCGGCAGCGATGAGTGACGACGACTCCACCGCGCTCCCAATGCGCGCGTCCGCCAGGGTGGGCAGCTGCGACGCGCCGGGTGCCCTGCCATGCACCGCGGCAGCGCCTTTTGCGGCGTCCGCCACCCAGCGCCATGAGCTCTGTGTGGCAGCGCCCAGGCCCACGCACTCACGCAGCTCGCCGATACGGCGCGCACGGTGGCTGATGGCCGCCGTCACCAGCGACGGCGCCAGCTGCGCACCCCGTCGCATCGCCTCCAGCACCACGTCGCTCCAGGCAGCGTCGGGCGGCGCGGCACCACCAAACGCGCGGACCATCTGCTCCTCGGGTGCCACCGCGGCATACGCAGACGCTTCCGCTGCAATCGCGTCGGCCACACGGCGCCGCCAGGGTGCCAGGCGGGTGGCGTAGGTGGGCATGCGCAAAGCCTGGCGTGCGCCAGGGTGCAGTGCGCCGCGCGGCTGCAGCACGAGGGCGGTGCGTGTGGGTAGCGTGGACGCGGGCTGGAACAGCGCGGCAATGTACACTGCCGCGTCCGACGTCGCCACGTAACGTGACAGCGGGCTGGCATACACCGGCTGCACGCTGTCGTCCCGGTTGGTGGCAGCTGCCACACTCCCACGCGCGTCTGCCGCGGCCAAGTGTGTCGCCAGCACATCTGCGGCAGCGGCCTCTGCAGCGGCGGCGTCCGGTGGCAGGCGAAGAGCGGAGGCAGGCAGTGGCGCCTCCAGCGCACTGGCAGCCGCAGCTGCAATTGCGGCGAGGGAGGGCGCGTTGCGGGACGACGACGCATTGATCGCGTTGCTGGTAGCAACGTCGGCCGGCGTCAAGCAGGCAAACCCGGACGCCAACGCCGCCACGCGTTGCCGCTGCGGTACATCAATGTAGCCGCGTAGCCCCAACGCCACACCGTATGTGCCCACCTGCCGTGCCGTCGCCTCCGCCGCCGCGCCTCGCAGTGACAGCATGCCACGGCTGTACGGCAGCGGCGGCGGCTGCGGCGTTGCCACCACGGTGAAGCCGGCGGCACCACGCAAGGCGTTAAAAAGCGGCCCCAATGTCGGTGTCCATGCCGCTGCCGCGGCTGGCGTCCAAGCCAACCGACCTGCCGCACCCGCCACCTGCACGTGGCGCACCTGCAGCTGTCGTGCCGTGGCACTCGTGCTGTCGTCCCACGCAAGCGTCAGAGGCGCAGTGGTGGGTGCCGCCAGGTCCATGACGTCGCCGACGTTGTTGTCGTCGGCGCGATGCCGCTGCAACGTCGCGCACCACGTGGCGTCGCCGGGTGGCGCGTCAAGCGTGTCGCCGTACCGCTCTGCCGTGTAGTCCCACGGGCTGCCCTCAGCGGGGCCGGCGCCCGCGCAGTCAGGTCCAATGGATGTCAGCGTCAGCAACGGTGTCACACCCGGCGGCGTCCAACCATCCAGCAGACGCGCCGCCTCCTGCCAGTCAACACGCACCGTGGTGGCATAGTGGCTCACCTCCACCCCCAATGCGCGTGTTGGTCCCCTATTGTTCTCGGCCGGAGTTGTTGGCGCAGTGGTTGCTGCCGACTCTGACACACGCCTGGCTGCCGGCGGCGCAGACGGTGCCAGACCTGCAGCTCCCAACACCGTTGACTCCCACACCGTGTCCAGGTTTGCACCGCCACCACTGCCGCCGGCGGCAGCACGTGCACGGAACTTGGCCAGTGCAGCACCGACGCCGGTGGCATCCCGCAGCCCGCCATACGATGCCACGGCGCTGGGTGAGCGGTCGTCCGTGGCGGCAGGCGAGGCCACCGCCTCGTTGCTCATGTCTGCGGCGTCTTGGAGAACGCGTGGCAGCCACGCCGTCACAAGCAGCGCGGTTGGGGTTGCGGTCACGTTGACGCTGTCCCCGGCATTGCCGCCGCCGTCTCCGCCATCCTGTCGTGCGGTGTGGGCGGCAGGGCACCATGACACCTCCAGCTGCACCGCCAGCCGGGTTGCCCAGTACCACGGCGCGCCACCCTCAGGCACTCGCCGGCCACCACCGCCGGCGCCGCCGCCATGACCGGTAGTAGTTGCGAGGCGCTCTGCGACAAGGCGCGGCAGCGGGCATGCCGCGGTAGTTGTGCACACACCAAGGGGTAAGGCAGCGCGCACAACCGCCGCGCTGGCGTATGCCGCCGTCCAGGTGGGAGGTGAGCCCGTCGGCACGGGGACGGCGGCGCGCGCCGCATGCCAGGTCGTGCGCACTGCGTCGTAAATAACCGCCGCCGTGGGTGGCGCGTCATGCACGGGCCACGGGATGGCAGCGGCCGGCGTCGCGTCAGCGGCACGCGCAATGCGCACGCTCTGCCCGATGGTGGAGCTGGGCGCGGCGGTCGGTGGCGCCATGTCGGCGGCCGCGGGGACCACGGGTGGCGTGCACAGGTGTGGTGGCAGGGCTGGCAGCGGCGTGAGAGCAAGGCGCGGCAGGTGCTTCAGCCCGACCGGTGCACGAGAGTGCAGCCAGGCGTTGGCATCGGGCGGGGTCACGGTCGCGCCTGTCAGGGGCACCAATAGCGGCGTCACTACCAGTGGCTTGCACAGGTGCTGCGTCAGTACCGCGCTGGTCACCTCCCCGCCGCCGCCAACGCGCGCATCCTCCAGGCACCCCAGCGACGCCAGTGCGGCTTGTGAGGCAGCTGGTGGTACCAATGCGTATGCCGTGTCGACGCGTGCCGACCGCGCTGCTGCATCGCTGCCGCCGCGCCCCGTCCCACGACTGCCGTCCGCCAGGCCGCCCAACCAATCCGCCACCGTGGCAGTGACTTGGCTGAGCGGCGGCGCCAGCGTGCGCGCCGCGTGGCGCCAGTACGGCAACGCCGCCAACACGGCTGGGTGCAGCGCCGCTGCCACCGCGTCGCAGTGTGCGTCAAAGCTGCTGGTGGCGCTCAACAGGGGTGACAGCGCTGGAGCGGGCAATGACTGCTCTGTGAGTGGTGGAGCGGGTGGCGTGGGCGCTGGCAAGCCGCCGTGCCACAGCCACGGCGCTGGGGTGGATGCCGGCGGCATGCGCACCAGTAACGGCGTGGTACGGGCGACGTGCAGCAGCGCGCTGACCTCTGGCGGCAGGCCTGTGGCGTCAGTGGGTGACGGTGCCGCTGCCGCGGCGGCCGCGGTGGTGGTGGCGGTGTCAGTCAAGACGTCTGGTGCGTCGTCAGCACGCGGGGTGCTGGCACGTGAAGAAGAGGCGGTCGAGCGCGGTGGAGGAGACGGCGGCGCCAACGACGCCGCACGCGGCATGCGCAGCAGTGCGGACACCAGGTGCAGCGGTGGTAGTGCAGCGGGTGGGATCGAAACGTCGTTGTACCAGCGCGCCAGGCGGCGGAAGGCGGGGTGCGCAACGTGGTCACGCAAGCGCGGTACGTAGGTGGCCTCGCTCGCCGGCTCGTACCGCTGTGACCGGGCGCGGAAGCGCAGCCAGCCGTCTTGCAGCGCGGCTGCCACCAGGTGCGGCGGCACGAACATGGAGGCATCTGTGCCCGGCGCCTGCAGCGGGGACCGGTAGGTGCCACGTCCGCCCGCACGCACCGACACGAATGGCTGCAGCAGCATCGCCCCCGCGTGCCCCGTGGCGTCGTCCACCGGCGCGTCATACCACGGCACGGTGTGACGTGGCACGGGTACGGCATCCAGTGCACCCTGCAGAACGACACGCACACCGGGCTCAGTGCGTTTGTCTGCACCCGGCGCGGCACCGGCGGCCGCCACCGCCGCGGCCTCCTCGTACTGCGCCGCCAGGAGGGTCAGGTAGGCAACCGCGCCCGCCATCGCCTCGGCGTTGTCCGCCTCCTCGTCAATGCTGTCGCCGTGTGCGGCATCAAAGGCACCCGCAGCGGCGCCCAACTGGAGGATGGCGGCGCCGGCTGCCACGCGGGCGCGTGTGCGCGGCGTAGCTGCCCACCCTGCCTCTACCGCCAGCGCCTCCTCCAGGGTGGGCGCACCCAGCGGCAGCAGCAAGTTGGGCGCGGCGGTACCAAACACTTGCCACGGCCGCACCTCACGCTGGCACGCCATTGAGGGCGCCGGCAGTGTGAGTGTCACAGCCACGCCGCCGTCGGTGCCGGTGGCAGCAACGCCGCTGGTTGCCGTCAGCAGCGGGTTCAGGCGGCTGGGGCTGACCGGGCCGGTGGCGGCAGGGGACGACAGCAGGCCGGGCGGCAGGGTGGACGCTAGGCCAATCGGCAGCGGCTGCTCCAGGATTGGCAGGCCAGCGGCTGCGGCGGTGGGACGCACGCCAGGCACTGGCTCTACCGGTACGCCTGCCTCCAAGTCTGCCTGTAACAACGGAATGGCCACTGACACCGGCGGGAGGTGCGCGTCGCGCAGCGCGCCAGCGCCGTCCGTGGCGGACCGGGAACAGCCGCACCCAAATCGCCACTCTGGCGTACTGACGGCGTCAAACAGTGCATCCATTACAGAGGCGCGCGCATGCCGCAGTGCCACGCCTGCCTCTGCTTTGGCAGACAGCAGATAGTCGGCGGCAGCGTCGTCAGCAGCGTCGTCTCCCGCGCCATCCGAGAAGGCGACATATGCCGGCGTGGTGTACAGCAGTGCCGCCAGCGAGTGCATGGCGCGCAGGGCGGCCGCATCGTTGGCGTTGCGGCCTGTCAATGCCACAGGCGCGTTGCCAGCATAGCGTGGTGGCGGTGGCGACACATCGGCACCCGTGAACCCCGCCGCCGCCAGCGCTGCGGCAGCTGCAGGCGCGCCACCGGCGCGGCGGAAGCGCGTCATGGGCGCAATGAGCAGGGCAGCGAGCTCAAGGTAGGTGAGGGGCGGCAGGCAGCCGACATCCAACACGGGCGGCACCGGCGCGCCTGTAGCGGCAAAACCGTCGGCGGCGGCAGCGTCCTCCAGCGTCAGTGGCGTGGCGACGGTGGCGTTGCACAGGCGGGTGGCGTCGTCCAACGACATCGGCGCGGTGACGCCAGTCCACCAGCGACGTGCCAGCGCTGTACCAGGCACGCGGCGCGGCACCCACGGCGCCGCCAGGATGTCACGGCGCAGGTGCAGCAGCCACGCCGCATGCTGTGTACGGTAGTGCTCCATCAGAGCGGCGTACATTGGGTGCGGCGTAATGCTGACGGGCTGTGTGATGGCGCCAGAAATAAGGCTGCGCGCCGCCGCTTCTGCCGTGGCGGCCTGCGTCGCCAGGTAGGCAGTGAGCCGCGGGCCGGGCGCTTCATACAGCCGGCGGATGCGGGCGGGCGACATGGCGTCCTGCATGACGGGCTGGCGCATGAGGTCGTGGTATAGCGCCTCTGACAGCAGGAGGGGCGGCAGGGGGTCGTCCATGCCCGCAGAGTCAGCGCCAGAGGGATGGCGCAGCGGAGCCGGCACGTCAGTTGGAAACAGCGCAGCGCGCATGAGGCATGCAACACACAGGCGGTGGGCGCCGTGGTGGCGGTGTGCCACCACCATGGCCTCAAAGTTGTCCGCCGCCGCCGTGAACTTGCGCAGCCCCGTGATGACCTCCGCCGACACCAGCGGCGCGCTGCCCGCCAGCACATCGCGCGCCGCCGTCATCCCCGCCGCCTCCAGGTGTGTACCGGCGGGCGGCAGCGGTGGTGGGGCCGCACCGCCACCGGTAGCAGAAGCAGCGCCAGACGGGCCAGACTGCGCAGCAACTAGCTGCCCCGTGGTGCGGCTTAGGCGCGCCACACCGTGCGTCACGGATGCCAGCACAAGGTTGGCGTCGGCGTCGAACGCCAGTGGTGAGAGGTTCAGGCGTGCGACGGCTGCTGGCACATCCACGTCCACACTCAGCAGGCGGCCAGCTGCCAGCAACGCAGGCCAGTGGTGCTGCCACGCCTCCTCTGGCGCCGACGCGGGAGCGGCGCTGCTGCGTCGACGGCTGCTGCCGCCCAGTGGTGCCCGTGACGGCACCGGTGGTGGCGGTGCGGCGGTGGGCACTGGCGCGCGGCGGCTGGCGCCGCGGTGAAACAAGAAGGGCGGCGGCGCGTCAAGGTCCAAGCCGCCTCGCTGCAGCCCGCGCAGACTGGGCGGCAGGGAGGCGCGGCGGCCGCCCCGCTCGTCACCGCCCGCCAACACGCTGCTGCCGCCGCTCATCGAGCTCCCCATCGCAGAGTCCCCTCCACTGCCGCGTCGTGCAGCTACAGCATCCGAAGGCGGCTCTAGTGCCGCCAGCAGTGGCATGCCCAGCTGCTGCCAGTCGCCCGCAACCGCGGCAGCTGTCACAGCCAGCCCGCGCTCTCCCCCGGCCGCCCCGCCATCCAGCGCACGCAGCTGCGGGCCGCCGCCGCTACCTCCAGCCGCTGCCGCTGCTGCTGTCGCACGACTACGTATGGCGGCAGCGTCGCGTGCAGTTGCCGCCTTCCGCGCACTCGCTGACACGGGCGCCGCAAGTGGTGAGGCAATGACGTCGGCTGCTGCCGGCCGTCGACCACCTGCCGGTGGTGGCAAGCTGACACTCGTCACGCCGGCGCGCCGTGACGACTGGCCAGCAGCGGGGCCAGACGGCAGGAACACCCGCGATGCTGCGCGCGCGCCGCGAGCTTCGGCTGCGGGGGCAGGGCGCGCCTTCTTTGTCGGCTGCGCATACGGCTGTGGTTGTGGCTGCGGCGGCGGTGGGGGCGGTGGTGCCGATGCAGCACCAACATCACCGCCGTCACCCCCAGACGGCGCAACAGCCACCTTGCCGCGCAGCAGTGCCTCCACAAAGGCGGCCTCGGTTTGGCGCTGGCCACGGAAGGTGGTGCCTTTGAGGGCAAGCACGGCGGCAATGACGGCATCTCGGTAACCCAGCAACAGCTGCCAGTACAGCGCAGACGCAAAACCACCAACATCAGCGCCCAGAGGGATGGTGGGCGGCGGTACCTCTAGCCCTGCCGCCGCGGGCGTGGCATCAAAGTAGGCGGGCGGCAGATCTAGTCCAACACCCAGCCTACCGTCTCGTCGCCACAGCGGCCCTAGACTACCGCTACCCTCACCTGCCTCCCGCATTAGCTCAGCCAGCGCCGTGGACAGCGGCAGCCCCGCGCTCTCTGCCACCCCCGCACTGCCACCCGCGCCGCCGCCCTCCTCATCGTCGCCCTCCAGCGGCCCGCGCGCCCACGCCGTGGATGGCGAGGTGGGCGGCCGGGGGGAGGTTTGCGGCCGCGCGTCTGCCAGTATGTGTGGTGTGCGCGTCGTCGCCGTCAGCGTCGCGGTACTAGCACCAGCACGCTCAGGGGCGACGACGCCCGGCAGCAGGGCGGCAACCGCAGAGGCAGAGAACAGGCGGTCGGTGAGGGGCGGCGTTGCAGGGCGCCCACCACCCCCCGGTACTGGTACCGGTACAGGTGCGGGTAGCACCGGTTGTGTGCCATCAGCTGGTGCCGCAGCCACCGCACCGGGCGACGGCAGGGAGGTGACGGCGGCGGGCAGGCCTATGGAGGTGAGTTGACCGCGTCGTGCCAGGGCTGCGCGCCCGCGTGCGATGGCGGCGGCAGCAGTGTCAGCCGCAGCGCGGGTGCGCGGCGTGGCGGCCTCCAGCGTGGAGCCGGCGTCGGTGCTGCCCAGGCCGTACACGCGTGCCGCCAGCACGGCGCTAGAGGTGAGTGCTGGTGCGGGGGACGGCGAGGTGGGCAGGAAGGTGGTGGTGGTAGCTGCCACGGCTGCCAGCGGCGTGGGTGGGGCGGCAGCTACCGGTACTGGTGGAAGCGGAACCAGCGGTGCGGCGGTGGGCGACATGATGTCTGCCACGGCGCGGCGGGACACCGCGGCGGCTGCCAGCGTGCCTGCTGTGGACGACTCCACGTACGCGATGTAGCGGCGCAGGGAGTCGTCCATTGTGGCGTGAGTGTGTGTTTAGGTGTGAGTAGGGGTGGGTAGTGCCGTGGCGGCTGGGGTGAGTCTATTCCATTGGCCGTCGTGTACGAATCATCCCGACGACATCGTATTCGCGTGTCGGTGGCACGTTGTCGTTTGCCGTTGCCGTCATCGATGTTGGATGACGGTGACTGTCAAAACTATCCAACCGTGCCGCTACGCCATCACGATGGCACCGATCACCAAACCGTCAAAGCCGCGTGTGCAGGCGGTGGCAACGAGTGCAATGCGGTGGCCCAATGTCAATATGAAATTACGTGCGCGTCGCACCCCACGGCGTCGTCGTACCGGCCACACCGGCGGCCAAACCTGCGAGTCAGCGCCGCAGCGGCGGCAACGACAAACTCGGAGGGACGGAAGGGCGGCCCGGCCGCCGTTATGGAAGGCTGCCACTAGCTGGAAGTGGAAAAATCACGGCAACCAATATTTCACGCACAAGCACCGCGATTTTGCGCACAATATTACACACCCGCAACCCAGTGTGCATTGTTAATGGGTTGTAGTGTGTTATAAGCAGTGGCGCAACGAGGTGGCAATAGAAACAAGTGAAGCAAGAATGCGGCCTAAGCCGTTGCTGACTCAGTGACTTGCCGCAGTGGTGCAAATTAGGAGTGGACAGCCCGCCGCAGGCGCGAAAAAATTCCACTTTTGGAATACCCAAATTTCAACCGATCTCCGGCGAGTGGATATTCGAATATCCCTTCCCCCCCTCCCCCTTTTTCTGCCGTTTGGTATACCGCCGTTTCTGGACCCAAGTTTGGAATATTGGAAGCGGCGACGCCAATATTCCGGCAGCAGGGGAGCGGGCGCTCAATATTCGGTATCCCAAAGTGCTGGGCGGGGCATGGCGATATTCCAAACCACCGTTGGAACGCCAAAAATGTTCCAGTTTTCGGCGGTTTCCCTGTTATTTTGCCTTTTTTGACCATTTATCAGGGTCGAGTCAAGCCTGAAAAAGTCAAACAATGACTCAAACATTGACAAACTAAAGAAACGAGGAGAGATAAAAGGGAAAAACGGGGATGTAAGGAGCACAATTGGTGTTGAATGAGAGATATTTGTTGAAATAAGGGTGGGAGATGAAGGGGAGCTGACTCGTCGCGTGGATTCCAAAATCAGGGTGCTTGGCGTGTGGGTATTCCATTCCAGCACTTTTTGACGCCCTGGCGAATATTCGGTATTCCAAAAACTAGTACCCCCGCTGGCCAGGGGCACCTAATTGGGTATTCCAACTGACCATCACTCGCGACCTCCGGTGGCCGCCTATTTTGGGTATTCGGAATACTTTTTCAGATATTCCGTCCACTCCTATCATAGATAGAGTAAGTTAAGTTACTAGTAACTGTAATTATTATAGTTATCATACTACAATTTAATTGTTTTAATAGATGATATTACCATACGAGTGACATATATCATGTGTGTGTACGTTTGTTTGTTAGGGACCCCGGTGGGCCCGGCCCCGTGAAGCGGCCTTAGAAGCCGCCGGGGACGTCGGGACGCTCACCCTAACGTAACGAGTGAGCCCAACACTGGGCCAACAAAAAAAAAAAAAAATATTAAGCAAGTTTAAAGGGGCAACTACGGCGACAGTTCTAGTAGTACTGTTCTACCCGGTACCGTTTACAACTTTACAACTGTTATGACAGTGTTATGTACATTATTGCGCATATGATTAACTATCACCAAATTATTATAGCATGTGTACTGATTTTTTATATGTTGATGCCCTACTCAATCAATGTTAGAACTTGAATTCATCACTTTGAAGTTTGAAGTTTGAGGGCCAAATGATAGTTAACTTATTGAGGCTTATGATGTTTCAGTGGTACTGGTACCATGGTATAGCGTTATTCCTTTAATCTTCATTATAATATACGATCAATTACTGTATAATTATATTATCAGAAATTATGTGTACTATTGTGCGTTTGTTGGCTCTTTCCGTCAGTCTGGTTTAAAGTGTTAACTCTGGTGTGTGGGGGACTTATTTCGGAACTTCCAACGGAAGTATCCAATGTCTCGATTCTCCAATCATCACAAAAAAAGCTAACAACGTGTTGTCATTGCTGAAGGTATGTGGAGGTAAGCAGCGTAACACAATAGAAAGGGGTTTCATGATAACAACTGCGGCATGAAGCCTAGACTACCGGTACCGGTACCAGCAAATTTGAAAGTTCCATCCCGGTAAGAAGTCATGCGTACCAACAGCTACTCAACATTGTGCTACTGTATGCTGCTGCAGTACCGCTAAGCAGCCGCTGAGCAGCATAACATATACCGGCCAGTAAAATCAAGTTTGGACGCTGGACACAGCCTCTGGGACACCCACCGCGCGGCTGTGCCTGTGCGCCCGACGAACTGCTCGGACAGTACCGGTATTTGGCCCAGTCAGCGCGTCTGCGCCCGACAACCGTAAGAAAATATCACCAGCCAACTTACCTCTGGCGTGTGGACTGCGCCCGGCGCGCAGGCTCACCGGTAATACACAGTACCGGTAATACATTCAACAAAGCCTCCAACCAACGCAACAAAACAAGGGCGTCCGCAGCAGGTCAGCGAATGCCGCGCCGACTGACGGGGGTGGCAGTGAAACCCACGGCGCGCGCCGCCGCCGTGCCTGCCGCTGCATCAGTGACCGGCGCAGGCGCCGCACCTGGCCCCTCGCCTTCTGGAGCCAGAGCCGGACGCAACACGTGTCCGCAGCCGGCGTCGACGCCCGGCACGCTCATCACTGTATCGCCAGTACCGGTACCGGTACTATTGATGCCGCCAGCTGGCGGTACCGGCAACCAAACCCGGGCGACAGGCACCGGCGCGCTACTCACGCGTGGCTTGGGGGCAGCACGCAGCGGGTTGATAGTAACGCCGTCGCTTGGTGCCGCTGGCAACAATCCCGTTACCGGGCCCGGCGCCAGCACCCGTACAGGTGGCGTGTCGGCGCCACTGATGCGACGGCGCGCCAGCGATGCACGCATGCCGCCCACCCGCCCCGCCAGCGCGGTGACAAACGACGCGCGGTGCATGATGCCGCGCGCACGCGCACACTGCGCACGTAGCCAGAGTCCCGCTAGCACGACAAAGGTGCACACATTCATTAACGCCAGCAACACCGTCACCGCCCACTCGATGCCCGTCATGGCGTCCGGCGGGTGAAGATCTGCGGTTGCCACACCCACATTGTACTGCAGCAGCGCGGTCGAGATTACGGCGGTCAACAGCGTGACAGCCAGACAAGCAGTCTCCAACCGGTTAAACAGCGGCTTGGTGTAGGGCGCGTAGCGCAACTGCAATATTAATGCCGCCTGGAACCACAGTGTCGCGCCGACGCACTGCAGGTACGGGTTGGTCAGCGTCACGGCCAACAGCACCACGCCTGCCTTGCGGCATAGTACGATGGCCTCCCACCACACGCGACTGTCACCGCTCACCACCCACGACTGCGTCAGCCGCTCAGGCACCAGCGTCGACCGCCTTCGACCACCGCGCGCGCCACCGGTACTGGCACTGGGCCGCCTACCGGTAGGCGGTGCCAGCTTGCCGTCCGTGCCAGCACAACCGTCTCCACTGCTGCCAACTAGGCCATTCGTTGCCTTCAGCGGCCCCCACGCATTGACTTTGCCAAGTTTGTCACTGCCTGCACCAGTGCCAGTATGTGGTAGCGGCGTGACGAGCGTGCGCATCGGCGCGCGGTAGCCGTCAAAGAAGAAGCCCCAGGTGGCGTGAAAGGCCGGGTCCACCAGCTGGTCGTTGCGAGCTGTGCCCAGCAACCACGCCAGGCCCACAGGGAACCCGGCGCCAAGGACGATCAACACGATGTACGCAAGCGCGCGTGCGGCGGCATGCTGCCCAACCCCGCACTCCACCCGCAGGTCGGAACGCAGGTACTTTACCCCAGCAACAGGTTCGATGCAGTCCAACGCACGCAGCGACGCTGACACAATGGGCATGTACGCCAGGAACAGCACAAACAGGCCCGTGGACATGTGACGCTTAGACGCCCACCATGTTCCTACCGCTGCTTTAAACGCCACCGTGTCCATGCTGCAGCGCGGCTTGCAGTGTACCGACCGGCCGGTGGTGGCGGCGTGGAATATGCTAACAACCGCGCCCGCCGCAAACACCGGTAGAAGTATGGTGGCCA